>Ga0335078_10001074_pt1 | contig 41619 bp, 40 predicted proteins | sample Lox_Sample_32_FD_206711 | JGI IMG/M metagenome (GOLD analysis project Ga0335078, IMG submission 206711) | Soil microbial communities from Loxahatchee National Wildlife Refuge, Florida, United States - Lox_Sample_3.2 | ecosystem: Environmental > Terrestrial > Soil > Wetlands | place: USA...
ACCGGTTTCGGGCCGCATCTCATCGCCACCGGGGTCCGCTCGTAGTCCTGCCCCGGGCCGCTCGCCGGAAATCGGCGTGTCATGGTGGGACCAGACATCGCAGCGCCGGGGAGATGACACGTTTATGCCCGCTCACGCGCCGAACCCGCCTGCTCAGCAGCGACCCGCCGGGCAGGTCAACGACCTGCTCCCGCTCGGCGACTGGGTCCGGCATCACTCACTGCGCAGCTGGCCCGTGATCCTGTTCCTGGCGCTGATCTGCGTTCCGTCGATCGCGCTGGTCATCCTGGGCTCGAACCCGAGTGCCAGCACGTTCGACCACGTGGCCTGGATATTCGCCGCCTACTTCGCGGTGGCGTGGCTGCTGCTGCTCGGCGTCATCATCCGGCCGGAACACGTGACCAGGACGATGCTGGGCGTGGTCACGGCGGTAGCGCTGGTGACGCAGGTGCCGCTGGCGATCGCGCTGGAGACCGCGCTGCATAGCGGCACCGCGGCCCTGGGCCAGAGCATCTTCACCATCGGCATACCCGAGGAACTCGCCAAGGCGGTGCCGGTGCTTGTGGTCGGGCTGATCTACCGGCGCTGGCACGGCCTCATGCCCCGGGACTACCTGTTCCTCGGCGCGGTCAGCGGGCTGGTGTTCGGCGCGAGCGAGGTCGTGCACTACTTCACGGTCAACGGAATCGACCAGTTCTTCCAGACCGTGAAGTCGGCCATCCCCGCGATCGAGCAGATGCTCAGCAGCGGGCAGTCCGCGTCGACCTCGGTATTCGAGGTGCTGATCGGCCCGGTGCTGTACTTCATCTTGAACTTCGTCTGGCGGTTCGTCACCGACCCGGTCACCCATGCCTGCTGGGCCGGCCTGACCGGTTATTTCATCGGGCTGGCGGTAACCGGACGGTACAAGTGGTACCTGGTCGTCTGGATCGGGCTGGCCGCCGCCGCCGTCCTGCACGGGCTGAACGACTGGGACCGGGTCAACGGCCAGCCGGCCTGGATCCTGATCTCCCTGGTCAGCGGCATGCTGTTCCTCGGCTACGCGAAAGTCGGATCCCGCGGCGACCCGCCCGTTCCCGAGGGCTGGTCAGCCTCCGGGGCGCACCCGGCGCCTGATGGCCAGCCCGCCCGGACAAAGCCCTGGTGGGTGCACTAGAGCTGCCCGGTGGCCACCGCCTCGCGCAGAGCCCGGCTGCGGATCCGGTCGGCCACGGCGACGCCGTTGCGGTCCTCGTCGGCCAGGGTCGCGCCCGCGGCGAGGAGCATCCGGACGATCTCGAGCTGGAGTTCGCCGGCGCCGGCGGTTCCGCCCGCGCCGCTGGGTGCGACCGCGAGGTGCAGCGGGGTCGAGCCCGCCTTGCCGGTGGCCGCGCGCGGATCGGCGCCGGCGGCCAGCAGCGCAGCGACCGCGGCCGGGCTCCGGGCGCGGACCGCGCGGTGCAGGGCCGTCACCCCGCCGCGGTCCGGCTGGTCCACCGCTGCCCCGGCGGAGATCAGCAGCTCGATGATGCGCCGCTGGGCGTCCGGGTCCCAGGCTGGCGACAGCGGCCGCGGATCGCAGGCGTAGTGCAGCGCCGTCGCGCCGCGCCGGTTGACCGCGTTGACGGGGGTACCGGCGGCGAGCAGCGCCCGGGCGGCGTCGTACCGGAACCCGGCCGCGGCCAGGTGCAAGGGCGTGTCACCCCGGTAGAGCCAGTGCAGCCCCGCGAGCAGGAGGTCCTCGTCCATGCGCTGGGCCGCCGCGGCCGGCGTGATCCGGGACGGGTCGTTCGCCAGCACCGCCTCGAAGATGGGCTCCACGCATCCAGCATGCACGACGGGACTGACAATCCGGCCGCGTGGGTGAGTCCGATCCGGAAGGTACCGTTATAAGACTCGTCCTTCCCGGGGAGGAATCGTGGCCGGGTTGCGCAGGATCTTCCGGTCGCCCGCGGGGAGGATCACCAACCAGACCCTCCTCGTCGCCCTGCTGCTGGTCTTCGGGACCGGCGTGGCCACGGTCGCGACCGGATCGCCCAGCGGGCGGTGGGCGGCCATCGCCCATGGCGTCGCCGGGCTGGCGATCCTGCTGCTCGTCCCGTGGAAAAGCCGGGTAGTCCGCGGCGGCCTGCGCCGCGGCCGCGCTACCCGGTGGGTGTCGCTGCTGCTCGCGGCGCTGGTCGTCATCACGTTCGTGGCCGGTCTTGGCTACGCCACCGGGCTGGTGCGCTCGATCGCCGGCCGGCCGGGACTGTGGGTCCATATCGCGGTCGCGCTCGTCCTGGTGCCCCTGCTCCTGTGGCATGTCGTCGCCCGGCGGATCCGGCCGCGCCGGTCGGACCTGTCCCGCCGGACCTTCCTGCGGGCCGGCCTGCTGGGCGCCGGGGCGGCCGGGCTCTACTTCGCCGCCGCCGGTTCTGCCCGACTCGGCGGACTGCCCGGGGCCGGCCGGCGCTTCACCGGCTCATACGAGACCGCGTCCTTCGATCCGGACGCGATGCCCACCACGAGCTGGCTGGTGGACCCGGTCCCGGCGGTCGATCCGGATAGCTGGCGGCTGACCGTCGTGGATGGCGCCGGCCGGTACGAGCTGGGGCTGGACGAGCTGTCGGCGTCCGGCGCCCGGTTGCGGGCGACCCTGGACTGCACCTCCGGCTGGTACTCCCCGCAGGATTGGAGCGGCGTGCCGGTCAGCGCCCTGCTGCGCAGCACCGGGCGGGCCCGGAGCCTGCTCGTGCACTCCGTCACCGGCTACTGGATCCGGTTCCCCGCGAGCGACGCCGACCGGCTGCTGCTTGCCACCCGCGTGGGCGGGGCTCCCCTGTCCGCCGGCCACGGATACCCGCTGCGCCTGGTCGCACCCGGCCGGCGCGGGTACTGGTGGGTGAAGTGGGTCGACCGCATCGAGCTCCAGACCGCACCCTGGTGGTGGCAGCCGCCCTTCCCGGTGACCTGAACTCTTACGGTGGACCGGGATGCTACGACGGCGCTGTTACGCGACGCGCGGGACGGAAGGCTGGGAATCGGTGCGGTGGCGGGCCAGGTGGGGCGGGGTGCGCGAGGGCTTCTCCTTGTAGACGAAGGCCCGGCGGAGTCCGGCGTACGGTTCGCCCGGGTCGAAGAAGTTGCGGGCCATGACGGCCAGCTCGGCGGCCCGGTAGGCGGCCAGCGGACGGTGCTGCCCGGGCGCCGCCAGCCGGCGGGTCTTGGCCGTCAGCAGGGCCGGGTAGGCGGGACTGCCGACGAGGTACTCCGCCAGGGCCGCGACCTGCGTGCGGAAGGCGGCGGAGTCGCCCGGGATCACGTGGTCGACGAGGCCGGAGCGGAGCGCCGAGGCGGGAGTGACCGGCAGGCAGGCCTGGGTCAGCCGGGCCGCCTCGGCCTCGCCCACGCGGCGGGGCAGGGTGTAGGTCCAGTACTCCGAGCCGTGCAGGCCCATCAGGCGGTAGTGCGGGTTGAGGACCGCGCCGGACCGGCACCAGACCTGATCGGCGGCCAGCGCCAGCATCAGCCCGCCGGCCGCGGCGTTCCCGGCCAGCGCGGCCACGGTGAGCTGGCCGGTGTTGGTCAGGATCGCGTGCACCAGGTCGTCGATGGCGTTGATGTTCCGCCAGGATTCGGCGGCGGGATCGGCGGCGGCCTGGATCACGTTCAGGTGGATGCCGTTGCCGAAGAAGTCCCGGGGCGGGCCGAGCACGATCAGCCTGACCGGGCGGGCCTGGGCGTGCCGGTAGGCGGCCAGCAGGCGGCGGCACTGGCCGGTACTCATGGCCCCGCCGGGGAAGCTGAACTCCAGGTAGCCGACCCCGCCGGACTCGCGGTAGCCGATCTGCCGGTAGGTGCGCCGCCCTGCCGGCAGCGTCAGCGGGGCGGGGACCCGGGGTACGCCGTCCAGCCGGTCGCCGAGCGCGAGGGTGGCGGGCAGCTTGAAGGTCTTCGGGCCGCCGGGCGCCGGGCGCCGGCGCAGCTGCGGGATCCAGACCGCCCCGTCCGCGGTGGCCCGGCAGATCGCGCCGTCCCGCCGGGCCAGGATCGTCCCGGGCCGGCCGCGCAGCTCGTCGTCGGGGTACCCGCCGTACAGGTAGTACTCGGTGTCGCCGATCGTGTCCAGCACGCCGGGGCTGGAGTCGGCGGCGCGCAGCCTGGACAATACCGCCTCGGTAGTTCCGGCCGCCCAGTCGATCGTCCGGTCGGATTGACGGCAGGGCGGCCGGGAGGCTCCTGTGACGTCCGTTCGGCCGTAATCCAGTGGCACGGGCCGGTACCGGCCGGCGCTGAACCGGGTCACGGCAAGCAGCACCGCCTCGGCCGCGGCGTCCGCGACCTCGGTCCGGTACGCGGAGCTCTTCGACCCGCCGGGCATCGTGAACTCGACGCTGGCCCAGATGTCACCGGCGTCCATCTCGGCGTTGGCCTGCAGCACGGTGACACCCCAGCGGGCGGCGCCGCCCATGATCGCCCAGTCCAGCGAGGACGGGCCGCGGTCACCCACGGGGCCCGGGTGGACGATGAAGCACGGCCAGGCCGACCAGATGTCCGCGGGGATCGCCCTGGTCAGCATCGGGGCGATGACCAGGTCCGGGTCGTAGCGGCGCACCCCGTCCCGCATCACCTCGTCCCCCAGGGCCAGCTCGACCGATACCTCGTGCCCGCGGTCGGCGAGTTCGGCATGCACGCGCTGCGTCATGCTGTTGTAGGCGCTGGCAATAAGCAAGATCCGCATCGACGTCCCCCCGTGACGGTCTTTCCTTGGCGGAGGGAGCCAGGGCGGGCCTGATACACGGGGATGGGTGCCTGCGCCGGAGCCGCGGGCGAGGCCGCGGCTCCGGTTCGGCGGGCGAGGGACTAGCCGGCGATGATGCCGGCGGGGGTGGCGCCGGCCGGGAGCTTGACTGGCGAGCCGGGCAGCTCGGTCAGCGTGCCGCCGGTGACGGCGAAGATACCGACCGAGCCGATCTTGCTCTCGTCGACGTACAGGTAGCGGCCGTCGGGGCTGAGCCGGGCGTCGACGGCGCCGGCGGCGCTGAGGGGGGTACTGCCGAGCAAGGTCAGGGCGCCGCCGGCCGCGATCGAGAAGCGGGAGATCGAGCCGGACGCGGTGTTCACGGTGAACAGGAACCGGCCGTCGTGGGTGATCTCCACCCAGCACGGGGCCATCTGGTCATCGGCGAACGGGGAGCCCGCGACCGGGGTCAGGGTGCCGCGGAAGGAGTCGGTGAACGCCGAGACGGTGCCGCTGTCGGCGGCGGTGTTGTGGGCGTTGGACACGAAGAGCTGGCTCGGGTTGGTGGGCCGGAATTCACTGCCGAACGGGCCGAGGCCTTGCGCCTGGAACGGCGAGCCGGGGGCCGGGGCCAGGCGCCCGACGGAGCCGACGGTGAAGCTGTCGATCTGGGAGGTGCCCACCCGGGTGCCGACCAGCTTGGTGCCGGTGCCGTTGAACAGGACGTCGCCCGGCTGGGCGGCGGAGGGCAGCGTGACGGTGGAGCCTGGGATGCGGAACAGGTGGCCACCGAGAAAGCGGAAGCCGGTGTAGTTGGTAGCGGCGGTGCCGGCGTTGGCCACGTAGACCAGGCTGCCGTGCACCGCGATGCTGACCGGCGTGGCTCCGCCGGAGGAGACGACGCCGCCTGGGACCAGGCTGAGCGATCCGTTGCGGTTGACCCGCAGCACCGAGATCTGGTTGCTGCCGGCGTCGGCGGCGAGCACGAACCTGCCGTCGGCCGCGAGCTGGATCGCGCCCTGGGACGCGAGCCCGGCGCCGGTGCCGGCGCCGCCGGCCGGGAACGGGGAACCGGGTTCGGGGCTGAGCGTGCCGTCGGCGTGCCGGTCGAAGGCGCCGATCGTGTTCGTCCCGGCCGTGTTGTCGTTGACGTAGACGTGCCCGGTCACGGGGGACCCGCCGGCCGAGGCGGATGCGGATGCGGGGGCCGCCACGGCTGTGGCGGCGGCCAGGCCGAGCAGCAGCGCGCCCGACCCGAGGGAAACAAGGTGCTTCTTCATACGTGGTTGGTGTGGGCGGCGGCGCGCGGTCTTACCTGATAACGCTGATCGCGGCCAGCAGGCCTTCGACGTTGGTGTGCGGCGGCGGCCCGGTAAGCTCCGCGGCATGACGGGGTTCGCGGAACAGATGCGCGCAGGCGACGGGGTCGGCCGGCGGGGCCTGTGGCTGACGTTCCTGAGCCCGTTCGGTCTCGAGCTGGCGGGCGGCTGCGGCGCGGACTGGATCGGGATCGACGTCCAGCACGGCGATCTGGACATTGCCGACGTCGCTCCGCTGGCGCGGGTCAGCCCGGTGCCCGTGCTCGTCCGGCTGGCGTCGCACGACGCGGCGCAGCTGGCCCGGGTGCTGGACGCGGGGGTCGACGGCGTGATCGTTCCCGCCGTCGAGTCGGCGGGGCAGGCCGGGGAGCTGGTGCAGGCCGCCTTCTTCCCGCCCCGCGGGCGGCGCAGCATGGGGCTGGCGCGGGTTTCGCTGCTCGGACGGCGCGACCAGCCGCTGCTGCTGCCGATGGTCGAGACGCGGGCGGGCCTGGACCACGTCGACGACATCCTCGGGGTCGACGGGGTGGACGGCGTCTTTGTCGGGCCCTACGACCTGGCGTTGTCGCTCGGCTGTACGTCGACGCTGGACGACGCGGTGGTGCCGGCCATCGTGTCCGTGCTCGACCGGACCCGTAAGCGGGGTCGCATCGCCGGGATCTTTACGGGAAACCGCGAGCTCACCGGGCTGCTTCCGGCCGTCGACCTGCTCGGCGTGGATACCGACGCCGCGGCCCTGCGTGCCGGTCTGAAGCTGGTGTTCGGCCCCGGCGGGGGCTCGGGATCATCTGCCTTATGACGAGGATCCGTCCGGGCCATGGCGGTCCCAGTGGTCGTGGCGGTCCCAGTGGTCGTGGCGGCCGCGGCCGCCGGCCAGGAGCCTGACCACGATGATGGCGACGACCGGCACCCACGCGATGTGGAAGAGGTGACCGCCGAGCAGGGCGAGCACCGCCACGACGGCGAGGATGGTGACCGGGGCTACTGGCACACGGGCGGGCCAGGCCGGCGCAGCGCTGGCCGGCGCGGCGCTGGCCGCGCTGGCGGCGGTGCCGCCGGTCACGGGAGCCTGGCGCCGCGGCAGGTCGGTGAACAGGGCGGCCAGGTCGGCGGTGGTGCGGGCCTGGAGGGCGCGACCGGTGCGGTCCTCTAGCTCCTCGGTGGTGAGGCGGCCGGCCTGGTAGTGCTCGCTGAGCTCGGCGATGGCCCGGTCGCGGTCGGCGTCGGACACGCGCAGGCTGCCGGACGGGTGGCCCCTGGTGGCGGTACTCATGTCCTGAACGCTACGGACCGGCGGGCGCGAGGGCATCGGCCTGGGAGTGGAGTCCGGGAAATCCACCTGGGGGTGGAGGGGAGGGTCAACCCCGGTTACCCCGGCCGGACCGGGGGTCCGTGGCTGTGCAGCACCTTGGTCTTGTCCTTGTTCCAGGCGGTGGTGGTGCCGTCGGGGTTCAGGATCAGGGTCCAGCCCCAGCGGTGGATCACCACCTGATGATGGAACGGGCATAGCAAGATGCAGTCCTTGACCGAGGTCTTGCCGCCGTTGGCCTTGTGCTTGGTGTGGTGCACCTCGCACGCCGACGCGGGCTGATTGCAGCCTCCCGCCCACCGGCAGCGCTGGTCCCGGAGCAGCACCGCGTTGCGGATCCCGGCCGGGACGGTCTCGGCGTAGCCGATGTCCAGGGGCAGGCTGGGGCCGCCGAGGCGGGCGCCGAGCTGCCGGCGGCGCAGGAAGCTCGCCAGCCCGCCGGGGCCGGACAGCAGGTCGACGGCCTGCCCGATGATGGCCTGCTCGAGCGCGGCCCAGGCCGCGGTGGTGTCCGGCCTGGGCTCGTCGTCGCGGCGGAGCCGGTCCAGCTCGACACAGAGCCGGACCAGGTCGTCGAGGGCGGCGGGGTTCAGGTCGCCGGTGACGATGGGGGCCATCGCCGCGTCGCAGGCGATCGCCTCGGCTCCGTCGCCGTCCAGCCACGCCCCGCCGTCGCTGCCGCCTTCGGATGCTTGCGCGCGGTGGGCGGCCCACCGGGCGCGGACCTGCGCGGTCCACTGTTCTTGCAGGGCGGAGCTGCCGTCCAGGCGGAGCAGGTCGGCCAGCGTGATGTGTGCCCAGACCTTGACCGGCTGGCCGGCCCGCTCGGGGAGCAGGTCACTGGCGACCAGGCGGCGCATCGCCTCGGCCAGCGCGTCATGGTAGCGCTGGTCCCGGGTCCTGGTGTCCTCCGCGCCCGCCGGGGCGGACAGGGCGTCCAGCACGGCATCGACGACCGCGGCGCATTCGCGGGTCAGGTCCCCGTTGAGGACCCCGGCGCCGCCGAAGGTGGTCACCAGCCGCACGGCGCGGTCCTCGAAGTCCCGGTCCGGGTCCTCATCGGGCAGCGCCGAACGCGCCCGCTCGTACATCTCCGCGAACAGGCCGCCCAGCTCACGCAGGTCCATCCCGGCCCGGGCGGCCGACAGCAGGATCGCGTCGGCGGCCGGACGGCAGTCTTCGGGGAGCTTGTCGGTCCACTGGCAGATCGTCCGGCCGTACGACTCTGACAACTCCCCCGCCGTCAGCGCGGCGAAGACCTGCCGATGCCCGGCGGCCCGCCGCGTCCACGCGGTGTAGGCCACGGCGGTCGCCTTGGTCACCCCTGTTTTGTGGATCAGCCAGGCCCGCGGGCTGTAGTCCGCGTCCGCGGAATAGCCCTGGGCGGCGGCGAAGGCACACAGGACCGAGGTCCGCGCCGCCGTGCCGACCGCAGTCGCCCGCTCAAGCGCCCGCAGGCAGCGCGCCTGCTGCTCGGCCGCCATCGCCGTGGCATCGGCCGCCGCCAGGTACCCGATCGCGGACTGCAGCATCTCCAGCGCCTCATCGACGCTGCCCGGCGACATCACGCTGCTCATTGCGGCGTGCCACCTCCTCCCGGTGCTCGCGGACGGGCTCCTTCCCCCGGGCCACACGCGCCGGGTTCGGCTGTTCAGCAACTGGTCCGATTTTACCATCAGAGGAGGACATTTTCAGATCAACATGCCTGCTAAGATATTATTACTCGAAAAAGGTAGCTACGAGTCCAGAGAGTGTCGCGGGGCAGCTGAGACTCAGGTCATCGGCACGCGCTGGTCATACCGCACAGTGTTCGTGGCTCACAATGCCGTACGGAGGCCCGCCCCAGCCCGGGGCATCGGGTCAGACGTGGAGCTCGTCCAGATGCTGGTGGATATCGGAGGCGAACCGGCCGATCAATCGGGCGAAGTCGTGCTGGTCCTCGGGTGACCAGTCGGCCAGCAGCGTGATGAGCCATTGATGACGGGCGAGGAGGAACCGGCTGATCGCCTCCTGCCCCTCGGCGCTGAGCCGCAGCCGGCACACCCGCGCATCCTCAACGCCCCGGGCCCGGCTGACCAGGCGCAGGCGCTCGAGTCGCTGGGCCTTACGGGTCACCGCCGGGGCGTCGATGCCCAGCCGTTCGGCCAGATCGGTGATGCGCAGGCTGCCCTGCTCCGCGTGCAGCGCGTAGAGGATCGCCAGCCCGGCCTGGTCGATGTCGAGACCCGCCTGCTTGAGGACGAAATCGTGCAGCCGGGCCTGCTTGAGCCGTCTGGCCAGCAAGTGCAGCGCCGACTCAATGTCCGCGATCGTCTTGTCGTCCACCGGAACCTCCTTCCAGGGAGGCCGGCCCAAGCCAGACATGGGGCCTTAGCGTAGCATATTAGTTGTGTGCGGCAAGCAAATGACTATGGTCAGAATACTTGCCTGCGTCAAGCAACATCGGTTCGGGGGGATCAATACGGGGTGACGGCACATGCACGTGATCGGGGCGTGGGGGCACGCCCGTGGTACGGGGTCACGAGATCAGCTCGCGATAGGAGCGACGGGGCACGTCCGTAATACGGGGCGACAAGACAGGGCCGCGATCGGGGCGGCAGGGCGCGCCAGCCTGGGCGGCTGGCGGCAGGTAGCCGGCCGGGTCGGGTGGCGGCGGGTGGCCAGGGAGCTAGTGCTCGTGGCGGTCCTCCTCGCGGCTTACGAGGAGATCCGCTGGCACTTGGTGCAGGCGGGCGGCGCGGCGACCAGTCACGCGCTGTCGATCGTCTCGGCCGAACGGACCTTCGGCCTGTTCCGCGAACGGGCCGTCCAGGCGCTGTTCACGCCGTGGGACGGCGTCACGGACGCGTTCAACACGTACTACGGGGGCACGCACTTCCTGGTCCCGGCCGCCATTCTGGCCTGGCTGCTGCTGCGCCATCCCGAACGGTACGCCCGCGCGCGCACGGCCCTGGCGGGGATGACGGCGGTGGCGTTCGTCTGCTTCTGGCTCTACCCGGTGGCGCCGCCGCGGCTGCTGCCGGGCAGCTTCGGGTTCGTGGACACGCTGCGGGACGGGGCATCCGGGCACCTGGAGGGCAGCCTGATCAACACGGCGGGCGACCAGTACGCGTCGATGCCCAGCCTGCACGTGGCCTGGGCGGTCTGGTGCGCGCTGGCGCTATACCCGATGTTCCGGCACTGGGCGCTGCGCGCGCTCGTGGTCGCGTATCCGGTCATGACCACGATCGTGGTCGTGGCGACCGGCAACCACTATTTCCTCGACGCCGCGGCGGGAACGCTGCTGGCCTGCCTGGTCTGGGCCGTAGTTTCCCGGACGGCCCGGGCCGGCCGCGAGCAGGGACCGCATCCCGGCGATCAGCACGCCGAAGCGGAACGAGAGGTCGTGGTCGTCGGGAGCGGGGCGTTCGGCCATGACCCGGGACGGGATCGAAGGGCTGGCCCGTAATCCGACGACATGGGCGCCGGTCAGCGGGTCGGTACGCAGATCAGCCTTTGTCACGAATTACGGCGTTTCACTGTGCGAGCGGCTGCCACGGGATGGAGGACGCCGCCGGGCGCGGACAGGCGGAACGCGACATAGCCTGCTGTTGCGTATGCGCCCGGCATGTCACGGACCACCCGCTTATCGTCCTCCTGACTGAACCAGACCGTTCTGGAGTCCAGGGATACGGTGAACTTTCCCCTGGTGTAGTCCCTGGCCGGGTCGGCCCAGCCCAGGTACACCTGACGCGGGCCGTCGCCGCGGCGCTCGGGGACCGCCGGGACATAGCCCATCTCCCGGAGTGCAGCCTCGATTTCCCGGACCGGGTTGCCGCCGCGTCGGACTAGTTCGGCCAGCATGCCTGACACAGTGCTGGTATCACCATCGGCGGGGCCGGGGAGATCGGCCGGGTAAGTCACCTGTATCTCGGTGATCGTAGGCGGGAAGTCACGCTTGTTGCTGGTGATGAACCGGTCGGCGCCCATGCCCACCGCGGCTCAGAGAATGGGCCGACGGCTCCTGGACGTCCAGATGACCACAGTAGGCGGTAAGCGTCCCGGGAACGTTACCGCTGCGCGGTCAGAGCATCAGGATCAGCATGTAACCCATGGTGATCTTGCAGATCGCGGCGCAGTGAGGGGCGAGGTAAGGGCGGGCGGACTCTGGGCTGGGACTGCCGCTGCCGTAGCCGAGCCCGGGCCCGGCGCTGGCCGGGGCGGTCGCGATGGCGAGGGCGGGGGCGGACCGGCTCACGCGGTCGCCGAGCCAGACGACGTAGCCGAACAGGTACAGGGCGAGCGGCAGGGTCAGGAACGAGAACGTGGACTCCGTCGCGGTCATCGTCATGCTCATGCCGTTCGTGGCGGCGCCGGCCGCGGCCGAGGCGGGCAGGATCAGGAACATGAAGACCATCGCGGCGCACTCGACCAGGTGCGGCAGGGGATGGGAGGAGCGCCAGGGGCTGGGCTGGGCGCCGCGGCGGCGCTGGAGCATGCGCCAGCCGAACCACACCGCGGCCGCGGCGAAGATGACTTCCCAGATCGCACTGGGCAGGGTGCGCAGGCTGGAGACGAGCATCCCGGCCATCGCAACACCCATGATCACGTGGGCGCCGTCCGTGTCGAGTTCGGTCGGACGATGCGCGCGGCGGGCGACGACAAGGCGGCCTGCACAATAAATCGCGACGGCGAGGCTCGCGGCGGCGAAGATGGCGGTGAGCCAGGCGGGGCCACCCATATCAGGCCTCCATCACTGGTACGGCAGGCATTCGCATGGCGGGCGTTGGTACGGCGGGCGTTGGTACGGCGGGCGTTGGTACGGCGGGCCAGAAGGCAAGGGCCAGCAGGGCCAGCAGCGGGCCGGATTCGGGGTCGGTGGCCATTCCGGTGAAGAGCTCGCCCATGCCCTGAGCCAGCCACAGCGCGGCGGCCAGGACGACGGCCAGCACGATGGCGGCGCGGAGGGCGGGCACGGGCAGGTAGACGGCGACGGCCACGAGGGCGAGCAGGACCGCGAGGACGATGGACGCGGCCAGGCCGTGGTGGTTCAGCGCGCTGGCGGCGTGGGTGTCGATCCATGCGAGCCAGGCCGGAGCGCCATCAGCGCCTTCGGCGAGCATGTCGCTGATGGCGCCGGGAGCGCGGGACGCGGGCAGCAGCGCGAACGCGGCCAGGCTGCCCCAGAGCACGAGCCAGACGGCCTGGGCCGGGCGGTGGCCTGTCGCGCGGCTGGCCACTGAGGGCGCACAGGGGTCGCGGCCGGCGGGCCAGAGCAAGACGGCGAGGATCGCGTAGAGGATGACCGGTCCCGGGGCGCCGTTGACCAGGCTGGCGGTTCCGGCCAGGATGCCGCCGAAGCCCTCGCCGAGCCCCCATACGGCCAGCGACCACGCGATCGACGCGGTGAGCGCGAACCGCAGCGTGCGGCGCCAGGCGATGCCGAGACCCAGGGCCAGCTGGATGGTGGCGAAGATGGCGTTCAGCACGACCACGTGGTGGTCGATGAGGCCCGCCGACCAGGTGATCGGGCCGGCCACCACGCCGGGATTTCCGTGCGCACTCTCGGCCAGCATGTCCGGGAAGCTCCTGGTGAACATGGACGGCTGGAACTGCAGGATGCCGTCCAGCACCCAGATGACGCCGAGGGCGAGCTGGAGCTTGCGGCGCGTATCGAGCGTGGCGACGGCGTCTCCGGCCCGACCAGCAGGCCTGGTCTGAGCGCGGCCGACCGCGAGGCTCTCGCTCATATGGTGTCCCCCTCGCGGAATTAATACGACGGTAAAAGACGACTTGCGGATCAGGCAAGAGAATGGTCGTATCGCCGGGCTGAATACCGGGTTTCGGAACCCGGGCCGGGTATTAGACAAACCCCTCACGGGTATTAAATAAACCCGGCCCGGGTATCCTCCGAATTTCGGTTACCGCAGCATTCAGCTGGTGAACGTCGGGTCGCCGCCGCGGACCGGGGCGACCCGGCCCTTGGGCTCCTCCCAGTCCTCTTGGCGGCCGAGCGCCGTCATGTCCAGGTAGGTGTAGGCATTCCCGACGTACTCGGTGCCGCGCGCGAAGGCCGAATAGGTGTGGAAGATCTCGTCGCCGTCGCGCAGGAAGCAGCTGTAGCCAGGCATCTCGGCGGAGCGGTCGCCGCCGAGCAGGTCCGGTTCGGCCCGGTAGTTGTACTCGGCCTGGCCGCGGTCGGCGTCCAGGCTGACCTGGTAGTCGTAGTTGAAGTCGCTCCCGTGGGTGGAGTACCAGGGGGTGACGGTCCAGTCGCGCTCGGCCGCCGCGGCGGCGAGCTTGCCGTACGGGGCGCGGGAGGCCAGCACGAACGCGGTGTCCCGGGAGGCGACGTGCCTGAGCACGCCCGGGGAGAGCTCGTCGATCGCGGCCGAGCAACCCGGGCAGGGCTTGTCCCAGTCCGGGCCGAACATCACGTGCTGCACGATCAGCTGCCGCTTGTCCCCGAACAGCTCGGCCAGCGTGACCTTTCCGTCCGGGCCCTCGAAGACGTACTCCTTGTCCACCTTGACCATGGGCAGCCTGCGCCGGTCGGCGTTGAGCGCGTCATGGGAGCGGGTGAATTCCTTCTCGCGCGCCAGCAGGCGGCGCCGGTCCTCGAGCCACTGCTCGCGGGACACGACATCGGGAAGACTCATCGCGAAACCTCCTGTGAGTGAACGGGTCAGGGGTTCTGACTCCCGTTACAGGAACGACGAACCGGTTCGGCCCGGATGGACAGCCGCCAGCCGACGTTGCGGCAATCCCCCCGGCGACCAGGCCCAGGAGCCGGTCTTCCGGCCGGACACATGCGGCGGCGACTTCAGCGACACGGCCGACTACATCCGCCGCTATTACGACGACCACCCGGCCGCCTGATGGTCCTGCGCTCTACGCTGGCTTCGCCATTTTCCCGACTCTAGAGGACAGAACCAAGTGAAGCTAACGAAAAGACCCAGCTGGGCGCTGGGTGCACTGGCGGCGGGTGCATCCATCGTGACCGCGATCGGGCTGGCCACGCCGGCCCAGGCGGCCTTGTCCGGCAGTGATTGGACCATGGCGAAAGTGCCGCCCGTCATCGCGAAATCCCTCGTCCAGGACGCGGGCGCCATCGAGCCTGTGTCGTGCGTACCCGGGACGACGTTCTGCCTGTCGATCGTCCCCGACCTGAAGGTCAACAACGGCGTGGGCATGGGGCAGGCCGCCCTGGTGACCAGGAATGCGGGACGGACCTGGACCCGCCATGCCACCCTGCCGTCGACGTTTCTGATCGACGCGCTGTCGTGTGCCACCACGAAGGTCTGCTGGGTCACCGGCACGACCTGGGCGACCGGCGGGCCCGCGGTCGCGGAGACCACCGACGGCGGTAAGACCTGGACCGACAAGACACCCGCCGACTGGGCCAACGCTCCGTGGTGGGCGTTTGCCATCGACTGCCCGACCGCGACGACCTGCTGGATGGTCGGGCCGACGGGATTCGCGCAGGACCCGTCCGTGGAGAGGACCACCGACGGCGGAGCGACCTGGACGTTGTACTCGAACCTTCCGACCGTCCCGCGCACTCCCATCGGGACCTACGAGCTCGAGGGAATCTCGTGCGTCTCAGCGGACTCGTGCGTGGTGGCCGGCGGCCTCAACGGGGGGTCGGGGCCGGCCAGGGTCATCTCCACCACGGACGGCGGCGCGACCTGGAGCCTGTCGGCCAGCGCGGGGCTATCCGGCGTCGAGCTGCTGTTCGGCGTCTCCTGCCTGCCGGACGCGGGCGGGAACACGACGTGCTACGCGGGTGGCACGGTCCGGGCGCAGCCCGGCACCGACGAGAGCACGTCGGTCGTGCTCGTCTCGCACGACGACGGTGCCAGCTGGGCGCAGGTCGAGGGTCTCACCGACAACGGCTGGTTCAACTCGATTTCCTGCGCCAGCACGCAGAACTGCTGGGCGGGCGGCGCCGGCACGACCGACGCGCTCGCCGGGACCAGCGACGGAGGCAGCTCCTGGTCGGTGGTGACCTCGGACACCTCGAACGAGGGCGGTTATGTCTCCTGCCTGAGCGTCAGCACCTGCGTGGCGGTCACGGACAACGGGGTGTGGGTGACCTCGGACGACGGCGGGCTGACGCCGGCTAGCTAGCTCCGGCGCCAGACGACGGACTCCCACGGGCGGAGCTTGAGGTCGGGCGGCGGCTGCTGCGGATCGTCGGACAGGCTGGTCAGCACCACGGAGGCACCAGCCCAGCCGGCATCGAGCGGCAGCCGCGCGCCCGTCATCTCGGCGGAGAAGTTCGCCGCGACCAGCAGCTCGGCCTCGGCGGTGCGGCGGAGGAAGGCCCAGATCGCGGGGTGGTCCGGCAGGAGCAGCTCGAAGTCGCCGTCGGTGACGACCGGGTCCTCGTGACGCAGCGCGATCAGCCGGCGGTAGTGCTCGAAGACCGAGCCGGGGACGCCGACCTGGGCGGCCGCGTTGACCGTGGCGTGGTCGGGGTTGACGGCCAGCCAGGGCGTGCCGGTGGTGAAGCCGGCGCCCGGGGAGGCGTCCCACTGCACCGGGGTGCGGCCCTGGTCACGGCTCATCTTGGCCATCGCGGCCAGCAGCGCGGCCAGGTCGGAGCCGGGCCGTTCGGCCGCCTCGGCGTAGAACCGGAGCGTCTCGATGTCGCGGTAGTCGGTGATCGCGGTGAACGGCGCGTTGGCCATGGCCAGCTCGTCACCCTGGTACACGTACGGGGTCCCGCGGTGCAGGTGCAGGACGGTGGCCAGGGTCTTGGCCGAGGCGATCCGGTGCGGGCCGTCGTCGCCGAACCTCGATACCGAACGGGGCTGGTCATGATTGCCGAAGTAAAGGGAATTCCAGCCTCGTCCGGCCAGGCCCAGCTGCCAGTCCGCCATCGCGGCCTTCAGCTCGGGCAGGTGCAGCGGGCGCAGGTCGAACTTGTTCGCCCCGAGGCCCAGCAGGACGTGCTGGAACTGGAACACCATGTCCAGCTCGTGCCGGGCCGGGTCGGTGAACAGCACCGCGTCGGGCACGGTGACGCCCGGCATCTCGCCGACGGTGAGCACGTGCGCGTCCCGGCCTGCGAATACCTCCCGGTACATTTCCTGCAGGAACTCGTGGTTGCGCGGACCGCCGATGAAGTACTGGAACGCGGGTCCGTACACCGATCCCGGGCGCGGCGTGGTGTCCGGCAGGGACGTGTCCTTGCTGATCATGTTGATGACGTCCATGCGGAAACCGTCCACGCCGCGGTCCAGCCACCAGCGCATCATGGCGTAGACGGCCCGGCGGACCTCGGGGTTCTCCCAGTTCAGGTCGGGCTGCCTGGTGGAGAACAGGTGCAGGTAGTACTGCCCGGTCTGCTCATCAAAGGTCCAGGTCGGGCCCGAGAAGAGGGATTCCCAGTTGGTGGGGCTATCCCGCCACCAGTACCAGTCCCGCTTGGGGTTGTCGCGGCTCGAGCGGGATTCGGTGAACCAGGGGTGCTCGTCGGAGGTGTGGTTGACCACGAGGTCCATGACCAGCTTCATGCCGCGGGCGTGCAGCTCCGCGATCAGCTGGTCCAGGTCGGCCAGGGTGCCGAACAGCGGGTCGATGTCGGTGTAGTCGCTGATGTCGTAGCCGTTGTCGTGCATCGGCGAGCGGTAGACCGGGGACAGCCAGACCACGTCCACGCCGAGCCGGTGCAGGTAGCCGGCGCGGGAGATGATGCCGCGCAGGTCACCCACGCCGTCGCCGTCGGAGTCCGCGAAGCTGCGGGGATAGACCTGGTAAACGACCCAGCGGCGCCAGTCCTCAGGAGCGGACAAGGCGGGCGATGGCTTCGGAGGCTTCCTTGACCTTGGCGTCGGCGTCGGGACCGCCGGCCTCGATGGCCTGCGTCACGCAGTGACCGAGGTGGTCTTCGACCAGCCCCAGCGCGACCGCCTGCAGCGCCCGCGTCACCGCGGAAACCTGGGTGAGCACGTCGATGCAGTACGTGTCGGATTCCACCATGCGCTGCAATCCCCGTACCTGACCCTCGATCCGCCGTAGCCGCTTGAGGTAAGCGTCTTTGTCCTGCGTATAGCCGCGCATGATCCAACTGTAAGGGTTTGGGCAGGCCGGGGTAACCTCGCGGCATGCGCGACGACACCATCGCGGCCTTCCTGGACCAGCTGGCCGCGCGCGTTCCCGTCCCGGGCGGCGGCGCCACCGCAGCCCTGCACGCCGCGCAGGCCGCGGCGCTGCTGGCCATGGTCGCCCGGTACAGCGACGGCCCCAGGTACGACGCCGGGCTGATGAACCGCATCGTCGCCGAGGCCGACGAGCTCCGCGAGGACGCGCTCGCGCTGGCCGAAGCCGACGCGACGGCCTTCGGCGCGGTCGCCGAGGCGTACCGGCTGCCGCGGACGACGGAGCGTGAAACCTCGGCCCGTTCGGCGGCCATATCCTCAGCCCTGGCCGGCGCCGCACGTCCGCCCGCCGATGTCGTGCGCACGGCCCTCCTCCTGGTCAGCCTGGCCGAGGACCTGTTGCCCGCCGGGAACCGCAACGTGATCACCGACGTGGCCGCCGCGGCCGAGGCGGCCCGCGCGGCCGCGGTGACCGCGCGGCTGAACATCGAGGTCAACCTGAAGGGGATCACGGACCCGGTGCTGGCGGAGGAGTTCGGGGCCGCGGCGGCGGCGGCCGGCCCGGTGGCCGAACGGGCCGACGCGATCGTCGCCTCGGTACGGGCGGAGATCGCCCGATGAGGCCGGCACTGTGAGCCTGGTCTTGTCCGGGCGGGAGCTGGCCGCTGCGATCCGTTCCGAGACGGCGGCGCGGGCGGCCGAACTGACCGCAGCGGGGCGGACCCCGACGCTGGCCGTGGTGACCGCCACCGCCGACGAGGCCAGCGCCTGGTACGTGCGGTCGCTGACCCGTGCGGCGGCCAAGGTCGGCATAGCCTGCGACGTCACCGGCCTGGGCCCGGCTTCGCCGTCGCGGCCCGGGTCGCCGGACGCCCCCGTAGCGAGCACCGTAGCGAGCACCGTGGAGAGCATCCGGGTGGAGCTGATCGCGCTGGGCGAGAACCCGCTGGTTCACGGCATCGTGCTGCAGACGCCGCTGCCGGGCGGGGCGCGGCTGGCCGAGCTGGCGGGCCTTATCGATCCGGCCAAGGACGTGGACGGGGCGAACCCGGCCTCACTGGGGCGGCTGATGACCGGGCTGCCGGCCTTCGCGCCGGCCACCGCCGAGGCGGTGCTGGCGCTGCTCGATCGTTATGAGGTGACGCTGAGCGGGCGGAGGGCGGTGGTGGTGGGACGTTCGGCGGTGGTGGGCAAGCCGGTGGCGCAGCTGCTGCTCGCCCGGGACGCGACCGTGACCGTGTGCCACTCGCGGACCGTGGACCTGGCGGCCGTGACGTCAACGGCTGAGGTGCTTGTGGTGGCGGCGGGGCGAGCGGGGCTGGTGGGGCGTAGGTTTGTGGCTGGTGGTGCTGTCGTGGTGGACGTGGGGACCAACGCCACGGCGGACGGCGGGCTGGCCGGAGACGTCGACCCGGCGGTCGCGGAGGTGGCGGGGGCGCTCAGCCCGGTGCCGGGCGGGGTCGGGCCGGTGACCACGGCGCTGCTGCTGCGGCACGTGGTGTCGGCGGCTAGCTCTCCTTGACGGAAGCCGAGGCGAGCATGCTGCGGTAGACGGCGATCAGGGCGGCCTTCTGGTCGCCGCCGAGGCGCGGGTCGGCCGCGATGGCCTCCTCGGTGCCCGGGACGTCCGGCTTGCCGGTGCCCGCGGTCTCGGTGCCGGCGGTCTCGGCGGCCTCGGCGGTGATCGCGTCGATCAGGCCGGCCTGGGTCATCAGCGTTTCCGCGGAAACGTTGAGTGCGCCGGAGATGGCCTTGAGCACCCGTACCGACGGCTGGTGCAGCCCCCGCTCGACCTGGCTGAGGTACGGGTTGGACAGGCTGGTCAGCTCGGCGAGCTGGCGGAGCGACAGGTTGGCGCGCTTGCGCTGCTCACGGATGAAGGCGCCGAGTGCCTCCCGCTGCGCTTCCCACGGGTCCGTCATGGCGGCGCCTCCTCTGGCCTTGTTGCTAAGTATAGTACGCGCCAGCCCCGGCGTACCGGGGCTGGCGCGTACTGTGACGTACCTGGCTTGCCTGGCTTGCCGGGCTTGCCTGGCTTACTTGGTGCTGTCCTCGGCGCCCGGGGTCAGCGCACTCGTCGCCTTGAGGATTTCCTCGGCGAACTTGCGCTGGCCGGCCAGGAGCTGCTCGGCGAAGTCGTAGGCGCTGGCCACGACCTCCGCCGGCTTGGGCAGCTTGTCGGCGAACGGCATGTCCACCGCGGGGACCTTGGGGGTCATGGACTGGACGGTCTCGACCCAGGTCTTGATCGCGTCGATGACGTTCTCCTGGCTCTTGCGGACCGTGTTCAGAACCTCATTCTGCAGGTCCTGCGTGGGGGTGCTAGCCATGGCCTTGCCTCCTGCGTAGTTGCTGAGTCTTGCTCGGTCTTACTTGCTCTCGGCCTTGCCGGGCATCAGCGGCGAGGTGGCCTTGACGACCTCGTCGGCGAACTTGCGCTGGCTGGTGAGCAGCTTCTCGGCGAAGTCGTAACTGCCGGCCACGACGTCGTGCGGCTTCGGCAGCCTCTCGGCGAACGGCAGGTCGACTGCGGGGATCTTCGGGGTGATGGTGTGAACGGTGTCGACCATGGTCTTGATCGCGTCGAGGGCGATCTCCTGGCCCTTGCGGACCATCGACAGGATCTGCTCCTGCAGTTCCTTCTGGCTGGTGATACTGGTGCTGGCCATTGTCTTTGCCTCCCTTGTGCTTCTACTGCTAACTTTACCAAGCAACGCTTGGCATGTCAAGCAGTGGCGCTAGATTTAATTTGCGGCGGCCGCTGGCGGCGGCGCGTCAGCTGGTGCCGGTGGCCTTCGGCGCGCGGCGGGTGGTGGCCGGCTTCGGGCCGGTCTTGGGTGCGGCGGGCTTGGGCGCCGGGCTCTTGGCGGCCGGGCTCTTGGCGGCCGGGGGCTTCGGGGCGGCCTTGGGGGCCGGGGCCTTGGGAGCGGTGGTCGCTACGGTCTTCGGCGCGTTCGGGACGACCTGGGCGGCCGGCTTCGGGGCGACCTGGGCGGCCGGCTTCGGCGCGGCGGGTTCCGGCGCGACCTGGGCCACGGCCTGCTGGGCCGCATGAGCGGTCTCGGTCACCGCGGTCTTCGCGGCCGTCACCGTCTTCTCGGCTGCCGCGGCGGCATCCTTCCTGGTCACGTGCTGCCAGGTGCGCTTGCTGCTGACCGGGATCAGCGGCTCGGTGGCCGTCAGCACGTCCTCGGCGAACTTGCGCTGGATGGCGAGCAGGTGCTCGGCGAAGTCATAGCTGCTGGCCACGACGTCTTCCGGCTTGGGCAGCCTGTCCGCGAGCGGCGCGGTGACGGACGGCAGCTTGGGGAACCTGTCCGCAAACGGCCCGTAGACGGACGGCAGCCTCGGGGTGACGGTTCTGACCGTCTCGACCCAGGCCTTGATCGCGCGGATCGCGGCTTCCTGGCTCTTGCGCGTGGCGGCCAAGAACTCTTCCGGCAGGTCCCGCGTGGGGGTGCTGGCCATGTTTGCCTCCTTATAAGTCTTCCTTGCTAACTTTACCAAGCATGATTGAGATGTCAAGCGCGGCGCTTGACAAATGAAGCACGACGCCCTCGATTTTCTGGGGCCGGCCCCGGTGTCATCTCCTACGACTTGTAGGGGTTGACTGAGATCGTGGTCGATCAGCAGTACCTGTTCGAGGCGCGCCAGATGCAGGCGCTCTCGCTGGCCGTGCACATCCCGCTGGTCTGCTTCGGCATCGCCTTCCCGGCGCTGGTCCTGTTCGCCGAGTGGCGCTACCTGCGCACCGGGGATCCGCTGTACCGGACGCTGGCCCGGCGCTGGTCCAAGATCATGCTGGCGCTGTTCGCGGTGGGCGTGGTCACCGGGACGATCCTGTCCTTCGAGCTGGGGCTGCTGTGGCCGGTGTGGATACAGGACTTCGGCAACGTGTTCGGCCTCGGGTTCACGCTGGAGGGGTTCTCGTTCTTCGTCGAGGCCATCTTCATCGGGATCTACGTGTACGGCTGGGACCGGCTCAAGCCGCGATGGCATTTCTGGTCCGGCGTGCCGATCGCGCTGGCCGGGATCACCGGCTCGATGTTCGTCATCGCCGTCAACGCCTGGATGAACCACCCCACCGGGTTCCGGCTGTCCGGCGGGCGGGCGGTGGACGCGCACCCGTGGTCCGCGCTGTTCGCCAACCCGTTCTTCTGGAGCGAGTACGTGCACATGTACTTCGCCGGCTACATCGTGTGCGGCTTCCTGATGGCGGGCGCGTACGCGTGGGCGATCCTGCGCGGGCGGCACGGCCGGTACGAGCGGACCGCGCTGGGCATCTCGCTATCCGCGGCGGCCGTGGCCGCGCCGCTGCAGGTCGTGGTCGGTGACTGGGCGGCCAGGGACGTGGCGCAGGCCCAGCCGGTCAAGCTGGCCGCGCTCGAAGGGCTGGCGGTAACGACGAAGGGCGCGGCCGAGCACCTGCTGGGCTGGTACAACGGGCACGCGGTGGTGTACGGGATCGAGATCCCGCGGCTGCTCTCGCTGCTCGCCTTCCACAACCCGAACGCCACGGTCAAGGGCCTGAGCATCGTCCCGCTGGCGGACCAGCCGCCGGTGAACGTGGTCCGGTTCGCCTTCCAGGCCATGGTCGGCATCGGCACGCTGCTGGCCCTGCTCGGCCTGGTCTACCTGTACCTGCGGCTGCGCCGCGGGCGGCTGCCCGCGGTGCGGTGGTTCTACTGGGCGGTCGTGCTGGCCGGGCCGCTGTCGGTGGTGGCGCTCATCTCCGGCTGGATCACCACCGAGGTGGGCCGGCAGCCGTGGATCGTCTACGAGGTGATGCGGGTTGACGCGGCCGTCACCGGAGCGCGGTTCGTCCCGTTCGGGTACGGCGCCCTGTGGCTGGTCTACATCGGGCTGGGCGGCGCGGTCTTCTGGCTGCTCCGGCGGTTCAGCCGGGTGCCCCTGGAGGACGACGATGCTGGCTGACGTGCCGATGGTGTTCATCCTGGTCGGGATCGCCGCCTACACCGTGCTGTCCGGGGCGGACTTCGGCGCCGGGCTGTGGACGCTGGTGCCGGGCGGCGGGCAGGCGGGCGCGGCGGCGACCCGGGATCACACCCGGCATGCCATCGGGCCGGTCTGGGAGGCCAACCACGTCTGGCTGATCTTCGTGCTCACCGTCGCGTGGACGTGTTACCCGGGCGCGTTCGGATCAATTGTCTCGACCCTGGCCGTCCCGCTGCTGATCGTCGCGATCGGGATCATCTTCCGCGGCACCGCCTACGCGCTGCGCAGCCAGTTCTCCCGCGACGAGGAGCACGGCGTGCGGCTGGTGGAGTACCTGTTCGCGCTGTCCTCGGTGCTCACCCCGTTCGCGCTGGCCACGGTGATCGGCGCGATCGCGACCGGGCGGGTGCCGGTCGGCAACGCCCGGGGCGAGGAGGTCACATCCTGGCTGAACCCGGTCTCGGTGCTGGCCGGGGTGCTCGCAGTGGCCTTCTCCGGGTACCTGGCCGCGGTCTACCTGGCCGCCGACGCCCAGCGATTGGCCGAACGAGCCCTGGTTCACGATTTCCGCATCCGGGCCCTCGCCTCCGGCGTGGTGGCCGGCGCGCTGGCGCTCGCCGGGCTGCTGGTGATCCGCGTCTCGGCCGTTTCGCTGTGGCACGGGCTGACCAGCGGTCTCGGACTGGCGCTTGTTCTCGTCAGCGCGCTGGCCGGGGTGGTGACGATGGTGCTGGTGTTTCTTGACCGGTTCGGGCCGGCCAGAGTGTCGGCGGCGCTCGCGGTGGCGGCGGTCATCGCGGGCTGGGCCGCGGCGCAATCGCCGCTGGTCCTGCCGGGCCTGACCGTGGCCGGGGCCGCGGCGGGGCGGTCGACGCTAATCGCGACCATCGTGGGGGTGGCGGTGGGGGCGGTGGTGCTGGTGCCGTCGCTGGCCGTGCTGTACTCGCTGGTGCTGCGGGGGCGCCTGGATACAGCGGTGGCCGCCGAGGCCGCGGACGGGGTGGTTGCCGCGGACGGGGTGGTTGCCGCGGACGGGGTGGCCGGCTCGGGAGAGAGGCGGCCGACGGCGGCCGGCGGCCGGTCCCCGCGGGTTCGGCTGGCCGCGGCGTTCGCGGTCGTGACCGTGGCGGCGGGGGCCGGGCTGCTGGTCTTCGCCGACCCGGCCTGGGCGCACGCCATCGGCGCGGTGGCCCTGATCGCGTGCGCGGTGACGGTCTTCGCGCTGGCGTCGCGGCCGACCGCGGAGTTACGCGGGCGGCAGGCCACGTGCGGATCAGGTCATCCCCGCCCTTGGTGATCTTCGTTACGGCGGGGCCGTTACCTCGGTATCTGGTATCCGATCGAGATATGTCGGTCCTGGGGGTCGGTGATACGCAGACCTAATGTTGGGGTATCAAGCGATTAGCGGGGTGAAGAAATCATGCCCCGGAGCGCGTGCGGAGGTCGTTGATGCGTCGCCTGTGGATGTCTTTGCTGCTCGTGCCGGTCATGGTGGCAGCCGTGGCGCTGCCCATCTCCGGCGCGGCCTGGGCGGCGCCGGCGGCCCGGTCAGCGCCCGCGGCCCGCACCGCGACGACCGCGCCGGCTGCTCCCGCCCGCGCGCTGCAGCCGGGCATGAAGGGCTCCGCGGTCAAGGCGCTGCAGCGGCGGCTGGCCGCGCTGAAGTACTATCCGGGCGCGATCGACGGCAAGTTCGGCACCAGCACGCTCGAGGCCGTGTGGGCGTTTTACGAGGTGCAGGGGCTGACGCCGCACAACTACGTGAGCAAGGCGATGAAGCGCGCGCTGGCCCACCCGCGGGCGCCGAAGAAACTGGTCACGCACGGCGGCGCCAACCGGATCGAGGTCAGCCTGTACCGCGAGGTCCTCGTCCTGTACCGCAACAACAAGGTCCAGCTGATCAGCCACGTGTCGAGCGGCGGGCACTACTATTACTGCTCCCCCGGCGGCGGCTGCGGGTACGCGGTCACCCCGACCGGCAACTTCCGCACGGTCGTGTTCATGCGCGGCTGGGTGCACGTGCCGCTGGGCGAGATGTTCAACCCGGTGTTCTTCATCGGCACCGCGTTCGCGATCCACGGCGACACCGACGTGCCGCTGGCCCCGGTCTCGCATGGCTGCGTGCGGATCCCGATGGACATCGCGAACTTCTTCCACAAGCTGGTGAAGGTGCCGGGCGAGCCGGTCTACATCCGCTAGCGGGGCTCTGCCAGCCGAGCTCCGCTAGCCGGGCTGGGGGCGAGACGCCGAGCCTGGTGATGACCGCGCGCTGCGGCCAGCCGGCCAGCAGGCCGGCGGCGGCCAGGGACGCGATCAGCGCCGGGTTCACCCGGCTGATTCCGGCTGCTCGGCGGCGTGGACGAGGGCCAGCGAGCGGGACAGCTCGATGCAGCCGGCGGCTATCGCCAGGACCGCGGCGATCTCGACGGCGAGCAGCCACCCGCCGGTCTGCACGTCCTCGCCGAAGACGGTGACCCCGTAGCAGGCGCTGATCAGCGCGTCGCCCAGGGTGAGCGGCGGCTGGACGGCGATCAGCGAGCCGGCCTGCAGGGCGTTCTGCAGCATGAACAGCGCGCCGACCCCGGCGATCGCGGTCCCGTACAGCTCCCAGGTGCTGAAGAACGCGACGACGCCCTGGTCCAGCGCGGCCACCGCGCTCTTCAGCAGCGTCGCGGTCAGCGCGTAGCCGCAGGCGGCGGACAGCCCGAACAGCGCGGCGCGGGCGTTGCCGTGGGTCCGGATGCCCGCCCCGATCACCACCACCTGGAAGGCGCCGGTGGCGATCAGCACCAGCACCCAGACGCCGATGCTGGCACGTGTCCCGCCGCCGGACGGCGCGGCGGCCGCCAGCCCGAGGCCGAGGGACACCGTGACCAGGGCGACGGCGAACCAGGTCGTCCGCGGCAGCTTGCGCCGGGCCAGCCTGCTCGCCACCAGCAGGGTGAACGGCAGTTCGATGATGAAGATGGGCTGCACCAGGGCGACCGGCCCGGTGGCCAGCGCGATGGCCTGGCACACCGCGGCCAGCACGACCATGCCGATCCCGGCCAGCCACACCTTGTGCTTGAACAGGTAGGTGAACAGCGACAGGTGCAGTGTCTTGGCGGCAGGGGCGGTCGAGGCGGCCATCCGCTGCAGGACCGACGCCAAGCCGTTGAACAGCGCTGTAAGCAGCGCGAACAAAACCGACACCACCGCGGCATCCTAGCAGCGTGGCTGGCTGACGTAGCTTCCGCGCTTGGACACGGTGAAGATCAGGCCGCCCTCGCGGAGCAGCCGCAGCGCGTGCAGCACCGTGTCCCGGCCCACGGCGTAGTCCTGCTGCAGCGCCTTGACCGACGGCAGCGGTCCGCGGTTCCATTCCCCGGCCCTGATCCGCCGGGTGAGGATGGCGGTGAGCTGCTGATATGCCGGTTCGGGCAAATCGGGATCAACCGTACCAAGCTGCTCGGTCACGGGAATAACTTAGCAGACCAAACTCGACCAGAGCACACATCTGCACTGGACTGGTCTGATCTGGCCTGATACGGTGAGCGTAGATCCCATAGGGGGGATGACAGCTCCGGTACCGGCTCCCACTCCCAAGTACCGGAGCTGTCTAACGTCCGGGCTCTACCGCCGGGATCTTCAGCCCGGCCCGGCGACACGGAAGATGCGCAGCTGCAGGGCCAGCGTCGCGTAGTAGCCGACCAGCGTGGACAGCTCCACCAGGGCCCGCTCGCCGAGCACCGCCACCGCGGTGTCGTACTCCTGGTCGTCCAGGTCGGCGCCCTTCGGGCCCGGGCCGGCCAGGGCCCGCACCACCGAGTAGGCGACCTGCTCCTGCTTGTCGGCGAAGCCGGGATCCGTGCCGGACCGCAGCGCCTCGATCTCCGCGCCGGTGAGCCCGGCGTCCCGCCCGAGCAGCTCGTGCGAGTCGCGCTCGTACGCGCTGTCCCAGGCCTGCGCCACCACCAGGATCGCCAGCTCCCTGATCCGCGGGGCCAGCTCGGTGCGGAACCTGATGGCCGCGCCGAGTTCTTGCAGCGCGTGCCCGGCCGCCGGGGCGTAGAGCATCGCGTTGAACGGGCCGGCCAGGCCGCCGGCGCCGCTGGCGAGCAGGATCGCGCGCGGCCCCTGGCCGCGCGGACCGCCCAGGATCTCCCGGTACAGGTCCACCTGCTCCGGGGTCATCTCGTCCGAGGAAAGAACGGGGAGGCGCATAGGAGGTATCTGCCCACCGTAGCCGGGGCATGCACCCGGCCCCGTTCGGATTAAAGATCTTCTTCGTTACGTTCGGGCCTGGCTACGGCGGGCGACCGTGTCGATGGTAACGGCCGCGAGCAGGACGACCGCGGTCCAGATGTACTGCGGTGACGCGCCGAGGCCGAGCAGCTGCAGGCCGTTGTAGATCACCGCGACGATGAGGCCACCCAGGACGGCGCCGAGCATCTTGCCCCGGCCGCCGAACAGGCTGACGCCGCCGATGACCGCGGCGGCCACGGCGAACAGGACGTTCTGCCCGCCGGGCACGTTGCTGGAAACCGAGCCGAGCTGGGAGGCGTAGATGATACCCATGATGCCCGCGGTCAGGCCGGACAGCACGAACGCGAGGACCCGGATCCGGCTCAGGTTGATGCCGGCCCGGCGGGCCGCCTCGGCGTTGCCGCCGATGGCGTAGACGTACCGGCCGAAGCGGGTGCGGCCGAGCAGGAAGCTCCAGGCGACCAGCACGACGAGCACGACCAGGATGACCCACGGCACGCCGCGCACCACTGCGAAGCCGACGCCGCGGTTGGTGTTGCCGATCAGCACGACGACCACGCCCGCGACGGCCATCGCGGCCACCTTGAGCCAGGTCACGCTGGGTGGCGGCGCGGCCAGCCCGCCCGACCGCCGGCGGCTGTCCCGGGTGAGCATCAGGGCTCCGCCGAGCACCACGGCGGCCGCCATCACGATCCAGCCGGTCAGCGGGCTCATGGCGCCGTTCTCGATGTCGTTCAGGACGTTGTTGTACAGCCGGATGGTCCCGCCCGAGCCGGGCGCGGCCGTGTTGATGATGGACAGCAGGATGCCGAGCCCGGCCAGCTGGCCGGCCAGCGTGACCACGAAGGACGGCAGCCGGAGCCAGGTGATGATCACGCCCTGGATCAGGCCGTAGACCGCGGGGAAGGCCAGGCCGGCCAGCACGGCCAGCGGCCACGGGGCCGGGTCCGGCGGGACCAGCAGCCAGCAGGTGAACACCGAGCCGATCACCGAGGAATAGCCGATTGACAGGTCGATCTCGCCGAGCAGCAGCACGAACACCTCGGCCATGCCCAGCGTCACGATCCAGGCCGCCTGCTCGATCAGGTTGACCAGGTTGCCCGCGGACAGGAACAGCGAGCTGCGGGCCTGGAAGTAGACGACGATGACGACCAGGCCCAGGATGACGGGCAGCGCGCCGCTCTCCCCGCTGCGGACCCGGGTCCACCAGATCTTGACGTACTCGCCGAAGGAGTCGGCGATGACCTCGGGGGCCGCGGTGGCCGCGGTCTGCGCCGCGACCTCGTCGGCCCCGGGCGGCTGGACGTCAGTGCTCACTGGAGCTCCCGGATGAGGGCTCGGCCGGGACACCGGCGAGGCGCTTGGAGGTACCCGTCGTCATCAGCTCGACGATCGACTGGGCGTCGTACTGGGACAGCGGCCCGACCGAGACGAGCTGGCCCAGGCGCAGCACCGCCACCCGGTCGGCCACGCTCATCACGTCGTTCAGGTTGTGCGAGATGACGATGACCGCGATGCCCTGGTCCTTGAGCCGATGGATGAGGTCCAGCACGACGCGCGTCTGGGTGACGCCAAGCGCGGCCGTGGGCTCGTCCAGGATGACCAGCCTGGCCTGCCGCAGCACGGCCCGGGCCACGGCGACGGCCTGGCGCTGCCCGCCGGACAGCGACCCGACCGGCTGCCGGACCGAGCGGACCGTGACCACGGACAGGTCGGCCAGCGTGCGCTTGGCGTCCTTCTCCATCGTGGTCTCATCCAGCACCCAGTGCCGGACCGGCTCCCGGCCCAGGAATATGTTCTGCACGATGTCCAGGTTGTCGGCCAGCGCCAGGTCCTGGTACACGGTGGCGATGCCGAGGTCGGAGGCGTCCTTCGGGGTGTGCAGCCGGACCGGCTTGCCTTCCCAGAGGATCTCCCCGTGGTCCTGCTGCCAGATGCCGGCGATCGTCTTGATCAGCGTGCTCTTGCCCGCCCCGTTGTCGCCGACCAGCGCCGTCACCTGGCCCAGGGGAACGTCCAGGTTGATGTCGGTGAGGGCGCGCACCGGGCCGAAGTTCTTGCCCAGGCCGACCAGGCGGAGCAGCGGCTCGTCGCCGTTGACGGCCGCGGTGGCCGGAGCCTGGGCGAACGCGGTCTCGGCCTGGGCCGCGGCCATCTCCGCGTCGGCGGCGGCGGCTTCGGCCCGGGCCGCGGCGACCTCAGCCTGGACGGCGGCGGTTTCGGCGGGATCCCGCGGGACCCTGGGGTCCGGGCCGGGCTGGCTCGGGTCAGGAGCCGGCGCCCGGCCCGCGGTGGCGGGCCGGGCGTCGTCCGCGCTCGGATTGGTCACCGGGCGCGCCTCCTAACGTTGGTCCAGCTCCTGCTCATTACGATATCCCGGCGGTCTTACACAGCTGCGTGTACTGGCCGACGCACAGCTGCGCCACGGTCACGAACTTGTCCGCGACCACGGTCGAGGCCATGTTGGCGGTGGTGACCCACTTCGGGGTCAGCAGTACCGACGGCACCGCGGTGCTGGACTTGGAGTCGTTGGTGCTGCCGTTCACCAGGGCGGCCGGAGGCTTCTGGCCGGCCCGCAGGTACATGGCCAGCGCCGTGGCGGCCTGCGCCTCCAGGTAGATCGGCTTGTAGGCGGTGCCGCACTGGTAGCCGGCCAGGATGTTCTGCAGGCCGATGGTGGTCGCGTCCTGCCCGGTAACCGGGAAGGTCTTGGCCTTGACGCCCTTGGTCTGCAGGTAGTGGATGATCGGCGCGGCGTTGGCGTCGTTCGGGACGAGGACCGAGTTGATGTTCTTGTGCGCGGTGAAGTTCTGCTGGAACTCGCTCAGCGCCACCGAGGGAGTCCAGGTGCCGGCCGGCTCGCCGGCCTTCACGTACTTGCCGCTGCTGAAGAACGGATTGAGCACGCCGAGGTAGCCCTGCGCGAACAGGGTGGCGTTGTTGTCGGTCGGGTCGCCCTTCATCACCAGCACGTTCGGCTTGCTGACGCCCCAGGCGGCGGCGCAGGCGGCGAAGCCCTGGCCGATCTTGGTGCCGACCAGGACGTTGTTGAAGCTGACGTAGTACTGGCGGCTGCCGCCCAGGGTCAGCCGGTCGTAGTCGATGACGGCCGCACCGTGCGCCTTGGCGTAGGTCTCGATCTGCGCCCCGACGCCGGCGTCCAGCGGGTCCATGATCAGGACGGTGGCGCCCTTGGTGATGGCGGTCTGCGCGTCGGAGAGCTGCGTGGCGTCGCTGCCCTGCGCGTTCTGCACGGTGAACTGCGAGGACGACAGGCCCGCCGCGGTCAGCGCCTGGGTTAGGTACGGCGCGTCGAACTGGACGTACCGGGCCGAGGTCACGGTGTCCGGGAGGATGACGGCCACGTTGCCCTTGCCCACGGCGGCGAGGGGCTTCAGGACGGACATCGCGGAGAAGTCCCGGGTGAACTGGGCCACGGAGATCGACACCGTGGTGCCGGATGACGAGCTGGCGCTGCTGGAGCCGCCGCTCGGGGTGCTCGAGGACGAAGAGCTGCTGCACGCCGCGGCGCCTAGGCACAAAGCCAGCGACGCTGATGCTACAACAGCCCCTTTCCTGACCATGGGAATCATGTAACCACCTCGTGTCCAAAGGAAGGGCCGAAGGATCCGTGTCCAGACATGTGGGGACAAGGCCCCACGGCCTGCGGACGTCGCGGCCTTACATCTCAGCATGACCTTAGAACGCGGGAAATAAACGTGGCCTTAACATCCGCGCCGCGTCGTGAAGATAGTGTTAACGAGCTGCTCAGGGGCATCTGAATCGGTGACATTAGTTCCCGGAATAGGGACTTTAGTCCCTGGCAAAATAAAATCCGTTACCCGAAAGAGACACATTTCGGCTTTTAGTCGTTAACATTTGTCATTCGGGCGCCAGCCGGTATCCGGCCCGGGGCTGGGTCAGGATGAGCGGCGCGCTCCCCTCCGCCTCGAGCTTGGCCCGCAGGCGGCGCACGTAGACCCGGAGGTACTCGGTCTCGGTCTCGTAGCCGTGCCCCCAGACCCTTCTGAGCAGGTGGGCGTGGGTGAGCAGCTTGCCCCGGTTGACCGCCAGCTCGCGCAGCAGGGCGAACTCGGTCGGGGTCAGGTGCACCGGCTGCCCGTTCCGCCGGACCTGCTGCAGGGCCAGGTCGATGACGATGTCGCCGACCACGATGACCGGCGGCGCCTGCTGCTCGGTGGGCGCGGCCGGGCGGGTGCGGCGCAGCGTCGCGGTGATCCTGGCCAGCAGTTCCTCGATGCTGAACGGCTTGGTCATGTAGTCGTCCGCCCCCATGTGCAGGGCGGTCACCTTGTCGCGCTCGCCGCCGCGGGCCGACACCACGATGATGGCGACCGGCGAGCGCTCGCGGATCTGGCGGCAGAGCTCGAACCCGTCGGCTTCGGGCAGCATCAGGTCGAGCAGCACGATATCCGGGTCCTCGGTCTCCAGCAGCTGCAGCGCCCGCATGCCGTCCACGCTCACCACCGTGTCGAAGCCGCGGACGGCGAGGTTGGACCGGATCAGGTCCACGATGTTGGGGTCGTCCTCCACCACCAGGGCGCACGTCTTGCGGACGTCCTCGTTCATCGCCGTCATCGTCCGGCCCCCGTGGCCGACCTGCGATCCGCCGACCGTGCCTCCAGCGCCTCGCCCTCGACCGGCAGGTACACGCTGAAGCACGTGCCCTTGGACAGCGCGGCCGGCTCGAGCATGCCGCCGTGCGCCTGCACGATGCCCTTGGCGATGGACAGGCCGAGCCCGGCGCCCGTGCTCGCCCGCGGGCGGCGGGCCGGCTCGAACGGCGCGGCGGCCAGCTCCGGCGGCAGGCCCAGGCCGTCGTCCAGCACGCTGATGACCACCTCGGCCGGCCCGGCCCCGGCGCTCACCTGGACCCGGGTGCCCGGCGGGTTGTGGCCGAACGCGTTGTTCAGCAGGTTCACGAAGACCTGCTCCATCCGGTCGTGGTCGGCCCACACCACGGGCAGGCCCGGGTCGCAGTTCAGCGTGACCTCCTTGGCGTGCTCGGGCGGCAGGCAGCCGATCGCCGCCTCGATCACCAGGCGGATGTCGCACCAGTCCCGCTGCAGCCGCATGATGCCCGACTCGATGGCGGAGAAGTCGAGCAGGTCGTCGACCAGCCGGCCGAGGCGCGCGGACTCCGCCGCGATCCGGTCCAGGAAACGCTGCTGGGAGTCGCGGTCCCAGGTTACGTCCGGCTGCATCAGGCTGGACGCGTAGCCCCTGATGGCGGTCAGCGGCGTGCGCAGCTCGTGGCTGAGCCGGGACAGGAACCCGCGCTGGAGCTCGCGCGATCGTCTCAGGGCCGCGGCTTCCTGGTGCGCGCGGGCGGCCTCCTCGCGTTCCAGCGCGAGCCGCAGCGAATTGGCCGCGTCCTCCATCAGGGCGGTCTCCTCCTTGGTCGGCGGGACCCGCCGCCAGCTGGCCAGCAGCACGGTGGGCCCGCCGACCGCCATGAAGCCCACCGCCCGGGCCCGGTGCCTGCGGCTGCCGCGCAGCTGCCTGGCCACGCCGTCGGGATGCGCGCTGGACAGCGCGTCCGCGGCCATCTCCCGCAGCGAGCGCGCGGCCGAGTCGGGGTCGGTGCCGTCCGGCCCGGCGTAGGCGCGCCAGGCGGCCTGCTGCCCCGGGGGCTGGGTGATCAGCGCGACCTCCTCGGCCTGCAGGCCGCGGCGCAGCGACTGGACCGCCAGGGACAGTCCCTCGCCGGGCTGGACCGGGCCGGCCAGCGTCTCCAGCATCTCCCTGATCGTCTCGAGCACCCGGTTCCTGGTGGTCACCTGGTCCAGCAGCCGGTCCCGTTCGATGGCGCTGGCGGCGTAGCCCGCGTAGACGGTGACCAGGTCGAGCTCGTCCCGCTGAGGCGCGCCGTGCTGGGTGCGGAAGACCGTGATGACGCCGCTGAGCCCGCCCGGGCCGAGCACGGGGACCGACCACGAGCTGGCCACGGTGACCGTCTTGGCCAGGTCGCGGAAGCTCCGCCAGGCCGGCCCGGCGCGGACGTTATCGGCGATCACCGGGCGCTCGTCGGCCGCGGCCAGGCCCACCGGGCCGCCGCCGGGGCCGAACGGCAGCCGGTCCCACGGTGCCAGCTCGCCGGGCGTGAAGCCGAGGGATGCGGCACAGAACAGGGACCTGTCGGTGACCAGGTGAATGCACAGCCGCTCGGTGCTGAGCGCCGCGCCGAGCGCGGACAGGATCAGCGACAGGCTCGAGCCCGGGTCGGCGCTCACCAGGCGGTCTGTCAGCCCGTGCAGCCGGGTGAGCTGCCGGCGGGCGGTGGAGTCGATCGTCTGCCCGGAGAGCAGCGCGACCACGTCGTCCGGGTGCGTGTCGGCCGGGCGCAGGTCGGCGAGGATCCGGCCCTGGCGCAGCACCACGATGCGGTCGGCGAGCCGGAACATCTGGTCGATGTCGTGGCAGGCGAGCAGGATCGTGGTGCCCTGCTCGCGCAGGTTCATGATCAGCTCTTCGACCTGAGCCGATTCCTTGACTCCCAGGCTGGCGGTCGGCTCGTCCAGGACCAGCAGCCGCGGGTGGCGGCCCATGGCCCGGGCCACCGCCACCAGCTGGCGCTGGCCGCCGGACAGCCAGCGCACGCTGCGCGTGGTGTCCTTCAGCGAGATGCGCAGCTCGGCCAGGAGCGACGCGGCGGCCGCGTGGAACCGGGCCTCGGACCGCATCAGCCGACTCGACTCCCGGCCGAGCATGATGTTCGCCGCGATGTCCAGGTTGTCGCACAGCGCCAGGTCCTGCCAGACCACGGCGAGCCCCTGCCGGACCGCGCCGCCCGGGTCCGGCGGCACCCGCCTGCCGCCGAGGTAGATCTCGCCGCTGGCCGGGACCACGTCGCCGGCGATGCAGCGCACCAGCGTGGTCTTGCCCGCGCCGTTCTCGCCCGCCAGCGCGACCAGCTCGCCGCTCTGCACGGTCAGGTTGATGTCGGACAGGGCGCGGAGCCTGCCGTAGCTGAGGTTGAGCCCGGACACGGTCAGCAGCGGCGCCACCCCGGAGGCCCCGGATTCCGTGCCGGCCGACGCCGTCCGGCCCGCCGGGTTCGCCGGGCCCGCCGGGTTCACCGGGCCTGCCGGGTTCGCCGGGTTCGCCGGGGCGGGGTGCCGCCGGGCGTCCCTGACGGCGGCCCGGACCGCGTTCCTGGCCGCGTTGCGGGCCGCGACGAGAGAACCGGTCATGCCGTCATTGTGTGGCCTCAATCGTGCGCTTGGCCACATTGTTCGCTCACCATGCCGACCTGACCAGGGATTTTCACGTTTTTTTGATGGTATGCGCACCGGTCCGGTACTTCGGCGCGGCGCGGGGCGAGGCGGCGGGCGGCGCGGGGCCGGCCTCTCCAGGCACGGATGTCCCGTTCACCTCAGCAGTCATGCCAGCCCCGCACGGACGGACGGGCGCCGTGGGTAGCGTGAGGATGGCTGGACTAGGGCAAGACCAGGGAGAGGAGCGAGCTGTGCTCGTCGCGTTTTCCGTTACGCCGCTCGGCACCGGGGAGGCGGTCGGCGAGGTGGTGGCCGAGGCGGTCCGGGTGGTCCGGGAGAGCGGGCTGCCGAACCAGACCGACGCCATGTTCACGACGATCGAGGGCGATTGGGACGAGACGATGGCGGTGGTCAAGCGGGCGGTGGACGCCGTCGCGGCCCGGGCGCCGCGGGTCAGCCTGGTGCTCAAGGCGGACATCAGGCCCGGCGTGACCGGGGCGCTCACCGCCAAGGTCGAGGCCGTCGAGCGCTACCTGCAGGGGTGAGCGATCGGGTGAGCGGGGTCAGCTGACGCCGAGGACGCGCAGCAGGGCGGTGACCGCGGCGGCGGCCAGGACGACGACAAGGAAGGGGGCCTTACGCCAGGCCAGGACGCCGGCGACCAGGACGCCAGCCGGGCGGGCGAAGCCGGAGAAGCCGTGTCCCTCGGTCAGCGCGGTGGTGGCGACCAGGGCGGCCAGCAGGATCACGGCGGCGGCCTCGAGCAGCCTGGCGACCCGGGGCGGGAAGGTGATCCGGGCGCGCAGCAGCTGGCCGGACAGGCGCGCGGCGTAGGTGCCGGCGGACAGGACGGCCAGGCCGGCCACGACCAGCGTGGTGGGCTCCTTCATGGCGTCAGCACCAGCGCGGCCAGGCCCAGCAGCACCGGCAGCCCGGCAGGCAGGAACGGGGTGGCGGCCAGCGCGATGGCCGCGCCGGCCAGCGCGGCGCGCCGCGTCCTGGCGTCCCGCAGGTCCTTGACGATCAGCGCCAGGATCACCGCGGGGAACATCGCGTCCAGGCCGAACGCGTTGGTGTCGTGCAGCGCGGCGCCGATCAGCGCGCCGAACACGGCGCCGCCGGGCCAGCAGGCCAGCACGCCGAGGCCGCAGGCCCAGTAGGCGGCGCGCTTGCGCTCTGGATCCGGCTGGGCCAGGGCGAAGACCACGCTTTCGTCGTTCATCACGTGGGTGCCGAGCAGCCGGCGCCAGCCGCGGCCGGTCACGCCGGGCGGGAGGGCCAGGCCGTAGGGCAGGTGGCGGGAGTTCACCAGCAGGCCGGCCAGGGCCGCGGCGATCGGGCTGCCGCCCGCCGCGACGATCCCGATGAACAGGAACTCCGACGCGCCGGCCAGCACCAGCACGCTCAGCGCGGCCGGCACCCAGAGCGGGAACCCGGAGGCGACCGCGATGGCGCCGTAGGACAGGCCGATGAAGAACACGGCCAGGCAGGTCAGGCCGATGTCAGCTAGCCCGCGCCGGTCGATGGTTCGCCGTATCGAACGCATGAAGTATATTTTGAACACCTATCCCGCTGTTCGTCAAACCGAACGGATCGACTTATATGACGAACACCCAGTCAGAGAAGGCACCGCTGGAGGTCATCGCGGCCTCGCTGCGCCGGGAGCGGCGCCGGACCGGGCTCTCGCTCACCGAGGTGGCGCGCCGGGCCGGGATCGCCAAGTCCACGCTGTCCCAGCTGGAATCCGGGACCGGCAATCCCAGCGTGGAGACGCTGTGGGCGATCTGCGTCGCGCTGGACGTGCCGTTCTCCCGGCTGCTCGACCCGCCCCGGCCGCACACCCAGGTGATCCGGGTCCACGAGGGTCCGACGATCGCCGCGGCCGAAGCCGACTACCTGGCCACCCTGCTGGCCGGGTGCCCGCCGGGTGCGCGCCGCGACATCTACCGGATCCAGGCCGAGCCGGGAGACCCGCGGGTGTCCGAGCCGCACAACGCCGGCGTGGTCGAGCACGTGGTGATCGGCGCCGGCCGGGCCCTGGTCGGCGTGACCGGCGAGCCCGTCGAGCTCGCGCCGGGCGACTACATCAAGTACCCGGGCGACGTGGTGCACGTGTTCGAGGCGCTGGAGCCGGGGACGCTGGCCGTCCTGCTCTCGGAGCACGTCTAGGCCTCGACTGGGACCTGCTCGATCAGTGCGGCCAGGCCGGCCTCGTCGAGCAGGTCGGCCGGGCGGACGGTCTGGTCGTGGGCCACGTAGTAGAACGCGGCCCGGACGTCGGCCACCGCCACCCCGGTGAGCGCCGCCCAGGCCAGGCGGTAGGCGGCGAGCTGGACGGATACCGCGTGCCGTTCGGCCTCGGAGCCTGGCGGACGGCCGGTCTTCCAGTCGACCACGTCGTAGCCGCCCCCGGGGGCGTCGGCGAAGACCGCGTCGATCCGCCCGCGGACCAGCCGGCCGCCGACCAGGGTCTCGAACGGCACCTCGACCGCCTGCGGCCAGCGGTCGGCCCACTCGCCCTGCTCGAACCTCGACCGGAGCGCGGCCAGGTCGCCCGCTGCCGTGTCGTCGTCCTCCGAACCGTCCGGACCGAAGAGCGCGTTGTCGTCGATGAGCAACTGCTGGCCGTACCGCTGCTCCAGCCACTGGTGGAACGCCGTGCCGCGGCGGGCCTGGCGGGCGGGCGGGCGCGGCATCGGCCGGCGCACCTGCCGGGCCAGCTCGGCCGGGTCCCGGGCCAGCGTCACCAGCGACGACACCGACAGCCTGGCGGGCAGCGGCACCTGGGTCACGCCGTCACCGCGGCGCTGCGCCCGTTCGGCCAGCAGCAGGCCGGCGTCCAGGTCCCAGGCCTCGGTCAGCTCGCGGTCCCGCCCGGGGGGTATGGGGAGGCGGGCAGCCCCCCCATGAGCGGGGGGGTCTGGGGAGGTCGTCCCCCCGGCTAGCACCGCCTCGACGAGGGCGGCGGCCTCGCGGACCGCCTCGAAGCGCTGGCCCGCCGGGGTGACCGGCCAGTCGGCCGCGTCCACGCCGGCCAGCAGCGGGTTCTCCGCGCCAGGCTCCGGCGCATCGGCCCACGCCGAGACCTCGGCCACGCCGGACTTGCGCACCTCCTCCAGGAACGGCGAGGGTCCCAGCCGGCTGCTGCCGCCCTCGCCCCACCAGTAGCCCGAGCAGCCCAGCCAGAACGCGGCCCGGGTGACGGCCACGTACATCAGCCGGCGCTCCTCGGACAGGTCCCTGGCCGCGCACGCCTCGCCGAAGGCCTCGAGCGAGCCGGGGTCCAGGCCGAGGAGCTCCGGCAGGTCCCCGGCGTCCCCGCGCAAGCCGAACGGGATCAGCCGCGGATTGTCGGTCCACCGGGTGGACACCCGCGGCCGGGCCGGGAACACCTGCGACCGCTCCCCCGTGGCGAGGCCGGGCACGAACACGGCCGGCCATTGCAGGCCCTTGGCCGCGTGCACGGTCAGCAGCTTGACCGAGTCCGACTCGCCGACCCGCCCGGTCTCCAGGCCGAACTCCTCCTGCTGGGCCGCTGTCAGGTAGGCCAGGAACGCACCCAGGGTCGGCTCGGCGCCCTCGCCGGTGAACGCGTCCGCCACGTCGGTGAAGGCGTCCAGGTCGGCGCGCGCCGCCACCGGATCCACCCCGGGTCGCGCGGCGACCTCGATGTCCAGGCCGAGCACGCGCTCCGCCTCGGCCGTCAGGTCGGCGAGCGGGCGGCCGATGTGCGCGCGGAGCCGCCGCAGCTCGCCGGCCAGCGCGTGCATCCTGGTGTAGCCGGCCTGCGAATAGGCGGCGGGCTCGCCCAGGTCGTCCAGTGCCTCGACCAGGCTGCCGGTCTCCGCGGTCAGGTCGGTGACAGCCTCGGCCAGGGCGTCCTGGGCGTCCTGCTCCACGGCGGCGGCCCTGGTGACGGCCCGGCCGTCGCCCTCGCCGCTGGCCAGCGCGCGGGCGCGGCGGCCGAGCGCGACCAGGTCGCGCGGGCCGATCCGCAGGCGCGGCCCGGTGAGCAGCCGGGCCAGCGCGTCGGAGGCGCCCGCGTCGTGCAGCACCCGCAGCGTGCACACCACGTCCTGCACCTCGGGCACGGCGAGCAGCCCGCCCAGGCCCACCACCTCGACCGGGATGCCGCGGGCCTCCAGCGCGTGCCGCAGCGGCACGAACTGCGAGCGCTTGCGGCACAGCACCGCGATGTCCGACGGCCGCACCTTCGCGGCCCTGCTCAATTCGGCTGGCCCCTCGGGCCACGGCTGCCCGTCGGGGGCGATGCCACGGCCGCCGGCCAGCAGCGCGGCGGCCTGGGCCGCCACCCATTCGGCCTCGTCGAGTATCGTGCCGAGCAGGGCGCAGGTCACCGTGCCCCGCTCGGCCCGGTCCGGCGCGGAGACCAGGCGGGGGACGTCGGGCGCCTCGTACCGCAGTTCGGTCTGGATGGCCGCTGCCGCGTCGAGCACCCGCGCGGAGTTGCGGAAGCTGGTGGACAGCTGGAGCACCGGGGCCGGACCCGAGGACGCCGAGGCGCCGAACGGCATTGCGGGGCGGACCCGGGCCACCACCGGGAAATCGGCGGTGAACCGGCGCAGGTTCCCGGCGCTCGCGCCGCGCCAGCCGTAGATGGACTGGCACGGGTCGCCGACCGCGGTTACCGGGTGCCCGCCGCCGAACAGCGACCGCAGCAGCACCAGCTGGGCGTGGCTGGTGTCCTGGTACTCGTCGAGCAGGACCACCTGGTAGCGGGCGCGCTCGGCCGCGCCGACCTCGGGGTGCCTGCTGGCGATCCTGGCCGCCAGCGCCACCTGATCCCCGTGGTCCAGCACCTCGCGCGCGGCCTTGGCGGCCGCGTACCGGCTGACCAGCGGCAGAAGCTGCTCCCGGGCGCGCTGGGTGGTGATTATCTTCCGAACGGCCGCGCTGATACGCCCCGGCAACGCGTCATGCTCGGCCGTGAGCCAGCGGCCGACCGCGGTGACGTCACTCGTGTCGCGCAGGTGCTCGGCCAGGTCGCCGGCCAGCTCGAGCACGGCCGCCGTGACCGTCTGCGGTGTCCAGATGATCTCGTCCATCGGCCCGTTGTAGGCCGCCACGATCTGCGCCGCGAGCTGCCAGGACAGGGCGGGCGTGATCAGCCGCATGGACGGCTCGAGGCCCTCGCGCAGGGCGTTGTCGCTGACCAGCCGGCCCGCGTAGGCGTGATAGGTGCCGATCACCGGATCCCCGCCGAACGGGTCCTCGGTGTCCGCGGTGCCCGGCCGGTTTGTGCCGTGCAACTTGGTATCCGCGCGGCGCAGCCGCTCCAGGCGGGAGCGCACCCGGTCGGCGAACTCGGCCGCGGCCTTCCTGGTGAAGGTCAGGCCGAGCACCCGGTCCGGGCGGACCATCCCGTTGGCGACCAGCCAGACCATCCGGGCCGCCATCGTCTCGCTCTTGCCCGAGCCCGCGCCCGCGATGACGGCCAGCGGGCCGAGCGGCGCGGAGATCACCGCCGCCTGCTCCGGCGTCGGCTCGGGCAGCCGGAGCAGCCGTGCCAGCTGCGCCGGCCCGAGCTCTGCCGTTCGAAGCGGGGTGCTCACCCCTTTATTTCAGCAGAGACCACTGACATTCTGCGGCGGGACCCTCACGCCTGGGTGGCGTCGGTTTTGCAGGTATCCCTGTTCGGGGGCCAGGACGGGACGACCCCGACAGGGGGCCGATGTGACCAGGTTTGCGCTCAGGTGACCCGCGCGGTAACCAGGGTCTCCACGTTGTAGGGCCGCAGGCCATCGGTCCGGCCGGCGAAGTACCGCTCTTGGAGGTCTGCGCGTGATGGGTGGTCGACGACCTTTAGCCCGGACCGGCTGATCAGCCGTTCGATCTCGATGACCGGCCAGCCGGGCTGGAGCGGCTCGCCCAGTGAGGCCGCGAGCGGAGCGTAAATCCGTATGAACTCTCTCCCGACGTCATCGAGCTCGGGCTCCTCGGCCCGGTAGGAGAACACCACCTCAGAACCGGCCGCGGCCTCCGCGACCGTGCGCAACGTCGACTCGATCGCCGGCGCGGTCAGATAGGGGGCAACGCCGGTCCAGGAGAACAGCGCCGGCTGGCCCCGGTCGAACCCGGCCGTGCACAAAGCGTCCCCAAGAACCTCAGCCTCGAAATCAATCGGGACGAACACGTGCGAATCGCTGAGCGGCAACGCGAGGTCGCTGACCCGCTCGAGCTTCCAGGCCTGGGAGGCAGGGTGATCAACCTCGAATACCCTCACAGAGCGGAGCAGGTCTGGGCGCCGCCAGGCGAACGAGTCAAGCCCTGCGCCCAGAATGACGTACTGGGTGAAGGCGCCAGCTGCCAGCCGGTCCTCGGCGTACCGGCTGCGAGTGCAGATAGCCGCGAAGGTCTCGCGGGCGACATTGGTGGGGAACAGGGGGGTCACCTTGTCGTGTAGCTCCTGCCACGCTGGTCCGACGAGCACCAAGGCGAACGGGTCGTCCAGCACCCACGGCGGCGTCGCCTCCATGCGAATCAGCCCCCGCGCCACCGCCGCAAGCGCCGCCGTCCTGCTCGGTGCGGCCTCCATATGTCCCTCCCTGCGATACTTCGATCACGGGAGGCCGGGTCAGGCGCTGCCCGGCCTGCGCACTTATATGATGCGCCCGAAGGGCCGGACGCTCCATAGCCACCGGCGGCAGGCTCCGCGGAAGCCGGGTTGCCGTGGCAGGAAAGCAACGAGTCGATTGATGCCGGATAACGACGGGTATCAGCTCGCCCGGTTAGCATCGCCGCCCTGACCCTGGGGCACAAGGCGCTGCGCCAGATCCGGCGCACCGGGGAAGACAGTACGGGCCAGGCGGCTCCGGGAATGTCCTAGCCACCGGGCGACTGATCTGATACGCACTCCCTGGAAACCGTCAAGCGACACCTGAAGCCGATCGGTCAACGATCACCTGGACCTCGGCACTCACGCCTTCAGCCGCAGCCCGGCCAGGAGCAGGAGCCCGCAGGCTCCGATGAGCACCGGCTCGACGGTGAACGCGGCGCGCAGCCCGAGCTGGTCGGCCAGGCTGCCGAGGAGGTAGGGGGCGACGATGACGAGCACGCCACCGAGGAGCTGGATGCGGGCGTTGGCCGTGTCGCCGTGGCCGGGTCCGGCGTCCAGGGTGAGGGCCAGCGAGAGGGGGTACAGGTTGGCGATGCCGAGCCCGCACAGGAACAGCCCGGCGATGGCCGGGCCGGGCGAGACGGCCAGCCAGAAAAGCACGAACCCGGCGCCGGCGGCCGCCAGGGAAGCCCACAGCAGCGGGACGGCCCGCCCGGCACGGCGGGTGAGCCGCACGCCGCCGACGCGGCCCGCCAGGATGCCGAGGTAGAAAATGCTCATCGCGGTCGCGGCCTGGGCGGCCCGCAGCCCGGTAGCGGTGAGCAGTTCGGCGCCAAAGTAGATCGGGCAGAACTCGACCGCGATGCCGATGGCGGTCATCGTGGCCAGCAGCCAGCAGGACAGCGGCAGCCGGCCGCGGGCGGCCCGTCCAGCCGACCCGGCGGGCAGCGGTTCGCGCCGGTAGCGCAGGTACAGGCCGGCCAGGACGAGGGCGGGCAGGGCCAGCACCGGCCGCCAGCCCGCCGGGGTGCCCTGGAGCAGGCCGAGCAGCAGCGGGGCGAGCACCGCGCAGCCGGCCGCGCCGACGTTGGCTTCGGTCAGCGCGCGGTCGCGGCGCGGGCCGTGCCCGTCCGACAAGATGGCCTGGGCGCTGGTGAGCAGGATCGTGCCGGCGAAGCCGAGCATCCC
>Ga0335078_10001075_pt1 | contig 41616 bp, 38 predicted proteins | sample Lox_Sample_32_FD_206711 | JGI IMG/M metagenome (GOLD analysis project Ga0335078, IMG submission 206711) | Soil microbial communities from Loxahatchee National Wildlife Refuge, Florida, United States - Lox_Sample_3.2 | ecosystem: Environmental > Terrestrial > Soil > Wetlands | place: USA...
GCAGGATCTCGCGCTCCTGGTCGTGCTCCAGCATGTGGGTCCACGGCTCGCGATCGCCCTGCTTGAACAGGATGTGCTGCGAGCGCATGACGTAGCCGGAGTTGAAGTTCTCCGGATCGGAGAACGGCCGCAGCGGCATGTCCGCGTCCTCCGGTCGCAGGGTGGGGACCGCCATCGTGGCGCCTTTGTCCTGCATGGTGGCCAGCAGGCGCATCACCAGGTCGGCGACCAGGTCCACCCGCAGGGTCCAGCTGTGCCGGAAGTAGCCGAAGACGTAGGCCATGTTCGGCACGCCGTTGATCATGACGCCGCGCCAGGTGACGCGCTTGGTGAAGTCGACCGGTTCGCCGTCCACGATGAACGCGACGTCACCGAGAACCGACATGTTGAAGCCGGTGGCGGTGACGACGATGTCGGCCGGGATCTCCTCACCGGAGCTGACCTTTATCCCGTGCTCGGTGAACGTCTTGATGGTGTCGGTGACGATCGAGGCCTTCCCCTCGCGCAGCGACGCGAACAGATCGCCGTCCGGGACGAGGGCGATGCGCTGCTGCCACGGGCGGTAGCGGGGGGTGAAGTGCTTGTCGATGTCGAAGCCCTCGGGCAGCAGCGGGCGCATGGACTCGATGAGGAACGCGTGCAGCTCGTCGGGCGCTTCGAACGACGTCCGGGCCAGCCAGTGGAACTGCGACATGTACTGGCGGCGCATGATCTCGTGCGTCCATTCATCGGGGAGGTCCAGGGGGGCCAGCATCACGGCGAGCTCGTGCGTCGTGGGCGGGGCGAAGTAGTAGGAGGGGGAGCGCTGCAGCATCGTCACGTGCTCCGCCTGCTCGGCTATCGCCGGGATCAGCGTCGCGGCCGTGGCACCCGAGCCGATCACCACGACGCGCTTGCCCGCCAGGTCGAGATCCTCGGGCCACCGCTGGGGGTGCACGATCAGGCCCTGGAAGCGGTCCATGCCTTCCCATCGGGGCTGGTAGGGCTTGGCGTGGTTGTAGTAGCCCTGGCACATCCACAGGAAGCCGGTGGTGAACCGCAGCCGCTGTCCGGTGTCGGCCCGGGTGACCTCGACGGTCCAGCGGCGGTCCTCGGTGGACCAGCTGGCCGCGGTGACCCGGTGCTGGTAGCGGATGTACTGGTCGAGGCCGTCCTCGTCGATGACCTCGTCGAGGTATTCGAGGATCGCCTCGCCCGCCGCGATCGACGGGCCGCGCCACGGCTTGAACCGGTAGCCGTAGGTGAACAGGTCGCTGTCGGAGCGCACGCCCGGGTACCGGTGGGTCCACCAGGTCCCGCCCCGGTTGTCCTGGGCGTCCAGGATGACGAAGGTCCGGTCAGGGAACTGGTCCCGCAGGTGGTGCGCGGCGCCGATGCCGGAGACCCCGGCGCCGACGATGAGGACGTCGACGTGACCGGCGTCCTGGATCTCCGCTGTGCCAGCCGCTTCTGGGCTCTGGGCGGGAGCAGTCGTGGATGCGGTCGTCATGGCTGGACCTCCGGGACGCGTGCACGGCTGCCAACAATCCTAACTCCGGCCTCCGGGATCAGCACTGGCCGTGGCGCGGCCCTGGATGCGAAACAGGGGACCTTGCTCCAGCGGGGGTTCTACAGCCTGAAGTCCGGATTCCGCCACTTCAGGTCGTTCGGGAACGCGAAGTTCGTGAACGAGATGCTGATGCTCATCTCCATCGCCTCGACGTGATGCCACCAGCCGGCGGGGATGAAGAGCGTCTGGCCGGGTCCGACGTCGAGATGGATCTGCTGCGCGCCGGCGAACATCGGATACCGCCCGAGATCGGGGTCGCGGGGATCGACGGCGCTGTAGACGCCGAGGTTGTTGTAGACCCGGTGGATTTCCAGCGACGGGATGAGGATGACGTGCTTCCACCCGTCGACCTGGTTGAACAGCACGTTGACGGTGTCGTGGTGGAGCGGGGTGATCGTGCCGGCCGGCCCGAACCAGAAGAAGGCGTGATCATGTCCCGGGTCGGGGGCCAGGTACCGCTCGTCCAGGCTGAAGTCGTCCCACAGCGACCGCGCCGCCTCGGCCGACAGCAGCTTGTTGTTGGCCACCAGGTAGGTGTCGTTGCTGCGGGAAAGCGTCTCGACCTTGGCCGCGTACTCATCGAATGGCATGAGGAACCGGTGCTGGTTGCCGTTGACCTCGTAGTCAGGGTCGGACTCCCGGCCGGCCATCACCTCCACCTCCACCGAACCCAGCTTTTCCGCGAGGTAGGCAGGGGTCCACAGCGACCCGGCGGGCCAGCGATCGCAGACGTCGGTCAGGAGCACTGGCTCGTTCCGCGCGTAGTACCGATCCAGGAATTCCTTCCGGCTCACTCCGGCACGGCGATCGATGCCGAGCGGGACATCGGAGAGCGCGCGCATCCGCTCCCGCATCGTGAGGACGGAAGAGACCTTCTCAAGCTGCTGGGCCAGCCACCGGCCCGCGTCCACGACGGGATTGTCGTAGAGCGACGCGCAGAAGAGGATCGAGTCCTCCTCGGCGAACCCCTGGGCGTCGAGGGTCTCCAGTATCTCGGTGAGCTGAGTCCCGCGCATGAGGGCGACCGCGGCCCACCGCCGCCACTCAGCCGGCAGGTGATGTGCGTCGGGTCGCTGTTCCGCCATGGTGTCTCCTTACCGAGGTCCAAGTGCGACCTCGGGCATCCAGCTCGGCCGTACGCGCCCCTGCCCACGCGGGCCCAGGGAAAAGTACATCCCGGTGTAATCCGAGGACCCGCAGCCCGATCCCCCGCAGCCCGTTCCGCCGCAACTCCCGCCCGCGCAGCTTCCCGCGCAGCTCACTGAACAGTTGGTCGAGCAGCTTACCGAACAGTTCGGCACCGGGGTCGGAGTAGGAGTCGGAGTGGGAGTGGGGACAGGAACGGGCACCGGCACGGGAACCGGTGTCGGCGTGGGCACGGGGGTAGGCGTCGGGACCGGGGTCGGCACCGGCGTGGGCGTCGGAGTATCGGGCGGGGTAGGGACGGGGGTGGGGGTCGGCGTGGGCGTCGGAGTGGGGGGGGGAGTCGGCGTGGGCGTGGGCCCGGACGAGGAGGATGGCGAACTCCCGCACGCAGCCAATGCGTCAGCGAACGCCGTGGCGGCGACGATGCCTATCCCTGCGGCTGTTAAACGATGTATAAAAGCCCGCCGACTGATTTTCCCGGCTATGAAGTCTCTGGTGAATCCCTTATCGGGCATGCTTCCCCCCCGGGAGCTGGGCAGTATGGAGATGCGGGCAGCGATGGAGATGCGGGCAGAACTTGAAAAATAAATTACTACTGGGCCGGTACCTGTGTCAACACTGCGCGAGAGGCGGCTGAAGTGGCTTGATAATGATCGTATTGAGCCTGTTCCAATGATCGCGCGGGGCTTTGCTGAGCAGGACTCGCGCGGGGGCCTTCGCGGCATTGCGGGACTTGTCCGGAGTGACCTAAGCTGCCTGCAGGCTGGAGCAGGTGGGGGATGATCGTCGTGCGCAGTGGCCTCGAGACCGCGATGGGCGCCGTGCTTACCAGTCGTAGCGCCCGGGACATGATCCTCGGCGACCCGGATGGCTTCGCTGGTTACTTCGACCTCACCACGGCCGAGGCCGCCGCCCTGGCCGGGATGGCCGGGGACCTCTCCGCTCTTATGCCGGCGTTCGTGCACAAGCGCGAGCAGGGGCTGCGGCGCCCATTCGGCGTGACGCTTTCGCTATTGGCGCAGGCCGGCGTGATCCTGACCGAAGATTACTCAGACATGTACGCTCCGTTAGAGTCCGCCGTGGCCGATGCCCTCAGGTTTTCCGACTTCCTCGTGGAAAAGACACAGGAACTTGCGGAGCAGTTGCCGTACGGTGCCGTAATCCTCGATGTCGCCCGGTTCGAGCAGATGCGGATGCGATGCTTCAGGACCGAGGGGCCGCTGTGGCCGGCACCGGAAGAAGATCCGCTCGACCCGCGGCAGATCGACCCGGCTCGCCCCCTGTGGGTGCACCGCAGCGCCGCCGTCAGGCGGTTCGGCTGGGACGTCCGGACGGTACGGTCAGCCAGGGACCTGGCCCGGCTCAGGCCCGACCCGGCGAACCTGCTCTGTGTCCAGCGGGACGACGACGGCGAGGTCGTCGTCCTGCGGATCGACGGCGAGAGCGCTCAGGCGGTCGAGCGGATCGCGGCGAGACCTGGTGAGATAAGGGCCGCGGAAATCGCAGGCCTGGCCGGCTCGGACCGCCCCCCGGAAGCGCTCCTCGGAAAGCTCATCGCGCAGGGCGTCATAAAGGGATCGCAGCCATGACACTGATCGGCATCGGCTACCGCCCCGAGATCTCGGGACTGTGCCACGGTGAAACGCCGGCAGTGGACTGCGTCGAGTTGATCGCTGACCGCTATTTCGGCGAAACGGGATTCAGCCGGAGCTGGGAGCTGCGGAAAATAGCCGGGATACCTACGATCATCCATGGCCTGTGCGGCAATATCGCGTCCGTGCACGGGCCGGATCCGGCCTACCTCGGGCGGATCAGGCGGCTCGCCGACGCGATCGATCCCGTCGTGTGCAGCGACCATCTCGCCTTTACGCGGGTACCCGGCCGCGACTTCGGTCACCTGGCCCCGAATCTCTTCGACGACGAACTCCTGGAGATAGCCGTCCGTAACATCGGACAAGCCGTGGACGTGACCGGCCGGCGGGCCTGCCTGGAGAACCTGGCGACCAAGACGGTGATCAGCGGTTCCGCGTACACGCCCGAAGAGTTCTATCTCCGCCTTCTCGAAGCGTCGGACCAGTGGGACTGCCTTCTTGACCTGACCAACCTCTGGCTCAACTCGCGGAACCGCTCTGTCGACCCGGTGAAGTTCATCGAGGCGCTCCCGGCGGACCGAATCGGCTACATCCATCTGGCCGGCGGCATCGAAGCCCGCGGTGAATGGGTGGACAGCCATTCTCAGGCCGTCCACGACGAGGTATTCGAACTGCTTGACCACCTTCTCGCGCGGGCCAGGCCGGCCGCCATCGTGATTGAGCGGGACAGCAATTGGCCAGGAGCGGAGGCGGAACTTCGCGCCGACCTGGACCGGGTCCGGCGGATCGTGGCCGCTCGTGAAGGAGACGGCGATCTCGCGTCAGGGCGTGATCTCGCGTCAGGGCGTGATCTCGCGTCAGGGCGTGATCTCGCGCCGGGGCGTGATCTCGCGCCGGGGCGCGGGAAGGTGACGCGGGCCCCGGCCGACGCCATCGCGGCGGCGCACCGCATCGGCCGCGCGGCGGCACCGCACGCGGCGCGGCATGACCGGGAAGCCACCTTCGTCGAAGAGGGATACCAGGCGATCAGGGAATCCGGTTACGGCCTGATCGCCGTGCCAGCGGAACTCGGCGGCGGCGGGCACGACCTCGCGGCAGTCTGCCGGGCCCAGGCCGTGCTCGCCGGGTACTGCGCGAACACGGCACTGGCCATCGCCATGCATCAGCACACCGTGCTATCGCTGGCGTGGCGCTGGCGGCTCGGGGACCGCGTCGTCGAGCCGTTGCTCCGGCGTATCGCCCGGGACGGGCTGCTGCTCTCCTCGAGCGGCGCCGCGGATCATGCGAACCCGGGGCTGACAGCCGCGCCGGTGGCGGGCGGCGTGCTGGTGAGCGGGCGCAAGCGCCTGTGCAGCGGCGTGCCCGGCGCCGACATGATCGCCACCCTGGCCCGTATCGAGGACGGCGGGCAGGGCCGGACGGTGACCGTGCTGATCTCGACGTCAGCGCCCGGGACCGGCATCATCCCAGGCTGGGACGCCATGGGCATGCGCGGGTCCGGGAGCAACGCCGTGTCCTTCACCGAGGTGTTCGTTCCCGACGGGGACGTCCTGGAGTTCAGGCCGGCGTGGACCCTGCCCGGTAGTTCCCTGGCGGGCCGGCCACGCGGCGCTCCGGCAGGCCAGAGCCAGCGGCTGCCTGGGCTGCACATCGCGCTGGCGGTCATCGCGTCCGTCTACCTGGGGGCGGCCGGCGCCGTACGGGACCTGGCGGTGCGGCTGGCCGCCGCCCGCGACGCCTCCGATCCCGCGCAGCAGCGCCTGGCCGGCCTGCTCACACAGGAGTTCCGCGGCGCGGCGTGGGCACTGGACGCCTTGATCGCGGGCACCACGGATGATTCCCTGGGGACCGAAGACCACTTCGTAACGACCATGCTGGCGAAACGGCAGGTGGTCCTGTCATCGATCCGCGTGGTCGAGCTGGCGATGGAACTGCTCGGCAGCCGGTCGTACGACCGGGGCCTTCCGGTGGAGCAGGCGCTGCGCGATGTCCGGGCGGGTATCACGCATCCGCTCTCACCGGAGAAGACGCTCTTCGAGGTCGGCAGGTCGGTGCTGGAGTCCGCGGCGAGATCGCCGGGTGACGATCGTGCCCCAGCGTGAGGCTAGCCGTGTGAGGCGGGCCGTGTGAGGCAAACCACGTGGAGGGAAGCTGCCATGTCGCGGGAGAGCATCCCATGGCCGCTGCGCTGGATCGTGGACGAGCATGGCCGCGACACGGGATTCGCGATGCTGCGCCGGGGCGTCGAGGCGGAGCATCGCGGGGTTTTCGATGCCCTGGCAGCGGATCACCAGCTGATCGGCTTCACCCACTACGGGCCATTCCCGCTGTATCACGAGGCCTACGACGGCTCGCTGGGCCGCACTCCCCGGGCAGGCTGGGAGCGCCCTGAAGTCAGGGCGTGCCTGGCGTGGGCGCACTGCTTCCGCGACCCCGATCGCTATCTCCCGCCCGGCCTCCCGCGGATGCTGGTCAGCGGGTCGGACTTCGTCGACGAGAAGGCGGCATGGCAGGCCGCGTTCGGTGACGGCAGGCCGCCCAAGAGATGGGACATCGTCTACAGCTGCCTTCCGACGTGGCTGAACGAGCTGCAGAAGAACTGGGACCTCGCCAGGGCCTGTGCCGTCCGGCTGGCCGACGCGGGCGTGCGCATCGCGATGGTGGGCCGGATCAGCACGCCGGCGCTGCCTGAGCATCCGAACATCGACTACCTGCCGCAGCTCCCGTGGCCCGAGATGATGCGCGTGACCGCAGCCAGCCGCGTCGCGTTCGTGCCTAGCCTGTGGGACGCGTCCCCGCGCGTCATAACCGAGGCGCTCGCGGTCGACGTCCCGGTCCTTGTCAACCGGCGGATCCTCGGCGGGTGGAAGTACGTGACGGCGGAGACCGGGGCCTTCTTCAGCGATGAAGCCGACGTCGTGGAGGCCTTCTTCGCCGTGCTCGACGGCACGTACCACCCGCGTGACTGGCTGCTCGCCAGCTGCTACGGGAAGGACCAGGCGGCCCGGCGTTTCGCCGCGGAGCTCCGGGCGCTCGCCGGAGCGCAGCGTAGCGAGCCGGCCTACGCGCTGCCGACGAGCGACCGGCCCGCAGCGGCATGAGCGGCACGGTAGCGGGCAGCCCGTCATGAGCGCCGGGTGTCGGTCATGAGCGCTGGCTGTCCGGCCTTCGGCCTGTGGCCGCTTCTGGCCGCCAACCCGCACACGCCGCCCGAACTGATCCGCACGCTCATCGGCTGCGAGTCGCCTGGCCTGCGGGCCGTGGCCGCCGCCAGCCCGGCGGCGCCCCCCGATCTGATCGCGGAACTCGGCCGTGACATAGATGTCGCGGTCCGGCACCAGGCCGCGGCGAACATGGCCTGCCCGCCGGCGGCCCTCCTGCGGCTCGGCGGCGACAGCGACGAACGGGTCCGTGCCGCGGTCGCGGCCAACCTGGCGACTCCGGCGGACACCGCCGGCGTGCTCGCGGACGACGCCGCGGACAGCGTGCGAGCGGCCGCGGCCGGCCATCCCGGCTGCCCCCGGCCGCGGCTGCTCGCGCTCGCTAGCGATGGCAAGCAGCGGGTTCGCCACTGCCTGCTGCAGAACCCGGGCGCCCCGCCTGCGGCGCTCGAGGCCGCGTACCGGCCGGACGACTTCATCTGCCGCCTGTTCATCGCGGGCAATACCGCAGCCTCATCGGCCCGGCTCGAAAGGCTGGCGGGCGATGCCCAGCCAGCCATCCGCCTCGCGGTAGCCCGCAACCGCCTCACCCCGCCGATCGTGCTCGGCTCGCTCGCCCTCGACACCGACGAGACGGTCCGCGCCGCCGCGCTGCGTCACCCGAGGACACCGCAGTATCTCGTCACCGACGCTGCCGGGAGCCCCGATGAGGTCGTCCGCCGGGCCGCGGCGGGGAACCCGCTCTGCGTTCCCGAGCGGCTGCTCGCGCTGGCGGCTGACGCGGCGCCGTCCGTGCGCCTGGCCGCCGCGGGCAATCCAGGCCTGTCCGTGGTGGCCGCGTTCACGCTGGCCGGCGACGCTGACGGGGCGGTCAGGGCGGGGCTCGGCGGCAACCGCTCCGCCCCGCTGCCTGTCCTGACCGCCCTGGCCGCCGACGGTGACGACCGGGTACGCCGTCGAGTCGCGCGCAATGACCGGACCGGGCCGCTGCTGCTGCGGCAGCTAGCCGACGACGCCGATCCGAGGGTCCGGGCCGGGGTGGCCGGCCATCCCTCGGCTAGCGCCCTGGACCACCGGCGGCTCCTCGCCGATCACGCTGCCCCGGTCCGGGAAGCCCTGGCGCTCGGCTCCCGCCACGAGGACGTTCTCGTGGCGCTGGCCACCCTCGGCGCTCGGCCTGGCTAGCGACCGCCGGGCTGGCCGGTGTCGTCTACCGGATGCGGGCCGCCTCCTGCGTGCGCCCGAGGGCGTCAAGGACGTCGGCCTTGACAGACCTGCACTGTGCTTCCAAATCGGTGAATAGCAGGCCGGGCTGGGTGACCGGCATTCGCTGGCAGATCGACAGAGCCTGCTCCACCGCCTCCTCCGCGGCCGGCAGCTCGGCCCGCTCGGCCACCGATAGCCGGGCGAATCTCAGCAGCTGGCGGGCCAGCCGGGGCTCGTAGCGGACGAGATCGGTTCCGGCCAGCCGCTGGTAAACGGTAACGGCTTCTCCGGACGCCGTCAGGGCGTCCGCTCCCCGCTTCAGGTCGGAGTACCGCAGCGACAGGTTGCCCAGGGCCATGGCCAGCGGCAGATCGTACTTCACCGGGTTGGCCGCGGCCAGGCCACGGTAGAGCTGAGCGGCCTCGCTGGCCGACGCCAGCCTTCTTTCAGCCGTATCGGCCAGCATGCCCAGGTTATTCAGCACCATGGCCAGCTGGGACGTGTGGGCGGCCGGATCCGCCTCGGCCAGCCGCCTGGATATCCGCAGGGCCGAATCGGCCGTGGTCAGCGCCTGCGAGGTCTGGCCCGCGACGGCCAGGTGGTGAGCGAGATTCGCCAGGGCCGTCGCGTACTCATCCTCGTAAGCGGCCGGGTCGGCTCGCACCAGCTGCTCGTAGATGCCGACGGCATCCTCGGCCGCCTTGCGTGCCGTTGACCGCTCCGGGTGATGATTGCCCAGGTTGTTGAGGGCCCGGGCGAGATAAGGCTGGTACTGGCCGGGATGGTCCGCCACAAGCCGCTGGTAGATCTGCGCGGCCGCCTCGGTCGCCTGGACGCAGACCCGCCGATCCCCGGTCAGCTTGCCTAGCTCGATCAGCGCCCGGGCGAGCTCTGGCTGGTAGGCGTCCGGGTCGTGGTCCGCGAGCTCGCCGTAGGTGTCGGCGGCGAAGCTGACCGCCTCCAGAGCCCCCTGCCGGTCCCCCGCGTTTTCCAGCCGGGTGGCCAGCGGGAACATGAGCGCGGCTTGCTCCTCGGGCTTGTCGGTAGCCTCGAGACGGTGAGCTGTGAGGCGGGCGGTGACGGCGGCGATCCCGATGTCCAGGTCGAGGTTCCCGCCTTCCGGGAACTGGCGTTCGATGGCCTCGAGGATCTCCGGGTCGACGCAGGGGAAGTCGGCTATGGCTGCCATGGCTGATCCGCCGACTTCCTTCGCCAGCTGCGGTGCCCCCCGGAGCAGGTCGGCCAGCAGGCACTGCAGGTGCGGCCAGCGCTCGGCCGCGCCGGCCAGGGCGGTCATGGCGGCGCGGGCCCAGGGCGGCGGGTCGGTTCCTTCCTCGAAGGCCAGCAGGGAACCGACGGCATCAGCCGCCCAGGGGTCGGCGTAGTCGTCGAAGCCCGATCCCGGCGTCTCCAGGGCCAGGTAATCCTCGCCGAGCCGGTCGGGATAGAGCGGCTCCAGCACGGTGGCCACATCGGCAGGCGGATAACAGAACCCGTGGTCGTCCAGGATCTGCCGGGCGTTCTCGACCATCGAGGCGACGCGGCCCCGGATGAGGGCCTGCGTGCCGATCCGGTCGGATACGGGCCTGGTCAGGATGGCCGTGAACACGGCCCGGCCCATGACAGGCTCGGTGGTCAGCACGGCGTGGCGTTCGTGCAGTTTCCTCCACTGCGTGCGTTCACGGTCGAGCAGGTAGGCAGAGATCCCGGCCGGATCGGCCGGGGCCTGGCCGCCGTCGATGCGGGCACTGACGGCGGCCAGGGCGGCCATGTGCACGGTGAGAACCGACTCGTACTCGGCCTGGTCGATGGCCGCGGGCGGCGCTATGTCCGCCACGTCGCCGACGCCGACGCCGAGCGCCACGGCGAATTCGTCCCGGGCCGCGGCGAACAGGCCGCTCCGGTCCACTTGCTGCCCCAGCGGCGGCAGGCCGATGCCGTCAGCCGGGACGCTCAGCTCGCGAAGCCCAGCCCGGACGGAGATCCACCAGCGGCCAGCCGGCCGGGCGGCGAGCAGCACCCTGACCGGGCGTCCCGCCGGCACCAGCGTCTCGACCAATGCCAGCAGGTCATCCACCGGCCATCGTTCGGCATAGTCGACCGCGACCAGCAGTCCCGGTGCCGTGGCGGGCAGGCCCAGCTCGGCCTGGCCGCTGTCACCCGGCGCCAGGCGGGCTTGCCACGCCGGCCAGCCGCCTTCGGCGCACTCCCGGGCGAAGTGCGCGAGCAGCCGGCTCTTACCCTGGCCGCCGGGCCCGTGGATCAGCCGCACCGAGCACGCGCCTGCCCGGTCACGCCAGGCGGAAAGGCCGGCCAGCTCGGCTTCGCGGCCTGTGAACGTCACGGTTTCCTGGGCGGCGTGAAGCAGCTTGCTCGGCATCTCCCGGGCCTGCGCCACCGCCAGGCGCTTCGCCGCGGGCGCGAACGGCCGGAACCCGAAACGAGGGCTCTGCCCGGAAATGATGACATCGCCCTCGACGTTCGCGAACTGGTTAATGACTCCGGAAGAATTGCTTACTGATTGGGTCACGACGGGGCCGGCCTGCCGATGCCGCCCGGGCATCAGGAGGTTCCGCCGATGTCGAGATCACCGCCGACGTTCCTAATCTGGTTGACCGTCCCAGTCACCTCGGAATCAGTTACCGACTGACCGCCCGGTCCCGCCGCCGGGCCGGCCGTAGCCGCCGGGCCGGCCGTAGCCGCCGGGCGAGGCGAGGCGGCAGCACCGGCCGGTGACGGCATCCCGCTGATCCGCACGTTGCCTCCGACGCGGTCGACCTGATTGAGTTGGCCGCTCACCTGGCTGCCCGCCACGGACTGGCCCTCGGCTGGCGGAGCGTGCCGTGCGATCATCACGCCCCACAGCGATACGCCGAAGCTCGCCACGGCGACGAATAGGCCGAAAATGCCGGCCAGATCGGTGGCCTTGCTGAGGCCGGCGATGGAGAAGTAGACAGCGAGACCGATGCACGCCAAGACCCCGATCGTTATCCCGCCCCAGGTCATCAGCCGAGTCTTCAACTGCTTATTCATGAACACAGCATCCACCCGCGGAACTGACTTTGGGAACAGTCCCGGCAAAGACGAAGAATGGCGGCGCAAAGGCGCGACGCTGCTCCAGGACCACGATGCCAGGGCCGAACGGGTTCGGTACCCGCCGCCCGTAAGGCCACCTCAAGCATGAACTCGCAGCTCGCCGCGGAGGGCACTGGATCATCGAGGCGCGGCTTGTGCAGACCGCAGGCGGTGACCCTGGAGGTGAACGTTACTGATGTCGCTGAGGTGCGCCGGTTCGAAAATCCGGTACCTTCGATACATTCGGTGATCCGGCCGTCAGGTGATGGCGCTGATCTTGTCGATGCTTTCCTGGAGGACGCGGAGGGTGTGGTTGCGGCCGGGAGCTTCGTGCCATAGCTGCTCGAATTCCTCCCGGAACCGCTTGGACACTTCGGCGTCGCGGACCAGCGCGTTGGCGAACCACGGCCCCTGGCCGTCCGGTGATGGCACCTGGCCAGATGCCTGGTCGGTGAGGGTGAAGGTGAACAGGACTTCGGCCTGCGGGCCGGGCTTGCGCAGCAGAGACCACAGCCGGTTGCCCGGGATCTTGTCGCCGGGCACGAACCGGAGTTCATAACCGCCGGGATAGGACGTCATGAAATCCATGACATTGCTCAGCTGCTGTTTTACCCAGGCCAGCCGTTCCAGCTTGTCCCCTGGGTCATCGCCGACCGGCTGGTGAATACTGCGGATGTGGGTGTAGCCGTCCGCGACCATGGCAGTGACCGTGTCGAAGGAGGCGATATCCCGGTACCGGCACCCGCCTTGCCGCAGCTTGCGCCGGAAGACCGCGATGCGTTCGGCGCGCAGTGCGAGCCAGGATTCGATGTCCTGCTCCAGGACACGCCGGGCTCCTGTGCGGAACTCCAGCCGCCCCCTGCTGGCGGCTAGTTCCGGCGTCTGCGTGTGCGTTCCCAGGTGTGGCTGCAGGAACAGCCGCTCGTCGGTGTCTTCCTCATGCTCCAGGAGCTTGGTCTCCCACTCCTTGTACCAGTACTGGTTCACTAGCCGGCCGGCCCGGAAGAGTTCGATGACCGGGCTGGACCGGGCCTGCCGCAGGGCTGGGCCAAGGTATTCCCGCAGGGCCTGGTAGTCATCGCCGGGAACCGGCAGCCACAGGCACCCGCCGCCGGGGTGGCTGAGCACAACCGCGCCGCCGATGCCGGGAACCGCGATGATGTCGGTTTCGGTGGCGTTGGCCGCGACTAGGGGCTCGTACAGGCCCTGGGCCTCCCGGGCGGGCCCGGGCGGGGAACCGCCGGTGCCGTTGGGTGTGACCACCGCGCTGGCGGCCAGCATCTCCTCCACCGCCCGCAGCCGCTCTTCGGGGGCCGGCGCGGCCGCCAGCTGCACGAGCTTGCGCGCCTGGGAGCCGCCGGGCACGATCGCGCTGGGCGCGATGGTCTGCGCCGCCTCGCGGAAGGCCCGGGCCAGCGGGCCGCACGTCGTCACCACCACCGGCTGGTCATCGCCGGGGGCGGCTGTCGGCGCCTGGGCGAGCAGGCCGACCGCGCGGGCGTAGACCGCCTCTGGCGACCTGATCCGGCAGGACGGGTCCCCGGCCTTGAGGACCTCGGGGATCTCCGCTGGCTGCGGCGGGCGGAAGTCCATCTCCAGGACCTGCCGGGAGCGGCCCAGCCGCTGCTGGCCCAGGACCTCCACCACCTGGCGGGCCCACTCCTGCGGGTCGGCCTGGCCGGTGGCCTCGGCCCAGGCCAGGACGAGGTCGCGGGTCATGCTCCGCTCCCCGGACTCCACCCGGGCCAGATGCGCGAAGCCCACCTGGTGACCGTGGTCGTTCATCACCGCTGCCAGCCTGCGCAGGGACAGGCCCGCGGTCTCCCGGGCCTCCCGCAGCCGCTGCCGGGCCGCGGCGCTTGCCTGCTCGCTGGCCTGGCGTGGCGTGATCCGCCCTGGCACCGCGAACCTCCCGCCTCCGCCGTCCGGCCGCCGCGTTGGCGACAGTTGGCGACAGTCGCGTTTGAATGCGGATACGTTGCGGCAACATCCTAGTTGTCAGCGTCTGTGCCGCACAAGGCCACGCAGCAGCGCGACGCAAGCTACGAAGGCCGCACGCCGGCCCCCGCCAGGGGGCGCCACGAGGAAGTGGTCCCTCCGGCCCATCAGCAGATACCAGAACCAGCCAAGGGCACCCCCAGGATTGGCGCGTAAGGGGTGAGGCGCTGTGCACCAGCAGCTTCCAGCACACCACGCGATCACGGCGGCTGGCGCGGAACGGCCTGGCGATCGGTCCTGGACCAGCCCGCACCAGCCCGCGGCCCAGAACAGGCTGTCCAGGGCACTGACCCAGGCCGTCAGGAAGAAACCGATCGCCTGAGCGGAATGCGTGAGCAAGGACCGCTGTGACGGTGCCCTAGCTCATGACCCCGGGCACCGACCGCTCGGTCATCCAGCCGTGCAGCGGCCACGCCGCCCGCCAGTCCCGCCGATCTACTCCCGAATCGCCCTTGCCGGCGCCCGGCAGCGCTACCACGACGCCATCGGCAACTTCCCCGCCTGACCAGTACGGTCACGCCCGGCTGCCCTTGGTGACCCATTTCTTACCACCTTTAAGGAGACCGCCATGCACCCGATCATCACGCGCGACCTGATGAAAGCCCGCACCAGCGACCGGCACCGCCAGGCCGAACGCGACGCGCTGAGCCGGGCCGCCCGCCGTGCCCGGCGCGCGCCGGCGAAACACGGCACGCCTTTCAGGCCCGCTCACCCGGCCGCTGCGCTCATCCGCCGCGTGCTCACGCTGCTCGGTGCCCGCAGGCCCTCGCAAACGCCCTGAGCGCGCACCATTTGTATCTTTATCCTTTCATTGGCTCGTTGGTGATCTTGTTACATAAGGAATGGCTGGGCACGCTCATCAGCGAGGCCACTGTGACGCATCAGTTACATGAGGTACAGGGCTGCCGGGTGTGTCTTACCGCAGTCGTCAGAACGATGGATCGCCTCACGATTCCCAACCCCCTCAGGCCTAGCTCCCTCATAAGCCTCGCCGTTCCAGGTGTCAAGGGATATGTGGTTAAGGTTGACAGCCTGCCCGGCGAGTTATTCAATACGGCTTAGTAAGCGGTGCTGAGTAAGCGGGGTGGCCGGAGTGCATGGCAAGTTCGATCACCCCGGCCGCCTCGCCGAACCGTGGCTGCTGATCCTGACCAGCCTGGCCGACGGGCCCAAGCACGGCTACGCGATCATGACCGACATCGCCGCGTTCAGCGGCATCAGCATGGAGCCGGGCACCCTGTACGGGGCGCTGTCCCGGCTGGAACGCCACGGATGGGTCCGGCCGCTGGCCACCGCCGGACGCCGCCGCCCTTATGAGATCGCCGCCTGGCCAGGAAATCCCGGCCGAAGCTGACGGTACCGACGAGCGGGGGACGTACATGCACGGGAAGTTCGATGACCTGGGCCGGTTCGCCGATCCGTCGGTGCTGATCCTGACCAGCCTGGCCGACGGGCCCAGGCACGGCTACGCGATCATGACCGACATCGCCGCGTTCAGCGGCGTCCGGATGGAGCCGGGCACCTTGTACGGGGCGCTGTCCCGGCTGGAGCGGCGCGGCTGGGTCCGGCCGCTGGCCACCGCCGAGCGCCGCCGCCCCTACGAGATCACCGCGGCCGGCCAGGAGATCCTGGCCGAGCAGGTCACGACCATGCAGCAGGTCGTGCAGGTCGCCCGGCTGCGCACCGCCACGGCCTGGGGGGCGTGATGAGGCCCGCGCTGGCCGGCCGGCTGTCCCGGGTCCTGGTCGGCTGCCACCCGCGGCGCTGGCGGGACCGCTACCGCGAGGAGATGCTCGACGTCCTGGACCAGCACCAGGCCAGCGCGCGGACCGTGCTCAACCTGGCGGCCAGCGCCGCCAGCGCGCACGTGGACCCGGCCTGGCGCACCGAACGGCTGTGCCCGGCAGCCACGCGTGGCACGCCTGGCCGCTGCCCTGACCTGCCTCAGCGGGCCTGGCCCGGTCTTGGGAGAGACTCAGAACCCGGGGTCGTCCCCTGGGCTCTCCGAGGACCCTTCGCCGGGCCACCGCGAAGTGCTGCCGGGCCACGAAGGCCCGCCTGGGCCCCGGGCGCGCCCCGGCGGCCCTTGTGGCCCCGGCGGCCCTTGAGGTCCGGCAGCCACCAGCTTCTTCGGGAAGATCAGGGAGAGTATGACCTGGTACATCCGTGAGGGATTAGGCACGAACCTGATACGGCTCAGCGCCTGCTCCTTCCCGGCGGACTCGACAATGAACTCCCCGTAGCCCAGCATGCGGCCGAAGGCGGTCTCCCGCAGCCTCATGTCGGTCACCTTGGCCAGCGGCATCATCGCGACGTCGGTGAAAACCAGGCTGGTAACCAGCATCAGCCGGTTCTCGGTGACCACGAAGTACCGCCGCCACCAGGTGGCAATCTTCCAGCCCTGCCACACGAACAACACGCCCCACAGCAGCCAGATGACGAGCCTGCCGCCGCCGGCGGCCGGGGTGAGGAGGCCGGCGAGGATTGCGCCGCCCAGGATCAGGAGTACCGAGCTGATAACCTGCACCGGGTGCATCCGCACGGCGGTGACCACTCGCTCAGTCGGCATCAGGTATTTGTAGACTGCGCGAGGGAGCCGCTGGGGGGCATTGGTAATCCGCTCGACCACAGGCTCACGCTAGATCACCGGATGCCGGTCAGACCCCGGTCCTTCAGCCTCTGCCGCGCCGACCAATATCCTTTCTGGAAAGGTCCAATGTCCCTACCGCGCGCCCGTCGGCAGGCGTCATATAACCTCCAGGCGCTGAAGGAGATTTTCCGATGCTGGGACCTGGACAGCCGCATGAGCTGTGGCAAGCCAGGGGGGAAGAACCCGGCTTGCCCGCCCTCATGGATGAGTTGCTCGGCGGCGATACCGGCCGGCCGCTTGCTTCGGCCGGGCCTGCATCCGCCGAAGTCGCCGAAGCCATGGAATCACCGGAAACTGGGCAGTCATTTCTGGCCGGACTGTTCTGGTGGCTCTTTTCCCAGTCCGAGGGCTACGCAGAAGCGGCGAAGCGCTTGCGTGCCTCCAGGGGCGCGCGGCCCGTCGTCGTCTGCCACGCACAGGGGACGAGATTCGACCTCCTGCTTCTCGATGCCCGCCGCCGGAGGAAGCTCCGCGCGGTAGAACTGGAAAGAGCGCAAGCGTACGCCGGACCCGCCTCGCATCCCGCACTGCAGCACCATCTGGAGACGATGCTCCGCCGCTTTGACCTCAGCAAATCGCTAGGACCCGAGACACTTTTCAGCAGTGCGCGGGAGCTGGCAGTCTCAGCAGAGTTCGGGGTGGCCATTACCGCCGCCCCGCTGGAGATCCCCACGTGCGCGCTCTCCCCGGCAGTTCCCATCCGGGCCTACTACCACCCGGTCGCCACGCTCGGCAGCTTCCTGACCGACACTGAGGCGACGGCCGACGACACCTGCCTGGCCACGACCGCCAACCATGCACTGGGCAGGAACTGGCATAAACTTACAATTGAGGGCAGCTCGGCGAAGATAGTACACCGGCACAAGCCGAGCGACAGCTGCCTGGTCAGGATAAATAAGTCTGTCATGGACGGCCGCCAGCGATACGGCCTGAAAGGCCCGCTGAAGAGAACGCCCAGGCTCAACGCGCCCGCCTTCTTTGACGGGGCGTTTTCCGGACCCACGCCTACTGTCATCACCGCGAACGATCTCGCCATAATGGACCCGCAGCCGGGGAAAATGTGCAGAGTTTACACCGAATCCGCCACCGCGCCCGGCGACTCGGGTGCGGCGCTTATCGACGAAGATGATTACATCGTCGGATTCGCGCACACCCGATCCTGGTCATCGCCCGCCAGATTCTCGACATGGGTATGGGCCGAGCAGGTGTATACGGCCCACGAACTGCCCAGCCGGGTGGCGCTGGGCGTGTAGCGCAGCCATGGGTGATGATCCACCGGGGGCATCGGAAACGAGCAAGGTACATGAGCTCACCAGCTGATCGTGCGCGGTGTCCGCCTTGACGACGGCGACGAGGCGGAACTGGCTATCACGGACGGGTGTCTGGCCGGCCGGCCCGCGGCCGGCTCGTCAGCGGCCCGGGCCTACCTGGGCCGGCCCGGGTTCGTCCCCGGAGCGCCCGCCGACCTGGTCACCTACCACGACGACCCGCGCAACGACCCGGCAGTCCTGAAACAGCCCGCTGCCATCATCCGGCGCGACACCCGCATCAGGTAACCCCGGTCTCTCCCCCGTCGGGGCGATGGCCGCCGGAGAGCGGCCGCGCTAGGCTCTACCTAGGTTGTGTTAGGGGAGGTGCCGGTGATGACAGGACCGCAAGACCCGGCCGCGGCGGGCCGTGACCGGCTCAGGGCGGGTCACGCCGACCGCGAGCAGGTGATCCAGACGCTGAAGGACGCGTTCGTGGACGGCCGGCTGACCAGGGACGAGCTCGACACGCGGGCGGGCCGGGCGCTCGCCGCGCGGACCTACGCCGACCTGGCCGAGCTCATCGCCGACATCCCGGTCGCCCCCGCCGCCCCGCCGCCGACCCCGGCGCCGACCCCGACTCTGGCCCCGGCCCCGGCCGCCCCTGCCGCAGCCGCCCCTGCCGCAGCCGGCCCGGCGCGCCCGCCGGCCCCGGCTCGCCGCCGGCCGCTGGCCAGGGCGGCCGCCGGGTCGGGCGGCTGCCTGGTCATCGCGGCCGCTGCCGTGCGGGCCGCCTTCATTTTCGATCCGGGACCTCCCGGTCCCACTCCCTATCATTCCTGGGCTCGGCTGATGCTGCTCGTGGCCTTTATCGCTCTACTCACGGCACTGGGCATCATGGGGTTCGGGGTGGCCAGCTCGGTGGAGCAGCGGCGCTCTCGCGGGCAGCTGCCGCCCGGGCCGGGGCCGGACGGCCACGCCCCGGACGGCGAACGGCGCGGCGACACCGGCCACGGGCCAGTTCCCCCCGCCCCTCGCACCGGCCAGGCCCCCTGCACCGACCTGCGGGCGCACCAGTCACGACAGCGCAGTCCCGGCCGGAGCGGTCCCGGCCGAAGCAGTCCCGCCCCAACGGGCCGGGCACCCCGTGGCGCCAGGCCAGCGCCAGGCGCGGTCTGACGCCGACGGTTAACCTGCAGATGCCACGGACCTGCAGATGCCACTCCTGGTGGCGAGCCTCCGTGACGGATCAGTGGGCCCTGCGGCCAGGCCAGGAGGCCGGGCAGCCAGTTCCCGACGTGGAGCAGATGGCGCAGCTCGTCCGGTTCGCGGAGCGGTGCGAGGATGGCTGGCGGCAGTGGTTCGCCTCAACGGGGATCCAGCCCCACGAAGTTGTCTACGAAGACCTCGCACGGGACAGGCTCGCGGTCGCGAACGGAGTCCTGGAGTTTCTCCGCCTTCCGCAACTCGATGCACACCAACTTCCGCCCATTCGCTACCGCAAGCAGGCCGACAGCTTGACCGAGACCTACGTAGACCTCGTCCGCTCAGCGATGAGCTCCCCCGGCTGATCCATGCCACCAGGTCGTCTGGGCCGGATGCGGCGCGTTCGTCAGACCATGGCCTTGTGGTAGCTGCGGGTCCCCCACCAGAGCGCGAGCGCCGCGGCGGCGGCCGTGACGCCGAACCCGATCCCGACGGTGGCGGTGGTGATCGTCCCGGCGGTCAGGTCGCGGGCCGCCTCGACCGCGTAGTACATGGGATTGAAGTGGCCGAGGACCTGCAGCCAGCCGGGCCCTAGCGACAGCGGCAGCAGGATGCCAGACAGCAGGGTGAGCGGGAGCTGCACCCCGGTGACCACCGCGGCGAGGCTTCCGATCTGTTTCAGGCCGATGCCCAGGGCGGACGAGGCCGCCGAACAGCTCGCGGTGAGCGCGGCCAGCAGCAGGAGCATGAGCGCGAGCCCGCCCCAGTGAGCGTTGAAGCCGAACCCGATCGCGATCGCGATGACCACTACGGCGGGCACGGCGAACATCACGACGTCGCGCAGCACCGTGCCGAGCAGCAGCGCGAGCCGGCTGGCGGGCGTGACGCGGAGTCGCTCGATCACACCGGAATCCATCTCCCAGATGACCACCCACCCGGCGCCCATGCCCGCGCCGAAGGCCATCAAGGCCAGGATGCCCGGCACGAAGACGTCGAGTACCTGCCCCGGTGGCAGGCCAGCGCCGCCGGCGACGGACCGCAGCAAGGGCTCGAACAGCGCCAGGTAGAGCAGCGGGGTGCTGAGCCCGGTGACGATCCAGACCGGCTGCCGCAGTGTTTCCAGCAGCTTGCGGCGGAAGAACAGGCTGGTGTGAAGCGCGAATGTCATGCGGGCACCTTCTCCTTGGCGTCACGGAGCGAGCGGCCGGTCTCGCGCAGGAACACATCGTCCAGCGATGGCTGGGCGAAGGAGGCCGCCCGGATCCCGATGCCGCGGCCGGCCAGCAGGCTGAAGACGGCGGACATCGCCCGCGTCGCGTCGGTGACCGACAGGCGGATGCTGCCGCCCGAGGTCCGCGCGGAGCGGACGAACGGGTCGCTGGCCAGGTCGTGCTCCAGCGCCGGCAGGCCGGCCGGAGGCAGGCTGGGCGTGATGTCGATAGTGTCGCCCGAGTAGCGCTGCTTCAGCCCGGCGGGCGTGCCCTCGGCGATGACGCGGCCGTGGTCGATGATCGCCAGCCGGTCGCTGAGCTGGTCGGCCTCATCCAGGTAGTGCGTGGTAAGGAAGATCGTGGTACCGGTCCCGCGCAGCTCGCGGAGCTGATCCCACAGGTTGGCCCGGTTCTGCGGGTCCAGCCCGGTGGTCGGCTCGTCGAGGAACAGCACCGGCGGGCGGTGCATGATCCCCAGGGCTACCTCGAGCCGGCGGCGCTGCCCGCCGGAGTAGCTGCGGGCGGTCCGGCCGGCGAACGCGCCGAGGTCGAACGTCTCGATCAGCTCGTCGGTGCGCCTGGCGGTCTCGGCGGCGCCCATCCCGTACAGCCGTCCCTGGAGCAGGAGGTTTTCCCGCCCGGTCGCTGAGGCGTCGGCACCGCCGAGCTGCCCGACGTAGCCGATCCGCCGCCGCACCTGCTGCGGGCTGCGCCGCACGTCGGCTCCGGCGACGAAGGCCTCGCCGGCGTCCGCGGGCAGCAAGGTGGTCAGAATGCGCAGCGTCGTTGTCTTCCCCGCTCCGTTAGGTCCGAGGAACCCGAATATCTGCCCGGCCGCGACGGTGAGGTCGATCCCGCTGATCGCCTCCACCGCCTCGTTCTTGACCCGGAAGGCCTTGCGCAGGCCGCTGGTCCGGACCGCGTCGGGTGGTGAGCCTGTTACCGGCATGCCGTCCTCCATCGTGTGAAAGGGAGCGGCGCTGGCCGGCATATCCTCGAAGATGCCGAGCCCCGGGTGCCGGCTGGTCGGTGTATGCGATGTTCGTCCTGGACCGCGGGCAGCCCCGCCAGAGCGCGCCTGGCCACCCCGGCCGCGCTGGTGGTGGCGTGCGGGCGGGGCGCGCAGCTGGGCATCTTCATCAAGGGCTACCAGGCGCTGGAGGCCTCCCGGTCAGCCGACACGATCGTGCTGGACAAGACCGGCACGGTCACCACCGGGGTGATGGCAGTGGCCGGGGTGCAGCCCGCGCCCGGCACCAGCCGTCAGGAGCTGATGCGCCGCCTGGGCGGGGTGGAGGATGCCTCCGGGCACCCGGTCGCCGCCGCCATCAGCGCCGCGGCGCGAGCTGAGCTGGGGGATCTGCCGCGGGCCGGCGAGTTCGTATCGCTGCCGGGACTGGGCGTCTGCGGAGTGGTCGACAGCCAGGTGGTCATCGCCGGGCGGGCCAAGCTGTTCGGTGACCGCGGGATCACCGTCCCGCAGGTCCTGGCCGGGCAGTGCGCCGAATGGGAGCGCGCGGGCCGCACCGTGGTGCTGGCCGGGTGGGACGGGCGGGCCCGCGGCGCGGTCGCGGTTGCCGACACGGTCAAGCCCTCGGCCGCCGCGGCGGTGGCCGGGCTGCGCGGGCTCGGGCTGCACATGGTGCTGCTGACCGGGGACAGCCAGGCCGTCGCCGACGCGGTCGCGGCCGAGATCGGCGCCGATGAGGTGATCGCCGGCGCGCTGCCCGCCGACAAGGTCGCAGTGATCCGGGACCTGCAGGCCAAGGGCCGCCGGGTGGCGATGGCCGGCGACGGGGTCAACGACGGGCCGGCGCTGGCCGCCGCCGACCTGGGGCTGGCGCTGGGCTCGGGCACCGATGTGGCGATCAGTGCCGCGGACATGATCTTGCTGCGGGATGACCTGGGGGTCATCCCGGACGCGATCCGGCTGGCCCGGGCGACGCTGGCGACCATCCGGCGCAACCTGGCCTGGGCGTTCGGCTACAACATCGCCGCGATCCCGCTGGCGGCGGCCGGGTTCCTCAACCCGCTGATTGCCGGGGCGGCGATGGCGGCCTCCTCGGCGTTCGTGGTGGCGAGCAGCATCCGGCTGCGCCGGTTCGGCGTTCCCCGGCGCCCGGGCCGCGGCCGCCGGCCCGGGCCGGGATCCGGCCAGGCTCAGGCGGGCGGCGAGCCGGAAATGGAGGCCCTGTCATGCCCGGGATGAACTCCGGACTCGACATCAGCGACCCGGCCGTGGTCGCGGCGTTCAAGGCCGCGCTGGTGCACCAGGGGCTGATCGCGCTGCTCATCTTCGGCCTGCTGGGCCTGGCCTGGATCACCCTGCGGGCCTGGCTGCCCGCGGCCGGGGCCGGCCCGGCGCCGGAGGCGGCGGCGCCCGTTGCCGAGCCGGCCTGGCGGCGGCTGCTGCGGATCGGGTTCGGCCTGCTGTGGGTCTTCGACGGGATCTTGCAGGCCCAGCCGAAGATGGCGGTCGGGCTCCCGTCGCAGGTCATCGAGCCGATCGCGGCCGCCTCACCGCACTGGGTGCAGCGCCTGGTCAACATCGGCGGCACCACCTGGTCCTATCACCCGATGCAGGCCGGCGCCGCGGCGGTGTGGGTCCAGGTCGGCATCGGCATCTGGCTGATCGTCGCGGCCCGCGGCCCGCTGTCCCGGCTGGCCGGGCTGGCCAGCGTCGGCTGGGGCCTGGTCGTGTGGGTGTTCGGCGAGGCCTTCGGCGGCATCTTCGCCCCCGGCCTGACCTGGCTGTTCGGCGCGCCAGGCGCGGTGCTGATCTACGCGGCGGCCGGCGCGCTGATCACGCTGCCCGGACGAGCCTGGCACAGCCGGCGGCTGGGCCGGCTGATGACGGCCGGCACGGGCGCGTTCCTGACCGGCATGGCGGTCCTGCAGGCCTGGCCGGGGCGGGGATTCTGGCAGGGAATCTCCCATGGCCAGCCCGGCACGCTGGCCGGCATGACCGGCACGATGGCCCAGACTCCCCAGCCTGGTTTCCTGTCCGCCTGGATCAGCGCCTTCACCAGCTTCGAGGAGGCGCACGGGTTCGCGGTGAACCTGTTCGCGGTGGCCGCGCTGGCCGTCACCGGAGCCGCGTTCCTGTCCGGCCGGCCGCGGCTGATCCGCCCGGCCCTGATCGGGTTCACCGCGCTGTGCCTGGCCGACTGGGTGCTGATCGAGGATCTCGGGTTCCTGGGCGGCCTGGGCACCGACCCCAACAGCATGATCCCGATGGTGCTGCTGGCCGCCGCCGGATACCTCGCCGTGGCCCGGGCGCCCGCCGAGGCGGCAGAACCGGCTAGCGGCGCCGCGGGCAGCTGGCGGGACCGGCTCCGGATCGCCGCCGCGCCGCGGACGCTGGCCTCGGCCAGCATCGGCTCCGTCACCTCGCTCGGCGCGATCGGCGTCATCATCCTGGGCGCGGCGCCGATGGCCGCCGCCCAGGCCAGCCCGGTCGCCGACACCATCTTGGCGCAGGCCATCGATGGCTCCAGCACCCCGCTGGACTCCCCCGTCCCGCCGTTCAGCCTCACCGACCAGCACGGCCGGGACGTCACCCTGGCCAGCCTGCGCGGCAAGGTGGTGCTGCTGACCTTCCTGGACCCGGTCTGCACCACCGACTGCCCGCTGGAGGCCCAGGAATTCCGCCAGGCCGGGCAGCTGCTCGGCGCGGACGACCGCCGCGTCGAGCTGGTGGCCATCGTCGCCAACCCGGTCGACTACCAGCTCGGCTACACCCAGGCCTTCGACCGGCAAGAAGGCCTGGACGGCGTGCCGAACTGGCTGTACCTGACCGGCAGCCCGGCCCGGCTCGCCCAGGTGTGGCGCGGCTACGGCATCGCCGCGCAGATCGCGCCCGCCGGGTCAATGATCGCGCACAGCGAGAATGCCTACGTCATCGATCAGCAGGGACATCTCCGCCAGGAAATGGGTTTCGACCCGGGCCCGGGCACCGCAGCCACCCAGTCCTCGTTCGCCGCCGAGCTGACCGACGCCGCGCGCCAGCTCCTGAGGCAGTCATGAGCAGGCCACGCCGGCGCTCCGCGGCCACCATCGCGGTGCTCCTCCCAGCCGCCATGCTCGCCGCAGGGTGCGCGGGCACGGCGGCCACCTCAGCGCCGGCCGCACAGGCGGCGCCGCCCTCACCATCGCTGAATACCTCCCTGGACACCGCCGCGGGCACCTGGGCCGCCGTGGTCATGGGCGGATCCGCCACCCAGCACAACAACTTCTGGCAGCTATTCATCCGCCCGGCCGGCAGCACCCGCTGGAAGCTGGTCACCCCGCCCGGCACCGCGGACAACGGCGGGCTCGTCCTGGCCGGCAGCGGCGGGCAGGCGCTGGTCACCGGGTTCCGGCCCAGCCAGGACCTCACCTACACCCCGCTGATCCAGACCAGCGACGGCGGGCAGGCCTGGTCCTCCCTCAACCCGCTCGACGCCGCGCTGGCCAGCGCCCCGGACGCCCTGGCCGTCAAGCCCGGCAGCGGCCAGATGCTCGCACTGCTGGACGGCGGCACCGCCGAGGAGGCCGCACCCGGCTCCACCACCTGGAACACGCTGGCCAGCCAGCAAACCCTAGCCGCCACCCGGGCCGGCCGACGCTGCGGGCTGCAGTCCCTCACCGCCGCCGCCTTCACCCCCGCCGGCATCCCGGCGCTCGCCGGCACCTGCACCCGGCCCGGCACCGCCGGCATCTTCACACCTGGGAACGGAACCTGGCAAGCAGCCGGCCCAGTCCTGCCCGCCGCCCTGATCCGGCAGGACATCACGGTTACCAGGCTGACCCGGACCGCACAAGGCATGACAGCACTGCTGCAGGCAGGCAGCGGACCCGATGCCAGACTGCTCGCCGCCTGGTCCCCTGGCGGCCACTGGACCCTGTCCCCGCCGCTCCCGCTCTACGGCGCCACGCTGACCTCGGCGTCGTTCGGACCCGGCAGCACGGCCGCGATCATCACCAGCGCAAACCGCGGCCAGATCACCACCGGTGCGAGATCCGCCTGGCTGCCGCTGCCGCCGCTGCCCCTAGGCACAGCCACACTCGCCCCCAGCCCCGGCGGCACCGCAGATGCCCTGGCCGTCCGTGACGGCACTCTCACCGTCTGGCAGTACGCCCCCGGCGGCACCACCTGGACCAAAGTCCAGGTCATCAACGTCCCCATCCCCTACGGATCCTCAGGCTGACCGAGACCCGGTCACCCGCAGGGAGGGACCATGCCTGGACCACGAGAAGTCCTGTCCGCCGCGCTCGGGAGCTGGAACGCTGGCGACCTGACGGAGGGCCCGGTGCCCTCCAGCTGACTCAGATGGTGACGACCACCTTGCCCGGGACGTGGCCCCGTTCCTGGTACCTGACGGCTTCGGCGATGTCGTGGAACGGGTACGTCCGGCTGATGACGGGGGTGACCTTGCCGTCCTCGATGAGCGTGGTCAGCGCCATGAGGATCTGTTTCTTCGCCGGGCACGAGACGGTGTCGGCCAGGGCGATCCGCTGCGGCACCAGCGGTCCCATCGCGAGCGAGGCGAACACGTGCCCGGCGGGCTGCAGCCATCGCCCGGCCGGGCCGCCGACGAGGACCAGCGTGCCCCGGGGTGCCAGCACCCGGCGGCACGCCGATACCGGGCGGCTTCCCGCAACGTCCAGCAGCACGTCGTAGCGCCGTCCGCTCCGGGTGAAGTCCCCGGCGGCGTAGTCGATGACGTCATCCGCGCCGATCGACCTGACCAGATCCGCGTTCGGCGAGCTGCACACGGCGTCGGCTCTCGCGCCGAGCGCCCGGGCGATCTGCACGGCGAACGCGCCGACTCCTCCCGAGGCCCCGTTGACGAGGACCTTCTGCCCGGGCTCGGTCCGGCCGACGTCGCGCAGGCCCAGCAGCGCGGTGGCGGCCGCCATCGGCACCGCCGCCGCCTGCGCATAGGACAGGTTCCCGGGCTTTCGCGCCAGCAGCCGCTCGGGGACGCTGACGTACTCGGCGAAGCCGCCGCCCTGCTCGAGCAGGGCGAACACGTCATCGCCGGGACCGAACCCGGTCACGTCCCGGCCGACCGCTTCGACCTGGCCTGCCACGTCGCAGCCCAGGACGCGGAGCTTCGGGGCGCGCAGCCCCAAGGTGCCCGGCATCAGGCGCGCGATGCGCGGCTCGCCTCTCATGTGATGCCAGTCGTAAGGGTTGACGGAGGTAGCGCGCACCCGGACCAGCGCTTCACCGGGCTCGGGTGCGGGGGTTTCCACATCCGTTAGGTCCAAATGACCGGGTGAGCCGTACGACCGCAGGACGTAAGCCTTCATCTTCTGCCTCTCTGTCTTACGTTGTAAGGTGTCTTACGTTGTAAGGTTACCTTACAACGTAAGACGGTCAAGAGGGCTGGGGCACCGGGGCCGGGCTTACCTTGTGTCTTATGCAAAAGTTCGCGTTATGCAAGAACCCGCTGCGGTTGCTGCCCGTGCGACCTGCACCGGCCGCTCGCGCAGGCCTGGAAGGCCTGCACTCGCAACCGGTTTTGCATAACGCTCCTTGTACGATCAAGTGCGCAAGAAAGGCTGATGCCGTGGCCGCCCGAGCCGAGCCAGGATCCCAGCCGCGGCTCCCGCTGAGCAGAGAGCGCGTGCTGCGAGCCGCGATCACGATCGCCGACTCCGGCGGCATCGAGTCGCTCACGATGCGCCGTCTCGCGGAAGAGCTCGGCGCCGAGGCGATGTCGCTGTATTACTACCTGGCCAGCAAGGAAGCTCTCCTCGACGGCATCGCGGACGCCGTCGTGGCGGAGATCAACGACGTCGTGGGCACCATCGACGTGCCCTCCGCGGGAGCCAGCTGGAAGACGGCGGTCCGCCGCAGGATCCTGTCGGCCCGCGAGGTCCTGCTCCGTCACCCCTGGGCACCCCGCGTCTTCGAGACACGGGCCAGCACGAGCCCGGCCGTGCTGCTGTACTACGACGGCCTGCTCGGGCTCATGCGAGACGGCGGTTTCTCCTACGACCTGATCCACCACGCGCTGCACGCCCTCGGCAGCCGCGCGCTGGGTTTCACCCAGGAACTGCTCGATCCGAGCGCCGGAACCGGCGATGAACAGGCCGCCGCCGCCCTGGAGAGCATGACCGGCCAGATCCCGCACCTCGTGGCCATGCTCACGGAGGTAGCCCACGACGACCCGGACTCCACCCTGGGCTGGTGCGACGACCAGACCGAGTTCGAATTCGGGCTCGACCTCATCCTCGACGGCCTCGACAAGATGCGGACGACGGCCTGACGGCCTGGCCGGCCAGGCGCGCGCCGTTACAGGAGCGATGGCTGGGGGAAGCCGTTCTCGCGCATTTCCCTCGGGCGCAGGGCGTGCAGAAGCAGCAGGATATAGTCCGCCCCGAGCTGATCGCCTTCTTGCACCTTCGCCTCGGCGGCGGGGATCTCCCCCCGGACATCGCGCCATGACCACAACTCCATGCCGAGCGCCAGCAGCTCGGTGCCGCCGTCGTCGTAATACGAGGCGGCGTATCCGGGATTGGGGATCTTCGCCAGCTGGAAGTTGAGCGCGTATGTCGGCACTCGCGTCGTCGGGGGGCTCTTTGGTTCGAGCGGCCGGCCTTCGGAGAGGCGGTTCAGCAGCGCGGCACACCCCAGCCAGATCTCCGCCGGGCCATTCTCCTCGATATGGTGGCCGAACTCGTGTGCGATCCGCTCGGCGGATACCGCATCCGGCTTGAAGTAACTGATCTGCTTCGGAGCGTCATAGTATGCCGGCTCGCTCAGCGCCTGGGCCCGGGCCGGGCTCACGATCTCAATGCGCTTCGGCAGGCCCACCTGGTCGAGGACCTCGGCCTCCACCATCGCCCGGATGTTCTGCCAGCCTTCCACGAAGCGGTCCCGGTAGCTGTTCTTGTCGTTCGGGCACTCGGGATCGACTTGCACCTTCGCGAAGAGCGCTTCTTCATCATTATCGGTAGCCGGCCTGGCGTATTTCGGCTCGTTCGCCATTTTGGCAAATGCCTGCCTGATCGACGGCCAGCCGGCCTTGACGGTCCACAGATCAGGCGCGGCCGTCAAGACCTGGCCGACCGTGGCGGCATCGACGGTCACGAATTCCGCGGCGCGCGAGGAGGCTGTCCGCACACGTCGGGTGCATATCTGGGGCCTTTCGCCGCGGGCCGCCTGGCGAAGCCGCCGCTCCAGCAGCTCGACCGGCGCATACGGAATATCACCGGCGTCCTTCGAGGGCTTCTCGGGAGATTGCGCGAGCTCAGCCCAGCGGTCGGGCTGCTGCTGGCGGCGGGCCGGGCGTGGTGCGGGTGCCTTGTCGAGCTGCTCCTGGTAATCCCGCCGCTCCGCGGCGAGTTTTTCCAGGAGCATGACGACACCCGGCTCGGAACGGTTGCCCTGCGGGATGCGGCCGGCAAGTGCGTCGATCGCGGCGATCTGCTGGGCCAGTCCCACGACATTGCGAATAGTTTTAATGAGGCTGCCGCGGCCGCTGTACGTCTCGGTGTCAAATCCATCTATTATCATGGTGACACGGCTCCATCCGCGAATGATGGAATTTATAGCCCAACGCTAACAGGCGCGGCTGCGCTCGGCCAATCCGGTCCGCGCAACCTGCTGGGGAGGCAACCTTTTGGCGGGCGCCGTCGTGCAAGTAGATGTGGCTGGTTTTGACGGCGCGGCGGGCGGCGGCGACCCGGAGGACACCGGCGGCACGGGCGATGCGTCGTTCGAGGAGTTCGTGGCCGGCGCGTCGGGGCGCTTGTTCACCACGGCGCTGCTGCTGACCGGCCTGCACCGGGCGGAAGCCGAGGACCTGCTGCAGGACGCGCTGGAGCGCACGTACCGGCGCTGGCGGCGGATCACCAGGACCGGCGTTCCCGAGCCGTACGTGCGCCAGGTCATGGTGAACGCGGCGGTGGACCGGTGGCGACGGGGGCGCCGCCGGCCGGAAAAGCCGCTGGCGGCCGAGAACGGCAGCGTCACCGCGGACCATGCGGCCGCGCTGGCCGAGCGGGACCTGCTGCTCCGGGCGCTGGCGGAGCTGCCTTCACCAGCTGCTCGGGCCCCCCGGGTGACTTCACCCGGTTCGGACTGGTCTTCTCGCTCCCGGCCGGCCATCCGGCCACCGCGGACATCTCCATCCCCGGCACCCGGCACCTGGCCCAGGTGACCATCACCTGCACGCAGCACAGCTGCCGCCTGACCCGCGGCTAGCGATAATGCCGGCGCCCTACCGCAGCTCGCACCACAGCAATATCGGTCGCGGCGAAGTCATCACCGGTGCACAGTACGGGGTGCCCAGTTCGCTCGGCGAGCGCGTACGTGAAGCAGTCACCGAAATCCAGCCCGGCGGGATGACGTCCTGTGCCGTATCGCCGCCAGCCGCTCATCGCCCGGGCGGCCAGGTCCGCGTCAACGGGCACGATGTCGATCTTCGCGTCACGGAGGAACCGGTCGATGACATCTTGCCCGGCCGGCCAGAGCCTGGCCTCGATGACGATGCCCAGCTCGACGCGGATAGCGGCTGGCATCAGCCGGGCGATGGCGTCCTCCAGGCGGGCCGCGAGCTCGTCGCACCCCGGTTCGCCGAGGATGACCGCAACGGCTGCCGAGGTATCGACGACAAGGCTCCCGCGCGTCGGCTGCGTCAACGCGGCAGGCCAGCGTCGTCGTAGCCGATGATCTCCGCTGGCGCCCGGCTGTCGGCAACCGGCAGGGCCGCCACAGCGAAGAGCGAGGCTGGCGGATGCGGCACGGCTGCGGCTGGCCACGGCGCCGCGGAGCCAGACGGGAATGGAGGAATGATCCGAACGGACCTTACCCGGGAAGGGACCTTCAGCCCTGTGGCATCCCCCGCCGGGACCTTACCCTCTTGGCCAGACCAAGGCAGGCGAGGGCAAAACGGCCCCTATGAGGGGAGTCAGCGATGCGCAGTTACGTGATCCTGGCGAACTGGACCGACCATGGCGTCAAGAGCAGCCACGAAACCCTCAAGCGCGCCAGGGCCTTCGGCACGTTGATCGAGAGCCGTGGCGGCAAGCTCCGGGAACATCTGTACACGCTCGGCGACTACGACATCGTCATGGTGGCCGAGTTCCCCGACGATGAGAAAGCGGCAGCCGCCGTGCTGGCCCTCGCCTCGCTCGGCAACGTGCGCACCAAGACCCTGCGGGCCTTCACCGACGGGGAAACGGCCGCGATCATTGCCCAGCTCGGCTAACGCCCACCATGGTGAGCCCGCGATGTGTACGGGGCCTCGAGCGAGAAACAGCCGTTCGACCGTGCGGACTACGTGCGCCGGCTCGCCGTCGGCGCCGAACGCCGTCCGCACGAAGGGGATCACGACGGTGTTGCGCAAGGGAACGGCTTCGGCCTCGACGAACACGTGAGCCAGGTGCTCGATCGCGCGTATCACCAGTACTTCCGACGTCACTGCTGTCCACGGTGGAAGGGGCTCGTACCCCGGGGCGGCACCATGATCGTGGCCAGTTTGGGCCGCTATCCGGCCTTGGGCTCAACGGCCATTTCTGGCCACTGAGATCATGAAAGAGGCCCGGGGGACGGGAAGCCGGCGTGAGACGTTCCATTCTGGCCGCGATGGTATCGGCGTTGTGCCTCGCCGGCGTCCTCTGCGTTCCGGCGCAGGCCGCTTCGCTCGCTCCTCACGGGGGCCTGGTCTTCAGGTTCCAAGTGAACACCTGGGGGTCTCTCTGCGACGACGCCTCGCCGCACGTGTGTGCCCGCGATCCCAGCGACGGCGGCCTCGGCACCCCGATAAAAATGTCTGCATTCAGCGGCGACAATGCCATGCTCTGGGAACCAAAGCTCGCGTCGCTGTGCAATGGAGTCGTAAACAACAACTGCCCGAACCAAGCGCTTGCCCAGCGTTACCCCAATGACCCGATCTACTACTTCGTGAATAAAGGCAGCGGCGACTGCCTCGGGGCGAACCAGAACACGCTGTGGGGCGTGGAGATGAAGACCTGCGACGATACCGACACCCTCTTCATCTACAACGTCTACGACAATGGCTGCGCGGGCTCGTACTGTTACACGGTCAGCGTCAGGTACGGACTCACCTTCACTGACGGCGTCGCCTGGCTGTGCGGATACACCACCTCAGATTCCAGTGGCGCCCTCATCACCAGCAGTTGCCCCTCTCCGGGGTCGCCCCGGTGGGATTAGCGCCGACAATGCGCCATGCCATAACGCCAGACCGCGGCGCTCGGACAGCTGCGCCGGACGCTCGCCGGGGTGGCCGGCGGTGAGCTTCCAGCGCCGCCACTGGGTGCTGGTCGTGGGGTTTGCGGTAAGCGTGCTGAGACGGCCGGCCCGGGCAGCAGGCCGTGGTCATGGTCGCGGATCGCGTCGCGGACGTCGTCCTCGACCAGATCGGCGTTGATCGCGATGGCGGCCGCGGAGCCCTGGCCGGCCGCGGTGATGACCTGGGCGCGCGGGTCGACGACGTTGCCGGCCGCCCACACGCCGGGGACGCTGGTGCGCCCGGCGGCATCGACGGTGACCCAGCCCTTGCCGTCCACCGCGCAGCCCAGGCCGGCCAGCAAGCTGTCGTTCGGGACGAACCGGGGCGGCACGAACAGCACCTCGCGGCGCACCACGCATCCGTCCCGCAGCTGTACGCCGCACAGCCGGCCCTGGTGCACGACCAGCTGCTCGACGGTGCCGTCGACCACGCCGATGCCGCGGGCCAGGAGCCCGGACCGCTCGGCGCGGGTGAGCGTGCCGGGCGGGGTGAAGTACACCAGGTCACCGGTCCACTGCCGGACGATCTGCGCGTAGCGCACCGCATCCGGGCTGCCGCCCAGGACCCCGAGCTGCCGATCCGCGACCTCGTGGCCGTGGCAGTACGGGCAGTGCAGCACGTCCCGGGCCCACCGCTCACGCAGGCCGGGGATGCCGGGCAGCTCGTCGCGCAGCCCGGTCGCGACCAGCAGCCGCCGCGCCGAGATCCGCTTGCCGCCGGCGAGCAGGACCCAGAACCCGGCGGCACCGTCCGGCACGAGGCCGGTGGCGGCGCCGTGGAGGATTTCGCCGCCATAGCCTTGCACCTCTTTCCGGCCTGCGGCCAGAAGCTCGCCGGGTGCGAACCCGTCGCGCGACAAGAAGCCGTGCATGCGCGCGGCCGGCGCGTTACGCGGCATGCCGCCGTCGACGACCAGGACCCGGCGGCGGGCCCGGGACAGCACCAGTGCCGCGGACAATCCGGCGGCTCCCCCGCCGATGACCGCCACGTCGTAATCACTCATGACCCCAGGCTGGAGCGGCGCCGCGGGGCAGTCCACGAACGTTGCCAAAACCGGGAAAGCGCAGTGTGATAAGTGCCGTGAACGACGATCCCGCCGAAGTCGGCCGCCGCCTCAAACAGCTGCGCCAGCAACGCCGGATCACCCTGACCGCGCTCGCGGGAACCACCGGCATCTCCAAGAGCACCCTGTCACGGCTCGAGACCGGGCAACGACGACCCACTCTGGAACTGCTGCTCGCGCTGTCCAAGGCCTACCGCGTCCCGCTCGACGACCTCGTCGCAGCGCCCGAAGTCGGCGACCCGCGCATCCGGCTCAAGGCCGGACGGGTCAAGGGCAGGATCGTCATCCCGCTGACCCGGCAGCCCGAAGGCACGCAGGCCTGGAAGATCATCATCCCGGCCAGCAAGACCAGACCCGAGCCACGCGCGCACGACGGACACGAATGGATCTACGTCCTGTCCGGCCGCATGCGGCTCCTGCTCGGCGACAAGGACTGGGTACTCGGCCCCGGCGAGGTGGCCGAGTTCGACACCCAGGTGCCGCACTGGTTCGGCAGCACAGGCGACAGCCCCGCCGAGATCCTCAGCATCTTCAGCCGGCCCGGCGAGCGGATGAACGTCCGGACAGAACCTCCCCGTGCCTAGGGCCGCGGACGCGCGAGCCGTTCCGCGGCGCCCGCCTGGCCGAGCTCGCGCCCGGAGGTGCCTTCCGTGGCAGTGGTGCCTGGCAGGTGCGGGCTTCGGCTCTTATGCTGCGGCTTAGCAGGATTGGGCTGGGAGGTGGTCGGGTGACGACTCCGTTTGTGGGCCGTGCGGGCGAGCTGGCCGCGCTCGCCGCCGATCTGGACGCAGCGATGGACGGCCGCGGCGGAGTGGTGCTGGTGGCCGGCGAGCCCGGCATCGGCAAGACCCGGCTGGCCGAGGAACTGGCCACCCGGGCGGCCGGGCGCGGCGCCGCGGTGCTCTGGGGGCGCTGCTGGGAAGGGGCGGGCGCACCCGCGTTCTGGCCCTGGGTCCAGGTCGTCCGCGGCTATGTGCAGGTCCAGGCCGATGACCCGGCATCGCTGCGCCATGACCTGGGCGTCGGCGCGGCCGACATCGCCCAGCTGGTCCCGGCCGTCCATGACTGTATTCCGGATCTCCCCGCCCCGCCGCCACTGGAGCCGGAGGCAGCCCGGTTCCGGCTGTTCGACAGCCTGGCGGGCTTCCTGCGGACGGCGGCCGGGCGCCGGCCGCTGCTGCTGATCCTGGACGACCTGCACTGGGCGGATGTGCCGTCGCTGGCGCTGCTACGGTTCATGAGCCAGGAGCTGGAGGGCGCCGGCCCGCTGGTGGTGGGCAGCTACCGCCACACAGAGGTGGACCAGGGGCATCCGCTGCTGGCCACCGTGGCCGACCTGACCCGCGGACAGCACCGCTGGCTGCTGCTCGGCGGGCTGCGCCAGCAGGACGTGGCCAGCTTCGTCACGCTGGTCGCGGGGGCGGAGCCTTCGGCGGAGCTGGCGACGGAGGTGTACCGGCGTACCGACGGTAACCCGTTCTTCGTCACCGAGGTGGTCAGGCTGCTGGCCAGCCAGGGCCGGCTCGAGCCGGCCGCGAGAGGCGCGGCGGTGCTCGAGGGCGGGCTGCCCGAAGGGGTCAGGGCGGTGGTGGCCGAGCGGCTCGGTCGCCTCTCCGGCGGCTGCCGGCGGATCCTGGAGGTCGCCTCGGTAGCAGGCCGCGATTTCGAGCTGCGGGTGCTGCAGCCGGCCAGCGGCCTGGACGCCGAGCGGCTGCTGGTGCTGCTGGAGGAGGCCGAGGCGGCGCGGCTGGTCGGGGCGGTCCCTGGTGAGCTCAGCCGCTGGCGGTTCGCGCACGCGCTGGTCCGGGAGGTGCTGTACGAGGGGCTGCCCGCCGCGCGGCGCGTTCGCCTGCACGGGCTGGTCGCAGAGGCGCTCGAGGCCGCCTGCGCCGCCGACCCGGAGCCGCATCTGGCGGAGCTGGCCCACCATCTGGTCGAGGCGGCGCCTGGCAGCGCCAAGACGGCGGCCAAGGCGGCGCGGATGGCCACCCTGGCCGGCCGGCACGCCATGGACGTGCTGGCCTGGGAGGACGCGGCCGAGTTGTTCGAGCGGGCCCTGGCCGCCTCGGAGCTGGCCGGGCGGCCCGATCCCCGGCAGCGCTGCGAACTGCTGCTGGCCCTCGGCGAGGCCCGGATGGCGGCCAGCGACGTGCCCGCCGCCCGTGCCGCCTACCAGCAGGCCGGGGAGCTGGCCAGGCGGATCGGCTCGCCCGGGGCGCTCGCCCGGGCCGGCCTGGGCCTGGGGCTTGAGTTCACCAGCATGACGGTCGACCCGGTCCAGGTCGGGCTGCTGGAGGAGGCGCTGGCGGCCCTGGATGAAGCCGACAGCCCGCTGCGGGCGCGGGTGCTGGCCGGGCTGGCCAGGGCGCTGGTGTCCACCCCGCAGGTCGATCGGCGCCTGGCGCTGAGCGAGGACGCGGTGCGGATGGCCAGGCGCCTGGACGACCCGGCCACGCTGGCCGCGGTGCTGTTCGGCCGCCACCTGGCCGTCTGGGGTTCCGAGAAAGCCGAGGTGGTCGGCGAGCGGCTGGCCATTGCCACCGAAGCGGTCGACCTGGCCGAGCAGATCGGCGACCGCACGATGGCGCTGCGCGGCCGCGGCCTGCGCCGTACTGACCTGCTGGAGCTGGGCGACCTGGCGGGCTACGACGCCGACCTGGCCGCCGCCGAGCGGACCGCCGCCGAACTGCGCCAGCTCCGCTATCGCTGGCAGCTGCCGCTGGCCCACGCCACCCGGGACCTGCTGGCCGGCCGGTTCGCCCAGGCCGAGGAGCTGATGGAGCAGGGCCTGGCGGCCGGCCGGCGAGCCGGCGACCAGGCGGTGGGGAACTACTACACGGGGGTCATCGCGACGCTGCGGCTCATGCAGGGCCGCTTCGGCGAGCTGACCGAGCTGTTCCGGGATGCCGCCGCCCGTTTCCCCGGGATGGCGGTGTTCCGGGCGGGCCTGGCCACGGCGCTGGCCGAGACCGGCCGCTCCGACCAGGCCCGGGCCGAGGTCGAGCGGCTGGGCGCCGGGGACCTGACCGCGGTGCCCAGGGACCCGGCGTGGAGTTTCAGCCTGGCCGTCATGGCGCTGGCCTGCTACCACCTCGGCGAGGCCGAGATCGCCGTCAAGCTGCGCGAGCGGCTGGAGCCATACGCGGACCGCAACATCGTCACCGGCCGTGTCGGCGCCATCTGCCCGGGTCCGGCGGCCTACTTCCTGGGGCTGCTGGACCTGACCCTCGGCCGGCCCGGGCAGGCCCTGCGCAGCTTTGAGCAGGCGGCCGCGCTCGCCGACCGCATGCAGGCCCGCCCGATGATGGCCATGAGCCGCGAGGGGCAGGCGCGGGCGCTGCTGACCCTGGACCGGCCGGGCGACCGCCAGCGGGCCGCGGCCCTGATCGAGGAGGTCGCAGCTGACGCCCAGGCGCTCGGCATCCGCGGGCTCGGCGAGCGGGCCGGCGCCTTGCGCGCTGCCGCCACGGCCGCGCCGTCACAGCCGTCCTGGCCGGCCGGGCTGACCAGCCGCGAGGTCGAGGTGCTGCGCCTGATCGCCGCTGGCCACTCCAACCGCGCGATCGCCAGCGCGCTGTTCATCAGCCCCAACACCGTCCTGCACCACGTCAGCAGCATCTTCGCCAAACTCGGGGTGGCCAACCGTGCCGCGGCCGCCGCCTACGCCACCCGCCTGGGCCTGGCTGGATAGCAGGATCCTGCCATTGAGCCAGGCGGCCCGAGCGGCCCGGCCGGCCCGGAACCACAGGATCCTGCGATGCGGCTGGCCGCCAGGCCAGGGATGCTCCTAAGTGAGGAGTACCTTCGCACCAAAGAGCCCTGCCATGGACCCGCCCGCCTGCCCTCCGGAACAACTAGGCGTGCCATCGCACCTCACAGAAGAGGCGATGACAGGTCAGGCGATGCTGGCTGACTGCCCGGCATTCCTGAGCCACGACGGCAGCGCCCGATGCGGGCTTCCCGCCGAGGTGGAGGCGCGGTACACCATCAGATCGACCGACGGGCCGCTGGAGAGCGTCAAGATCAGGTGCCCCCGCGGCCACTGGTTCAACGGGCCTGTCGAATCCCTTGACATTCCAGGCCGGGGAAGCCGTCCGGCCGGCCGGCCCCGTGCAGATGCGGAACGGGACGCACCTCGATGAGCGATGCCCCGTCCATCACTGACCTGGTGACACGCGCCGCGCACGGCGACGAGCGGGCGTGGGACGCCCTGGTGGAGCGGTATGCCCCGCTCGTCTGGTCCATCTGCCGCAGGTACCGGCTGAGCGAGGCCGACACCCACGACGTCAGCCAGAGCGTCTGGCTGGGCCTCGTGAGCCACCTGGACAGACTCCGTGATCCGGCCGCGGTTCCTGGCTGGCTGGCCACCACGACCCGACGGGAATGCGTCAAGGTCCGGCGCGCGGCGCAGACCACCTGGAACGTGCTGGATACCGAGAACATCCCGGACGAACAGGCCAGGATGGCCGAACAGGAACTGCTGCTGGCCGAGCGGCACGCGGCGCTGCGCGAGGCGTTCGCCCAGCTGACACCCAGTTGCCAGCGGCTGATCGCCCTGCTCATCGAAGACCCGCCCCTCCCGTATGCCCAGATCAGCGCCAGGCTGGGCATCCCGGTCGGCAGCATCGGGCCAGGCCGGCGCCGCTGCCTGGACAAGCTGCGCGGCCATCCGGCGATCGCTGCCCTGATCGCCGCCGGCGCCGGGCCCGCCGCCGGTGAGCCGCCCGGACAGGTGCGCCGGCCCGCACCACCGCGCCGGGCATGCCGGCAGAGGTGAAAGGATGCGCATCCGCCCATCCTGGCACCGCCGCCGCCCGCGGACGACCCACCTCCAGCCTGGTTCGGAACCCAGAGGTCAGCCTGCGCCGTCCATCATCAGTTCGGACCGCCAAGCCGCGTAGAAGGCCCGCAACTCAGAGACCGGCAAGCCACCGGGCACCGGTATTTCGTCGTCGGTGAACCTATCCAGCGTGGCGATCATGTCGGCCAGGACCTTGGTGTCAAAGCCCGCGTCGATCTGTGCCGTGCGAGCCAGGAGAACATCCTTGCCGAAGCGCAGGACGAGCAGGTGTACGTCGACGAAGTCCCGCGCCGCAGCCCGGTCATACAGTGGGCTTCGGGGCCCCGCCCTCCCCTTCTGGCCCCCGTGCGCCGCTGCCGGGGCAGGCGGCAGGTCATGGCCGCGTGCCCGCGTGATCAGTCCAGGCCAGTCAAGGTGGACGTACTCGTCACGCAGAACTCGTTTCCTTCCGGATCACGCATCACCGTCCAGGTGTCCGGATTGTCGAAGGATGCGGGGTCTTGCCGCACCTCAACCAGCTGAGCTCCGGTCTCGACCAGCCGTGCAACCTCGGCCCCCATCGAGCCTGAGGTCACCAGGTCCAGGTGCAGCCGGTTCTTGGCCACCTTAGATTCGGGCACTTTCATGAAGTACAGCGATCGGCCGGCACCAGCGGGGTCGCTGACCAGGAACTCATCGGGGTTGCGCTGGCTGATCTTGTACGCCAGCGCGTGCGCCCACCATTCGGCCTGGCGACGCGGGTCATGGCAGTCAACGATGACAGCCAGCAGTGCCAGGGACACCTTGACCACCCCCTACCAGCGACAATCAGGTGCCCCGCCAAGCTACAGCGGTTGAGAGTCTGATGTCTACGGCGGCTGGCGCGAGATGCCCGGGTGAAGAGGCTCCCAGTGGTGTGGCCGGTCCAGGAAGCCGCGTGGGGCCGGTTCCTGGTCCTGGCTGACCCCGATGGCCGTTCGGTTGTGCCCGCGAAGATGAGGCCGGTGACATTACTGCCACTGGCAGCCGGATATCGCCACGCTGCCTCCGGCGGCGAATTCGGAATCAGTCACCTGAGCTATTCGTCCTCGTCCGGTTCTTTCAACCTCACTCGCCACATTCGCCGATACATTCGAAAGCGTCCGCAAACACTGGTAATTCAAGGCCAAATACGCTATCATGTTCGAAGAACAATCCTCCTGCCGAACGGATGTGGTTCATGCCTTCTTTACCCGATGGTGGTGAAGGGGGGCACAGCGTAGCGGCGTGGCGCCACTGCGAGTGCCTCGACACCCTGTGGTGCACAAGCTACGGCAAATGTTCCCGTTCAGCTGTCGTCGCCGGGGAGGACTCCCCGGTCAGCTTCGGCGCGGCAAGAAACGAGGAAACGGAACATGCCTGTCCCGTCCTTCGTCGTGAAGAATTCGACCATGCCGGCGTTGAATTCTTGGCGACGCGCGGCAGGGATGCTGATCGCGTCAAATCCATGCGACATGAGATGCCCGTTCATCATGTAACGGGCAGTGCGCTTTTTCCCGTCGAAATAGAACTGCTGAAGGGCGGCGAACAGGAAGTACGCAACGGCTTGCTCAAAGGAATAGTCCAGTTCAACCTTAATGAATTTTACGCCGCGGGCATGGATTCGGCGGAGATTCTCACCACCTGGCTCGGTTCGCGGTGGCATGTAACGGCCGCGCGCGCCGAGCCCGACACCAGGCGTAAGCTGCTCCTTTCCCTCGCCTCTAAAGTGTCCGGACTCTAGGGCCTCATCCCGTGCGATCAGGTATTGCAGGCGATCGGAGACCTCTTTAGCGAGACGGAATTCTCCTGTCTTCACCAGTCGAAGCGCCATATGGCACGTCCTACCGAGAAGCTGGGAATATCGCGTGGGACCGCTGATTGATCCCACGTATACCCCAGGGCTTCTTCCATGGACTGGCGGCCTGACATGACTCCTCCTCGCAGGTATCCAGTGTCGCACGTCAAATCCCGTGAAGGCCCTCGCCGCTCCGCGGGTTGTTGCGCGCCTGCAGACCAGGAACATCCCTGAAGGTGCCGGCGGCTGCGTGCAGGTCGATGATGTCGCAGATCACGAACCGGTCATGCCAGGCACGCCGTAACCTCGCTCGACATCCACCTGGCGACAAGGCTCCCGCGCGTCGGCGGCGTCAACGCGGCAGGCCAGCTATCGCCGATAAAAATCACCCAGAGGCTGCGGCTGATCAGCGCACCAGGCCCGAAGGGCATGGCACCAAGATCATGCAGCAAGGCTGGCCGAAGGGCGGTCTGGTCGGCCTCGCTCAGCGGAAGCTCGTACCTGGTATCCGATATGTCGCTGAGAGTGTCCATGGCTCACAGTGTCGCACTGGGCACCGACAAAATGGCTGGTGCCACTACCTGGGCAACTCCTCGGCTGCCGCCAGGGAGGTGGCATCGTGGCTGATCAGGCATGAATGATATCGCCATTTGCCAATAACATGATATTATTGGTCTATGGTGATACGGCGTGACGAGTACCTGGTGACCACGGCACGTGACCTTGGTGCGGCGTTGAAGCATTTCCGGATTGCGGCCGGGGTGACTCAGGTGGATGCCGCCGAAGCCATGGGAATCGGGCAGCCGTACCTGTCCTCGCTGGAGAGCGGCAAGTTCGGGAGCTCACTGACGCACGTGCTGCGGCTGCTGCGCTTCGTTGGCTGTGAGGTCATCGTCCGACCAAGGGCACCCCGTGCCTGACCGGCTCGTCGCATGGCTCTACGACACGCCAGTGGCGATGCTGCTGCCCGCGCCGGAGTTCCGGATGCACCTGGAGTGGCGCGAGGAGGGGGTCGACCGATGGGGGTTTGGCAGCCCAGCCCTCTCCGTCGGGCTGCCGATCGGCACCCCGATGGGTCCCCGGGACATGCGCGGCCTGGATTTCTTTGAGAACGTTCTTCCCGAGGGACCCGCGCTCGTGCGGATGGCGGCCCTGGCCGGGGTCCGCCCGGTGGACACCTACGGCATCCTGAGGGCGTTCGGCCGAGACTGCGCGGGAGCGATCATGGTGCTTCCCGACGGGGAACGACCTGGCAGTAGCGGCGGAGGGTACTCCCCGATGGCACCCGGGGACCTGCGGCGGGTGATCAGCACGCTCGACGTCGCCCCGCTAGGCGCCGCGCCGGAGCGCGGTTTCCGCCCGTCACTGGCCGGCTTTCAGCGCAAAGCGCTGCTTGGGAGGAGCGCTGACGGAACCTGGCAGCGTCCCTACGGCGACGCTCCCTCGACGTGGATTCTCAAGCCCGACGGGCCGCACCCCATGGCGGCCAACGAGGCCACATGCCTGGGGCTTGCCGCAGCCTGCGGGCTGGCGGTGCCGGAAACCGAATTGCTCGCTGTCTCCGGGCTCCCCGGGCTGGCGATCAGGCGTTACGACAGGCGCGACCCTGTCGGCGAACATATTCCGGTCCGGGTACACCAGGAGGACGGCTGCCAGGCGACCGCCGTGCCCCCCGGGCTCAAGTACGAGGAACAGGGCGGTCCAGCGCTGCGCGACCTCGCCAGCGTGCTGAGGGACTTCGGCGATCCCCGTGACGTGACCAGCCTCCTGCGCCGCACCACGTTCAACATGGCCGTTGGCAACGCGGACGCGCATGCCAAGAACTTCTCGGTGCTGCATGAGCCGGACAGCCCGACGATCAGGCTTGCGCCACTGTATGACGTGCTCTCGACAATCGCTCTCGAGTTGACTGACAGCGCGGGCCAGCCGATGCGGGCGGACACACACCTGGGCCAGCGGGTCGGTGGGCAGGCCGACATCGGGAAGGTGACCTCGGCCAATCTCGTCGATGAAGCGCGCACCTGGGGCATCCAGCGCCGGACCGCATCGGTCATCGTGACAGAGACGCTGGACCAGGTGCTCACAGCCATCCCGGCAACCCCAGGCGATGAGCGAGTCCTCGCCGCTATCCGGGAGCAAGCCGAGCGAATCAGCCGCCACTAGCGGCGCTGGACGTCCGCGCGGGCGGCGAAACAGGGCGAGCTAAGGCGACAGCGCCAGCTGTTCTTCCAGATCAACCATCACATATGCGAGTGCAACCCCATGCCGAAGTGTCAGTGATAACCACACATTCAGGGCTGCCCTGGTTATGACGACTGGCCGTAGAGTTCGTCCAAGGTGAGAAGGAGAATCTTGCCTCTGCTGGCGGCCGCTTCGGCTGCCAGATCATCGGTGAAGCCTGTCGTGCTGAACAGGCCGACGGTGAGGCCTGCCTCCCTGGGGGCATACAGGGATGCGCGGGTCCTGGTGCACAACCCGACGGGCCTCGCCGGTCGTAGCTCTCTATGTCCATCTCGCCGCGGATCGCCATCGCCTCGCGGAGCAGCGCGGCACCCATGGCACGCGCGTCGGCGGCAGCTACCGGCTCCGAGAAGAAAGTCCACACGTGTGCGCCGTCGCCCGACCGGGAAATCTCGACAGCCGCGGGCACGCCGGCCCAGGCAGCCG
>Ga0335078_10001076_pt1 | contig 41572 bp, 34 predicted proteins | sample Lox_Sample_32_FD_206711 | JGI IMG/M metagenome (GOLD analysis project Ga0335078, IMG submission 206711) | Soil microbial communities from Loxahatchee National Wildlife Refuge, Florida, United States - Lox_Sample_3.2 | ecosystem: Environmental > Terrestrial > Soil > Wetlands | place: USA...
TCGCCGGGGTTCATGAGCAGGTCCTTGTTCACGTCCGGGTTCACCGCGCTGAAGTTCGGGTTGTCGAAGGTCCCGGTGAACAACGGGTTGGCCGGCGCCTGGGAAACCCCGTTCCTGGTGATGTAGGCCCAGTTGATGGGCTCTTCGCCGCCGAGGATGAAGTTGTTGCACGCTTTGTTGTTAGCGACGCCGGTGTTCTGGTTCAGCGACAGGCTGTCGATGGTCATCGCCGCGCAGTACTGGGTCGCGGTGCAGCCGAATCCCTCGAACTGGGGCACGTAGCCCGGGCCGTAGAACTGAAGCTCCATGAAGGCGTTCCCGGGATGCTTCCCGATATAGTCCGGCGCGTTCGGGTTGCTGCCGACCAGGTTATTGCGGTCGGAGTCCGGCGTGCACGTCTTGGTGAACTCGGGCGCGGACTCGGTGTCGCACATCGTCAGCCCGAACCAGAACGTCGGCCGCAGCTGGAAGTTCCACGTGGAGCCCCCCGCACCCGACGCGTTCGGCTGGGTCTTCGGATCCTTGGGCAGGGTGATCGTATAGGTCATGTCGTTGCCCGAACCGGGACGGCTGGACTTGAACAGCACTGACGGCTCATCGTGGCCGACGTACTTGCCAGCGATGTTGCCGGCGGCATCGACGCAGGTCGACTTGTTACTTTGGCAGAGAGGCTCGTCGATGCTCCCAGCGGTGTCCCTTGAGGACCTTGGCCTGTGAGGCGGCGGCGCTCGCGGCGCTCGCGGGAAGCGCGCCGGCCGCCAGCAAGGGGAGGCTCAGGAGGCTGAGCGCAGCCAGTCTGGATCGCTTCAATCTCTGTCCTTTAGCCCATCAGCGAAGCCGGGGAGTGGGTGGTGGCTGCTGACGGATGGTCATATGGACTGCCGAGTCGTCTGGCTTACCTGCCCGATCGGTCTCAGCGCATAGCCAGGCGAACCCCGGGCTGCTCCTCCGTCCAGGGAGCAGCGCGGAGCCTGCGGCGCCGCGACCCGCTGAGGCTGCGGGCAAACTGAACAAGATGAACATACAGCGGCGACGAATCGTGCCGAAACCCCCAAAAACCAAAATCTCTTCTTGACGCTTTCGTTATCTGGATCTGCTGTCCAGCAGGCGATTCCGCCCGATGCGAATTAGCCGCGATTTAGTCGGCAGCCCGGCCGCGTCCGGGTATGTAACGCGTGAAATGACCATCTCATTACCATTTCCACCAGACATCAGATACCTCTGCTGTCACACGATCTCGGACGTTCACCCAGTGTCGGGCCGCTCGCGGGCGTTGGGATTTTCTGAGTTATATGACCGTTTATACTGGAAATCGCCGGTCATCGGTGCCTTCCCGGGCTGGCTCCCTGACCGGAGCCCCAGCCGGAGCCCCAGCCCGGAGGACCAACCCGGCGGGCCTTGTAGCGCGAAGAGATCGGCGTAGCGTAGAGAGATCAGCCCATTGCAGGCAGGACTCACTGCCAGGATGGGCTAGGGCCTGGGAATGGAGGTTCGATGAACCTTGGTAGTTTCCTGGCCGCCTTGGCGCTGGGCTTCGTAGCCGGGGCGATAGCTCGTGCTCTGATACCAAACGATGCCTTCCGGCACATGCACGGCTTGAGATCGTGGTTGACCTCGGCGGGACTGGGCCTACTGGGGGCCCTGGTCGGCTTCTGGATCTTCCACGGCTTGTTCGGCATCGGCGACACGGACAAGTTCGACTGGGGTGGCATCGTTGGCGCGGTGATCGGCGCCATGATCGTTGTTGCCCTCGCGTCGTTCCTGATCAAGCGGTTCGCCAATCGCGAGCCGGCCTGACCTGGTGCAGGCCGGTGCTGCCGGAGGTAGCACGCGCCACCTTACGTCGCTGACCGCGGGACTTGGTCGCCCTGACTTCGGCCCTGTTCAGGCGCGCTGCGTGCAGATGAGGTCCGGGCGGTCGAGACTTAGGGGATGCGGGAGCTCGTAACCGATGCGGAGGATCCCCGGCTGGCGGACTACGCGCGGCTGACGGACATGGAACTGCGCACCAGCCTGGAGCCTGGGCAAGGGCTGTTCATCGCGGAGGGGACGAAGGTGATCGGCCGGGCTGTGGCGGCCGGCTACCCGGTGCGCTCGATGCTGGTCGCCGAGCGGAGGCTGGGCGACCTCCCGGGGCTGCTCCCGCAGCTGGCCGCGACGGGCGCCCCGGTGTACGTCGTCCCGGACGAGACCGCCAGGCGGCTCACCGGATACCGCGTCCACCGGGGCGCGCTGGCCTCGCTGCACCGCAAGCCGCTCCCCGAGACTGCGGCGCTGGCCGCCGCCGCCCGGCGGGTGATCGTGCTCGAGGATCTTGTCGACCACGCCAACGTCGGGGCCATCTTCCGGTGCGCCGCCGCGCTCGGCGTGGACGCCGTGTTCCTGTCGCCGCGATGCGCCGACCCGCTCTACCGGCGCGCGGTGAAGGTGTCCATGGGCGCGGTTTTCGCCATCCCCTACGCTCGCATGACCGGCTGGTGCGACGGCCTGGCCGGGCTGCGGGCCGCCGGATTCCGGCTGCTCGCGCTGACACCAGACCGGGCGGCCACGCCGATCGGTGCGGCCGTGACTGGCCAGCGGACCGCGCTGCTGTTCGGCACCGAGGGCGACGGCCTGTCGTCGCACTGGCTGAACGAGGCCGATCAGGCCGTCCGTATCCCGATGCATCCGGGTGCCTTCGCCGCCGGGGTCGACTCCCTCAACGTGGTCGCCGCCGCCGCGATCGCGTGCCACGTCCTCATGGGTGCGGACCCCGGGAGCGTTCGTTAACATGCTTGCTGCGGGTAGGAGGCAGCCTGTGGCAGATTCGATCCGACCATACTCGGAGATCGACTACCTTGTCGCTGATCGCATAGCGACGATCACCCTTAGCCGCCCGGACCAGCTCAACGCGTTCACCCAGGTGATGCGAGATGAGCTTATCGACGCCTTCGACCGGGCCGACTCCGACGATGATGTACGGGTAGTGGTTGTCACTGGCCGGGGGCGAGCATTTTGCGCAGGCGCCGACCTTTCTGCCGGCCGCGACACATTCAACACCGAACGACGTCAGCGATCTGGGACGGCCACGACCATCGACGGCGTGCCGCGAGACGGTGGCGGTCAGGTAAGCCTGCGTGTCGCAGCTTCACTCAAGCCGGTGATCGCTGCCATCAACGGGCCCGCGGTCGGGGTCGGTGTCACGATGACGCTCCCGATGGACATCAGGCTCGCTGCCGATGACGCGAAGTTCGGCTTCGTGTTTTCCCGTCGTGGCCTGGTAATGGAAGCTGCCTCCAGCTGGTTCCTCCCGCGAGTCGTCGGCATCAGCCAGGCCCTGGAATGGGTGGCCACCGGCCGGGTCTTCGATGCTGCTGAGGCGTTGCGCGGGGGCCTGGTCGCCCGGACATACCCGGCCGGCGAGCTGCTGGTAGCCGCGTACGCGCTCGCCAGGGAAATCGCTGACAATACCTCCGCTGTTGCGGTTGCCACCTCTCGTCAGCTGATGTGGCGCATGCTCGGCGCCGATTCTCCCTGGGAAGCGCACCGTCTCGACTCCAGGGGCATCTATGTGCTTGGCCAGGCGCCCGATGTCGCCGAGGGGGTTAGCGCGTTCCTGGAGAAACGACTGCCCCGCTTCCCGATGCGGATAAGCACCGACTTGCCCGACCTGGGACCGCAGTGGCCCGAGCCGCCGGGCTCTCTCACCTAGCCTCGGCCGCCGTGGCCGGGCGCACCAGGACGTTAGTTTGCGCGCCGCGCTGGTGGCAGAGTTGATGCCGTGACGATCGACCCGGCGCGGCGCGTCCAGGCGCTGTACGTGCCCGTCAGCGACGGCGTATGCCTGGCCGTCGACGTCTGGCTCCCGGTCGGGCGGATCGCCCGGGGCGAGCGGGTCGGCACGGCGTTCCGGGCCACTCGCTACCACCGAGCCGAGCTGTCACCGGGTCCGCGGCCCGAGACGGACAGCAACCATGCTGCTGGTGAGTTGTGGAACAGCGCCGGATTCGCGCTGGTCGTCGTCGACGCGCGCGGCACCGGGGCGTCGTTCGGTTCGCGCATGATGGAGCTCGGTCCGCGTGAGATCGCCGATTACGCCGAGCTGATCGACTGGGTGGCGGCGCAGCCGTGGTCCAACGGCCGGGTCGGCCTGTTCGGCACGTCATACGACGGCCAGGCCGCCGAACTCGTCGCGGGCCTGGGCAACCCGCACGTGACCGCCGTCGCCGCCTTGTTCAGCCCGGTCGACCCGTACCGGGAGCTGTTCTATCCCGGCGGGTGCGCCACGGGCGGCCGGTTCGCCCGGTGGATGTGCGAGAGTCAGATCTCCGACGGCGTCGCCGGTGCGGTCGAGAGGCTGTCGGAGCTCACCGGACGGCCAGCGGGGGAGATCGCGCCGCCGACGCCGGTCAAGGCGGTGGACGGGCCGGATGGTCCGGCCCTGCTCCAGGCGGCGATCAGCGACCACCAGGCCAATGTCGACATGCAGAAGCTTCTGGGCCGCGCGGCCTTCAGCGACGACTGCCTGCCGGGCCTCGACTGGCAGGTGACGACTCCAGCCGGCGTGAGGCAGGCCATCGAGGCCACGGGCGTGCCCATGCTGGTCCGCGCCGGATGGCTGGACGGTGCGTTCGCCGCGGGCGCGTTGCGGCGGTTCGCGACGCTCGCCAGCCAGCAGGAGGTCGAGATCGGGCCCTGGGGCCACGGGGGCCGAACGTACGCTGACACGCTGCGGCCCGACGGAACGCTGGCCGGGGACCGGCTCCTGCCCGAGGGCCAGGACCGTCGGCTGGTGGAGTTCTTCACCAGGTACGTCGAGCGCGCCGAAGCTCCCGATGGCAAGCGCAGCTTGACCTTCGGCACGCTCGGCACGGATCAATGGCAGGCGGTCAGCTCGTGGCCTCCGGAAGGCGCCTGCCTGCGGAGCTGGTACCTCACTTCGTCAGGCCGGCTGGCACCGGACGCCGGCCCGGCCGCGAACCTGCCCTACGTCGTCGAGCCCGCGGCGTCGACCGGCCCGACGAATCGATGGCTCGCGGTTGACCTCGGCCGGGGCACGGCGTACCCCGATCGCCGGGACGCGGACGAGGCGCTGCTGACGTTCACGTCCGAGCCGCTACCCGCCAGCCTCCATGTCGCCGGGTTCCCCGTGATCTCCCTGCGCCTGGCCACGTCCGGATCCGACGGCGCGATCTATGCCTACCTTGAGGACGTCGCGCCGGACGGCACAGTGACGTACCTCACCGAGGGCTGCCTCCGGTTCCTCCACCGCGCGACGACCGGTCCGCCCACGCCGCTCGGCGTGCCGCGGAGCTTCGCCAGGGCCGACCGGCTGGCCGTCGAGCCCGGGCAGGACCTCGACGTCGCCGTGGAGTTGCTGCCGGTAGCCGCGCTGCTCCGGGCGGGCCACAAGATCCAGGTCGCGCTGGGCGGCCACGACGCCTCCTGCTTCGACCGGTACGGACCCCCGGACGAGACGTTCACCGTCCAGCTCGGCGACCACTCCACGCTCGATCTGCCGATCCTGGCATGAGGCCTGTTCACCCGGGCCAGCGCTAGCGTGTCGGCGGGTGCGACGAGCCCACCCGGGACGGGAGTATGGAAGCGAGCACAGATCCCGATCCAGGAGCACGCTATGGCCACGATCCGCCTTCATCAGACGACTATCGCGACGCCCGGGCAGTTCATGGCCGGGCTCACCGACTTCGGGCCCGGCCGCTCGAAGATCTTCCCCAACAGCGGCGACGGTTATCTCAAGGTGCACGACCAGGGCCCCAGCCAGGCCGACGTCACCGAGGGCTCGTACGGCGTCTGGGAGCGCCTGACCTACGACTGGTCCGACCCCCGGCGCATCACGATGACCACCACCGACTCCAACGTGTGGGGACGCCGCTCGGGTCACACCTACACCCTGACGCCGCGGCCCGACGGACTCACCGACGTGGACGTCGTCGTGATCCGCGAGGGCAGGAACCTCAAGGGACGGTTGTTCGAGATCCTGGTCAGGACCGGCGGCAAGCGCGTCCTGGGCAGGGCGCTGGCCACCACCGTCAAGGCCATCGAAGCCCGGAATTACCAGCCGAAGGAGGCCCAGTCATGACCCTGCCGACGGCCTGACCGCGCTTCTGCAACCAGGGGTACGCGAACACCACCGGTCACCGGCTCGGAGCTCCTGTATTTACAGACCGACCGTTCGATTATATAGTTACCGTTCAGTAGGCCGATGTTCGGCACACTGGGCGTCCGGTTGACGCTGGGAGGGTTCATGACGGCAGCCACGTCGGTCGCGCCAAGCAGGGACGTGCAGCTACGCATCAGAGGGCTGCGGATCCACGCGCAGGTCCACGGTGAGGGCGAGCCGCTGTTGCTCTTCTCCGGCATCTGGGGCGAGGCACGCCTATGGGAGCGGCTGCTCCCGCACCTGTCCGGCTTCCAGACGATCGCGTTCGACCCGCCAGGCATCGGCCGGTCCCAGCGCCCCCGTCACCCGCTGAGCATAGGGTCGCTGGCCCAGATGGGCACCGCGGTGCTCGACGAGCTCGGGGTCGGCGCTGCGCACGTGCTCGGCGTCTCGTTCGGCGGCGCGGTCGCCCAGCAGATGGCGTTCTCGCACCCTAGCCGGGTCCGCCGCCTGGTGCTGGTGTCGACGTCCTTCGGCGGCGGCGCCATGCCGGGCAACCTGGAGGCGCTGTGGCACTTCATCCATCCGCGCAGCTACCATCCCGAACGGCTGGAGCGGGTGGCGGGCGCCATGTTCGGCGGCCGGCTGCGGGCTGAGCCCGAGCTAGTCCGCTCGATGCACATCAAGCGCCCGACGGACACCCTCGCCGCCCTGTACAGGATGGCCGGGCTGGTCGGCTGGACCAGCCTGCCGTGGCTTTGGGCCGTCGGCCAGCCCACGCTGATCGTGGTCGGCGACGACGACCCGGTCACGCCGCTGGTGAACCACCGGGTCATCGCCACGCTGATGCCGCGGGCCCGGCTGCACACGATGGCCGGCGGCGGCCACCTAATGCTGCTGGACAGCGCGGCCCAGGTCGGGCCGGTGATCACCGGCTTCCTCCGCGACGACCGCGCCTCTGACACGCGGTAAGGTCACCAACGGAAGGTACCCATGAAAATCGATTGTGCCTGCGGTAATGACACCTTCCAGGTATCTGTCAATGGCCACATTCACTGCATCGAGTGCCATAAAACCCGAGGGTTCGGATTTCCGCGCTGAATCCCACCTCACCGCGTGGTATTTCGATGAGGGCCTCAGCAACGGCTAATCCGTAATGCGGCCCTGTTCTCCCACCGCCGGTCGGGCCGGGGCCGGTGCAACAGCAGCGGTACAGGCTCTCTGCTGCCTCAGGGGCCCATGCGGGCTCTTGCCTTTCAGGCCGTTAGACCCTAGCAGGCATCGGGTCCGCCGGAGCGACGATGGTGCTGAGTGTGGCGCAGCCGCCGAGTGCCCGAATAGGTCAATGTCCGCCCGCGTGGCCGCCGCTTCGACGCTGGTCGCGGAAGGGGAGAGCCATGATTACCGATGCTGACATGTCCCTGTTCGCGGGTCCGCGCATCACAATGCACGGACGGGAGGACGGCTGCCTCCTTCTGAGATCCGCCGACCCGTTGCAGGACTATCCCGGCACGGTCGTGCACAGCGTGTGGGCCTGGGCGGCAGCCGATCCGGACTATCCGCTGGCCGCCGAGCGCGGCGCTGACGGATCGTGGCGCCGCTGCAGTTACGGGGCCGCCGTCGCTGCGGCCGCGGCCATCGGCCAGGCCCTGCTGGAACGAGGCCTGGCCCACGACCGGCCGCTGCTTGTGCTGTCCGGCAACAGCATCGACCACCTGCTGGTAACGCTCGGAGCAATGACGGCCGGGGTTCCCGTGGCCCCGGTCAGCGTGGCCTACTCCCTGCAGAGCCGGGATCACGCCCGGATCCGGGCGATCACCGAGCTGATCGATCCCGGTGCGGTATTCGCCGAGGACGCGGAGCGTTTCGGATCGGCCCTGGACGCACTGTGCCAGGTCCCCGCGATCATCAGCACCGGCAACCGCGCAGGCGCCACCCGGCTGAACGAACTCACCTCGAGTACGCCTGGCCAGCTGATCGCCAGCGCCTTCGCGGCACTCCGCGCCGACGCGATCGCGAAGATCCTTTTCACCTCCGGCTCGACCGGCACGCCGAAAGGGGTGCTGAACACCCACCGGATGCTGGCGGCCAATCAGCAGATGATGCGCCAGGCATGGCCGTTCCTCGCCGCCGAGCGGCCGGTGATCGTGGACTGGCTGCCGTGGAGTCACACCTTTGGCGGTAACCACAACATGGGCATGGTGCTCACCAACGGCGGTACGGTCTACATTGACGCCGGACGCCCCGCCCCGGGCCTGTTCGCGCAGACGATCGCCAACCTCAGCGACATCGCGCCAACGATCTACTTCAACGTCCCGGCCGGGTACGCGCAGCTCATCCCGGCGCTGGAGGCAGATCCGGAGCTCGCGCGCAAGTTCTTCGCCCGGCTGCGGCTGCTGTTCAACGCGGCGGCCGCGCTGCCCTCCGGGCTCCGTGACCGGCTCCGTGACCTCGCCGCCCGGACGAGCGGCCGCCCCATTCCCGTCACTGGCTCCTGGGGCACGACCGAGACCGCGCCAGCGGTGACGACGGCGAACTTCGACTACGCCGACGCCCGGTGCATCGGCGCTCCGCTGCCCGGTACACAGGTCAAGCTCGTCCCCGCCGAGGACGCCTACGAGATCCGGGTCAAGGGCCCGATCGTCACCCCCGGCTACTTTGGCCGGCCGGATCTGACCGCCGAAGCGTTCGACGACGAAGGCTTCTACCGCTCTGGCGATGCGGCCACACTCGCCAACCCCGCCGACCCGGGCACGGGGCTGGTGTTCCGCGGCAGGATCGCGGAGGACTTCAAGCTCACCACTGGTACCTTCGTCCGCGTCGGCGCGGTGCGTACCGCGCTGTTGTCCGCGGCGCCGGTCCTGGCCGATGCGGTGATCGCAGGCGAAGGCCGCGATCGCCTGTGCGCCCTGGCGTGGCTGAACCTGACCGAGGCACGCGCTCTGATCGGCACCGATATCCAGGCCGACGGCGAATTCGTGCTACACGATGTGCTACACAAGATGCTGGCGCACTGGCTGGCCGACCACAACGACACCGCCGGATCAGCAGCCCGCATCGAACGGCTCGCCGTGCTCGCGCGCCCAGCAGACCTGGACTCCGGGGAGATCACCGACAAGGGCTATGTCAACCAACGGCAGGTGCTGAACAATCGCTCGGCGCTGATCGACGTGCTGTACGCTGACCCGCCGCCCGCCCATGTCATCCTCCCGGGAAGGACGCACACCCCTCCAGCACCCTGCTGAGGCTATGCGGGGGTCGCTCTGCTGAGGTCGATCTGGAACAGCGGTCCGGCGCCGGCGGTGACCGCGGGGAGCAGGCCGGCGGCCTGGGGGAGCAGCTGCCCGGCGTAGAAACGGGCGATGCCGATCTTGTCCCGGAGGAAAGCCGCGTCAGCGCCGCTCGCGGTGTGCAGCAGCCGGGACGCGGCAAGCGCCGACCTGGCCATCAGCCAGCCGCCGATGACCAGGCCGGACAGTCGCAGGTACGGCGTTGCCGCGGCGAGGGCATCGTTGGGCCCCGCCGGGCCGCGGGAGATGATCCAGTCGGTCGCTTCGCGCAGCGCGCTGACCCCGTTGGCCAGCGCCGGCCGTATCCCGGCCAGCTCCGGGCCGGCGGCGTCCAGTTCCGGGCCGAGCGCCTCCATCTGGGCCAGGAGGTCTGCCACCACTCCTCCGCCGCGCATCGGAACCTTGCGCATGACCAGGTCGATGGCCTGGATGCCGTTGGTGCCCTCGTAAATCGGGGCGATCCGGCTGTCCCGCAGATACTGGGCCACGCCGGTCTCCTCGACGTAGCCCATGCCGCCGTGAATCTGCACGCCGATCGAGGTCAGCTCGACGCCAAGGTCGGAGCACCACGCCTTGGAGACCGGCGTCAGCAGCTCGACCAGTTCCCGCCGGGCCTCCCGCTCGGTCTGATCAGGGTGGTGCCGGGCCAGGTCAATCGACACCGCGTTGGTGTAGAGCAGGGCGCGCATGGCCTCGATGTAAGCCCTCATGGTCAGCAGCATGCGGCGTACATCAGGGTGCTCGACGATGGGCGACGCCTCACCCTTGGGGGCGTCTATGGCCCGGCCCTGCCTGCGCTCCTGGGCGTACCGCAGGGCGTCCTGGTAGGCACGTTCGGAAATCGACAGGCCCTGGAGCCCGACCGAAAGCCGGGCCGTGTTCATCATGGTGAACATGTAGCGCATGCCCTGATTGGCCTCGCCGATCAGGTACCCGACCGCCCCGCCGGTATCTCCGTACGACATGACGCACGTCGGGCTCGCGTGAATCCCGAGCTTGTGCTCGATCGACACGCACCGCAGGTCGTTACGGGCACCGAGCGACCCGTCCGCGTCGACCAGGTACTTGGGCACGATGAAGCACGAGATGCCCCTCGTCCCCGGGGGCGCGTCGGGAATCCTGGCCAGGACCAGATGGATGATGTTGCCGGCTAGGTCGTGCTCGCCGAAGGTGATGAAGGTCTTCTGGCCGGTGATGCGCCAGGTTCCGTCGTCCGCCGGTACCGCCTTGGTGCGCACCGCCCCGAGATCGGAGCCCGCCTGCGGCTCGGTAAGGTTCATGGTGCCGGCCCACTCGCCGGTCACCATCTTCTCCAGGAAGGTGGCCTGCTGGGCCGGGCTGCCGTACTGTTCCAGCATGTCGATGGCGCCCTGATTCAGCAGCGGGCACAGCGAGAATGCCAGGCTGGCGGAGGCCATCATCTCCTGCATCACGACCGCGACCAGCCAGGGGAACCCGCCGCCGCCGAACTCGGGCGGGAACGGCACCGCCCCCCAGCCGGCCTCGACGTACTGCCGGTACGCGTCGCGGAACCCGGGCGCGGTCGTAACGTTGCCATCGCTGTCGAGGGTGTTGCCCGCGGTGTCGCCGACCCGGTTGAGCGGGCCCACCACGTCGGCCATGAACTGGCCGCTCTCCTCGATCACCCCGAGCACGGTATCGGGATCGGCGTCGCCGAAAGCCTCGAGCTTGGACAAGCCGTCCAGGTCGGCAAGCTGCTCCAGGACGAACCTGATGTCACGAAGCGGGGGAACGTAGTCAGCCATGGGTTCAGGGTAAGCCCGAATAGGTCAATAAGCACGGCAGGCCGGTCGGGAGCTGCCCGGCACCCGGCTACTTCTCGGGCACCACACGACGACCACCCTTCATGACGTTTGCGTATAACTAGCCACTAGTGAGGCTAATGATATTTCCGGGGAAGCGGGTATCAGAGCTGTCCGGTAGCGTCGCTGATGGCTTGGTCGAGGATCGCCAGGCCGAGCGAAAGCTCGTCCTCGGCGGCGGTCAATGGCGGGGCGATCCGGAAAACGCCGCCCATGCCGGGCAGTTGCACGATGTTGATGTGCAGGCCTAGTTCGAGGCAGCGTTTGGTGACGCGGGCGCCCAGCTCGTCGGAACTGCGTTTGGTCTGGCGATCCACGACCAGTTCCAGGCCGGCCAGCAGGCCGCGTCCCCGGATATCACCCACGACCTCGTGCCGGCGCGCGATCTGTTCGAGGCCCTGCCGGAGAATGCCGCCCAGGTGGCGGGCGCGCTCGTCGAGCCGGTCGCGTTGCAGCACGTCCAGGACGGTGGTGCCGACGGCCGCCGGCAGCGGATCCGCGACGTGCGTGGTAAAAAACAAGAATCCCCGGTCGTGCGCGGCCTTTTCGAGTTCGGCGCTGGTCAGCACGGCGGCCAGCGGAAGGCCGGCGCCGAGTGTCTTGGACAGGGTCAGGATGTCGGGGACGACGCCGTCGCGCTCGAAGGCGTACCAGGTGCCGGTGCGGCACAGCCCGGTCTGGGCCTCATCAAAGATCAGCAGCATTCCGCGTTCGGCGCACTTGTCCCGCAACGCCGGCAAGTAGCCGGGCGGCGGCTCGATGATGCCGCCGGAGCTGAGGATCGGCTCGACGATGGCCGCGGCCAGGCTGCCGACCGACTGCGCGTCAATCAGGTCGAAACCGAAGTCCAGCTGACGCTGCCAGTCAAGTTCGCCGTCGGCGGTAGTGAAATCAGGGCGGTAGCGGTTGGGTGCGGGGATGGCGAAGTTGCCCGGCGCGGCCGGGCCGTAGCCCTTCCTGCCCGCGCTGTAGGTGGCGCCTGCGGCCGCTTGTGTCATGCCATGCCAGGACCGGGCGAACGAGACGATCTCGTGCTTGCCGGTGACGAGTCTTGCCATCCGGATGGCCGCTTCGTTCGACTCGGCGCCGGTGGTCAGCAACAGCGCCTTCTCCAGCGGCTCGGGCAGCGTCCCGGCCAGACGGCGCGCTAGGTCGACGACAGGGCGGCTGAGCATGCCGCTGAACAAGTGGTCGAGCCTGGCCGCCTGCCGCGTGACGGTGGCGACGATCTCCGGGTGCGAGTGGCCCAGGATCGCGCTCATCTGGCCGGAGGTGAAGTCGAGGATCTGGCGGCCGTCCTCGGTGAACAGGAGGCTTCCGGCGGCATGATCGATGACCTCGCGAGTGAAAGCGCCCGCGCCGGCGTAGCGGATCAGGTGCCGGTCGGCGTCGGCCCAGAAAGCGTCGTCGGTGGAAAGCGGGGCGGAGGTCGGAGCGGCCATGGCTCCGACGTTACGTCCGGCCCAGGCCCCCGTCCATCTCACGATCCTGCGGCATCCGCTTCCATCCTGGTGAGTGTGATCACCTGAACTGGCCCCGGTCTGTCAGTCTGCCGTCGCGAATTGCGGACCCACCTATCATGTGCCGGCGGACGGTGCGGCAGGGTGCTTAGCCGGGGTTATAAAGTGAGCCGATGCCTCCGAAGCCGCGGTCCGCCGGGTACTTCGACGGCTGGTACGCAGACCGGGTTGCCACGCCGGCTGTCGACGAGATCATGAACAGGCACATGGGCTTTCCTGCAGGCACGCGAGCTGGAGTGGTCCCCGCCGAGGCAATCCCGGAGCTGGCCGGGGAACTCAGGCTCACGCCTGGGAGTACGTTGCTTGACCTCGCCTGCGGCCGGGGTGCCTATGGGCTGCTGATCGCGCAGAAAGCCGGGACGCACCTCATCGGCGTGGACTTTTCCGCGCAGGCGCTTACCGAGGCACGGGAGCAGGCTGCGCGAATGGGCGTGAGCAACGCGAGCTTCCGCGACGGCGAGCTCACGGCGGCGGGACTGCCCGGTGCCAGCGTCGAGGCCGTGATCTGTACTGACGCCATCCAGTTCCCGGACGAGCCGGCCTGCGCCTATGACGAGATCCGCAGGGTCCTCAAGCCCGGCGGCCGGGTGGTGCTGACCTGCTGGGAGCCGCTGGACCGCGATGATGAGCGGCTCTCTGTCCGGGTACGCCGCGCAAACCTCAGGGCCGGCCTCCACCAGGCGGGCTTCACGGACGTTGAGGTCCGCGACCGCCCGTCGTGGCTCGCACGCGAGCACGCGCTGTGGGAAGAGACCGTCACGCTTGCCCCTGGCGACGACCCTGCGCTGCGCTCTTTTCACGCAGAGGGCGTGAAATCCCTGCAGTGGACCGCCCTGCTCCGCCGCGTGCTCGCCGTCGCAACCAACCCTGAATAACCTGCCTGGTCGGAATGCTCATGGCGGAGGGGCGGCGAGGAGTTCGCGACGGAGGGCGGCGGCCAGGGCGGGGGCCTCGGGCATGCCGCCGGGATCGGACAAGATGGTGATGTACCGGATCATCGGCCCAGTACGGTCGCCCGCATCCAGGAGGCGCCCGGCAGCTCTCCCGTCTCCCGTAGCGAACTGCATCAGGTCCGCGGCGCTAGCCCGGTCGAGCGAGGGGAACACCGCCAGTTCAGCGCGGCGTGAGGGTGATGACCGACCAGCCGTACTCATCGGCCGCGTCCTTGAGTTCCAGCAGCGTCGGCGCTCGTCCGCCTGGCAGCGATATCCCGAGCTGACGCTGTGCCTTCTCCCAGCCCATGTGGTTGATCATGGCCTGGTAGCTAACCGCTACCGAAGCTGGGTCTTCTTCGAGCAGCGCGCGCATGGGCCGCAGGCACCCACGCAGCGTCACCTCGACGTCAGCTCCGCCGCGCAGGTTGACCCGCCATCTGGCGACAGTGACGACGGTGAGCCGTCCGTCCATGTCGACGAAGCCAACCGGGATGTCGTACCGGTGGCCGGTCTTTCGGCCGGTAAGGTGCAGCACCAGGAAGGAATGGCCAAGCATCCCATGCAACCGCGAGCCCAGGAGCATACGCACCATCGGGTTGCCCATCTTGACGAGGGTGGGCGGCGGCACGGATCGTTTCACGGTGGTGGTCATCGCGCAAAATCTCCTACCTGTCACCCTGCTCGGTGTGAGCCGGTGCGCCAGAGTCATTGGTCACTAAGCAGAACCCGGTTGCGCCCAGCTCGGGATCGACCCGAAGTGCCCTCCAGAGAGAATCCGATCTACAGCATTTGCTCACTTATGTAACTGAGTTAGCGTTAGCGGCAGAGCCCAGCAGGCTCCGAGGGTGGCATGTGCGGATGAGCGGAGTCCTCCAGCCCGCAGGCACCATCGAACCCGCCTTTCCCCAGTTCCGGTACTTCTAGGGAGCGTCTCGTGAACAAGCCGGCTTCGGTCCCCGAGCATTTTGACGCCGTAGTGGTGGGTGCCGGTTTCTCCGGCCTGTACATGCTCTACCGGCTGCGCCAGCTCGGGCTGTCGGTGAAGGTCTTCGACTCGGCGGGCGATGTCGGCGGGACGTGGTACTGGAACCGCTACCCCGGCGCTCGCTGTGACATCCCCACCACGGACTACACCTACAGCTTCGACCCGGAACTGGAGAAGGAGTGGACCTGGTCGGAGAAGTACGCCACCCAGCCGGAGATCCTGGAGTACCTCCGGGTCGTGGCCGACCGCCACGGGCTGCGCTCTGACATCGAGTTCTCTACCGCTGTCACCTCTGCCCGCTGGGACGAGCCGGAGCAAGGGTGGAGGATCACGACCGACCGCGGGAAGGAGATCCGGTGCCGCTACTACATCATGGCCACAGGCTGCCTTTCGATGCCCAAGTCGCCCGACATCGAGGGCGCGGGGCGTTTCGCCGGGCAGGTCTACTTCACGAGCCGCTGGCCTCACGAGGGCGCTGACTTCACAGGCCAGCGGGTCGCGGTCATCGGAACCGGTTCGTCGGGCATCCAGTCCATCCCGCTCATCGCCCGCCAGGCCCGTCAGCTCACGGTCTTCCAGCGCACCGCGAACTTCTCCATCCCCGCGCACAACGGCCCTGCCCCGGCAGGCCGACTGGAGCAGCTGGACGAGGACCGCGATGCGTACCGGCACGCCGCCCGCTGGTCCAGGGGAGGGGTACCGATCGACCCGACCGACGTCCTCGGCGGTACCGCCAGCGAATCGGTCCGCCGGGAGCGCTTCGAGGCGGCCTGGGAGCAGGGCGAGCTGTTCGGCATTCTCAACGTCTTCGCTGACCAGGGCGTGAACCCAGCTTCGAATGACATCGTGGCCGAGATGATCCGCGAGAAGATCCGCTCGGCTGTGAAGGATCCCGGGACTGCCGAGGCGCTCTGCCCGAAGGACCATTACTTCGGTACCAAGCGGCCGTGCCTCGATACCGGCTACTTCGAGACCTACAATCTGCCGCACGTCCGGCTCGTCGACCTGCGTAAGCAGCCGATCGTCAGCATCACCGAGGACGGCATCGAGACGGCGGACGAGTCGTTCGGCTTCGACGCCATCGTGTACGCCACCGGCTTCGACGCCATGACCGGCGCCCTGGTGGCTGCGGACGTCGCTGGCCGGGATGGTTTGTCCCTCGAGGAGAAGTGGGCGGCCGGGCCATCAACGTACCTGGGTCTCATGACCGCCGGGTTCCCGAACTTCTTCATGCTCACCGGGCCTGGCAGCCCTTCCGTCCTGTCGAACATGACCGTGTCGATCGAGCAGCACGTCGACTGGGTGGCCAGGTGCCTGGAGGACATGCGCGAAGAGGGCTTGGAGACGATCGAGCCGACTGCGCTGGCCGAAGCAGGCTGGGACCAGCACGTTCAGGACTGCGGCGCTATTACCTTGTATCCCACCGCCAACTCCTGGTACATGGGTGCCAATGTTCCCGGCAAGCCCCGTGTGTTCCTGCCCTACATCGGCGGGGTCGATGCGTACCGGCAGGCGTGCGACGAGGTGGCTTCGCAGGATTACCTCGGATTCCGGATGACCGGCCCGGGCGGGGCCCGGTGCCGGGACGGGGTGGTCCGCAGCATGCAGCCCGATGTCGCCATGGTCCTGGAGTTCGTGGCCGCGCTGGGCCTGCCGCCCATGGAGACCCTGTCGGCCGCCGACGCGCGGGCCCTGATGACGGCCACCGCGGAAGGCCGCCCGCCGGGTCCCGAGGTGGGCGAGGTCGCCGAAGGAGTGATCCCCGGCCCGGCCGGGGACCTGCCGTACCGGCTGTACCGCCCGGCCGGGCCGTCCGGGGGCCCGCGCCCGCTGGTGGTGTACTTCCACGGCGGCGGCTGGGTGCTCGGCAACCTGGACTCGGACGACCCGCTATGCCGGGATCTCTGCGCGCGTTCGGGCGCGGTGGTCGTGTCGGTTAATTACCGCCACGCGCCCGAGGCCCGCTTTCCCGCCGCCGCGCTGGACGCCTTCGCGGCCGTGCAGTGGGCGGACGCCAACGCCATCGAGCTGGGCGGCATCCCCGGTCAGCTCGCCGTCGCCGGCTGGAGCGCGGGCGCCAACGTAGCCGCCGTCGCATGCCAGCTGGCCCGCGACGCCGTGGGCCCGCGCATCTCAGGGCAGCTGCTGATATGCCCGGTCGTGGACTCGGACATGACCCGGCCGTCCTATGCGGAAAACGGCGACGGGTACATCCTCACCACGGCGCTGATGCGGTGGTTCTGGGATCACTACGCCGATCCGGCCGACCGCGGCGACCCCCGGGCCGCCCCGCTGCGCGGCGACCTGGAAGGCCTGCCCCCAGCCTGCGTCGTCGCCGCGGACTTCGACCCGCTGCGGGACGAGGGCGTCGCCTACGCGCGCGCCCTGGAGGCCGCCGGGGTACCGGCCCGCCTCGCCCGGGCCCGCGGGCACACCCACACCTCAGTGACCATGGTCGACGTGGTCATCTCCGGGGCGCCGGTACGCGCCGGGATCGGCGAAGCGCTGAGGGATTTCTTCCCGTCCGCCGAACTACAGGAGCAGGCGAGCTAGAAGGTACGAGGACGCATGTCGGTAGCCGAATCGGCGCTGCCGGGTATCGACGCCGGCCAGGTGGGGAGGTGGCTCGCCGGGCACGTCGACGGCCTGATCGGCCCGGTGGAGTTCCGGCTCGTCTCGGGCGGCCGCTCGAACCTGACCTACCGGCTCACCGACGCCGCGGGTGCGACCTACGCCTTGCGCCGCCCGCCCACCGGGGGAGTGCTGAACACCGCGCACGACGTGAGCCGGGAATGGCGGTTCATCTCGGCGCTGGCACCGACGGCGGTTCCGGTGCCGGCGCCGGTGGCCTACTGCGCCGATACCGCGGTCACCGGCGCCGAGTTCTACGTGATGGGGTTCGTCGAGGGCCTGGTGCTCGCGGACGGCGATGCCGGGCTGAGCCTGGCACCCCAGGCTCGGGCCAGCGCGGCCGGGCACCTCGTCGACGTGCTCGTCGCGCTGCATGCGCTCGATCCCGTCGCGGTCGGCCTGGGCGACATGGTGCGCAAGACCGGCTACGTCGAGCGGCAACTGCGGCGCTGGCGCGCACAGGTGCACGCGACCGAGCCGCCGGAAACTCCGCTGCTCGACGAGGTGCACGACCTGCTTGCCCGCCGCATACCCGCGCAGGTCGGCGGCATCGTGCACGGCGACTACCGGGCGGGAAACGTGGCGTTCGGTCCGGACGGTGCCGTCAGGGCGGTCTTCGACTGGGAGCTCGCGACCTGCGGTGACCCGATGGCCGACCTCGGATGGCTGGCCTCCACCTGGCAGGACCCGGATGAGCCGCTGCCGCCGACCACGCCGGGCCCGAGCACCGTGGCCGGCTTCCCGGTCCGAGCGCAGCTGGTGCAGCGTTACGCCCGGCTATCAGGCCGGGACGTATCGGACCTGCCGTACTGGGTGGCGTTCTCGCGGTGGCGTTCGGCCTGCATCGGCGTCGGCGTACGGGCCCGCTACCTGGCTGGGCACATGGCCGACGACGGCTTCGCCGCCAGGCTCCAGACCCAGGCCGAGTCCCGTGAGCCCGGTTCGGCCGGGAGCCGCGCCATCCTGGCCGAGGCCGCCCGCGACGCGCTGCGCGATGGCGCCCTGTGACCAGCTGTATCACATCAACCGACAAGGAGTGAGGGCCATGGCGTGGGATTTCTCCACCGACCCTGAGTTTCAGGGCAAGCTCGACTGGGTCGAGCGGTTCTGCCAGGAGAAGGTCGAGCCGCTCGACTACGTCTTCCCCCACGCGGTGCGCTGGCCCGACCCGGTGAAGGCGTACGTCCGTGAGCTTCAGCTTCAAGTGAAGGACCAGGGCCTGTGGGCGATCTTCCTCGACCAGGAGCTGGGCGGCCCCGGCTTCGGGCAGCTCAGGCTGGCTCTGCTCAACGAGGTGATCGGCCGCTACTCCGGGGCACCGTCGATGTTCGGCGCGGCGGCACCCGATACCGGGAACATGGAGATCCTCGCGGCCTACGGCACCGAGGAGCAGAAGAAGCGGTGGCTCGAGCCGCTGCTCAACCAGGACATGTTCTCGGCCTACTCGATGACCGAGCCGCAGGGCGGTTCCGACCCGAACCTGTTCAGGACCCATGCCGAACGGGACGGCGATGAGTGGATAATCAACGGCGAGAAGTGGTTCACCTCGGCCGGGCGGGTCGCCGACCTCCTGTTCGTGATGTGCACCAACGGCATGTTCGTGGTGCCCCGCGCCACCCCGGGCGTCGAGATCATGCCGGAGCCGAGGAACCACAATCACATCGTCTATCGTGACGTCCGGGTGCCCGCGGACCACCTGCTCGGCCCGGAGAACGGCGCCAAGGTACTCGCCCAGCGCCGCCTCGGCGGCGGCCGCATCCACCACGCCATGCGCACTATCGCCCAGTGCAAGCTCGCCTTCGACATGATGTGCGAGCGGGCGCTGTCCCGCGAGTCGCACGGCAGTCTGATCGCCGAGCACCAGATGGTGCAGGAGAAGATCGCCGAGTCCTACGCCGCGATCAAGATGCTCCGGCTGTTCGTCCTCGAGACCGCCTGGAAGATCGACCAGACCTCGACGCTCGAGGCCCGCACCGACATCGCGGCGGTGAAGTTCACCATGGCCAGGGTGCTGCGCGAGGTGTCCTACAACGCACTGCACATCCTGGGCTCCCTCGGCACTACCGATCTCACGCCTATCCAGGCCATGTACGCGTCGGCACCTACCATGGGCATCGCCGACGGCGTCGACGAGGTGCACATGGCCACCGTGGCCCGCCGGGTGCTCAGGGGCTACCGCCCGCACGAGGGAAACTGGCCCACCGAGTACGTCCCGGCCAGGCGAGAACAGGCGTGGCAACGGATGCGCCCCGTCCTCGACGCCCGTCCGGACCTCGCCCGTGCGGCCGAGAAGTATGCTGGCCGCCAGTAAGCCATGTCTGCCGCCGGCCCGCTCATGCGCCGGGTGCGAAGTCGATCCGGTCGGCCGACTCGCCCCGGCCGATTAGGACGGTGGCCACCAACTGCGGCGGGAACAGGCCGTGCTCGACGACCCCGGGTGTCGATGACAGCTGAACGGCCAGCGCCGCCGGGTCGTCGACTGGCCCGTGGTAGTCGGCGATCATGCCGCCGTCCGGGCTCATCGGGACGTCGCGCAGCGAGGCCGGGCTGACCCGGTGCATGGTGGCGCGCAGCCCGAAGGACAGTAGCTCGAGCGGGACCGGGGCGTGCAGGGCCGTGACCGGCTTGGAGGAGTCGGCGATAACAACGAACTGATCCGCGGCCGCGGCCACGATCTTCTCCCGGGTGTGTGCGCCGCCGCCGCCCTTGACCAGCCAGCCATCTGGGGCGATCTGGTCGGCGCCGTCGATGGTGATATCGAACCGGTCGATGCTCGTGACGTCCTCGATCCTCAGGCCCAGTTCACGCGCGGCATGCTCGGTACGCGGCGACGTGGCGGCGCAGACGATGCTGAGGGATCGCTTGGCCAGGGCCGGGAGCAGATACGCTACGGTCGAGCCGGTGCCAAGCCCGACGGTCATGCCGTTCTGGACCAGTTCCGCGGCCGCTTCCGCGGCGACCTGCTTTTCTCGCTCAATGCTCATGACCGTATGCTTCCATGATGACGTGAGGACCTTGTCCGCGGACTTCTCGGCCACGCCCGACCGCCAGCACGGGGCGGAAATCCAGCGGCTCTGCGACGCCATGGAGGCCGCTGACGAGGCTGGCCGTTACCCGCAGCTGACCGTAGAGCGGCCCTGGTCAGTCCACAATCCGGTGCTGGAGGGTGAATTCGCTTCACCCAGGGCCATCCGCTGGTACCTGGAGCGGGAACTGAGCCGGCTGGCGGCCAGCGGCGCCCGGATCTCGGTCGGCCCCGGGCGCGAAGCGCTCGGCCTGCGTGATCCGGGTCTTGCGGCTGCGGTTGACGAAAGCCGGTGGGATCTGCGGCGCAAGAAACTGTTCCTGTTCGCGCCGGAGCGCATGGCGCTGTCAATCGACCGGCTCCAGCATTACACCGGGACCCGCGCCGAGTCGTTCCAGCGGTACGTGCTGCTGACGAACTACTCCTGGCACGTGGAGGAGTTTCGCGCCGCCCTGCCCGGTTGCGCCGGCCCGGATTCTGATGGCCGCCAGATGCCCGCGTGGCACCACATGCTTCCCGGGCGTTCGGGCGTGACCATGGTGAACATCGGAGTCGGGCCGTCTAACGCCAAGACGATCACCGATCACCTCGCCGTGCTGCGCCCGGACCTCGTGCTGATGATCGGGCACTGCGCCGGCCTGCGCAATCACCAGGAAACCGGAGACCTGGTGCTGGCGACCGCCTACGTGCGCGATGACCGTGTCCTTGACGACATATTGCCGCTGAGCGTTCCCGTCGTATCGAACCACACGCTGAACACGCTGCTGCTCGGCGAGTTGACCGCGCGGCGCCTGCGCAGCCGGATGGGGATCGTCTACACCACCGCGAACCGGAACTGGGAGCTGCACCTGGCCTTGGTCGAGGATCGCCTCCGTCAGTCGCGCGCCCTCGCCGTGGACATGGAGTCCGCGACCGTGGCCGCTAACGGATTCCGCTACCGGATCCCCACCGCCACCTTGCTGGCGGTCAGCGACAAACCGCTGCACGCCCAGCCCAAGCTCAGCGCGGACGCCCAGGACTTCTACGCCGGCAGCCGTCGCCAGCACGTCGAGATCGCCATCTCGGTAACCGAGAAGGTCAGGCAGCTGTACCCAGGTGGCCTGCCCGCAGCCGACCTCCGCTCCGCCGACGAGCCGCTGCTCGGCACCACCGACGCCGAGCCGACTCGGGCGCCAGCCGGATAAGAACTACGTCCGAAAAGTGTCGTCAAATGACGACTAGTTATCGCCCGGCCCGGAGGGTTCCCTTAAGGGGTGACCCGCAGATCAGAGACAGAGGCAGGGCGCGCTAGTCACGCGTCCGGTAGTCCCGCGGAAGCTGAATGCAGTCAGCCTCCGGGCGCTCAGGGGAGTCATAGCGCCTGGCGACAAGCCCGGGATCGCTGAATTACCGCTTCGGATCTGACACTCGCATCATCGGAAAGAAGAGGAATGTCGCCATGTCCCACCACCTCGACACGCCGCTGGCGGCTCAGACGGGCCAGCTGTTCATCGACGACCTGTACGTGTTTCCCGGCCAGGACAGCACGGTGTTCGTCATGGACGTTAACTCCAATGTCAACGGCCTGTACTCCGAGCCAGGCTTCCACCCCGAGGCGCGCTATGAGTTCAAGGTGCACTTCGACGGCGCTGACTTCGAGACGCTGACCTACCGGGTGTCCTTCGGCGAACCCGGCTCCGGCGGGGGGCAGGCTCTTCAGTTGCATGCCCTGACCGACGCCCAGGCACGCGAGGACTCCGCGGCCGGGGTCCTGGTGCTCGAGGGCCGGACCGGGGAGACAGCCACCGCGGACGGTACCCGGCTGTGGGCCGGGCGGACCGCCGACTCGTTCTACATCGACCTGTCGCTGCTGGCCATCATCAACGGGGCGGTGGCCACCGGGACGGCACCGGACCTGTCCGGGTGGCGGCCGGGGGACGCGCAGAACAGCTTCGCGGGCACGTTCGTCTATTCGATCGTGCTGGAGGTCTCCCACCAGCACCCGCTGCTGCGGCCGGGGGCCCGCGCCGGGGTGTGGTGCGCCACCAAGCTGGCCACCGACGCCGGCGGCTGGCGGCAGATCAACCGGGCCGGGCACCCGATGATGTGGCCGGTCTTCTGGCCGGACGACACCCAGTTCACCGACCCGGCCAACACCCGTCACCCGTCTGAGGACGTCGACGCCGCGGCCAAGTACATCGGCGAACAGATCGCGGCCGTCGTCGCGGCCAGCGGGACCTCCGCGGACCCGCAGGGCTATGGCCAGGCCGTGGCCCAGGACCTGTTCCCCGACGTGCTGTCCTACGTGGTCGGCTCGCCCGCGGTCTACGGATTCGCCGCCCGCAACGGCCGGACCCTGGCCGACAACGCCCCGGAAGCCATGTTGTCCCTGGTCACCAACACCGCGGTGCCCTCCGGGCTCAAGCCGTCCGTCGCCGAGGACCAGCGCAGCGCCATCTTCCCTTACGTCGTACGAGCCTGATGCAGCGGCCGGCCGACCGAGACAGGCCACCCAGGCCATGCGACGCCAGATCACCAGGGCAATACCTGATGCCATGAGCCAGCGTGACAGGGCACTAGGCGAAGGGCTAGCCAACTGGCGGATAGAACGTCGGCGCGCCTGACGTCAGACTGGCGGCATGTCAAGGAGGTCACGATGAGTATCGATGCCGTTCGCCGCCGGCCGTGCATGGCCCGAGTGCAGGCATGGTAATGCTGTCTGTCAACGGCCAGGAACGCGAGCTGCGGATGGAGCCCAGGGTGAGCCTGCTGGATGCGTTGCGTGAGCATCTGAGGCTGACGGGCTCCAAGAAGGGCTGTGATCAGGGCACCTGCGGTGCATGCACGGTATGGGTAGATGGCAGGCGGGTGCTGGCGTGCCTGACCCTGGCGGTCACGTGCGAGGGCCACGAGGTGACCACGATCGAGGGGCTGTCCGCTGACGGGGCGCTGCACCCGATGCAGGCGGCGTTCGTCGACCGGGACGCGTTCCAGTGCGGCTACTGCACCCCGGGCCAGATCATGTCGGCGGTGGCCGTGCTGAAGGAGGGGCACGCGGGTGACGACGCGGAGATCGCTGAGTGGATGAGCGGCAATATCTGCCGCTGCGCGGCGTATCCGAACATCCGGGCTGCGATCCGTGACGTGCGTGACGCGGCCGGGGGTGATCGGTAATGCGCCCGCTGAGTTACGCGCGGGCGACCGACGCGGGCGCGGCGATCGCGCTGGTCGCTGGGCACCCGGAGGGCGCGTTCCTGGCGGGCGGGACTACCGAGGTGGATCTGACCCGCCAGGATGTGCTGCGGCCGGGGTTGCTGGTCGACATCAACGATCTGTCGCTGGCGAGCGTCGAGGACCTGCCGGGCGGGGGCCTGCGGATCGGCGCGCTGGCGCGGATGAGCGATGTGGCCCAGGCGCCCGCGGTGGCGGCCCGGTTCCCGGTGATCTCGGCGCGCCCTGGGCCGGCGTGGTCGACACCCTGCTGGTAGCCGCCATCGCGGTGGTACTGACGATCGCGGGCCAGGCCGTCATCGAGCGTCCGGACATCGGTGCGGTGTTCGAGGCCACCCCGGGCCCAGCCGCCCCCACGACGTTCCCGGCGACGATGGCACTGGCCGGGGCCGCCTTCGCCGCTATGCTCCAGCTTTCGCTGGTCTGCGAGCGCTGGCCACTGGGCAGGTTCGGGCGGTTCTGGTCGGGTATTGCCGCGCTCGTCCTGTCCTGGATAATCGGGGCGGGCGCCTACTTCCTGTTCGTCAACATCAGCTACCTGCCGGTCGCCGAGCGCGTCGGCGCAGGGCTGCGCGACCCTGGCGGCCCGGTCACCAGGGCCGACTTCGGGGCCGCGCTCATCGCCGTCGGGGTCTGGCAGGCGCTCCTGTTCATCGCCCTGCGCAGATGGCCCGTAAATACCATCACCAGGCGTTCAAGGCGCCTGCTCGTCGGCAACACCCTGGTCATCGGGCTCGGCGCGGGCACCTATGCGGTGATGCGCGACGCGGCGGGCCTTTCGCCGGGCACCATCGGCGCCGTCTGCGGGTGCGTAATCGGCGCCGTCCTCGTGGTGGCCATGCTCTTCGAAGGCTGGCCGGCCTCGCTCCTGCGCCCTGCCGCCGGCCGGGCTCTCACTCTCGCCCTCACGGCCGTGGTCGCGCTCGTGCTCTACCGCGCCCTGGCCGCCTACGCCGACGGCGTGCGCTGGATCAGAGCGGCCCCCGAGGACTGGATTACCAGCGCGTCGCTCAGCTTCGCCGGAGCCGGGATCATCCTGCACGTCGGCGTCGGGTTCCGCTGGCCTTTCGCCGGACTACGGCGAGACGCCGTGGTGCAGCGCCTCCCGGACGATCTCCACCCGGCCCTTCGCGCCGAGCTTGCTGAGGATGCGGGAGATATAGGTCTGGACGGTACGTCGTGACAGGAACATGCCTTTGGCGATGTCCGAAGTCGAGTCGCCCCTGGCGACCAAGGCGGCGATCTTGATCTCGGTCGGCGTGAGCGCCTCCCAGCCTGAGGCCGCACGCGGCCCGCGCCGGCCACGGGTGCCGCGCCTGATGCCGTAGGGGCGGAGCCTGCCCTCGGCCCGCCGGATGTCCCAGCGGGCCTGCATGTCCTCGTACAAGGTAACGGCCTCGTTCAGCAGGGCCCGCGCATCCTCTTCGTGGCCGCGCCCGGCCAGCACGACAGCCAGGTCCTCCAGCGCGGCGGGCAGTTCCACCGCCGGGCCGATCGTCCGGTAGTGCGTCACCGCTTCCGCGAGCCGGTCCGGATCGGACTCGAGCAGTCCGTAACACCGCAGGCTGGCCGCTGCCGCCCGGGCCGGACGGGTCTCGGCCGTGGCCTCGTCCTGGCACGCCTCCGCCGCCGCCCGCGCGACCTTTCTGTCGCCAACGGTGACCGCGAGCCGGACCAGGTCAGGCAGCCATTGGTGGGTCAGGGTCATCTCACCGTCCCGCCGTGGCACTATCTCGGCCAGCCTCAGCATGGCAGCGCCGGTATTCCCGCCCTGCTCGAGCGACAGCGCGTGCGCGGCGACCAGGAAATCCCGGTTCTCCCGGTCGGCGAGATTCTCGTTGGGCAGCGCCAGGCCTTCCCTGAGCTGCTGGCTAGCCGTGGTGCGCTGTTCACGGCGCCCGGCGATGAGCGCGATCACGCCGTGCATCAGCAGTGCAGACCAGCGTTCGCGCAGGAAGGAGTACACCGGTCCGAGAGCATCGGAGGCCTCGGAACCGAGCTCGGCGAGCGCGTCGTCCCACTGGCCGAGCCAGTATCGCAGCACCGCCGCGGTGGCCCATGTGGCACGATCCGTGTGGCCGGTTCGCTGGGCGAACTCGCGGGCTTGCCGCAGAGCCAGTTCGGCCTGCGGCCATTCGTCGAGGTTCTGCAGCGTGAAGGTGCGGCAGTCCAGGACGATCGAGTGCAGGTCCGCGTGGCCGGGATCGTCGCCCAGGGCATTGAGCGCCTGGTCAATACAGTCCAGCGCGGCGGCATGGTCGCGCCTGACGGAATGGATCAGCCACAGGTCGTGCAGGGCTTGCACCGTCGCGAACGGATCGCCGACCTCCTCGGCGGCGGTCAGCGCCCGGCGGGAGATCGATTCGGCGGCGTCGAATCCGGTAGTCTGCCGTTCGACCTGCGCCAGCAGGGCCAGTAGCCGAGCCTGCCAGATGCGTGGCAGGTCGACCATTGCCAGGGCCTGCCGTATGACGCTGATCGCGTCATCGTTGCTGCCTGCGCTCCACTGAGCGTACGCCAGCATCCAGGATGTCTCACCCCGCCACGCGGGATCGGTCATGACCGCTAGCGCCCGGCTGGCCTGCCTGACTGCCTCCGTGTAGGAGCCGACGGCGAGCAGTGCCCGTACTAGGCAGGCAACCAGGGCGTCCCGAGCCGTATCGCCAGCGGGTGTCTCCCGCAATTCGCGCCGCATCAGCTCCGCCGCCAGCTGCGGTGCCCGGGTCTCCAGCGTCGGCGCGGCCTTGATGAGCCAGGCCCTAGCCCAGTCGCCACCCGGTCGTCTCGCGGCGGACAGTTGCTGCGCGACGCTGAGGGCGTCGGCGCCGGCGGCCGCGAGTTCTCGTGCGGCCTCGGCGTGCAGCGCCGTACGCAGGGCCGCCGGCATGCTCTCATACAGTGCCTGCCGGATCAGCGCATGCCGGAACACCAGCTCAGCGCCCGAGCCTGCCAAGATGCCGGCCGCCGCCGCCTCCTGCAGACCCGCCACCAGGTCTGACACCGGCCTGCGCAGCACCACGGCCAGGTCGGTGACCGCGAACCTACCGCCGAACAGCGCGGCGGTGCGCAGCATCTGCGCCGTCTCGGCGGGTACCGAGCTGAGCCGGTCAGTCAGCGCGGCGGCCAGCGAGCCCGGTAGCTGCTCCCCGGTGCGGGAGAGCTCGGCAGTGGGTCGTATCTGCACGGCCTGCTCGCGTACCAAGGCCTCGACCAGTTCCCGCACGTACAGCGGATTGCCAGCGGCCTGAGCCGTCAGCCGGCGCAAGCCGTCCCCAGGCGCCGCTCCGACGATCGCCGTCACCAGGGCGGTGACATCCGTCTCGGGCAGCGGCCCCAGCGTGACCACCGCGCCGCCGCGGCGCACGACGGCCGCGCGCACCTGCTGAACATCCTGCCGGCGCGGAGTCGGCCGGCACGTCCCGATCAGCAGCAGCCGCGACTGGCCGATCGAGGCGGCCAGCTGGTGCCAGACCACCAGCGACGCCTCATCGGCCCACTGCAGGTCATCGACGACTATCACGGTGGGAGCGGCCGTGCACAGCTCGTCCACCAGCGTCACCAGCACCTCGACGCCGGTCACCGACGCATCGCCGCCAGCGAACAGCCCCGGCCGCTGGCTGCGCAGCAGGTCGGCGGCCCGTGCCCGCCGCGCATCCGGTGACCCCGGTCGCACCTGCAGGCAGTCCAGCATCACGCGCAACGGCAGCCGCTCGGTGAGCTGATCCGCCATCCCCCACCCGATATCCCACCCTGGGTCACTGGCCTCGGCCAGGGCCTCGGCCACCAGGGACGACTTGCCGATCCCCGGCTCGCCCTCAACCCAGACCGCCGCACCCTCGCCACGGCCGAGGGCTTCGATACCAGCATGCAGGATCGCCAACTCCTGCGTGCGGCCGACCCAGTGCGGCGGCCTGCCAATCGGCCACATGGCAGTAACGTATGCCGTGCCCGGAGCCGGTGCCTAGGAAAGCCTGGGTCCCGGCCTCCGCAAAGGTGTCGTCAGATGACGACTATTCATTGCCGGGCTCAGGGGATTCCCTTGAAGCATGACACGCAGAGCTCGGAAGGCAGTGGTCGCCGGTGATTCTCACTGACCCGGCCGCGCCGCCACGCAGGGATGAACGGCGACGGGAGGGGTTCGTCCTGCTCGGCCGCCGGACCGGGCGGCTGGCGGAGTTCTCAGCGCGCAGGCCGTCGACCGTATCCTGGCCGACACCCGCAATAACCCGCTCGCGCTGGTGGAACTTGGTACCCAGTACACGGCCGACCAGCTCTCCAGCCGCGCCGTCCAACCCGAACCGCTTCCGCTGGGCCAGCGGCTCCAGGAGCACTTCCTGCGCCAGGTACGCAGCCTGCCGCTGGGCGCCCAGGCGTTCGCTCTGCTGGCCGCGGCCGACCCGGCCGGTGACCAGGGCGCCCTGTGGCGCGTGGCCGCCCAGGCAGGCATCGACCCGGACGTGGCCTCAGCTGACACGGCTGAGGCCGGCGTGCTGGAGTTTCCCGGCAGCTCGGTACGGTTCCGGTACCCGATGCTGCGGTCCGCGGTGTATCACGGTGCGAGCGGCGTTGATCGCCGGGACGCACACCGTGCGTTGAGCGAAGCGGGCCACCCGGAGCTGCGCATGTGGCACCTGGCCGCGGCTGCGATCACCCCCGACGAGGAACTCGCGGCCGAACTGCAGCACATGGCGGGACGGCCGGGTACCCGCGGCGGCTACGCGGCCAGGGCCGCGCTGCTGCGGCGCTCGGCCGACCTGACGCCGGACGACGCCCGTCGCGCCAAGCGTGAAGTCTCGGTGGCCGAGGCCAGGCTTATGGCCGGCGACCCGGCCGGAGCCCAGGAAACGCTCGGCGGCGCCCTGCCCCGGCTCACCGGTACGACGGCACGTGCCGTGGCGCAGCGGCTGGAAGGCGCGATCTGCTTCGCCCAGGGCAACGCCGCCGAGGCGGCCCGCATCCTGGCCAGCGCGGCACAGGCCTTCGCGGACGACGACAGGATGGCCCGCGACACGATGCTGATGGCGATGCAGGCGGCCATCTCGGCCGGCCCGGCGCAGACCAGGGAAATCGCCCGCGCGGCGCGAGTCTTCCCGGCTGCCGGTGAAGCTTCGGCGTCAGTCGCCGACCTGCTGCTCGACGGATACAGCGCCCGGTTTACCCTCGGCTACCAGGCCTCCGTACAGCCGTTCCGCGCTGCCGTGGCCGCGCTGCTCGCCGACGACCTCGATCCCGCGGTGGGCCTTCGCTGGTTCGCACTGGGTACCATAGCCGCCGGCAGCCTGTGGGATGACCAGGCCACCTTCGAGCTTTCCGGCCGCTGGGTGAAAATGGCGCGGGCGGCGGGGGCGTTCACGACATTGCCGGTCGCGCTGGCTTTCAGCGCGTTTTCTGAATCCATGGCCGGCCATTTCCGCGAGGCCGGCACGAAGTGGGCCTCGATGCTGGAGTTGCTGTCCATGAGCAGCGGTCCCGGCGTGCCCGGAGTCAACAGCCGCACCAACGGCCTGCAGCTCGCCTATCACGGCCACCTCACCGAGGCCCGCGAGACCGGCCTGGCCCAGGTCCGCGAGTCGGCCGCACGAGGCCAGGACGGGCCAGCGGACATCGGCCGGTACATCGTCGCCATGGCCCGCTTGTTCGGCGGAGACTACACAGCGGCGATGTCCTACGCACAGGTGGTGATCGACAACGACCCTGCCAGCACGGCCGAGGCAACCCTCCCGGAGCTGATCGTGGCCGCCATCCGGGCCGGCGACTACGAAGCCGCGGCCACCGCCCGGAAAACCCTGTCCGAACGCGCGCTCGCCGCCGCCACGCCCTGGGCGCTCGGGCTGCGTGCGCGCTGCGAGGCGCTACTGGCCGAGGGCGCGGACGCGGAGGGCTACTACCTGGAATCCATCAGCCAGCTCAGGCAGTGCCGGATGGCCATCGACCTCGCGCGCACTCACCTGCTCTACGGCCAGTGGCTCCGCCGGGCCAAGCGGCGGCGGGACGCGCGGAGATCGCCCGCAAGCGCACCGTCGGAACCGCTGCCGAGCTGACGGCTCAAGAGGCGCAGGTCGCGCGGCTGGCCCGGGACGGGCTGTCGAATCCCGAGATCGGCGCCAGCCTGTTCATCAGCGCGCGCACAGCCCAGTACCACCTCGGCAAGGTCTTCACCAAGCTGGGCATCAGCTCGCGCGAGCGCTCCCGGGCGTCCCGGACATCGTCCCGGCGCGCTAGCGGGCGGGCGATGTGTTAGTGACGCGCGGCCAAAACCGGGTTTCGTCGCGGGTCGGGCATGCGGCAGGATCAGGCACATGACCGAACTCACCGATGTTTCCGGCGCATTCGGCTACGGCGACTCGATCCTGGTCGGCGAGCGAGTGCGACTGCGCGGCGTGCGTGACGAGGACCTGCCCACGCTCGCGAAGTGGGAGATGGATCCTGGGCGCATGACCACGCTGACGAACAAGGTGGCCCCGCCGTCGGAGGCCGCGGCCAAGGAGCGCATCGCGAAGTGGAGCGCGAACGAGAAGGACGACCTCGGCTTCGCCATCGAGACGCTCGGCGATCCGCCGGTGCTGGTCGGCAACATCGGATTGTTCGGCGTGCACCCCAAGGACCGGTGTGCGACGATCGGCATCGCCCTCGGCCGCGAGTACGTCGGCCGTGGCTACGGCACGGACGCGATGCGCGTCATCGTCGACTACGGGTTCCGCGAGATGGGCCTGCACCGCATACAGCTCGGCGTAGCTCCGTTCAACCCCGCCGGGATCCGCGCCTACCAGAAGGCGGGGTTCGTCGAGGAGGGCCGCTATCGCGAGTCGGTGCTGCACGACGGGCACTGGTACGACGAGGTTCTGATGTCCATCCTCGACCACGAGTGGGCGGCCCGCAGGAAACGGGGGGAGAGTTAGTCCTGCCCGGCTCCGTCCTCGCCGGCTGCCGGCGGGATGCCGGCTTCATCCAGGATGAATGCCAGGATCTCGGCCTCGTAGCGCAGGTGGTCGTAACGTCCGGCCGGGCCGACGTGAGCGCCCGCGCCCAGCTCGGGCCGGAACAACAGTCGGCCGCCCGGCGCCGCGGTGGCGCGCAGGCGGGCCACCCACTTGGCCGGCTCGTGGATCAGCACGCGCGGGTCATGCAGGCTCCCGGTGACCAGCAGGCTCGGTCGCACCCCGTCAGGGACGTTGTCGTAGGGACTGTACGAAGCCAGGTAGGCGCGCTCCGCCGGGTCCCGGGGGTCACCCCATTCGTCCCACTCGCCGGCGGTCAGCGGAATGCCGGGGTCCAGCATGGTCGTGACGCAATCGACGAACGGTACCTCCGCGACCACCGCCCGCCACCGCCGCGGGGCCATCGTGAACACCGCCCCCTGCAGCAGGCCCCCGGCGGACAGGCCGCGGGAGACGATCTTGTCCGGGGCGGCCCAGCCGTCCGTGGCCAGCGCGTCCGCGGCCGCGATGAAGTCGGTGAACGTGTTCCGCTTGCGGTCCAGCCGCCCGTCGAGCCACCACCGCCTCCCTTCCTCGCCGCCGCCCCGGACGTGCGCGACCGCGTACAGGTAGCCGCGGTCCAGCAGGCTGGCCACCGGCAGGCTGAACTCGGGCCACGAGCAATCCTCGTAGGCGCCGTAGCCATACAGCAGGCAGGGAGCCGTTCCGTCGCGGCGGAACCCGGCCCGGTAGGCGAGCGTGACCGGGATCTGCGTGCCGTCGGCCGCGGGCACGGCGATCCGCGCGGTGCGGTACCGGGCCGGGTTGTAGCCCGGCACCGGCTGCCGCTTGCGCAGCTGCCACTCGCCGCTCGCCAGGTCCACGTCGTGCCAGGAGGGCGGGGCGATCAGCGACTCGGTACGCACCGTGACGCTAGTGGCCTCGTACTCGTGGTTGTCGGCCAGCGCCAGCGTGGTGTGCGGGCTGCTGGCCTGGGTCAGGCGCTGCGCCCCGGTGTGCCGGTCGATCACCCGCAGTTGCGTCGCCGCCGCGCGCCGCTCGGTGAGCACCAGATACCGGCTGAACGCGTCGCAGGCCACCAGGCGCGTATCGGCCGACTCGCCGATGACCTCGCTCCAGCCGTCCGCGCCCGGCGCCGTGACAGGCGCCGTCACCAGCCGGAACTCGGTGGCGCCGTCGTTGGTGACCAGGTACAGGTCGCCGCCGCCGGGGCCGTCGGCATGATCGGCCCGGTACTCGATACCGCGCCGCCGGGGCTGGACCACCATGGGGGCCGAACGGGTGTCCGTTGCCAGGATGTACCGCGTCTCCGTGGTCTCGCGGCTTTCGCATTCGATGAAGATGACGGCGCCGCTGCGACTGAGCCGCACGAAGACCTCGAACCGCTCGTCCTCCTCGGTGTACACGCACACGTCGTCGTCAGGATCGGTATCGACGTCGTGCCGCCACACCTGGTACGGCCGGTAGATAGGGTCGGTGACGGTGTAGAAGACCGACCGCGAGTCCGCGGACCAGGCCAGCCCGTAGTAACTGCGCTCGATCCGCTCCGGCCGGTCGGCCCCGGTGGCCAGGTCGCGGATGCGCAGCTGGTAGACCTCGTCACCGTCGAAGTCGGCCGAGTAGGCGAGCAGCCGCCCGTCCGGGCTGACCTCCCGGACGCCGAGCTCCACGTAACCGCCGCCGCAGGCCGGGTCATCCAGCAGCAGGTTCTCGTCGAGCAGCACCTGCTCCGGGCCGGCGTCACAGGAGGAGCGGCGGCAGAACTGCTCGTAGTTCAGGCCGGGGAGCGACCTGGTGAAGTAGTGCCATCCGCCGAGCTCCCAGCCGGCTGACTCATCCGCCGGCGCCAGCCGGGCCGACATCTCCGCCGTCAGCGCGTCACGAAGCGGCGCGGTGTGAGCGGTCTGCTGGTCGTAGTAGGCGCGCTCGGCCGCGAGGTAAGCCAGCACGGCCGGGTCGCTGGTATCGCGCATCCAGGCATACGGGTCGGTGCCGTCCTGGGCCGGCGCCGCTGGCGGTTCCATATCCGGGACTATAGAGAGGTGACGGGAAGATTGCAGGTTCCGGTGGTATGGAGCGAGCAGTGCCTGCTCCATGACCCCGGCGGGGAGGTGTGGCTGGGCGTGCGGGACGCCGGCACCGAGGTGCCGGCCCGCGCGCGGGTGCTGCGGGACGCGCTGGCCGCGGCGGGGGCACCGGAGGTGCCCGCCGCCGCGCACGGCGATGAGATCCTGCGGACGGTGCACGACCCGGCGCTGCTGGATCACCTGGCCGGGGTGTGGGCGGAGTGGGAGCGGGCCGGGTTTCCCGCCGAGTACGGCCGGGACCGGGTGGTCCCGTACGTGTTCCCCACCCCGGGGATGCTGGCCGGCCTGCCGCTGCGATCGCCCCCGGCCGTACACGGCCGGGCCGGGCGGTTCTGCTACGACACGATGACGCTCGTCGGCCCGGGCAGCTGGGCGGCGATCCGCGGGGCAGCCGACGCCGCGCTGACCGCGGCCGGCCTGGTGAGCTCGGGTGCGCCACTGGCCTACGCGCTGTGCCGCCCGCCGGGCCATCACGTCACCCGGGCTGCCTATGGCGGTTCCTGCTACCTCAACAACGCCGCGATCGCCGCCCAGGCGCTGATCGCAGCCGGGGCCGGGCGGGTCGCCGTACTCGACATCGACGCGCACCACGGCAACGGCACCCAGATGATCTTCTACGGCCGCGGCGACGTCTACTACGGGTCGGTGCACATCGACCCGGGGGCGGGGTGGTTCCCGCACTACCTGGGCTTGGCGGGGGAGCGCGGCACCGGCGCGGGGGAGGGCGCCAATCAGAACCTGCCGCTGCCGCCTGGCACCGGCGATGAGGGCTGGCTCGCGGCGGTGCGGGCCCTGTGCGCGGGCGCGGCCGCGCACGGCGTGGACGCCGTCGTGGTCTCGCTCGGCCTGGACGCTGCCGAGGCCGATCCCGAGAGCCCGCTGCGGGTAACCGAGGCCGGCTACCGGGAGGCGGGCCGGCTGACCGCCGCGCTGGCGCCGACGGTGCTGGTCCAGGAGGGCGGCTACGACCTGGCCACGCTCGGCCCGCTCGCGGTCGCCGCCCTCACCGGCGCCGCCAGCGCCGCGGCCGGATGATGCTGCCGCGGCCGGATGATCAGGCCAGCAGGCACGCGACCTCGTGCGAGGCGCTGGCCGAGCCAGCCGCAACCCTCAGCGCGGGGTCCTGGGCCGAACAGCGCTCCACCGCGACCGGGCAGCGGGGGTGGAAGCGGCAGCCCGTCGGCACGTCCACCGGATTGGGGGTCTCGCCGGTCAGCAGCTGCGGCGCCGAGCGCACCCGGGGATCCCGGGCGGGCACCACCGACAACAGCGCCTTGGTATAGGGGTGCTGCGGTTGCCGCACGACCTGGCGGGCTGGCCCGTGCTCGACGATACGGCCGAGGTACATCACGGCGATCCGGTCGGCGAAGTGCGCGGCGGTGGACAGGTCGTGGGTGATCATGAGGATGCCCATCCGTCCGTCCCGGCGCAGCCTGTCCAGCAGGGTCAGCACCCCCGCGCGGACCGAGACGTCGAGCATGGACACGGGCTCGTCCGCCAGCAGCAGGTCCGGGCCGAGCACCAGCGACGCGGCTATCGCTACCCGCTGGCGCTGGCCGCCGGACAGCTCGTGCGGATACCGGGCCAGGAAGGCCTCGGCCGGCGACAAGCCCGCGCGTTCCAGCGCCGCGACGATCAGTACCCGGCGCTCGGCCGGTGAGCCTCCGATTCCGTGCACCAGCAGGGGCTCACCGACGGTCGTCTCCACCCGGAACCGCGGGTCGAGCGATTCGTAGGGGTCCTGGTAGATCATCTGCAACTGGCGTCGCAACGGCCGCATCTGGCGTTCGGGCAGGCCGGCAATGTCGGTCCCGTTCAGCCTGACCGTTCCGCTGACTGGCGCGACCATCCCGAGGATGGACTGCGCGGTGGTGGTCTTACCGCAGCCCGACTCACCGACCAGGGCCAGCATCTCGCCGCGGGCGAGCGTGAAGCTCACCCCGTCCACCGCGTGCACCCAACCCCTGGGCTGGCGGGTGACCCGGTCAGTGAGTCCGCGCCGTACCGGATACCGGGTGGTCAGGTTCTCGACCTCGAGCAGGGGTACCCCTTGGCTTCCGCTCAACTCGCGCCCGCCCGTTCGGCATGATGGCAGGCGGCCTCGTGGCCGGGCCCGACCAGCTGCAGGGCCGGATGCTCCTCGGCGCAGCGGTCGAGCACCACGTCACAGCGCGGCCGGAACGGGCAGCCCGTCGCCGGCTCGTCGAGCCGCGGCGGCGCGCCGCCGATGGACACCACCTCCCCCGCCCCGTACAGGTCGGGCGTGGCCGCGAACAGCAGCCGGGTGTAGGGGTGGCGGGGCTGATGGAACAGCGTCTCCATCGGCCCGCACTCCGCGATCTCGCCCGCGTACATGACCGCGGCCCGGCCGCAAGTCTGGGCCACCACCGGCAGGTCGTGGGTAACCAGCACGAGCGCGAGGCCAAGCTCGGACGACAGCCGGATCAGCAGGTCCAGGATCTGCGCCTGCACCATCACGTCCAGCGCCGTGGTGGGCTCGTCGGCAAGCAAGATCCTGGGCTGGCAGGCCAGCGCCATGGCGATCGACGCGCGCTGCCGCATGCCGCCGGAGAACTCGTGCGGGTAGCGCTCGGCGCCGGCGGCCGGAATGCCGACCATCTCGAGCAGTTCGCCGGCCCGCCGCCGGGCCGCCGCGCCCTGCGCGATGCCGTGGAAGGCCATCGGCTCGGCGATCTGCCAGCCGACCTTCTTCACCGGGTTGAGGGCGTTCATCGCGCCCTGGAACACCATCGCGATGTCCGTCCACCGGTAGCCACGGGCCGAGTCCTCGCCGCCGGCCAGGACGTCCTGCCCGTCGACGCGGACCTCTCCGGATACCGACGCGTTCGGCGGGAGCAGCCCCATCATGGCCAGGATGGTGGTCGTCTTGCCGCACCCGGACTCGCCGACCAGGCCGAACCGCTCCCCGGGGTCGAGCGCGAAGCTCACCCCCTGGACCGCGTGCACCGGCTGGCCCTGCGGGAGGTCGAACCAGACGTGCAGGTCCGACACCTCGAGCAGGCTCATATCGCGTCGGGCCCCCTTCCGGCCAGCGGCCGGATCCGCCACCGGCGGACGGACAGGTGGGCCACCTTCAGCCGCGGGTTCAGCGCGTCCTCGATGGCCTGCCCGAGCAGGAAGCAGGCGACGATGATGATCGCGATCGCGAACCCGTCGGGCACGATCGCCCACCACGCGCCCGAGCTGATCGCCGTCCGCTCGAAGGCGTGCTCCAGGATCGTGCCCCAGGTAGTGACGGTAGGATCCTCCAGGCCGAGGAAGGCGAGCGCGGTCTCCAGGTAGATCGCGATCGCCACGGTCAGCACCGTGTTGGCCATCAGCAGCGGCCCCACCTGCGGCAGGAGGTGCCGGGTGATGATCCGCGCGTGGCCGGCCCCGATCGCCTTGGCCCGTTTGATGTACACCCGTTCCTTCAGGCTCATCACCTGGGCCCGGATGATCCGCGCGGTGGAGGCCCACTCCAGGATGCCGATCACGACGATCACGTGGAACAGGCTGGGCCCCCAGACGTCCGCGATGACCAGGGCGAACACCAGGTCCGGGATGACCAGCAGGTAGTCGGTGACCCGCATCAGGGCGGTGTCGGCCCAGCCGCTGAAGTAGCCGGACACGATGCCGACCCCGCCGCCGATCACGATGGCCACCACGGTGGCGGCGAACCCGACCACGAGCGAGGTGCGGCCGCCCTGCATGAGCTCGCTGAGCATGTCGATGCCGCCGTCGTCGCAGCCGAGCCAGTGCTGCCCGGAAGGCGGCGCGTAGACCCTGCACGTCTGCGCGGTGGCGCTGTACGGCGAGATGAAGGGGGCGATGATCGCCAGCAGGACGAAGAACGCGATGATCGTCAGCCCGATCACCGCGGCCTTGCGCTCGCGCAGCACGCCGCGCAGGAACCCGGCGCGCCGGGGCGGCACGCCCATGCCCTCGGCGGCCAGCGACGGGTCCTGGATCGGCAGGGTCATACGGTGATCCTGGGGTCGAGCCGGAAGTAGAGCAGGTCGGCGAGGAAGTTGAGCAGGATCACCGAGACGGTGAGGATCAGGAACCCGCCCTGCAGCATGGGGTAGTCGCGCTGGCCGATGGCGCTGTACATGGCCAGGCCGATGCCGGGCCAGCTGAAGATCACCTCGACCAGTACCGCCCCGCCCACGATGAAGCCGAGCTCCAGCGCGATCAGCGTGACCACCGGCAGCAGCGCGTTGCGCACCGCGTGCCGCCACACGATCCGCCGCGCCGGCAGGCCCTTGGCCCGGGCGGTGAGAATGTAGTCCTCCCCGAGCGTCTCCAGCATCGAGGACCTGGTCACCAGGGTGAAGCTGCCGTAGGTCGTCAGCATCAGCGTGGCCGCGGGCAGGATCATGTGCTTGCCGATGTCCGCCAGGTGCGGCCAGAACGGCTCGGCCGTGAACAGGAACGGGTCGCTCATCCCGCCCGCGGGCAGGACGCTGGCGAACAGGATCAGCAGCATCAGGCCGAGCCACTGGGTGGGGAAGGCGTAGGCGGAGATGGCCAGGTTGGTGCTGACGTGGTCGGGGGCCGAGCCGCGCCGCCAGGCGGACAGCACGCCGGTGAACACGCCGAGCACGATCGCCGTCACGGTGCCCAGGGTGACCATCGGGATGGTGTTCTTCAGGTCGGCGATCAGCAGGTGGCTCACCGGCTGCTGGTTCGCGAACGAGATCCCCATGTTCCCGTGCGCCAGGTTCCTCAGGTAGATGAGGTACTGCTCCCACTTGGGCTTGTCCAGGCCGAACTCCGTCAGCAGCGCGTGGCGCAGCGCCGGGGACGCGTGCGGGACGCGGGACAGGTCGGTAACGGCGTTGCCCGGCAGCACCCGGAACAGGAAGAAGTTGATCGTGATCGCGACGAAGATCGTGACCAGGGCGAAGAAGCCCCGCTTGATGACGTAGTCGGCGCCGCGCACCGTTACAGCCTGTGCACGCCGACCATCGGAATCGTTGACATCGAGTTGAACGAACCGCCGCCCACCTCAGGCAGGGGGCTCCAGTGGCTGCTCTGCGCCTCGATCGAGTCCGGGTAGTCGATCACCAGGTACGGCTGGGCCGAAGCGATCATCTGCTGCATCTGGTAGACCACCTGCTGCCGCTGCGCCGGGTTCATCGCCGCGCTCTGCTGGGAGTACAGCTTGTCGTAGGCCTTGCTGCAATATCCGGTGTCGTTCCACACGCCGAAGGAGTTGCAGGTCAGCACCGAGAGCATGAAGTCGGGGTCGGTCAGCGGGAACCAGTCCCACATGGAGATCTCGAAGTTGCGGTAGTTGTTGGCCAAGATCGCGTCGTAGGCGGCAGAGGGGTCGAGGACCTTCAGGTTCAGCTGCACGCCGATCTTCTTGAAGTCCGGCTGGATGATCTGGAACGTGCGGGTGAGGTATTGGCCCGCGAGGTCCGACGGCATGATGACGGTGTACGACATCGGGTGGCCGTTGGCGGCCCGCAGGCCGTTCGGCCCCATCTTGTAACCGGCCTTGTCCAGCAGCTGGTTCGCGGTGGCCAGGCTGAACGGCGCCGACTTGATCGACGGGTCCGACCACTGGCCGGTGGCCGGCGGGATGATCGTGGAACCCGGCTGCCCGTGCCCGAGCAGTGAGGTAGCAACGATGGCCTGCCGGTCGATCGCGTGGTCGAACGCCTGCCGCAGCAGCGGGTTGAGCAGCTCTTTGTGGCTGGCCTGCTGCTGCGGGTTGGAGTTGATGATGAAGTCGTCGAAGGAATCCCCGGGACTGGACCGGACGAGGAAATGGGCGGCGTTGAGCGCGGCCACCGAGGTCGGCGGGACGGGCACCTCCACCCCGTCCAGCTGGCCGCTCTTGAGCGCCGTGACTTCGGCGTCGGTGGTCTGGAAGAACTGCAGCCCGAAGCCGTCGATGTGCGGCTTCGGGCCGTAGAAGGCGGGGTTCTTCTTGAACAGCGCGACCTGCTTGGGCGTGTACTTCGTCAGGATGAACGGGCCGCCGGAGACGACCGGCGCGTTGTTCTGGAAGGTCTTCAGCGCCTTGCCGTTGCCGGTGGCGTACTGGGCCCAGATGTGCTCGGGCATGATCGGCACCTGCTGAACCTGCGACAGCACGTTGGCCACCGGCTGGGAGTAGCTGAGCACGAAGGTGGTCGCGTTCGGCGCCGTCGCGCTCTTCAGGTGCGCGACATATCCCGCTGAGTTGGCCGTGGCGCCATCGGCGAACTTCAGGATCGTGTTGAAGGTCCAGGCCGCATCCGCCGCGGTCAGCGGCTTGCCGTCGGACCACTTCGCGTTCGGCACGGTGCTGAAGGTCCAGGTGCGGCCGTCCGGCGAGGTCGTCCAGCTCCGCGCGAAATTCGCCACGACCTTCAGCGCCGGGGTGTACTGGACCAGCGTGGGATAGATGTACTCGAACGTGGTGTACGCGTCGCTCTGGATGGCGATGAACGGGTTCAGCGAGTCGATGCTGGAGGAGGTTCCCATCCGGAACACCCCGCCCTCCTTGACGGCGCCGCTGCCGCTGCTGCTGCCCGAGCCGCCGCCACAGGCGGCCAGTACCAGTGCCGCCGCGGCGGCCGCGATCAGAGCCGCCGGCCTGTGCTTGCCCAGTCCACTCATCGGCAGTCCCATCACCAGGTACTTCCTGAACGAACGTTTAAGGTGCGTAATCCTGACATAGCACGCAGGCGGCCCGCAAGGCCGGGACGCAAACGTTAACGATCAGAGACCCCTGAAGGCACTGGCCACGGCCACCATCCGCGCAGACAGTGGCGGCGGGCGTCCGGGGCAGACCGTGACCAACGTCTCGTTGCCGTAGCCGTCGCCAGGGAAGAGGGCTGCCGGTCATTTAGTTGCTCTCTACAAATAGTTGTATCAGTACAAGTACTCGGGGCCTGATCCCGAACGAGCGAGGTGAATCAGCTTGCCTGACCTGAGCCGTCGGCGTCGCCTGCTCGTGCTGGGCATCTGCTGCATGAGCCTGTTCATCGTCGGCCTGGACAGCACGATCGTGAACGTCGCGCTGCCGTCGATCGGACGCGAGCTGCATGCGTCCGTATCCGGGCTGCAGTGGACGATCGACGCGTACGCGCTGGTGCTGGCGAGCCTGCTGATGTTCTCCGGGTCGACCGCGGACCGGATCGGGCGCCGCAGGACGTTCCAGGCGGGCCTGGTCGTGTTCACGATCGGCTCGCTGCTGTGCAGCCTGGCCCCGGGCCTGGGCTGGCTCATCGCCTTCCGGATGGTCCAGGCGGTGGGCGGCTCGATGCTCAACCCGGTGGCGATGTCCATCATCGTCAACACGTTCACCGATCCGGCCGAACGCGCCCGGGCGATTGGCGTCTGGGGTGGCGTGTTCGGTCTCAGCCTGGCGCTGGGCCCGGTGGCCGGCGGCGCGATCGTCGATTCGGTCGGCTGGCGCGGCATCTTCTGGGTCAACATCCCGGTCGGGATCGCCGCGATCGTCCTCACGGCGCTGTTCGTGCCCGAGTCCCGGGCCGCCAGGCACCGCCGGCCCGACCCGGTGGGCCAGGTCCTGGTCATCGTCTTGCTGGCCTCGCTGACCTACGCGATCATCGAGGGCCCCGGCTCGGGCTGGGCGTCGGCGAAGATCCTGTTCTTCTTCGGTCTGGCCCTGGCGGCGCTGATCGTGTTCGGCGCCTGGGAGCCGCGGCGCGACGATCCGCTCATCGATCCCAGGTTCTTCCGCAGCGCGCCATTCTCGGGAGCGACGGCCACCGCGGTGACCGCGTTCGCGGCGCTGGGCGGCTTCTTGTTCCTCAATACCTTGTACCTGCAGGACGTCCGGGGATTCAGCCCGCTGGCAGCCGGGCTTTTCCTGCTGCCGCTGGCGGCGACGATGGCGGTCTGCGCGCCGCTGGCCGGGCGGATCGTCGCGGCCCGGGGGGCCCGGATCCCGCTCGTGATCTCCGGCCTCGCCCTGATCGCCGGCGGGCTGCTGCTGACCAGGCTTACCGACGCGGCGGGCGCCGGGTTCCTGGTGATCAGCTACGTGGTGTTCGGTGCCGGGTTCGGCCTGGTGAACGCGCCGATCACCAATGCCGCGGTGTCCGGCATGCCCCGCCAGCAGGCGGGCGTCGCGGCCGGCGTCGCGTCCACCAGCCGGCAGGTGGGCACGTCGCTCGGCGTGGCGGTCATGGGCTCCATGCTGAGCGGCAACCTGCATGGCGCGATGCGCACCGGGTTCGTGGCCGCCAGCCAGCTCGGCTGGTGGATCGTGGCCGCCTGCGGTGCGGTCATACTCATCCTCGGCATCATCACGACCGGCCCCTGGGCGCGCCGCACCGCGGCCCGTACCGCGGCCCGGCTCGAAGCAGCCGACGGCGCGCTACCCGCCAGAAGCGAGATAGCCGTCCCGTGACCGTCCGGCCGGGCAGGACGGGCTGAGGCGGGCGAGAACCCACCCAGCGTCCGCTGCTTATCCCTGACGCTCCGCCCGTGGTGCTCGCTCCTGCGCCAGGATGGCCACCGCCTCCTCGATCTGCGCGTCCGTGTGGCTGGCATTAAGGAAGAAGCGCAGCCGCGCGGCCGTATCCGGCACGGCGGGGTGGACGATGGGCTGGACGTTCACGCCACGCCGGCGCATCCGGTCGGCCAGCAGCAGCGCGCTGGCGGAGGTGCCGGTGATGACGGGTACCACAGGTGCCGGGCCCGGTCCGACCCCGAGTCCCGTCCTGGCCGCTCGCCGGCGGAACAGCTCGGCGTTGGCCCGCAGCCGCGCCACCCGTTCCGGCTCGGCGCGCAGCAGGCCGAGCGCGGCAACGGCGGCCCCCGTGGCGGCCGGCGGCAGGCCCACGCTATAGACGAATCCCGGCGTGGTGTACCGCAGGTACTCGATGAGCCTGGCCTGGCCGGCCACGTAGCCGCCGCAGCTGGCGAGGGCTTTGGACAGGGTGCCCATCAAGATGTCGACATCCCCCGGCCGTATGCCCCAGTGCTCGGTGGCACCGCGACCGGTCGCGCCCAGCACCCCGAGGCTGTGCGCCTCGTCGAGGTAGAGCAGGAAGCCGTG
>Ga0335078_10001077_pt1 | contig 41564 bp, 24 predicted proteins | sample Lox_Sample_32_FD_206711 | JGI IMG/M metagenome (GOLD analysis project Ga0335078, IMG submission 206711) | Soil microbial communities from Loxahatchee National Wildlife Refuge, Florida, United States - Lox_Sample_3.2 | ecosystem: Environmental > Terrestrial > Soil > Wetlands | place: USA...
GCCTGGTCTCCGGTGCTGTGGTCGCCGGGAACGTCCAGCTGGCCGGTGCCGCTGCCCTACGACGCCGAGAACGTCGGCGCCGTTACCGGGCTCCCGGCGATCGCCAGCTACAACGACCAAGACGCCGACAAAGTCGCGTACTTCGGGGCCGGCACCCAGGCAGTCCGCCGGGTCCTTGCCAACGTCCCGACGTACATGATCTGCGACGACCACGACGTGACTGACGACTGGTTCATGAACCGCCTGTGGTGCGAGCGCGTGCTCGGCATAGATGACGACACGCTGGGCCGCCGAATGGTCCGCAACGCCCTGATCGCGTACGCCGTATTCCAGGCCTGGGGTAACACTCCGCAGCAGTTCGACCCCGCTGCGCCTGGTCCGCCCCCTGGCGCCCAACTGCTGACGCAGCTGGCAGCCGGCCAGGAAATGACTGATGACCTGACGACGAGCTCGGACACCGGCATCTCCGCCCTCCTCGGAATGCCCGGTCCGTTGTCGCCCAGCTCGCCTGCGCTGTCACGACCGACCGGATCACTTACCTGGAGTCACCGATGGAGCCAGGCCGGCTGGCCCTTCGAGGTGATCATGCTGGATTGCCGGACGCTGCGCCGGTATGGTCCCGGCGAACTGGAGCCGCCCCAGCTGCTCGACGATGGCACCAGTCCGTCCGCAAACGCCGATCAGTTTGCGGCCCAGCTGGGCATGCCCGCGGCCGCGGGCACGGTCACACTCGTCGTCGCCCAGACCCCGGTGATCGGAATCCGGTGGATCGAAGAGAACCTGCAGCGCGGTCCTGGCTGCGAGGCTATCTTCGGCCACGACGCGGAGGCCTGGTCGCTGGTCGGCAATGGCTATCAGTTAATGCTCGCGGGCCTGGCGGCGCACAACCCGATGACCATACTGCTCTCTGGCGACGTCCACTACAGCTTCGTCGCCTCGGCCGACTACTGGGCGACGACGCCGTGGGGCGCGGCATCGCTCAGCGCGCCGCGAACCGCGCGAATCATCCAGCTCAACTCCAGCGCAGCTCGCAACGAGACAGCTTTGACACGAATCTTCCACACCGCAGGATTCTCGACACTCGATGCGCTGGGGATGCCTGCCGTCGAAACCTGGGCCGGTTTCCAGACGCCGTCATACCACCAGATCACCGTCCTGCCCAACCTGCCGGCGATCGAGAAGCTCAATGGTTCCCCTGCAGTACTTACGGCCGAGGAGTACAAGGCCGTCTACGCCAGCGCGACGCCGCCGCCGACACCAGACTGGAAATACCGGATTCAGTTCGTCAGCGGCATCCGCGACAACGCGCCGCCATTCAACCCGCCAGGAACGCAGGACACCATGCCGGCCGACTTTCTGGACCCCGGAGCAGCCGGACTCGCCGACTTCGTTACCTACGTACGCGCGGCTGCCGGAACGGAGATCATCGGCCAGAACAACGTCTGCCTCGTGACCTTCACCGGCGATGATCCGGCAAGCTGGCACGTGCAGCAGGCCGTTATGTGGCGTCCCGATCCGGGCACCGGCCCGCAGGAGATCCCCGCTGACGTCACTGCGCCGGTGGATGTAACCCGTTTCGATGTTGCGCTGCAATACGGACCCGAGCCGAGCCTGGGCTGACGGCCATGGCTGACTTCTTTGAGATCCTGTTCGGCGAACTCGCCGTGCTGATACAGCCGGTGCAGGACGCGACGCAGTCCGGCTGGGGCCTCAACGAGCTCGTCAATCCCCTCGGTTTCGACCTGGATGTGATCACCAGCCTGGATCTGGCCCCGCTTCAGGCCGCCCTAGGTGCGATTGTCTCGGCCGTGCAGGCTCTGGAGACGGGGGACGGGCCGCAGGCGATAGCCGACGTAGCGGATGCCCTCGGCTCGGTTTCCTCGGCTTTCACCGCAGTACAGGAGCTGCTGAGCAGCCTAGAGCAGGCATCTGACCTGCCGGCCGGCCTGGCCGCCCAGATGGAGAATGCCGGCGCTGACCTAGTTCAGCAGTTGATATCCAGCTACGTCCAGAGCCATCCGATCTCGGCCGGCTTGCTGGGTGCCCTCGGCGCACTGACTAACACGACGCCCTCAGGTACGCCCATCACCGTTCCCGCCACGGGCGCAATTGCGTATCTGCCAACCGCGACCCAGCAGGTAGACGTACAGACCATCCTTGCGTTCGTTCGCGATCCCGTCGGCACGCTGTCTAGTCAGATCTTCGGCGGGCCCGCATCCGCTCTGACTGCGCAACAGCAGGTGACGGCGCTGGCGGCTGCGCTCGGGCCGCGGCTGCAGTCCCTCGGGATTCCGCTCGGTCGGGCCATCAGCCTCGGTACCGACCAGCGCTACCGGACCCTGACGGGAGATCTGGGCGCAGCCGGCGACGAACTGGCCAACTCGGCTATCACGGTGCCGCTGGTCAGCGACGACGGTATCGGCGAGGTCATGCTGGGCATCACCATTGTCCCGGCAGGCGGATCGGTGCCGCGGAACACCGTCGTGCTCACGGTCGAGGGCGAGGCCAGCGAGACGATCACCGCGGGTGCCTGGCAGCTCACGCTCAGCGCCGCCGGCGCCGTCCGGGCACTGGCCGTCGATACCGCCGGTCAGGTAGCGCTCCCGAGTGCCAATGCCGCCGGTGACACCCTGACGCTTGGCCTCGCACTGAGTTACTCCCCGCCCGGCCCGCCGGCCGCGGCGCCTTCCGGATCAGCGGCTGGAAGCAGCGCACCGGCGGTGGGGGGAACGAGTCAGCCACCGGCCCTGCTCATCGGCGCCGCCAACGGGACCCGCCTGCAGGTAAGCGCGCTCACGCTCGGTGGAAATGCGTGCTTTGGCGCTACTGCCGCGGCCGACATCGATATCGCGATCACGCTGACCAACGCTGCGCTAGTCCTGGACTTCTCCGAAGGTGACGGGTTCCTGCAGCAGGTGGCCAGCTCAGTCCTCGGCAGTCCCGTCAGCGCCAGCGCCGACGTCACCATCGGCTGGGCTCGCGGGCGAGGCGTCTATCTCAAGGGCGGCGGGACAGTAGACAACGCCGGTCCCGCGGGCCTGTCCGCCCAGCTCGCCGCCAATCTCGATTTCGGTCCGATTCGCATTCAGAGTGTGACGATCGGGTTCGCGCCTACTCAGGCACAAGGCGGCGAGCAACTCACGCTGACTGCAGGGGTGAGCGCCTCAGTCACCATCGGGCCTGTCGTTGCTACGGTCACCAACGTCGGCCTCGCCGCTACGATCGACGGGCAGCCGGGCAATCTTGGTGCGCTCGATCTTGCACTCGGGTTCAAGCCGCCGGACGGCATCGGGCTGGCCCTGGACGCGCCGCCGGTAGCCGGCACCGGCTTCCTGTCCTACTCCGCGACCGACGGCCGCTATCTCGGCGCGTTCGCGCTGACGGCCGGGGACGTGGCAATCTCGGCCGTCGGAGTGCTCGACACCAGGCTGCCGGGCGGCGCTTCCGGCTACTCGCTGCTGATCGTGGCGTCCGCGACGGTCCCGCCGGTAGAACTAGGCTTCGGCTTCTCGCTGTCGGGCATCGGCGGGCTGGTCGGCGTGAACCGCACCGCGAACGTGCCGTCGCTGCAGGCGCTGGCCCGGGCGGGGCGGCTGGATGACCTGATGTTCCCGGCCGATCTGATCCACCGTGCGCCGCAGGTGGCGGCGAATCTGGCCCAGCAGTTCCCGGCGGCGCAGGGCCACTTCATCGTCGGGCCCGCCGTGCAGATCGAGTGGGGCACCGGCGGCATGATCTACGCCGACATCGGCGTGTTCATCGAGCTGACCGACAGCGGCGGCGGCGTCACCGTGCTGCGGATCGCGCTGCTCGGGCTGGTGCAGATGACCCTGCCCAGCGCGGCCGCCCCGGTCGCGGACATTACCCTCGACGTGCTGGGCGTGCTGGATTTCGCCGCGCAGACACTCAGCCTGGACGCCGGACTGCGCAACTCGACCATCGCCACGTTCCCGCTCACCGGCCAGGCGGCGCTCCGGGCCGGGTGGGGCAGCAACCCGGAGTTCCTGTTCGCGATCGGCGGCTTCAACCCGCATTTCCAGGCGCCGGCCGGCTTCCCGGCATTGCAGCGGATCGGCCTGGCGATCGGCGGCGACAACCCGCGACTGCGGCTGTCGGCCTATCTGGCGGTGACGTCCAACACGCTCCAGCTCGGCTGCGCCGCGGATCTCTACGCCGCGGTGCGCGTCGCCGGCGTAACCGCCGCCGTGCAGGCGTCGCTGACGTTCGACGCGCTCGTCCAGTTCCAGCCGTTCGGGCTGATTGTCGACCTGACGATCGCCGCCGCCATCCTCGTCAACGACAACCCGCTGCTGTCGCTCAGCCTGGCCCTGCACGTCACCGGCCCGCAGCCGTGGACTGTCACCGGGTCGGCCAGCTTCCAGTTCCTGTTCATCTCGATCACGGTGCCGATCAGCGTCACCGCGGGGCCCGCCGCGCCCCTGCAGTTCCCGCAGACCGTCGACCTGGACAGCAACCTGCTCACGGCGCTCACCGATCCGCACAGCTGGGCGACCGGCCCGCCGCCCGGCCGCGGCCTGGTGCATGTCCGCAGCCAGAACGCCGCCCAGCCCGCCATGCACCCGCTCGGGTCGGTGACCGTCCGCCAGCACGCCGTGCCGCTAGCCCAGCGGGTGGAACGCTACGGCCCCGACCTGATCGACGCGCCGTGCCAGTACACGATCACCGGCACCCAGCTCGGCGGCCAGCCGGCCAGCAGTACCGCCGTCACCGATTTTTTCGCGCCTGCGCAGTTCCTGACCATGACGGACGCGCAGAAACTGTCCGCGCCCTCGTTCCAGACGATGACCGCCGGGACCACCCTCGGCACGTCCGCGCTCACTGTGCCATGCGCGGCAGGCACCGTCATCGACACCCAGTCGACCGCGACCTGGGACACGCTGATCCTGGACAGCCCTGATCCGGCGAGCAGCGGAACGCAGCCGGCCGTGGTAACCAGCTCCGGCCAGGCGACCGTGCCCGGTACCGTGCTCGCCAACCAGCTCAGCGGAGCGGCCATCGCCGTCAACGGCCCGTCCGGACGGGGCCAGGCGCCTTACGCCGCGCCCGGCAGCGGCATCGGCGTGGAGCAGCCGACGTACGCGGTCGTCGGCATGAACCTGCGCGCCCCCGGCACCACGGCCGCCATCACCACGCTGCGCATCGGCAGCATCGCGGCTGGTCAGGCTGTGGCCGCAGCAGTCGGTGACCCGCAGGACACCCAGGTGGTCTACACCTCCGAGGTGCCGGGCTGATGGGTACCGTTACCTTCCTCCCCTGGACGCTCGCAGGCGCGAGCGCGGTCGTCAACGCAGCCGGCACCGCGATGGGCACAAACCGCCCCGCCGTGCATGTGGCTCTCACGGTGACGAAGCAGCTCGACAACGGCAGCACCACCCTCCTCCCGCCCGCGACGGTCGACATGCAGCTGCTCGGGCCGGGTGACATCCTCGGGCTCGCACCCGGCCAGGTCGCGAGGACCGAGCCGGCCGACGGCGCGACTGGCGTGCTGACCAGCGTCTTCCCCGCAGTCGAGTTCGCCGAGCTGACGCTGCCCTGGCTGTTCACCCCCGCCGCCGAGAATGTCGGCTGGCCCGGCGGTACTGCGCCGCCAGCAGGCAGTCACCGGCTGCTGCCGTGGGTCTGCCTCGTCGTCGTCCCGGACGCCGCCGGCATCACTCTTGATACGGCCGCGAACACGCTGACAATCGGAGCACCCGCCGACGCGCGTCAGGAGCTGCCCGACCTGGCGGACGCCTGGGCCTGGGCCCACGTCCAGTACGCCGGGAACCTGGACGCCGACGCGACCGGTACCAGCGGCGCCACGCAGCCCGCCCCGGCCGGCAGCGCGGCGAGCACGCTAGCCGCCCGCCCGGCAGCGGGCCTTTCCCGGCTGCTGGGCCCGCGCCAGCTCGCACCGGACACCCGCTACTTCGCGTGCGTGGTGCCCACGTTCATGGCCGGGCGGGTGGCCGGCCTCGGCGGCAGTCCGGACCCGACCGCCCGGGCGGCGCCGGCCTGGGATGTCAGCCCGACCGGAGAGGCGAGCCTGACCCTGCCGGTGTACTACAGCTTCGCTTTCACCACCGGCACGGGCGGCGACTTCCTGTCCCTGGCCCAGTTGCTGGTCCATCCGCCGGACCTGACCGCTGGCCCGGGCACTGGTCTGGGAACCATCACCCTGGACGTCACCGTGCCGGCCACGACCAGCCCGGCTGCGCCTGCAACCTCGGTCCAGCTCACAATGCCCGGCATGCTCCAGCCGGCCCAGACCGCGCCGCCCGCTGATCCGGCCACCTTCGCCGCGGTACGGCAGTGGCTGACGGCGGCCATCACCCCGAGCTCCGCCGATCCGGTGCCCGAGCTGCTACCGACCGCGTACGGTGCGCCTCAGGCCGGGATCGCCCGGGCGCAGCTGATGACCGGTTCCCCTGAGCCGCCCGCGTGGTTCACGACGCTGAACTGCGACCCGAGGCTGCGGGCGGCGGCGGCGCTCGGCAAGCAGGTCGTGGCCGGGCAGCGCGAGCAGCTGGTCGCCGCCGCCTGGACGCAGGTCGAGCAGGCCCTGCAGGCGAACGCCCTGCTGTCCCGCGCGCAGCTCGCCCGCGCGGTAGGCGACCGGCAGTCGGCCAAGCACCTGCCGCAGTCGAGCCCGCTGAGCTTCCTGCAGGTCACGTCGCCGCACGCCAGCCGGGTGCAGGTGACCGCGGGCGACGTCGTGGGCAGCGTCTGGAGCGTCGTGCGCGATCCGTCCGCCGACGCCAGGCTGGCCGCGGCGACGAGCCCGGCCTACCGCCGGCTGACCCGTCCCCGCGGCCCGCATGCAAGGAACGTCGCGGTGTCCGCCCCGCCCGCTATCAATATTCCGCCGCAGCAGCTCACACCCGGGAACCCGCCGTTCGGCCCGGACCAGACAGTGCCCGCCAGGGTTTTCGCCGAGCGGCTGTCGCCGGTCGCCGCCACCGTGGCGCAGGCCGGTAGTCCGGCCGACTCGCTGCGCGGATTCGCGCCGCAGGTGAGCTTCCCAGCCGGAATGATCACTGCGCTGGCGGCGGCCGACCAGGACGCGATACTGCCCGGCGCGGGCACCATCCCGGCCAACACCGCGCTGACCCTCCAGGCCAACCCGCAGCCGATCGCGGCATACCTCGTCGGGCTCAATACCGAGATCAGCCGGCTGCTGCTGTGGCGGGGAGTACCGGCCGACCCGAGGTGCACGCCGTTCGCGTATTTCTGGGACCAGCGCGGCCAGGCGGCGGGCGGACTGCCGGATATCCAGGCAATCGCCGGCTGGTCCGCGACCAGCACGCTCGCTGCGCAGGTCGCGACCAATTCCAGCGGCATCGTCCTCGCGGTCCGGGCTGACCTGCTGCGCCGCTATCCCGATACGGCCGTCTTCGCGACCCCCGCCCTGGAGGCCGGAAACGGCACGCACACCTTCGACATCAGCACTCCCGCCAGCGTCATCCAGCCCGCGTTCACCGCAACCCTGCCGCCAGACCTGCATCTGTACGCGTTCCCTGACATCAGTCCCTCGGCCGCGACCGGTACGCATGGTTACTTCTTCGTGTTCCAGGAGCAGCTGAGCGAGACCCGGTTCGGCACCGACCCGATGACCAACGCACATGTCGCACCCCCGGCGGGCAGCTACTGGACGCCGGCCTCGCTCGCAGCGCTCGCGCCGCAGCCGGCCCACTCGGGCGGCATCGCGAGTGCGGTCAGGATGCTCCCCGTCCTGGCCGCGATCCACGCCCGGGCACTGCTACCACCGGCCGGAGGCTGACCGTGGCGCTTGAGCAGGAGATCGCCGGACTCCAGAACGACATCACCGCCACCCAGCAGCTCGCGCAGCAGATTACGGCGGCGGCAGCGAGCCTGGCCCAGGCGCTGACCCTGACCGGCCAGTTCGCCGGCGCGCTCACCAGCGCGGCGCAGCAGCTCACGACCCTCGCGGCCGGCGTTCATGACACCCCGTCGGCCACCGAGGCGCAAGCGACCGCCCGGCAGATACAGCAGCAGTGCCAGACGGCGCTCACCACCGCCGCCCCGGCCGAACAGGCCTGGCGAACCGTCACGACCGTGTCGCAGCAGCGGGCCAGCTGGCTGCTCGCGCGGTGGCAGCAGTGCCACGCGGAGCCGCCGGGAGGGACGCCCACCGCCATGTCCGAGCCGCTCGCCCAGGCCCTCGCGGCCTACAACAGCGCGACGGCACAGCTGGACACCACGATGCACGCCGCGACGACGTTCCCGGCCCTCGGCCTGGTCCCGGTGCCTACGCCCGCGCAGGTCGTCGCCTGGCTGCAGGAATGCAGCCAGTTCCTGACCGCCGAAGTCAGCCAGGTCAGCGCCGACACCAGCCAGCTGAGCACGACACTGACGTGGGCCACGGTCGAGACGACGGCGGCGACCGCGGTCACGACCGCGCAGGGATGGCTGACGCTCGCGCAGCGGATCGCCGGCGCGCTCGCCGGTCCGGTGGACCCGGCCGGCCTGACCGCCCGGCTGTCGGACCTGACCGCGCTGCGGGTCAGCATCTGCCCCGACCCGATCACGCCGGCCGACCGGGCCATCTACAACCGACGGATGGCCGAGCTCGACGTTGCGCTGGCCGGGCTGCTGGCCGCGCCCACGGGCGCCGCCGCCACCCCCGTCGTGATGCTGCCGGTGCGGCTGGAGACCCGGCTGTTCCCGGCGCCGGCCGGGGGGACGGAGATCCGCATCCGCGTCTACCCCGACAGCCTGCACGTCGACGCCCACGATCCGAGGCTGACCCCGGACGAGGACCTATGGGTGCAGCACATCCAGTCGGTAACCGCGGGTGGCGCGGCCCTCCCGGCGGCCGAATGGGCCCAGCTCGCGGCGCAGTTCGGCCCGGCCAGGGCCGCCTACCTGCTCGATCCCGGCTCTGATCCCGGCTCCCGGCCGGGGCCGCTGACCGGGCCCGCGGTGGCCGCCGGACTGCCCGACCACTGGCTCGCCATCGCCTACGGGCCGGACGGCAGCCCGCTCGGCGCCGCGGCCGGGGTGCCGATCTCGCCGGTTCCGCTCCAGGTCAGCTCCGACCCGTTGGCCCCGCCGGGCGGCCAGGCCGGCGATCCTCTGGTCGACCCGGCCCTGCGCTGGATGATCGACTTCGACACCGCGGTGAGTCACGGCATGGGCATCAGCCTGATCGTCGACGGCGGCGCGGCGGGGACGCCGCCGTCCGGCGAGACGACCGGGCTCGCGGCCCTGTCCCGGCTGGTGGTCGTCGGCGTGCAGGCCGCCGACGGGACGACTGCTCTTACCAGCCTGCTGGCCGCCCACCACTACACCAGCGGTCTGGAGCTGGTCAGCTATGGCACCCCGACCAACAACACTGGCGACTCCCCGGCCGGGTACAGCAGCGCGGACCCCGGCTACGCGCGCTCTTACGCGCTTGAGGTACTCCGGCCCGCGGTCGTTACCGGGGACGCGGCCCGGCTGGCGGCCGCGCTCGGCGTCGATCCCGGCATTTTCGCCGCGGCCGCCCCGGGCCCGGTCACTGAGCAGACCGACCAGCAAGCAATGACGGCGCTGACCTGGCCGGCGACCTGGGGCGCGTTTCTCACCAGCTTCACGGGCATGAGCGGCGTGACGGCCGAGGGCCTGCGTAGCTGGGCAGTCGCGTGGGTGCGGCCACAGGGTCCGCTGCCGACGCTCGCGGTAGGCCGCCGCGTCACCGGGATCGTCCCCGTCATCGCGCTCGACCAGTGGTCCGACGCCGCCGACACGACTGCCGTCGGCGTGCACCGCATCGTGTCCGGAGCGCTCAGCGCCTGGCTGGGCGCAGACCCGTCGGCCGCCGGCCTCGATTTCGATTCGCTGCTGTCCCGGCGCCCGGTCACGACGGAGGCGTTCGGCCGGGTCGGCGCCATCATGCCGGGCTGGCTCGAGGCCGGCTACGACCTCATGGGCGTCACGAACAGCCAGATCGCGACCACGACCGGAACCACGCTGCCGGGCCTGCTCGCGCAGATCGGCACCGCGATAGGGCAACCCGGCCCGCTGACGTGGCCCGCCGGCTTCCTGGTGCTACCCGATCCGCTTGCCCCGGCGCCGCCCTGGCCGCTCGTCGCACCAGACGGCTCGCTGCCGCTGACGGACGGGGCACCCGGCTATCTGGCCGGACTGCCCGCGCTGTCCGTGACCGGCGCGGTAGCTAACCCCGCCGCCCTGCTGGAGTTCGTCGCCAGCCAGTCGTGCTTCCTGACGCCGGGCGTCGCGGCCGCGACCAGCACGTTCGCTGCCCGCGGCAATCTCGGCGACCAGCCCGAGCCGACCGCGCCGTCGGCCGCGAGCGAGCTGAGCGGCGCCGTCAGCTACCTGGCCGGGCGGGCGGACGCCGACTTCGACTCCCTCTTCGGCAGCGCGCTGGACGCCGCGAGCTTCCGCCTCGATGCCTGGGCGACGGCGCTTGCGACCAAGCGCCTCGGCGAACTCAGGACTGCCAGCAAGATCGGGATCCTGGTCGGTGGTTTCGGCTGGGTGGAGCACCTCGTGCAGCGCCCGCTGCTCGACTCGGCCCAGATCGAGGCTGAGCCGGCCGCGCTCGCCGACCCCTACAACGCCGGCTACCAGCTCGCGCCCAGCGTCCAGCAGGCCACCACTGCGGCCGTGCTGCGCAGCGGCTACCTAACCCGCAACCCGATCGATCCCGGCGCCAGCGCGCCGCCGCTGACCGGCGCAGCAGCGTTCAGCGTCGACCTGTCCTCCCGCCGCGCCCGGCTGGCCAGCTGGCTGCTGGACGGTGTCCGGCAAGGGCAGCCGCTGTCGGTGCTGCTGGGCTACCGGTTCGAGCGAACCCTGCAGGAGTCCGGCCTCGGTGACCTGATCGAGGTATTCCGCCAGGTCGCGCCGTACACCCCGGCCATTACCTCCGGCGCGGACGGCACCGCGGGCGGCCCGCCCACCGAAGCCGCGGTTCCGACCGACGTCGTCGACGGCGTCGCGCTCAGCCTGCTCGCGCCGGCAGCACCAGGACCGGCGTCGGCCAGCCAGTGGGCGCAGGCCCAGCCCGCCCTCGCCGAACTCAGTGAAACCCTGGACGCAGCGGCGGACGCGGTAACCGCGCAGGCCGTGCACGACAGCCTGACCGGCAACACGTACGCGGCCGCGGCCACGCTCGACGCGGTGGCGTCGGGCAGCGTGCCACCACCGGACCTCACGTTCCTCGACACGGTCCGCACCGGCATCGCCCTCAGTCACCGGGTCCTGGTACCGGTCCCGGTCCCGGCCAGCCTGCCTGCAGGCTGGGCCGGCACGCCGCGCGGCAACGCCGAGCCCGCGCTGACCGCCTGGGTGGCCGGGCTGCTCGGCAACCCGGCCCAGATCGCCGCCACCGTGAGCCTCGTCGACGCCACCGGCGCGGCCATCGCGGGCGATCCGGTGGCCATTACCCTCGCGAGTCTCGGGCTGGGTCCGCTGGACCTCGTCGCGCTCGCCGATCGCCCGGCCGAGCTGGAACGGCTCGCGGTGCACGCCGTGCTGAGCACGCAGCCGGCCAGTGCGCCTGCCGCTGCTGACGGGACGCTGGACACCAGCCCGGCGGGGGCGGCAAGGCCACTGGCGGCCGCGCTCACCGTCGCCGCCGCCGCCGGGCGGGTGATCGGCGCGGGGCGCGCCGCCGACGCGCGAGACCTGGCCCCCGCGGGAACGGTGACCGACCCCGGTGCGAACCTCAGCGATCTCACTCTCCGGGTGTCCGGCGGCACCGGCAATCCCGGCGTCGTCGCGGAACTCACGAGCGCGGCGGACGCATTCGCCACCGCGCTGCCCGGAGACCCGCCGCCCGGCTCGGGGCTGCCGCCCGCGACCGGCATACCCGCCGGCGCCAGCCCGGACGCACTGGCCGCGGCGCTGGTCCAGGCCGTCCTGCTCGGGGTCACCGCGGCGGCACCGTGCGGTACCGGGGCGGCCGCGCTGGCCGGGCTGGTCAGCCAGGCCAGGGGTGCGTGGGCGGAGATCGTCAGCCGGCTAGCCGCGGTGAGTGCTCTGCCTGGTTCGACGCTGGCCGGGCTGCTGGGCCAGCTCGAGGCGGCGTTCGGCGGCGGATTCACTGCCCTGCCGCAGGTCAGCACCACCCCCGCCAACCTGCTGGCCAGTGCCGCCGCGCTGACCGTCACCGAGACAACCGACGCCGGCCAGGGACCGGACGCCTGGCTGGCCAAGGCCAGCCGCGTGCATCAGCCGCTCGCCGACCTGCTCGACGCCTGCTGCGGTGCCGAGGCACTGGGCAGCGGGCCGCAGCTCGCGCTCACGATCGCGCAGCTGCCGGCGCCGCAGGCGGCGACGGCGGGCGGCACCGCGACCCCGGCGCAGTGGGCCGGGCAGCCTTTCACCGGTCAGCCACCTCCGGGCAACTGCCTGTCGCTGGCCCTGATCGCCGCGGTGCCTCCGCCCGCGACGCTGTCTGCGCTGGTAGTGACGGACTGGACCGAGGTCATCCCGAGCGCGAGCGAGCTGACCGGTCTCACCTACCACTACGACGGCCCGGACGCGCAGGCCCCGCAAGCCGTGCTGCTGGCGGTTCCCGCCAGCCCGACGGCGACCGGCTGGGCTTACCAGGACCTGCTGGCGACCGTCAGGACGGCGCACGACCTGGCACACGCGCGCGGTGCCGATTACGCCGACCTGCCGGCCGCGGCCCGGCAGGTGCTGCCGGCCGCCTACTTCGCCAACCGCAGCGTGCTCAAGCCGGGTCCGTGGCCGGCGGTGCTGCCCGAGCTCGAAGTGCCGCCCGGCTACATGGTCCAGACGCTGGAGGCGGTCAGCATTTCGGGCGTCTCAGTGACCGGTGGCGCGCTGGAGCAGTCCAAGACCGGGCAGATCACGGTCACCGGGATGAACTTCGCGCCCGCCAGCACTCCGGCGCTGCCGCCGACAGCGTTTGCCGTGCCGGGCGGCGGCGTCACTATCGTCAGCGGCACCGTCACCAACACCCAGGCAACGCTGAATGTAACGGTCGACCCGGACGCGCCGGCGGGCACCCGCACCCTTACCGTGGGGACCGCCAGCCGGGCCAGCTCCGTCACGATCAACCTGCAGCCGCGCGCCACCGGCTGCGATACCACCAGGCTGTCCCAGGCCATGACCGTCGTAACCCAGACGGTCACCGTCTCCGGCCAGGCGCTTACCGGCGCGACCATCTCGGCCTCCGGCGCGCCGGCTGTCACGTTCCAGCTCGCCAGCAGGTCGGCCACGCAGGTACTGATCACGGCCACGATCATGGCCTCCAGTTACTCGCCTTATCGCTCCGGCGCGGCGGCGGCAGGATCCGAAGCACTGCGGCCCGAGCTGACCGATGGCGGATCCGACGGCGGACCGCCGGTCTACCGGCCGCCGGTCCACGTCACCGTGCCGCTGACGCTGACGGTGACGCCCGGTCCCGGCGAGCCCGCGGCCACGTTCGCCCTCGTGCTGGACGAGATCGTATGAGCCCCCGCGACGCGGCCCGGCAGGCCGAGGAGAGCCATGAGTGAGCAGGAACAGACACCGGCGGACGGCAGCGAAGACCGCGAGCTGCCCAACGGCGGCAGCGGCGGCACTCCCCCGCCGCCGACGCTGGTCATCGTGCAATTTTCCACCGCCACCACCGCCCAGCCGCTGGCCGGTCTGCCGTTCACCGTGCAGGGCACCGCCAGCTCGAGCCCGGCGGGCGCGGTGACGATCGTCAGCCTCACCATGAACGGCACGGCCGTGCCGGTCGTCAGCGACACCGGCAACTGGGCAACCTGGCACGCGGTGGTCACGCCCGCCGGGCCCGGCGTGTACACGCTCGTCGCCGGCGTGAGTTCAACGCCGCTGGGAAAGACTGCCTCGGCCACGCTTCAGCTGACCGCCGTCAGCATCCTAAGCGCCGCCAGCCCGACGCCGTCGTCCGGCCCCATCACGACCTCGACGCTGTCGTTCACCGCGGGCGTCGCCGTCGCCTCGACGCTGGCGTTCACCGTCGGCTCGGGCAGCTGGCAGTACCAGATCGGTACCGGCGCGTGGGCGCAGCCGGCCGCCGTCAGCTTCTCCGGCGTCTGGCAGCTGACGCTGTCGCTGCCGGCTACGGCCGTCCCGCCGGGCACCAGCTATCCGCTCACCATCCGGGCGACCGGCGCGCCGAACCTCACGGCCACGCTCGCGCTCACGGTCCAGCCCGTAGATAAGACCCCGCCGGTGATCACGAGCGTGACCGCTCCGGCGGAGGCCATCGCGGGCAACCCGCCGGCGACGGTCAGCGCGCAAGTGACCGACAAGGTCGCGGGCCAGGTGTCCAGCGGGGTTCCGGCGCAGAACGTCACCTTCCAGCTCGACGGCCGGACCTGCCCGGCAGCCCAGTCCACCGCCGGTGACCCGGGCACCTGGTCCGCGACGCTGCCCGCGCTGACGAACGCCCAGCACACGCTCACCGTGACCGCCACCGACGCCGCCGGCAACACGAGTACCGCGACCCGATCCATCTCGGTGGCGCTGACCAGCTGGACCCGGCTGGAACCCGTGCCCAGGGATCCGACCCTGATGGAAGGCCTGCAGGCCCGGGTCGCGGATCCGTACTGGCTGCTCGCCCGCCAGGCGGCTTTCGGAGAGCTCACCGGCCAGGACACCGCCTCGCCGGTGTCGTTCCGGCTGCGGGCGACCAGCAGCAGCATCACCCGGTTCCGGCCGGCCCGCGCGCCCGGCACCGCGAATCCGGCCACCGGGTCCGGCGTGCTGCTGGCCGACGGCCCGGGCGGCCCGCTTGAGATGCTGGCCGAAGCCGAGGCGGAGCCCGACACCGCCGGACCACCACGGCCCCTGTTCGCCGCGCAGGCAGGGCTGCACTACCGCCGGCTGCTCGGGCGGGCCGCCGGCGCCGGCAACCTGGCTGCGTACGAGAGCGGCCTGCTCGCCGACTATCCGTTCCCGGCCAGCCAGCCGGTGACGGCGGCATACGCCGGCGTGCCGCCGCCGGCCACCGCCGGCGACCCCGTGCTCGCGCCCTACGCGGGTCGCGTACCCGATGGCACCCGGCTCTACGCCGACCTGGCCGCGGCGCTGCGGCCGCCCGGCGGCGGCACCGGCGCGCTGCCGGCCAGCCCGGCACTGGGCGGAGCGAACGCGACCGTGGTCACGAGCGTCGCCCGCGCGTGGCTGGCGTGGTACGACGCCGTCTCCGGCCAGGAACTCGGGCAGCACGACACCTGGATCCCGGAGCGAACCGAGTACGCGTTCAGCATCGCCGCGCCGGGGCCTGACGCTGAGACGGTGCTCGCAGCCGGCGAGCTGGATACCGGCGAACTCGACTGGCCCGACTTCGACCTGCTGGCCAGCAGCGTGGCGACGGCCGCGGCCAGCCAGGTCAGTCTCGGCGCGGTACCCGCGGACGTGCCGGGCGGCGACGCCAGCGTCGTCATCGCCGGCCTGCCCGCACCGGTCACGTTCAGGGGCATGCCGAACCGGGCCTGGTGGGGCTTCGAGGACGCCGCCATCGACTTCGGCTCGATCACGGCGCCAGTGGAATCGGTCACCACCAGCGTGCTCGTCGAGTTCGCGATGTGCTACGGCAACGACCATTTCATCGTGCCGATCCGGCTGCCGATCGGTTCGGTGCTGCGAGTGGACAGCCTGGTCGTGACCGACACGTTCGGCGAGGTGCTGCAGGTCCGCTCCGTCGCCGACGTAGACGGCGTGGCCGGCAGCTTCCGGCTGTTCGAGCACGCGGTGCCGGTGCCGGCCGATGGCACGCTCGCCCGCGATCCGCTGTTCCTGCTGTTCCCCACGGCCGGAGAGGTCCTGTACGGACCCGCGCTGGAAGAGGTCCACTTCGTCCGAGACGAGGCGGCCGAGCTGGTCTGGGGAATCGAGGAAACCGCGCTCGGCCCGGACGGTGTGCCGGCGGACCGCACCGCCGATGCCCTTGCCCACTTCCTGCCGCTCGTGCCCACGCCGGCTGACGGCACGACGCCGCCGGCCCGCACGTACGTGCTGCGGTCCGACGTCGAGGCGAACTGGTTCCCGTTCCTGCTGTCCTATCCCCCGTCCACGCCAGCCGGGCCAGCGCCCGCAACGCAGCTGGCGATGGCCGACGTGCCCCCGCTCGCGGCGGGCCAGCCCGCGCCGTTGCCGTGGGGCCGCATCCTCGCCCCGTTCGCGCCCGTCGTTCCGGCAGCCGGCGGGCCGGCGCAGCCAGGCGTGCTGATGCCGCTCGAAGAGATCACCAGGGTGGGCACCCAGGTGGTCCGGGCCTGGCGATATGCCCGGTGGACCGACGGCAAGCAGCTGTCGTGGGTCGGACGCCGAGCCCGGCCTGGCCGCGGCCCGGGCGCCAGCGGGCTGAGCTTCGACCTGACCATCTGAACCCGGTTCGCGAGAGGAGATAGTCGATGACCGCAGACGCAGCTACCTATCCCGGCCTGTTCTACCCGGATGTATCTGGCGACGCAGGGTCGGTTGACCTCACCGGCATCCACGCCCTGTGCGCCAAGTGCACCGAGGGCACTTACTACATCGCGCCGCATTACCCGGCGCACGTCGCGAACGCCAAGGCGGCGGGCGCGTTCTGCTTCGCGTATCACTTCCTCACGACCGAGAACCCGCAGGCGCAGGCCGCGTACTGCCACCAGCACCTCGACCCGGGCATGCCGCTGATGGTCGACGTCGAGACCCAGACCCAGACCGGGAGCAAGCCCTCGCTCCAGCAGGCCCTCGACTTCGTCACCCACTTCCGGAGCCTGGGCGGAGTCGTTCACCTGTGCTACCTGCCCCAGTGGTACTGGAGCTCGGTCCTGGGCAGTCCGGACCTCGCGGCGCTGAAGAAGCTCGGCCTGGTGCTCGTATCCAGCGACTATGCCGGCTACGGAACTCACGCCGGCTGGGCCGCCTACGGCGGCATGGCGCCGACCATCTGGCAGTACACCTCGTCGGCCTCGGTGCACGGGATAAACGTCGACTTCAACGCGTTCCTCGGGTCTGGCGCGACGGACGTCCCGACCCTGCTGGCGGAGCTCAAGGCGGTGGTGACCACCGGCAAGCTACCCAGCCAGAAGACGTGGCAGGAGCTGGTGACCAAGGGCGACAAGTCGCTGGCGGAGGTCGCGAAGGCATGCGGGATGAACCCGGCCGAGCTACTACGCGCCACCGCGGTGCGCTATGGCCGCTTCGACGGGGTCACCCACGACTTCCTGGATGGCGTCTTCGCGGGCACGGTCGCCGCCGGCAGCAACGTGCCGGCCGGGGCGAGGTTCTGGGTCCTCCGGTAATCCGCGACCAAGGTATACAGGAGGTCAGGAAGTGAAGATCACAGCAACAGCGCTGGCAGCGGCCGGCACGGCGCCCACGCCGGGAACCGTCTGGGCGATCCTCGGCTGCGTCGCCGCGGCGGGTGCCGCCGGCGGACTCGCCAACGCCCTGATCGGCGGCTCGGGCGGCACCGGACGGCTCATACTGCCCCAGGTCGTGCAGGGTGTCTTCCAGCTCGGTTTCGTCGGCAACGTCTTCCTCGGCGCGTTCGGCGCGGTGCTCACCTGGGGCTTGTACGGGCCGCTCAAGGACTCGGTCATCGTCGGGACCCGGGCCGGCGGCGCCCTGCCCGCCAACCTGACCGTGACCGCCCTCGTCGGCGCAGCGCTCACCGGCGCCGCGGGCGCCAAGGTCATTACCAGCGAGCTCGACAAGAGCCTGCTGAAAAAGACCGCCATGGCGGCCGCCGTGAACGCCGGTGATACCGCTCTCGCGGTCGAGGTGGCAACTTCGCACCCTGCTGCCGCGCTGGCCGCCGCGATGCCGCCGCCGGCTTCGGCTGGCGGGTCGACGGAACCTCCGGCTGACTCGGCTGCACCGGCCGGCGCAGGCGGCGCGACGGGTCCCGGCCCCGCGGCCGGCCCGCCAGCACCCCAGCCAGGTTCGTGAACGGCGGCGGCATGGCCAGCAGGAGCAGGCGACGGTGGGCGGGCATCTTCCTGGCCCTGGCGGTGATCACCGTCGTGTTCATCGTGATCGCGGTGACGGCGCACTCGGCCCCGTGCCACGGACTCAGCTGCCCGAGCGGCGGCGGTGCCGCCCAGGCCGCGCCTGGCACCAGTATCTGGACAGTGGTCGGCGGCGTCGGCGGCGGCCTCAGCGGCCTGGGCACGCTCCTGTCGGGACTGGCGGCGCTGCGGAAGGAAAAGCCCGCCGTGGCCCCGGCCGGGAGCACGAGCGCCGGCGGCGGCCGAGTTACCGGATAGCGCCTGAGTTACCGGATAGGAGCAGCGCGCGGGCCGATCGGCGCGGGCAGCGCCGTGTTCCCGCACAGGTAGGCGTCCGCCGCGGCGGCGGCGGACCTGCCCTCGGCGATCGCCCACACGATCAGCGACTGGCCGCGGCCCATGTCCCCGGCGACGAACACGCCGGGAACCGACGTCGCGTACGACGCGTCCCTGGCCACGTTCCCGCGCTCGTCGAGGGCCAGCCCCAGCTCGCTGGTAAGCGGGCCCGGCTCGGCTCCGGTGAAGCCCATCGCGAGCAGCACCAGGTCGGCGGGCAGCTGCCGCTCCGTGCCCGGCACCGGCCGCGGCGGCGACCCCGGGCTCAGCTCCACGTCGACCAGGTCCAGCGCCCGCACCCGGCCGGCGGCGTCACCCAGGAATTGCTGGGTCGAGACCGCGTACACCCGGTCGCCGCCCTCCTCGTGCGCGCTGGACACCCGGAAGATCGCCGGATGCACCGGCCACGGCTGGCTCGCAGGCCGGCTGTCCGGCGGCCTGGGCAGGATCTCCAGCTGCGTCACCGAGGCCGCGCCCTGCCGGATCGCGGTGCCCAGGCAGTCGGCTCCGGTGTCGCCGCCGCCGATGATCACGACGTGCCGGCCGCGGGCCGAGATCTCCGGGTCCGCAGCGTCGCCGTCAGCGCCAGGGCCTGCCATGACGGCCCGCGCGGCCACCCGGTTGGCCAGCGGCAGGTACTCCATCGCCTGGTGGACGCCGTCCATCTCGGCGCCCGGCACCGGCAGCCCGCGGGCCGCCGTCGCGCCGCAGGCCAGCACGATGGCGGCGTACTCGTGCCGGAGCGTGGCCGCGGTAATGTCCTGCCCGGCGTGCACGCCGCAGCGGAACTCGGTGCCCTCGGCCAGCATCTGCACCAGCCGCCGGTCCAGGTGCCGCTTCTCCATCTTGAACTCGGGAATCCCGTACCGCAGCAGCCCGCCGGGCGCGTCGGCCCGCTCGAACACGGTCACCGTGTGCCCGGCCCTGGTGAGCTGCTGCGCCGCGGCGAGGCCGGCCGGGCCCGAGCCGATGACGGCAACCTCCCGGCCTGCCGCCACCGCCGCCGGCGACGGCCGCCGCGGCGGTACCCAGCCCTCGGTCCAGGCCCGGTCGATGATCGACACCTCGACCTGCTTGATCGTCACCGGATCGGCGCCGATGCCGAGCACGCACGCCGACTCGCACGGCGCCGGGCAGAGTCGCCCGGTGAACTCGGGAAAGTTGTTCGTCGCGTGCAGCCGCTCGATGGCGGCGTGCCAGTCTCCGCTGGAGATCAGGTCGTTCCACTCCGGGATCAGGTTGCCGAGCGGGCAGCCCTGATGGCAGAACGGGATGCCGCAGTCCATGCACCGGCCTGCCTGCCGTTCCAGATCATGGGCCGGGAAGTCGTGGTAGACCTCTTTCCAGTCCATGATGCGCACGTCCACCGGACGGCGCTGCGGCAGCCGCCGCGGCGTGCTCATGAATCCCCTCGGGTCAGCCATCCGTCCGTCCCTCAGCCCGAAGCCGCGGCCATGACGGCCTCGCTCACGTCGGTTCCGTCCTGCTCGGCCCGCTGCTGCGCCGCCAGCACCCGCTTGTAGTCGACCGGCATCACCCGGCCGAACCTGACCAGCGATGCAGGCCAGTCGGCCAGCAGGCAGGCAGCCACCGCGGAGCCGGTCTCGGCCCGGTGCCGCCGGAGCAGGCCGAGCAGGAAGTCGCCGTCCTCCTCGGTCAGCAGCTCCAGGTCGGCCATCTCGGTGTTGACCCGGCGCGGGTCGGGGTCGAGCAGGTAGGCGATGCCGCCCGACATGCCCGCCGCAAAGTTGCGCCCCACGGGCCCGAGGACCGCCACCCGGCCGCCGGTCATGTACTCGCAGCCGTGATCGCCGGTGCCCTCGGCCACCGCGACCGCACCGGAATTGCGCACGCAGAACCGCTCCCCGACCACGCCGCGCAGCAGCATCTCGCCGCCCGTCGCGCCGTAGCCGATGACGTTGCCGGCGAGCACGTGCTGCTCGGCGGGGAACGGCGCCGCGGGGTCGGGCGCGGCCACGATCCGGCCGCCAGACAGGCCCTTGCCGAGGTAGTCGTTCGCGTCGCCGCGCAGCCGCAGCGTGATGCCGCGCGGCAGGAACGCGCCGAGGGACTGGCCCGCCGAGCCGGTCAGGGTCACGTCGATCGTGTCGTCCGGCAGCCCGTCGCCGCCCCAGCGGCGCGTCAGTTCGCTGCCGAGCATCGTCCCGACCGACCGGTTCACGTTGCGCACCGGCAGCTCGAGCCGCACCGGGGTGCCCGACTTCAGCGCCCCCTCGGCGAGCAGGATCAGCGTGTTGTCTAGCGCCTTTTCCAGCCCGTGGTCCTGACCGCGCACGCAGTGCCTGGCCGTGCCGGCCGGCAGCTCCGGCACGTAGAGCACCGGCGCCAGGTCCAGCCCCGCGGCCTTCCAGTGCGCGACCGCCGCGCGCGGATCCAGCAGCTCGGCGTGCCCGACCGCCTCGTCCAGGGTCCGGAACCCGAGCCGGGCCAGGTACTCGCGCACCTCCTGCGCGATGAACTCGAAGAAGTTCACGACGAACTCGGGCTGGCCGGCGAACCGCCGCCGCAGCTCCGGGTTCTGCGTCGCGACACCGACCGGGCAGGTGTCCAGGTGGCACACCCGCATGAGTACGCACCCCGCCACCACCAGCGGCGCGGTCGCGAACCCGAACTCCTCCGCCCCGAGCAGCGCCGCGACGATCACGTCCCTGCCGGTCTTGAGCTGCCCGTCGGTCTGCACGACGATGCGGTCCCGCAGGCCGTTGCGCAGCAGCGTCTGCTGCGTCTGCGCGAGCCCGATCTCCCACGGCCCGCCCGCGTGCTTGATGCTGGTCAGCGGCGCCGCGCCGGTGCCGCCGTCATGCCCGGAGATCAGCACGACGTCCGCGTGCGCCTTCGCCACGCCCGCGGCGACCGTGCCGACACCCATCTCCGCGACGAGCTTCACGTGCACGCGGGCGGCGGGGTTTGCGTTCTTCAGGTCGTGGATGAGCTGCTTCAGGTCCTCGATCGAGTAGATGTCGTGGTGCGGCGGCGGCGAGATCAGCCCGACGCCCGGCGTGGAGTGCCTGGTCTGCGCGATCCACGGGTACACCTTGTGACCCGGCAGCTGGCCGCCCTCCCCCGGCTTGGCTCCCTGCGCCATCTTGATCTGCAGGTCGTCGGCGTTGACGAGGTACTCGCTCGTGACCCCGAACCTGCCGCTCGCGACCTGCTTGACCGCCGACCTGCGGGAGTCGCCGTTCTCGTCGGGTGCGAACCGCCGCGCGTCCTCGCCGCCCTCCCCGGTGTTCGACCGCGCACCGAGCCGGTTCATCGCGATCGCGAGCGTCTCGTGCGCTTCCGCGGAGATCGACCCGTAGGACATCGCCCCCGTGCTGAACCTCCTGACAATGCTCGCGACCGGCTCGACCTCCTCGATGGGAACGGCGGGTCGCCGCGCCACCGTGCTGTCGTCGTCGATGCCGCGGATGCGCAGCAGTCCGCGCAGCGTCATCAGCCGGGCCGACTGGTCGTCGACCAGCCTGGTGTACTCGCGGAACACGCTCTCCTGACCGGTCCTGGTCGCGTGCTGCAGCTTGAACACGGTCTCCGGGCTGAACAGATGCGGCTCGCCCTCGCGCCGCCACTGATAGTCGCCGCCGGTCTCCAGCCTGCGGTGCGGCCTGCCGCCGCGCGGCGGGTAGGCACGGTGGTGGCGCTGCGCGATCTCGGCGGCCAGCTCGTCGAAGCCGATACCGCGCAGCGGCGAGGACGTGCCGGCGAAGCAGCCGCCGATGACCTCGGGCCCGAGCCCGACGGCCTCGAAGAGCTGCGCGCCAGTGTAGGACGCGACCGTCGACACCCCCATCTTCGACATGACCTTCAGCACGCCCTTGCCGAGCGCCTTGATCAGGTGCTGCCCGGCCTGTGCCTCGCTGACGTCGCGCAGCACGCCGCGGCGGACGAGTTCCTCGACGGACTCGATCGCCAGGTACGGGCAGACCGCGGCCGCCCCGTAGCCGAGGAGCAGCGCGATGTGGTGGCACTCGCGCGCGTCCCCGGACTCCACGACGAGCCCGGCCCTGGTCCGGGTGCGCTCGGCAATCAGGTGGTGGTGCACCGAGCCGGTGAGCAGCAGCGACGGGATCGGCGCCAGCAGCGCCTCGGGCAACGTCGCGGCCGGGCCCGCCGCCGGGCCGTCCTCCAGCCAGCCCGGCCACGCCTGATCAGCCCCGGCGGAGCCGGGCGGCCTGCCCTGCCGCCCGCCGCCCGGCTGCGCGCCGCGGCCCGATGGCCAGCGGAGCCCCGGCGACGCGAGGCCTCCGCCGGCCTCGGCGCCCCGGTCCGACAAGACGATGATCCGCGCGCCGGCGGTGATCGCCGCGGACACCTCGGCGTTGATCTCCGCCAGCCGGGCGCGCAGCGCGGCTCCGCCGCCGGCCACCTCGTACCGGCCGTCGATGACGTGCGCGGCGAATCCCGGCAGGTCCCCGTCGTCGTTGATGTGCACGATCTTGGCCAGATCGTTGTCGTCGATCACCGGGAACGGCAGCACTACCTGGCGGCAGGACGCCGGGCCCGGGTCGAGCAGGTTGTGCTCGGGCCCGGTGGCCGTGCCGAGCGCGGTGACCAGCTCCTCCCGGATCGCATCCAGCGGCGGGTTGGTGACCTGGGCGAACAGCTGAGTGAAGTAGTCGTACACCAGCCGCGGCCGGTCCGAGAGCACGGCCAGCGGCGTGTCGGTGCCCATCGAGCCGAGCGGCTCGGCTCCGGTGCGCGCCATCGGCGCGAGCAGCACCCTGAGCTCTTCCTCGGTGTAGCCGAACTGCTGCTGCTGCACCAGCAGCACCTGGCTGTCGGGCAGCTCGCGGTGCCGCTCCGGCAGCCGGTTCAGGTGCAGCATGCCGGCGTGCAGCCAGTCCGCGTACGGGTGCTGCGCGGCGAGCTCGGCCTTGACCTCCTCGTCCTCGATGATCCGCCCGGCCCCGGTGTCGACCAGGAAGATCCGGCCCGGCTGCAGCCTGCCCTTGCGGACCACGGTCGCCGGGTCGAGATCGAGCACGCCGACCTCGCTGGCGAGGACGACCAGGCCATCGCTGGTGACCCAGTACCGGCCGGGCCGCAGGCCGTTGCGGTCGAGCACGGCGCCGACCAGGGCGCCGTCGGTGAACGCGATGAGCGCCGGGCCGTCCCACGGCTCCATCAGCGAGGCGTGGAAGCGGTAGAACGCATGCCGGTCCGCGTCCATCTCGCGATGACGTTCCCATGGCTCGGGAATCATCATCAGCACCGCGTGCGGCAGCGACCTGCCGCCGAGATGCAGCAGCTCCAGGCATGCGTCGAAGCTCGCCGAGTCGCTGACCGTGTCGTCCAGGATCGGCAGCAGCCGCTCGATGCCGCGGCCGGAGGCGTCGGTGCCGAACACGTCGCTGGCCAGCTGCGCCTCCCTGGCGCGCATCCAGTTGCGGTTGCCGCGGACCGTGTTGATCTCGCCGTTGTGCGCGATCAGCCGGTACGGATGCGCCAGCGGCCAGGACGGGAACGTGTTCGTGGAGAAGCGCGAGTGCACGAGCGCGATCGCGGACGCGAACCGCTCGTCGGTGAGGTCAGGGAAGAAGTCGCCGAGCTGCAGCGCGGTGAGCATGCCCTTGTAGACCAGCGTGGCGCCGGACAGGCTGGCCAGGTACAGGCTGGTGTCGTGCTCGACCCGCTTGCGCAGGCAGTAGGCCTTGCGGTCAAGGTCGATTCCGGTTTCGCCGTTCCGGCCCGCGACGAACAGCTGGGTCAGCTCCGGCAGCACGGCGCGCGCGCCCGCGCCGCACCGGGCCGGCTCGTGCGGGACATCCCGCCAGCCCAGGACCGTCAGTCCCTCGTCGGCCGCGAGCTTGGCCACGGTCATCCTGGTGGCCGCGCGGTCGGCATCGGCCGGCCGGAACGCGAGCCCGGCCGCGTACGCGCCGGCCGGCGGCAGGTCGAAGCCCGCGACCGCGCGGAGGAACTCGTCGGGCATCTGGGTGGTGATGCCGGCCCCGTCGCCGGTCTCGGGATCGGCGCCCTGAGCGCCGCGATGCTCCAGGTTGCGCAGCACCGTAAGGGCACTGGCCACCGTGTCATGCCGTGCGGCCCCGCTCAGGTCGGCGATGAAGCCGACACCACAGGCGTCATGCTCGAAACTGCTGTCGTAAAGGCCGCCGTCAGCACAACTGCGGTCGCCCGATCCGGGGCCGGCCTGGGGCTGGAGATGGGCAGGTGCCATCGGCTCTCCTGTCGTCTCGTCCGCTCGTCGCTGTAATAGCGGTAAAGGGGCGGGACAACATTGGCCCGGTGCTGGAACTGTGCTGCAATCACACACAGCGTCGGGACGGCTCTGGCCCTGCAGCACGCGCTGGCGGTCATCGCCGCGCGCGCCAGCGTCAGTATATCGAAGCTGGCCCGGCTAGATCAGGCCCCAGGTGCCACAGGCGACCGAGTGACCCAGCTCGACGCGGTGCAGCCCGAGATCATCCACGGCCCAGTAGCCGAACTCGCCAGTCCCGGTGCTGCTCGCGGGCCTCGGCCGGCGAGGTCAGCTCGGGCTGGCGGGAGTCCCGCATCCGGCCGGGCTCGACGACGGGCGGGATCGTACGGGGCATAGCGCCCATACTGTCACAGGGCGGGGGGCTCGGCTGCGCCGAGTCAGCGGGCGCGGACACCCGTCGCCAGGTCTGCCGCCAGCTCGCCGGCCGCGGCCAGGCCCGCCTCCTCGGAATCGGCCTCGAGCAGCCGCTGCACGAACGCCGAGCCGACGATCACGCCGTCGGCGAAGCTGGCAACCTGGGCGGCCTGCAGGCCATCCCGGACGCCGAGCCCGACGGCGACCGGCAGCTTGGTGAACTCCCTGGTCCGGCCCACCAGGTCCGCGGCCTGGCTGCCCACCGTCTCCCTGGCGCCGGTGACGCCCATCAGCGAGGCGGCGTACACGAAGCCCCGGCACGCGCCCGTGATCAGCTCAAGCCGCTGCCGGGACGAGCTGGGCGCGACCAGGAACACCCGGTCCAGGTCGTGCTCGGCGGCCGCGGTCAGCCACGGGCCAGCCTCCTCCGGGGTCAGGTCCGGGGTGATCAGGCCGCTGCCGCCGACCGCCGCCAGGTCGCGCGCGAACGCGTCCACGCCGTAGTGGTCCACCGGATTCCAGTAGGTCATCACCAGCACCGGCACGCCGGCCGCGGCGACCGCTTCCACGGTGCGCAGCACGTCGGTGACCCTGGTCCCGGCCGTCAGCGCGCGGTGCACCGCCTCCTGGATGACCGGGCCGTCCATGAGCGGATCGGAGTACGGCAGGCCGATCTCGATGATGTCCGCGCCCGCCGCCGCGATCGTGCGGGCCGCCGTGATCGCCCCGGACACCGAGGGGAACCCGGCAGGCAGGTAGCCGACAAGCGCCGCCCGGTTCTCCGCGGCCGCCTGCTCGAATGCGGCGCTGACCGCGGTCACCGGCTCGCGCCGTTCCCCGTGCCCAGGTGACCGAACCAGCGCGCGGCGATGTCCACGTCCTTGTCGCCCCGGCCGGAGAGGTTCACCAGCAGCAGCGCGTCCGCGCCGAGCTCGCGGCCCGCCTGCAGCGCGCCCGCGAGGGCGTGCGCCGACTCGATCGCCGGGATGATGCCCTCGGTCCGGCAGAGCACGGAGAACGCGTCCATCGCCTGCGCGTCGGTGATAGCGCGGTAGCTGGCCCGTCCCGTCTGCTGCAGCCAGGCGTGCTCGGGCCCGACGCCCGGATAGTCCAGGCCAGCGGAGATGGAGTGGGTCTCGAGCGTCTGGCCGTCGGAGTCCTGGAGCACGAACGTCCGCATGCCGTGCAGCACGCCCTCCGAGCCGGCGCTCAGCGTGGCCGCGTGCTGGCCGGTCTCGATCCCGTCACCGCCTGCCTCGCAGCCGATCAGCGCGACGCCGGCGTCCGGGATGAAGGCGTGGAAGATGCCGATCGCGTTCGAGCCGCCGCCGACGCATGCCAGCACGGCGTCGGGCAGCCGCCCGGTCGCGGTGAGCATCTGGTCCCTGGCCTCCAGGCCGATGACGCGCTGGAAGTCCCTGACCATCATCGGGAACGGATGCGGGCCGCCGACCGAGCCGATGCAGTAGTGCGTGGTCTGCACCGTCGACACCCAGTGGCGGAACGCCTCGTTCATCGCGTCCTTGAGCGTCCTGCTGCCGGTGGTGACGGGGATCACCTCGGCCCCGAGCATCCGCATCCTCGCCACGTTCAGCGCCTGGCGCCTGGTGTCCTCCTCGCCCATGAAGACGGTGCACTCGAGCCCGAGCAGCGCCGCCGCGGTGGCGGTCGCGACGCCGTGCTGGCCGGCCCCGGTCTCCGCGATGATCCTGGTCTTGCCGAGCCGCCTGGTCAGCAGCGCCTGGCCGAGGACGTTGTTTATCTTGTGCGAGCCGGTGTGGGCCAGGTCCTCGCGCTTGAGGAACACCCGGCAGCCGCCCGCCTTCGCGCCGAACCTCGGTACCTCCGTCACCAGCGTCGGCCGCCCCGCGTAGCCGCGCAGCAGCGCCGACAGCTCCGACTGGAACTCCGGGTCTGCCTTCGCGGCCAGATAGGCGTCCGTCAGCTCCTGCAGCGCCGACATCAGCGCCTCCGGCGCCAGCCGGCCGCCGAAGGTGCCGAAGTGCCCGGTCGCGTCGGGCACCGGCACCGTCGCGGCTCCCGGCCCGGTCATCCGGGCCGCCCGCCGGGCTCGGGCCCGCGATCCGAGCGCAGGGCCGGATGAGATCCCGCGGTCACCAGGTCGGCTACCGCCGACCGCGGGTCCTTGCCGGTCACCAGGCTCTCGCCGACGAGCACCGCGTCCGCGCCTGCCGCCGCGTAGGCGAGCAGGTCATGCGGTCCGCGCACACCCGACTCGGCGATCTTGATCACGCCTTCCGGCACCTCGGGCGCCAGCTGGGCGAACACGGTACGGTCCACCTCGAGCGTGCGCAGGTTCCGCGCGTTGATGCCGAGGACGGTCGCGCCCGCGTCGAGCGCGCGGTCCAGCTCGTCCCGCGTGTGCACCTCGACGAGCGGCACGAGGCCGATCGACGCAGCCCGCTCGACGAGCGAGACGAGCGCGTTCTGCTCGAGCGCCGCGACGATCAGCAGCACCAGGTCCGCGCCGTAGGCGCGCGCTTCCCAGAGCTGATAGGAGCTGATGATGAAGTCCTTGCGCAGCACGGGCACGTCCACGGCCTCGCGCACCGCCGCCAGGTCGTCGAGGCTGCCGCCGAACCTGCGCTTCTCCGTCAGCACGCTGATCACCCGCGCGCCGCCGGCCTCGTAATCGGCGGCCAGCGAAGCGGGATCCGCGATCGCCGCGAGCGCGCCCTTCGACGGGCTCGCGCGCTTCACCTCCGCGATGACAGCGACCTCGGTACCAGCGAACGCGGCCATTACGTCACGCGGTGCGCGAGCCCTGGCGGCAGCCTCCTTGAGCCGGTCCAGCGGCTCCAGCTCCTGCCGGGCTGCCAGGTCGGCCCGCACACCGTCCAGGATGTCGTCGAGCACGCTCACGCGGTTATGCCGCCCCCTCGGGTGGGATGCCTTGGCTCAAAATCGTAGCGACGGACCCGTCGTGCCCATGACGGCCCCCTGCCCGGCTACGCGCCGGCCGCCTGCCGGCCGCTCGCCGTGGGGTCGTCGCCGCGGCTCAGCGCCTCCCACATCGAGGCCGAGTCGCCGGCCTGGCCAGCGGGCGGCTGCACGGCACCCCGTCCGGCAGCGGCGCCTGCCGGAGCGGGCGCGTCGTACTTGCCCGACATGACGGCGAGCCGGCCCGGCCTCCAGCTGACGAGCGCGCCTACCGCGATCATCGCGAGTGCACCGGCCACGACCGCGACCTGCCACCCGACGGCGGTGAAGACGACGTGCGGGGCGGCGCCCACGACGTCCGGCACCGTCGCGGCCCCTGAGCTGCCCTGCGTCACCGAGCCGGCGCCTGGACTGCCGGCCGGGCCTGTCGCCGCCGCCGCGGCCGCGACGGCGCCGGCCGCCGACACCGTGAAGACCGACGCCGCCAGCCCGGCGCCCAGGACCGCGAGGATCAGCCCGCTGAGCCGGCGCCAGAAGCGCCTTGTCGCCAGCACCGCAGCGAGGCTGGCCAGGCCAGCCACGATGAGCGCGCTCGCGTACGGCACGAGCGCTGCCCCGGTCACCCCGACCAGGCTCGGCGGCAGCGGCCGCGGCGGGGTCGTGTGCACCTGCGCCCAGCCCTGCCGGGTCGCCGCGAACGCGAGGCCCGCGCCGCCGACGCCGGCCAGCATCGCGACCGCGAGCGCCCGGCGCGCGGACTTCGGCTGGCCAGCGCGCGTCGTGCCGCTCTCCGTCACAGCTACTCCTCCCGCCCGGGCGTCACTACCGCCTGTAAGGCTAGCGCCGGGTACCCGGCCCGCCGGCCGTGCCCGCGGTGCTGGCCGGCGCGGGACCGGCCCGCCACTCCCGGCGGCGGCCTCCGATCACTACGATCACCCTCATGAGCTACGCCAGGGATGAGCGAGTTGCCCTTTGCGCCCTGCTTGCCGACCTGGGCCCGGACAAGCCCACTCTGTGCGAGGGCTGGCAAACCGCTGACCTGGCCGCTCACCTTGTGCTGCGGGAACGCCGGCCCGACGCGGGTGCGGGCATAATCGGCGGGCCGATGGCCAGGTACACCCGCAAGGTGCAGAACGACATCAAGGCCCGGATCCCCTACCCGGCCCTGATCGACCGGATCCGCAGCGGTCCGCCCCGGCTGTCTCCGATGGGCATTCCCGGTGCGGACCAGCGGGTGAACGCGATCGAGTTCTTCGTGCACCACGAGGACGTGCGGCGCGCCCAGCCCGGCTGGCAGCCGCGGGAGCTCGATCCTGGCTTCTCCGAGCTGCTCTGGCGTCGCCTGGGCATGGCCCGCCTGCTGCTCCGCAAGGCCCCGGTGGGCGTCGAGCTCGTGCGCGAGGACGCGCCGCAGAACGGCGGCAGGGTCAGGATCACCGCGAAGGCCAAGACCCCCGTCGTGACGGTTACCGGCACTCCGGCCGAGCTCACGCTGTGGGCGATGGGGCGCACCGGCGCCGCGCTCGTGCGGCTCGACGGCAGCGACGCGGACATCGCTGCGCTCAGGACCGCTTCCTGGCGGATCTGACCAGCTTGACCGCACGCGCCAGCAGCTGACCTGTTGAGCTGCGAAACGGCCGCCGGCTCACTCCTCGTCCGCGACCTGTGACTCGCCCGACACCAGCACCGGGTCTGGCCGGATCGCCAGTGACACCCGGCTGCCGGCCGGCAGTGCCGACGCCTCTGAGGTCGATAGCTGAGCCATGATTGTCGTGTCGCCGAGGTCGACGGTGACCCGGCTGGTCGCGCCGAGGAATGTCGTGGCTATGACGGTGCCCACCAGCGGCCCAGACTCGCTTGAGCTATCCGATGACAGCACGACCGCCTCCGGCCTGACAAGGGCGATCACGGGACCCGGCGGGGTCGACAGATCAACCAGCGGCAGATCACGGCCGCGGACCGTCACCGAGGAACCGCTGACAACTCCCGCGAGCCGGTTGCTGAGGCCGACGAACTCGGCGACGAACGCCGTAGCGGGGCGCGAGTACACCTCGGTAGGAGCGGCGAGCTGCTCGAGGTGACCATCCCGCATGACGCCCACTCTGTCTGCGATCGCGAGGGCCTCTTCCTGATCATGGGTGACGAACAGCGTGGTAATGCCGACCTCCAGCTGGATCCGCCGGATCTGGTCGCGCAGCTGTGCCCGAACCTTAGCGTCGAGCGCGGAGAGCGGCTCGTCGAGCAGCAGCACCTGCGGCTCGATGGCCAGTGCGCGCGCCAGCGCCACGCGCTGCTGCTGGCCGCCGGAGATCTGATGCGGGTACCGGTCCGCCTGGGTGGCCAGATCGACAAGCTCGAGCATCTCTATCGCCCGCCGGTTCCGCTGCTGCGCGCTGACCCCGCGCAGCCGCAGGCCGAACGCGACGTTCTGCTGCACGGTCATGTGCGGGAACAGGGAGTAGGCCTGGAACACCATCCCCATGTCCCGCTTGCTGGCCGGCAGCCGGGTGATGTCCCGGCCGGCCACGTTGATTCGACCGGTGTCCGCGTCCTCCAGGCCCGCCAGCAGCCGAAGCGTAGTGGTCTTCCCGCAGCCCGAGGGGCCAAGCAGCGCTATCAGCTCCCCTGGCGCGACAGTCAGGTCGAGATTGTCGAGCGCGACGACCGTTCCGTAGTGCCGGCTCAGTCCCTCCATCCGAACCTCGACCGCTTCCCTGGTCGCGTCGGATCGGGTACTTGTCACTGGTGTGCTCACGTGCTCCACCTCATGGCCGACCGCGACGCAGGCGGCGCCCAACGTAGGACAGGATCAATAGCAGGACGAACGCGAACAGGAGCGTGGCGGCAGAGGCTGAGAAGAGCACGCCGGCGTTCTCAGTGCTGCGGCTGATCTCGAACAGATTGACCTGAAGGTTGACGTAGGTCAGCAGGTAGGCGATCGTGAACTCGCCGAGGACCAGCGCGATCGTGAGCAACAGCGCGTTGAGTATCGCCTGCCACATATTGGGGACGATGATCCGGAACATCACGGTGCCCCAGCGCGCCCCGAGGCTGCGCGCGGCTTCCGACAGCGTCGTGGCGTCCACGGCGTTCAGCCCGGCGGCGAGCGCGCGGTAGGCGTAGGGCAGCGCCAGGATCACGTAAGCCCAGAACAGCATCAGCGCCGAGACGTTGTACCGCTCGATCCGGTTGTAGATCGGGGCCAGGCCCACGACCAGCACGATGGCCGGGATCGTCAGCGGGAGAAGGCAGATGAACTCCATCACCCGGCTGAACCACTGCACGCGCAGCCGGACCCAGATCATGGTCGGCACCACGAGCACCAGCATGACCAGGCTGGTGATGACGGCGAGCTCCAGCGTGACCTCGATGGACGACAGCAGCGGGGGCGGCCCCGGATAGGACGCGATCTGCGTCCAGGCCGACACCGACCAGGTGCCTGGCCTGGTGCCCTCCAGCGAGAACCGGACCATCGCGAGGAGCGGCAGCAGGAAGAACAGGCCGAACAGCGTGAAGGCCAGGTACCGGAATGCGTTCAGCCGCCTGCGCTGGCTGGCCCGCAGGCCGCCGGGCCGCCGCGCTGCGGCGGACCCGGTCAGCTCCGCGGCCACGTCGGCCAGCGGCTGGTTTAGCGCTGCCATCGTGCCGCCCGTCCCTGGAGCAGGAAGTACCCGGTCATGACGATGACGACCAGGACAATCATGCCCAGCGCGAGGGCATCGCCTTCGTGCACGTTGGCAAGACCGACCTCGCTGATGAGAGAGCCGCCGATCGACTGCGGCACGACGTAGTTGATCTGGTCCTCCCACGCCTCGATGGTCGCGAACGCGGACAGCGCGTTGGCGAACAGCAGCAGCGTGGCACCCAGGAAGGCCGGCGTGAGCAGCGGCGCGGCGACGTAGCGCCAGTAGTGCCAGGTCGAGCCGCCCAGGTTCTCGGCCGCCTCGCGCCACTGGATCTTGAGTCCGTCCACGGCGGGCAGGAAGACAAGCACCATGAGCGGGATCTGGAAGTAGCAGTAGATCAGCGCGATGCCCCAGGGGAAGTTGCTGTACCAGCCCGCGTGCAGCAGCAGGCCCGCCGGGCCGATCGTAGCCAGGAACGCGAACGCGAGCGTGACGCCGCCGAACTGCGCGAGCACGCCCGAGCCGGCGATGTAGAGCCTGCGGATGATCCCGTCCGGGTTGCCGGACGCTATCGCGTACGCCAGGATCGCGCCGAGGATGGCGCCGATTGCGGAGGAGATGACGCAGAGTTCCAGGGAGCCGGTGAAGGCGGTCCGGACCGGGCCGGTATTGAGCGCACTGATGTTGGCGAGGGTCCACCCTCCGCTGTTTCCCTTGAATGCATTCCAGACCACGATGCCGGTCGGAAGCAACAGGAAGATCCCCGCATACGCCAGGAACGGGACGGTCCCGACCCAGGCGAGAGGGGGCTGGCGCCCGGCCCGTGCGGGCCGGGCGCCAGTCCCGGTCGTAGCAGCGACGGTCACTTTGCGGTGCCTAGCCGATCGCCTTCTGCCAGTTCGCCGCCAGGTAATTGGCCGCGGCGGTGGCCTGGGCCTGGGTCAGGAAGATCGGCGTCCCGGCCACCGGCGGCAGTGCCCCGGCAGCCGACTTGTCGATGGTGCCGTTGCTCGTCATCGCGGCCTGCTCAGCGGGCCGGGCGCCGCCCACCAGCCACAGGTTCTGCCCGCCGACCGAGGCCTGAGAGAACAGGTACTCCTCCCACAGGCGCGCAGCCGCCGGGTGCGGCGCGTTCTTGTTGATGGCCTGGTAGTAGAAGCCGCCCAGCGTGGCGTTAGCCGGGATGAAGACCTTCCAGGTGGAGGCCGGCTGCCCGACGACGGCCGCGGTGTTGAGGTAGTCCCAGTTGAACACCACTGGCGTGGTGCCCGCCTTGATCGTCGCCGGGGTGGCCTGCGTGGTGTTGAAGTTGCCGGCCATCTTCAGCTTGTGGAAGAAGTTCACGCCATCGGCGATGCTGCCCGCGCTGCCGCCCTCCGCCAGGCTCGCCATCATCACGCCGTTGAGCGCGGCATTGGCCTGCGTCGGGTTGCCGTTGAGCGCCACGTCGTTCTTGAACTTGCTGCCAAGCAGCTGATTCAGCGAGGTGATCGTGCCGAACTTCGCCGAGTCGTATCCGACGGACATGTAACCGCCGTAGTCCCCCACATAGAGCCCGGTTGCCTCCTTCAGGCCGGCCGGAATCGACGACCAGGTGGCGACCTCGTATGGGGCGAACAGGCTGGTGCTCGCCGTGGCCACGCTGCCGCCCACGTCGAGCACGTCGGCCGCCAGGGACGTGCCGTTCTTCTGCTGGATCTGGGTCACTTCCTGCGCGCTGCTGTCGGACGGAGCGATGGAGTTGACCTTGATCCCGTACTTGGCCGTGAAGTCCTTGATGATGTTCCCGTAGTTTGCCCAGTCCGCGGGCAGCGCGATGACGTTGAGCGTGCCCTCGGCCTTCGCCGCGGCAACGAGCTTGGACATCCCGCCGCCGGATGCCGCCGACGTTGCCTTCGACCAGTTGTATCCGCCGCTCGATGACGGAGAGCTCGTGCCGCAGGCGGCCGCTAGCAGCGCCACGGCTGCGAGCCCAGCGAGCGCGAGTCGGTGTGGTGATCTCACTACTGCCTCCTATTGCTTCCCCACCCATTGGCCGGAGCGCGGTCATCGAGAAAGCCGCGGAACCGCAACACGTTCGGGACGATCTGGCGTATCCGCAAGCGCGGCAACTCAATAAGGTCTAGAGCATTTAGTTCGGCATGTTGGCCTAGTTTCTGCAGATGTGTCAAGTGCCGTTACCGACTTGAGGCTCGCTCTCGGCTGACGTACATCAGCCCAGGTAAACGGCGCATGGCGAGCCTGCCTACGGCATCTGACCTGATCCTTAACCGGCTCGGCAACCGGCGGCTCAAAATCGGCCGGCAGGCAACTGCTACAGGCCTGCGATTAACGTGATCCTTTTCGCTCCACTCGATGCGAATTGTCGCCATTGGGCCACCGGGCAGCGCGCATGTCGGCGACCGCATGCACGGCCATGGTGACGGCCGACGGCCGTCAGCACCGCTACCCTGTTCGTTACCCAGGATCAGGAGAGGCACTTCGATGGCCGACCGGCACAGGGCGTCATGAAGGACGGGCGGCTGGATCGGGTCGCCGTGCACCGGTGACCGCAGTCGGCCGTGCCGGAGAAGGCGCCGCGGCGCCGGTCAGCACGGCGCGGCGACGGCTGCTTCCGGGAGAGCGAGGCGAGGGCGGTTACCGCCCGCTGACCGCCGCGGACGGCGAGCAGCACGCGGTCCGCGGCGACCTGAGCGGCGCCGGCCTCCAGGCCGGCTGGCTGCGGTCCGCGGCCCCGCTGCTGGTGCTCGCGCACCTGTCCGATACGCACGTCATGGACCATCAGTCGCCGGGCCGGGCCGAGCTGCTCGACCGCTACTCCGACCCGGACTCGCCGCTGCGAGCCGAGGTAGGGATCATCGGCACCTACCGGGCGCAGGAGCTGTTTACTTTCCAGGTGGCGGCGACGATGATCCGCGCGGTGCGCGAGACGACGTCCGCGCCGCTCTGCGGGGCGCCGGTCGACTTCGCCATCGTGACCGGTGACGCGACCGACAACTGCCAGCTGAACGAGCTGCGCAGCTACATCGCCCTGCTGGACGGCGGCCGAGTGCTGCCCGACTCTGGCGACCCGGCCAGATACGAGGGCGTGTCCGGGCCTGGCGTGCCGGACGAGCGGTACTGGCATCCCGACGGCGGCCCTGACGACCTGCCGCGGCTCCGGTTCGGGTTCCCCGAGGTGCCCGGCGTCCTGGACGCGGCACGCCTGCCGTTCCGGTCCGACGGGATCGGCATCCCGTGGTATGCGGTGCACGGCAACCACGACAACATGCTGCAGGGAACCGTGGCGCCGGAAGGCTGGCTGCGCGACTACCCGACCGGCAGCGTGAAGTACCTGACCCCGCCCGACGGGATAGACCCGGCCGAGATCCTCCAGCGGTTCGGGCTGGCCGATGCCGAGGCGCTCACCGAGCTCGCCAGCGGCGCCTGCCTTCCGGTCACGGCCGATCCCGGCCGCGCGGTCGTCACGAGGGCAGACCACGTGCGGGAGCACTTCAGGTCCGGCGGCAGGCCCGCCGGACACGGCTACGGCGAGCAGAACCTGGCGGCGGGGACCGCCTACTACGCCTTCGACCACGGCGTCATCCGGTGTCTTGTGCTCGATACCGTCAACCCGCACGGCGGCTGGCAGGGCTCGCTCGATGCCGGGCAGCTTCGCTGGCTGCAGGCTCAGCTCGCGGGGAGCGCCGCGCGGCCGGTGGTGCTGTTCAGCCACCACCCGCTGGAGACGCTGATCAACGACACCAGACCGCCGGGTGCCGACCGGCGAGTGCTCGGTGCCGAGCTGCGGGAGGTGCTGCTCGCGCACCCGAACGTGGTCGCGTGGGTGAACGGCCACACGCACGTGCACGCGGTTACGCCCGTCACCGGCAGTGCCAGCGGAACCAGCGGGGCCGGCGGCTTCTGGCAGATCACCACTGCCTCGCACATCGACTGGCCGCAGCAGGCCCGGCTGATCGAGTTCCTCGGCACGCCGGACGCGCTGGCGATCGCGTGCACCGTCATCGACTCCGCCGCGCCCGCCGCGTACCAGGGCAGCGGCGACCCTGCCGATCTGGCGGCGCTGTCCCGCGAGCTGGCGGCCAACGACTGGCAGCTGCGCGACCTCATCACCGAGGACGGCAGCGGCGCGGGCGCCGGCACCGCGGCAGACCGGAACGTCATCCTCACCGTGGACTGGCCCCGCTCGCCCGCGCACGTGCGGCTGGCGCCCGCCTGAACCTGCCGGGCTCCTCAGGTCCTGGAGTGGGCGCCGATGCCGAGCAGCTGCACCAGCCCGGTGACCGCGTCCAGGACGTACGGCGCGCCCGCGGCCGCCAGCTCCTCCCCGGTCGACGCGCCGGTGGTGATCCCGGCCACGACGCCGGCGCCCGCGCGCAGGCCGGACTCCACGTCGCTCGGCGTGTCCCCGGCGACCAGCAGTTCGCGCACCGCTCCGCCGCGCAGGCGCAGCAGCGCGGTGAGTGGCAGGTCGGGCCAGGGCCGGCCGCGGCCGGCGTCGGCCGGCGACAGGGCGAGGTCGATCAGCGGTCGCCAGCCGAGCGCGTCGAGCAGCGCGTCCCTGATGCCGGGCGAGAACCCGGTGGCCAGGCACACCCGGAGGCCGGCCGCGCGCAGCGCCGTGATCGTCTCCACGGCGCCGGGCAGCGGGCTCACCAGGCCCGCGCGCACCGACTGCGCGTACGTGTCCTCGAACGCGTGGTTGGCCGCCTGCGCGCGGTCTTCGGCGCCGAGGATCCGGCGGAACACCTCGATCTTCGACTGGCCCATCGTCGCGCGCACGATCGCATCGGCCGCGGCGAAGCCGGGGCCGCCCGGCTCGATCCCGACGGCGGCCATGGCCGCCTCGAACGCCTCGAGCACGCTGCCGTCGTCAGCGACGGTCGTGCCCGCCATGTCGAGGCAGGCGACGGTTATCTGCGGCACGGTCTGGGTCATGCGAAGGTCTCCTCGGCAATTGGGCGAGCAGGTCAGTCGCGAGCAGGCGAGCCGCGGTGCGCAGAAAGCGACGAAATACCCGCGCGACCTGTGCCCTATCCAACTCCCCTACGCTGTCATTCTGGGGGCAACCCGGCACCAGGTGGTGCCGCTGAGGCTACGGAGGCATTGATGGCTCACCTGCTCGGCATCGACATCGGCGGCACCGGCGTCAAGGCCGCGCCGGTCGACACGACCACCGGCCAGCTCCTTCAGGACCGGCAGAAGCTGGCGACACCGCGTCCGGCTACCCCCGACGCGGTCGCGGGCGTCGTCGCCGAGCTGGTCAAGTCCTTCGGCTGGACCGGCAAGGCGGGCATCACCTTTCCCGGCGTCGTCATCGGCGGCATGATCAGGACCGCGGCCAACCTGGACAAGAGCTGGATCGGCATCGACGGCGCCGCCACCTTCGGCCACGCGACCGGCCTGGACGTCACGGTGCTGAACGACGCCGACGCAGCCGGCATCGCGGAGATGCGCTTCGGGGCGGGCAAGGGTCAGGTGGGCGTTGTGCTCATGCTGACGCTCGGCACCGGCATCGGCAGCGCGCTGTTCGTGGACGGCATCCTCGTGCCTAACACCGAGTTCGGGCACATCGAGATCCGCGGCAAGGACGCGGAGAAGCGCGCGTCGGAGCATGCGCGCGAACTCGGCGACCTGAGCTGGGGTCACTGGGCCGGGCGGGTCGATGAGTACCTGGCGCAGATGGAGGCGCTGCTGTCGCCCGGCCTGATCATCATCGGCGGCGGAGTCAGCAGGAAGTCCGACAAGTTCCTGCCGCTGCTGACTGGAATCCAGGCCAGGGTGGTACCCGCTGCCATGCACAACGACGCCGGCATCGTCGGTGCCGCGATGGCAGCCCAGGCCGGTGTCGTCAACGCGGTCAACGCCGCCGCGGGCCGCTGAGGCCGCGCTGCGAACTCGATTACGCAGCGTACCTTTACTGTTACGATCCGTCGGGTGACCGCGCTGATCCGACGATCTTCCCGGGCCCTGATCACCACCGCATGTGCGGGCATCCTGAGCGCCGCCTGCCTAACCGCGGCCGCCGGCGCGCAGGCGGCGGGCCGCGCGCAGCTCGCGGGCACGCACCCCGCGTGGGCAGTGCAGGGCCGCATGATGGTGGCACCGGACGCTACCGCGCCGGTCTCCGCCAGGGTCTACCTGGCCGGCCGCGATCCGGCCGGGCTCGCGGCCTATGCCGCGGCCGTATCCGATCCGGCCAGCAGCCTGTACCGCAGGTTCCTGACCCCTGGACAGGAACGTCGGCGCTTCGGCCCGACCTCGGCACAGATCTCGGCAGTCCGCGCCTGGCTGACCTCGGCGGGCCTGCGGGTCACGGCGGTCACCAGGCACTACATGGCGGTGGCCGGGTCACTGACCGCGGCCCAGGCGGCCTTCGCGGTGCGGCTCGGCCGCTTCCGCGCGCCCGGCGGCCGCGTCGCGATGGCTCCGGAGGCGGACATCAGCGTGCCGGCCGCGCTGCGAACTGCGGTCCTCGCTGTCACCGGGCTGGATACCGCGGCGGCGGTCATGAAGCCCGCGCTGGCCGGGCCCGGAGCCGGCCGGCCTGCCGCCGCGCCCGGCGGCGTGCCGCAGGCGTTCTACACCGCGCGGCCGTGCTCGACGTACTACGGGCAGCTGTACGCGACCGGGAAGCCCAGGGCATACGGCAGGCACGTCCCGTGGGCGATCTGCGGCTATACGCCGCAGCAGCTGCGCAGCGCGTACGGGCTCACCGCGGCGAGCAGCACCGGCCGCGGCGTTACGGTCGCCGTCGTCGACGCTTACGCCGCGCCGACGATCGCATCCGACGTCAGCGCCTATGCCCGCGCCGTACGGTTCCCCGGCCTCGGCGCCGGCCAGCTGCAGCAGGTCAGGGCCGCTGCATTCGACGACCAGTCCGAGTGCGACCAGCCCAGCTGGTACGAGGAGGAGTCGCTGGACATCGAGGCCCTGCACACGACGGCGCCGGACGCGGACATCGAGTACGTGGCGGCCGCCGACTGCACCTTCGGGCCGCTGATGGACGCGCTCGCCACGATCGTCGACAACCACCTTGCCGACATCGTCACGAACTCGTGGACCGGCCCGGAGGCTGGCATCGACGCGGCGACCAGGGCCGCCTTCGACCAGCTCTTCGAGCAGGGCGCGACCGAGGGCATCGGCTTCGACTTCTCCTCGGGTGACTGCGGCTACAACGACCCGGCTACCGGCTGCGGCCAGGCCGAGCTGTCGAACGCCGTCAGGGCCGACTACCCGTCCACCTCGACCTGGGTCACCGCGGTCGGCGGCACCTCGCTGGCGATCGGCAGGCGCGGCGGCTACCAGTGGGAGACGAGCTGGGGCGACATGGTGGTGCCCCGGCACGGCAGGACGTGGCAGCCCGCGCCGCCAGGGCGGTACCCGGCCGACTACTCCTTCGGCGCCGGCGGCGGCACGTCCGTGTTCTACCAGCAGCCAGCCTGGCAGACCGGGATAGTGCCGGCCAGGCTCGCCGCCAGGCTGCCGAGCGGCGCCACCAGCACCCGTCTCATGCGCGAGACACCCGACGTGGCGATGGACGCGGATCCGGCAACCGGGTTCGAGTTCGGTGAGACATTCCGGCTGCGCGACGGCAAGACCGGTTTCATGCTGAGCCGGATCGGCGGCACGAGCCTGTCCTCGCCGCTGTTCGCCGGCATCGAGGCGGACGCCGCGGAGCAGGCCAGCACCGGCCAGCTCGGCTTCGTGAATCCCGCGCTGTACAGCCTGGCCGGGAGCAAGGCTTTTCACGACGTGACCGACAGCCCGCTCGGTGCGGGCGTGCGGGTGGCCGTCGCCCGCAACGAGTGGGTGCACAGTGGCTCTGGCACTGGCGGCCCGAAGACGTCGCTCTACACGCTCGGCACCGACGGGGCCGGCCAGAACGCCCTGCACGCGGCGAAGGGCTACGACGACGTGACCGGGCTCGGCTCGCCGGCCGCCCCGTTCGTCGCCGACCTGGCCGGGATCACGACAATCCCCTGACCGCGCCGCCGCACACCGCCGCCGGGACCGGCGCGAGTCCGGCGGGTCAGGCCCCCGCCTCCGGCGGAAGCTCGCGGCTGACCGGCTGCGCAGGCGCGCCGGGCGCCGGATCGACCGGGAACCACGGCTGCAGGGACGGCGCGGGCCCGTCCGCCGCGACGGCGCCGTCCGCGCTGGCGGGCCGCGCCGACCCGTCCGCTGCCGCAGGCCGCGCAGCCGCCGCCTCCGCGGCCCGGCGGCGTCCGCGCCGGCCCCGCGCGGCTGGCCGGCCGGACGGCAGGCCCGCGCCCGCGTGCCCCTGCCCGCCGTCCTGGCTGAGCTGCCTGGCCCGCAGCACGCTCGACAGCTCGAGCCCGCCGGCCACGAACGCGGCAGCAACCGGCCAGAAGGCAAGCGCGCCGCCCGCGCCGAGGGATATGGGCGCCCGCAGCAGCTCGCCCGGCCTGCTGCTGCCGAGCTGCACGTTGAAGGTGCCCTGGCCGGTCAGCACCGGCCCGAGCCATCTCGCCAGGAACGCGGCACTGATCGCGCCCGCGACGATGCCAGCCATCGGCACCGGTCCGTACCGGCGGACCCCGGATAGGTAGCCCGCCAGCCCGAGCACCGCGCCGCCGGCCAGGGCGATAAGCGAATAGATGCCGTCGGTGGCGATGAAGGCATTCGTCTCCGGATTCGTCGCATACGCCGTCGGCGGGCGCAGCGAGGCGACCTGGTACACCGCGCGCGGCGCGGCGGCGGCCCAGATGGCCCCGCCAGCCAGGCCGAGCACCACCCCGGCGACCACCAGCAGAGCAGCGGTCAGCACCGCACGGCCCGGCCTGCTCCCGGGCTGCGCGGCGACAGCGGAGAATCCAGCCGGGCCGCCAGGAGGCGGGAGCTGCAAGTTGTCGGCCATGCTGCGTAGCAGCGTACGGGACGAGCGTGATCACCCGGCTACCGGTCGGCGGCTGGCCATGATCATTACAAGCCGGTAACGACCGCTTAGCGGGGAATCCGCCCGGCACGGGCAGACTCGCATTTTGATAGCTTGGCGGATGGACCCGACGGGGCATTTGGTCCTGCCGCATCGCACCATGAGGATGCTGATGATCGAAGTACGCGATTTGACCAAGCGGTTCGGCGAGAAGCTCGCCGTTGACCATCTGAGCTTCTCCGTTCAGCCCGGCCGGGTGACCGGTTTCCTCGGGCCCAACGGGGCGGGCAAGTCGACCACCATGCGGCTGATTCTCGGCCTCGACCGGCCGGCCAGCGGCACCGCCACGATCAACGGCGTGCCCTACGCCCAGATCCCGACGCCGCTGCGGACGGTTGGCGCGCTCCTCGAGGCGAAGTCCGTCCACACTGGCCGTACCGCCCGTAACCACCTGCTCTTCCTGGCGCAGACTCAGGGCCTGCCCAGCAGCAGGGCCGACGAGGTGCTGAGGCTCGTCGGGCTGAGCGATGTGGCCGGCAAGCGGGCCGGGGCCTTCTCGCTCGGCATGGGACAGCGCCTGGGCGTGGCCGCGGCCATGCTCGGCGACCCGCAGGTACTGCTGCTGGACGAGCCGGTGAACGGGCTCGACCCGGAGGGCGTGCTCTGGATCAGGAACCTGATGAAGGCCCTGGCGGGCGAGGGCCGCACGATCCTGGTCTCCAGCCACCTGATGAACGAGATGGCGGTGACCGCCGACCACCTGATCGTCATCGGGCGCGGGCGGCTGCTGGCCGATGCCGCGACCGAGGAGGTCATCGCCCGCAGTTCCGGGCAGACGGTGCGGGTCCGCACGCCTGACCCGGACCGGCTCACCGCCCTGATCGCCGCCGACGGCGGCAAGGCCGTGCCGTCGGCCACGGGCAACGGGAACGGCAATGGCAACGCGGCCGCCGAGGCCGCCGCCGGGCAGCCGTCCGACCGGGCGCCCGTGCTCACCGTAACCGGCGTCGCCGCGGCCAGGATCGGTGAGCTGGCCGCCCAGTCAGGAGTCGTCCTGCACGAGCTCACACCGCAGCTGGCCTCGCTCGAGGAGGCCTTCCTGGAGCTGACGGCCGACAGCCTGGAATACGGCCATCTGGACGCGCAGCCCGCCGATTGGAGTTCCCGATGAGCGCCGCCCCCGCCGCCAGCTACTCTCCCGCCGGCCCGGCCGTGGCATCGCAGCGGCACCGGGTCGGTTTCGGGCACTACATGCT
>Ga0335078_10001078_pt1 | contig 41529 bp, 39 predicted proteins | sample Lox_Sample_32_FD_206711 | JGI IMG/M metagenome (GOLD analysis project Ga0335078, IMG submission 206711) | Soil microbial communities from Loxahatchee National Wildlife Refuge, Florida, United States - Lox_Sample_3.2 | ecosystem: Environmental > Terrestrial > Soil > Wetlands | place: USA...
ATATCGCGGTACCGTCACGGCGTCCCTTCCCGGCCCCCGCATGGTGACCGCGGCAACGCTATCGCATGGCGGCGGGCTGCCCGGCCCGGCGGCGGCGGGCGGTAGCCTGGGCTGCAAGTCGAGCTCCGTCCGACGCCGACAAGGAGCATGCAGAAATGTCCCTCTTCCAGCGCGCGCACGACATTGTCGCGGCCAAGGCAAACAAGGCACTCGACGCGGCCGAGAAGCCGGACGAGATGCTCGACCTGTCCTACGAGCAGATGCTCGACCAGCTCACCAGGGTCCGCCGCGGACTGGTGGACATCGCCGCGTCCCGCAAGCAGATCGAGCTGCAGCAGCAGCAGCTGCAGCACACCGTCGATCACCTGAGCGACCAGGCCAAGGCCGCCCTGTCCCAGGGCAGGGAGGACCTGGCCAGGGAGGCTCTCAACCGCAAGGCGGCGGCGCAGCAGCAGATTGACGGCCTGCAGGGCCAGCACCAGGAGCTCGCCGAGCAGGAGCAGAAGCTCGAGCAGAGCCTGTCCGCGCTGCAGGACCGGGTCAATAAGTTCCGCAGCCAGAAGGAGGTCCTGAAGGCGCAGTACACCGCGGCGCAGGCAGAGACCTCGATCAGCGAGACCGCGACCGGGATCTCGGGCACGTTCGGCGACGCGGGTGCCGAGCTGCAGCGTGCCCAGGACAAGATCGCGACCATGCAGGCCAGGGCCGGCGCGATGGACGAGCTCATCCAGTCCGGCGTTCTCGAGGACGTCGGCGGGAGCACCGACGACATCCAGCAGGAGCTGGACGAGGCAGGCCAGGCCGCCTCGGTGGACAAGGAGCTCGCGGCGCTCAAGGCCCAGATCGCCGGCTCCGCGCCACCCCCGGAGCTCCCCGCGGGCAGCTGATCTTCACCGGCGCGGACTTGGGCGCCGACAGAACCCGACATGCCCGCGGGCGTGAGTTAGCCTGGGATTGTGGGCTTCCCTTGACGCTCGGCACATAAGTCCAGGCCCCTTCTCGCTGGCCTGCTGGCCGCCCTGGCGGTGGAGTTCGCGGACGAGCTGGTCGACGGCACCAAGAGCGCCGCGACACCGCTCATCCGACACGACCTCGCTCTCAGCTACTTCGAGGTCGGCCTGCTCGCTGCCGTTCCGCTGCTGCTCGGCAGCCTCATCGAGCTGCCCGTCGGCGTCCTGTCCGGGTCTGGGCGCCGCCGCCGGCGGTTCGTGCTGGCCGGCGGCATCGTGTTCATCGCCGCGATGCTGCTGGCGGCCCTGGCCGGCTCGTTCCCGGTGCTGCTCGCGGCGCTGGTGATCTTCTTCCCGGCGTCCGGCGCGTTTGTCAGCCTGACCCAGTCCGCGCTGATGGACGCCTACCCGGACCGGCGAGCGCAGCACATGGCCCGCTGGACGCTGGCGGGCGCGCTCGGGTCGGTGGCCGGGCCGCTGCTCGTGGCCGCGGTGGTGGCCGCCGGGGGCAGCTGGCGGCTCGCGTTCGTGCTGGTCGCGGTCGCCGGCGCGGTGAGCTGGGTTGCGATCGCCGTGACCGGTCCGGTCGCCGGGCCCGCGGCAGACCCCGAGGATGACGCCGGCGGCTGGCCCGGCCTGCGCCCGGCCGTGCTGGTCACGGTGCGGTCCGGTGCGCTGCGCTGGCTTTTGCTGCTGGAGACCTCCGACCTGCTGCTCGACGTCTTCACGGCGTTCCTCGCCCTGTACCTGGTGGCGGCGGTGCACGCCTCGCCGTTCACGGCCGCGCTCGGCGTGGCCGTCCGGCTCGGCGCCGGCCTGGCCGGGTACGCGCTGCTCAGTCCCGTGCTGGCACGGCTCAGCCCGTTGCGGGTGCTCCGGGCGAGCGTGCTGATATCCGGGCTGCTGTTCCCCGCGTTCCTGCTGATGCCGGGCGTCGCGGCCAAGCTGGTCATCCTCGCGGCACTGAGCATCGCGACCGCGCCGTGGTACCCGGTCCTGATGGCGGAGCTGTACGCCAGCCTGCCCGGCCGCAGCGGCCTGGCGGTCTCGCTCAGCAGCGGCGCCAGCCTGGTCGGCGCGGCCGGCCCGCTGGTAGTCGGGCTGCTCGCGCAGCAGGTGGGACTCGGCTGGGCGATGGTGGTGCTCTGCGCGGTCCCGGTCGCGATGCTGGCCGCGCCCGCCGCCCGTGCCGCCCGCCCGGCCGACGAGAGCCCCTCCGCTAAACTCGGCTCCCGTGACTAGCTCGGGTTCTGCGGTGCGGGCAAGGTTCGCGCCGTCGCCTACCGGCATGTTCCACGTGGGCAGTGCCAGGTCGGTCCTCTACAACTGGGCGTTTGCCAGGCACGAGGGCGGCACCCTGGTGCTGCGGATCGAGGACACGGATGCCGCCCGCAACCAGCCCGAGTGGATCGACGGCATCCTGACCGCGATGGCCTGGCTCGGCATCGGCCAGGACCAGTACGAGGGGCCGTACTTCCAGTCGCACAATCTGCCCCTGCACACCGAGGCGGCGGTCCGGCTCTACCAGGAGGGCTGCGCCTACTACTGCGACTGCACCAGGGACGCGGTCGTGGCCAGGACCGGCGACCAGCACCGCGGCTACGACGGCTACTGCCGGGACCGCGGCCTGGAGCCCGGCCCCGGCCGCGCGCTGCGCTTCCGGTCGCCGGACGAGGGCGCGACAGTGATCGAGGATCTGGTCCGCGGCCGGACCGTCTTCGAGAACTCCACGATCGAGGACTTCGTGCTCGCCCGTGCGGACGGCTCGGTGCTGTTCCTGCTGGCCAACGTCGTCGATGACATGGACCAGCGGATCACGCACGTGCTGCGCTCCGAGGAGCACCTGCCGAACACGCCCAAGCAGCAGCTGCTCTGGCAGGCGCTCGGGCACGAGCCGCCCGCCTGGGGGCACCTGTCGATCATCGTGAACGAGAAGCGGCAGAAGCTGTCCAAGCGCCGGGACAAGGTCGCGCTCGAGGGCTTCAGGGACGAGGGGTACCTCGCCGACGCCATGCGGAATTACCTGATGCTGCTGGGCTGGGCGCCGCGCGGTGACCGGGAGATCATGCCGTTCGACGAGATGGTGGCCGAGTTCCGGATCGAGGACGTGAACCCGTCGCCCGCGTTCTTCGACGTGAAAAAGCTGCGCGCCTTCAACGGCGAGTACATCCGGGCCCTGCCCGAGGCCGAGTTCATCGCCGCCTGTCAGCCGTGGCTCAGCACCGAGCGGGCGCCGTGGCCCGCCGAGCGCTTTGATCCGGCGGTGTTCGCCCAGCTCGCCCCCCTGGCTCAGACCCGGATCGCGCTGCTGGCCGAGATCACCGGCATGGTGGACTTCGCGTTCCTGCCCGAGCCCGTCGACGACGAGGCGTCCTGGGCCAAGGCGATGAAGGACCCGGCCGCGGATCTGCTGACGGCCGCGCTGGAGAGTTTCGCCGACGTTCCATGGGAGGCGGTGGAGCTTCGGTCGCGGCTGGAGCGGATCGCGGAGAAGTTCGGCCTTTCGCTCGGCAAGGCGCAGGCGCCGGTCCGGGTGGCGGTGACCGGCCGGACCGTCGGGCTGCCGCTGTTCGAGTCACTCCAGGTCCTTGGCCGGGACGAGACGCTGCGCCGGATCAGGTCCGCGCACGGCCGGCTGATCTCGCCGTAGCGCGCCTTTCCGTGCAACTGTTCTGTGACCCTCGTGGTCTGAGCAGTTGAGGGAGGTGGCCGTGGTCGCGAGCGCTGACGAGGAGTTCAGCGAGTTCATGCAGGGCCGCTGGTCGCAACTGGTCCGGCTCGGCTACGCGCTGTCCGGCGATCTGCAGACGGCCGAGGATCTCGCGCAGACGGCGTTCGCGCGGGCGTATGCGTCCTGGTGGCGGGTGCGCAGGGCGGACAACCCGGACGCGTACGTGCGGCGCATCGTGGTGAACGCCAATCGCAACAGATTCCGCAAGCCGCGGGTCAGCGAGCTGCTGACCGAGTCGCTGCCGGAGCTGTCGGTACCCGCCGACGGGGTGAGCCAGCGCGACGACCGGGCGGTCCTGGTGCAGGAACTGATGCGGCTGTCTCCCGGCCAGCGGGCCGCCGTCGTGCTCCGGTACTGGCTGGACCTGTCCGAGGCCGAGACCGCCGCGCTCCTCGGCTGCTCGGTCGGCAACGTCAAGAGCCAGGCCGCCCGCGGCCTGGCCAAACTCAGGGCCAGCGCTGCGCTCCTGGAGGGAGGACTGCTGTGAGCGTTCAGGACGAAGCACGGCTCAGGTCCCGGCTCGGCACTCTGCTCGGCGAGATCAGCCCGGCTCCTGCGCCCGTCGGCTCGGTGATCCGGCGGGGCCGGAGGATCAGCCGGCGCCAGCAGGCGGCGGCGGCGGGCGGCATCGCCGTCGTGGCCGCCGCGGCTGTACTCGGCCCCGCCGTGCTGCGCAGCGAGCTAGCGGCCGGGTCGGCCGCGCCCGGGCCGGCGCCGCACTACAGCGTCTCGGTCAGCCCCCCCGGCAATGCCGCTAGGCGCGGTGTCATCGCCACCGGCAGCGTCAACGGCTGGCACTGGCAGGCGACGCTGTCCGGGACCGGCAACAGTGTCGGCGCACGTCTCGGCCAGGACTTCCCCCGGCTGGCGATCGGGACCCCGTACCTGGCCGACGACCTCGCCCTGCTCGAGTCGACGTCGGACGGCGCGTCACGCTACGCCTACGTCGGCCCGGTTGCCGCCCCGGTCCGGTACCTGACCGTCAGCCTGGCGGACGGCCAGCAGCTCATCCTGCGTCCGCAGCCATGGGCGGGTCACCGGTACGTGGCAATGGTGCTGCCTGCCGCGCTGCGGGTCAGGAAGGCGGTCGCCTACGGCCGTGCTGGCATGCTCGGCTACGCCGTTCCCTTCTACTTCGGAGCCGATGCCAGCTTCCAGACCTGGCTGCGGCCGGGGCAGGCAGGATCGGCCCGGGCGACAGCCCTGATCGGTTCCGGTAGCTCGCAGTGGTCCGCGACGGCGTACGTGGGTCCCTGGGGGCTTTGCGTGACGGTGTACGACCCGGGCGGCATCGGCCCGGGTGGATTCTGCCAGGCCGTGAGCCAGGTGTCCTTCGGCCTGGTTACCGGGCAGTTCGGCGGCGTCGCGGACAACGTGGAGGTCGGCCTGGCCCGCCACGACGTGGCTTACCTGATGATCACCAGGTCGGACGGCTCCGTGGTCCGCGTCAAGGTGGCGTACGTGGCCGGTTATCCATACGGGCTCGCGGCCGTTCTGCGGCCCGCGCACGGGGGGTTTGCGAGCTGGGTCGCCTACAACGCGCACGGCCGGCGCCTTGGCAGCGGCAAGGGCGACCCGGTCAGACTCCGGTGACGGCCCGCCCACCGTTGTGCTTGGCTTAGCGACGTGACTAACACCCCTTTTGCGGACCGGGTCCGAGCCGGTGAGGTTGTGTACGGCGGCTGGCTGGCGGTAGCCAGCCCGGTGAGCGCCGGCGTGATCGCCGCGTCCGGACTGGATTACGTGTGCATCGACCTGCAGCACGGCGAGGCGGCCGAGCGCGACCTGCCCGGCATGACCGCCGCGATCCGGCAGGCAGGCGCCGCGCCGATGGCGCGGGTGCGGCACGCGAGCATGCCGGACATCGGCCGGGCGCTCGACCTCGGCTGCGAGGGTGTGATCGTGCCGAACGTGGAGTCCGCCGAGCAGGCGCGCGAGGTCACCGGCGCCGTGCGCTACCCGCCCGAGGGCTACCGGTCCGCGGGCGGCGTGTACACGCCACCCGCGCTGCCGCTGTGCATCGTGATGGTCGAGTCATCGCACGCCCTCTCCGAGCTCCCGGCCACGCTGCGGCTGCCCGGTGTGGACGGCGTCTACGTCGGGCCGCGCGACCTGTCGTACTCCCTCGGCTGCGAGCTCAACCCGCACGACCCGGTGCTGCGCCCGGCGCTGGAGCGCATCTGGACGGCGTGCGCGGCGGCCGGGAAGCCCGTGGGTGTGCACGCGCAGGATGGCGAGACCGCCCGGCTGTACAGGGACAACGGCTGCCGCCTGGTGACCGTGATCGCCGACTCCGCGGCGCTGACGCGCAGCGCCGCGGCCTCGCTGGCCGCTGCGAGATAATCAGCGCGGAAACCTGGCGTTCACTCAGAGCCACAAGTTTCCGCGTTACTGCGCGAGGGGCGCAGGGCGACCACCACGGCGGCCCCGGCGGCCGCGGCGAGCGGGATGGCGGCCGGCAGCGGCAGGTACTGACCGACAACCCCCCAGACGGCGAACCCCACGCCCTGGGTGAACATGAGCCCGGCGCTGGACAGCGCGAGCGCACGGCTGCGCAGGTCGGGCGGCGCAGCGTCCAGCAGGGCACCGTCGACCCCGGCAGCCCACGCGCTGCCGAGCCCGGCGACGACCAGCAGCGTCAGCGCCAGGCCGAGGCCGGGACTCGCGGCGAAGCCGGCCAGCGGGACAAACGACACCAGCGCGGCGGGCACGATGGCGGCCCGCTGCAGCCGGGTGGACAGAAACCGGGCCGCGAAGACGTCCGCGGCGATCGTGCCGACCGGGATCGCGGTGAGCAGGAAGCCGGCGACCCGGGCGGGCTGGCCGATGTGCGTCGCGTACGGGGCCGCGAGCGCCTCGGGTGCGACTGCGCAGGCGGGGACGAGCCAGCTGAACAGCAGCACGCGCCTGGTCGGCCGGTGGGTGAGCGCGGCTCGCAGCCCGGCCAGGGAGTCGCGCGCCATGGACCGCTGCCGAGGTCCGCCCGCGGCAGGCCGCCGGGCCATGCCGGCGCGCAGCACCAGACCGGACGTGGCGAACGAAACGGCGTCCGCGGCCAGCGCTCCGCGCGGCGAGAAGATCGCGAGTAGCAGGCCGCCCGCGCCGTAGCCGGCTACCTGGGCGACCTGGGCGACCATCCGCATCAGCGACCGGCCGAGGATGTAGCTGGGGCCGGGAGTCAGAACATCGGGCAGCACCGCGGACCGCACGCCCTGGTACAGCGGCGAGATCAGCCCGGTGGCGAACAGCAGCATGAGCAGCGCCGGCAGCGGCATCGCCGGGATCACCATGCAGCCGACCAGGCAGGCGCTGGCCAAGTCACACGTCACCAGCACCCGCCGCGGCGGCATCCGGTCGGCGGCCGCGCCGAATAGCACCCCGCCGACGAGATACGGCAGGAACGACAGCGCCATCACCGATGCGGCAAGCGCGGGCGAGTGTGTCTGCTGGTACACGAGCACGGTAAGCGCGACGGCGGCGACGACGCTGCCGAGCATAGAGACCACGTTGGCGGCGAAGATGGCCCGGAACTCGGCCACGGAAAGTACCGCCCGGTAGCTGGCCCGCTGCGGTGCCGCGGGCTGTGCCGGGGCGATGGCCTCTTCAGGTGCGGCATGGGCAGACATGACATCGACCCTGGCAGAGGCCAGGAAAGTCGGCTATATATTCGGCTGCAGCCGAATATAAGATGTCTGACGCCGCGTCTCGCACGTTTCCGCGGAAACGCGTCGTGCGGGTCGCACGCGCTGCGGACGTTTCCGCGGAAACGCGGTAGCCGCGGCACGCGGACGGGAGGTAGCGCCGTAAGCCTGACGCTGATCTTCGGGCGCGACGATGCGGCACGCCTGCGGTTCGCGATCTCGCCACTCTGGGAGACGCTGGCGGCGCTTCGCGTCGCACTGGAGCCGGAGCGCCGCCCCTATCACCTGCCCTGGCTGGACGCGGTCACGGCGGACCTGGACCGGCTCGACCCGTGGCCGCTGTACCTGCTGTCGCCCCGTCGGGGATGGACGCCCGACTTCCTCACGCCGTCGCCGGAGGGTCCGCACGCCGGGATCGCGGGCCAGCTCGCGGCGGTGCGGGCGACGCCGGCCGAGCAGGTCGCGCGGGAGGTGCGACGGTCGCTGACCGACCGCGGCGGGCAGGTTCCCGAGTCGGCCCGGCGGCTGCTCGACGATCCGGCCGCGACCAGGGACATGCTCGCCGACATGCTGGCGGACTGCTGGCGGCTCCTGATCGAGGCGCACTGGCCGCGCCTGCACGACGTGCTGCACGCCGACATGCTGTACCGGACGCGGGTGCTCGCGGACTACGGGCTGGAGCGGGTGCTTTCTGATCTCCACTCTCGGATCGGCTGGACCGGGCGGTCACTAGTCATCGAGACGCATGACTCCACCCGGCACCGACTCGCCGGCTCCGGGCTCCTGCTCCTGCCCAGCGCGTTCATCTGGCCAGACGTGGTGGCCATCGTCGACCCGCCGGCCCGGCCGGCTGTCATCTATCCAGCCAGGGGAATCGCCGAGCTCTGGCAGCCGGCGCATACGCGCCACTTCGACGCGCTCGGCCGGCTGCTCGGCAGGACGCGGGCAGCGCTGCTCGAGTCGCTCGCCGAGGCCGCGTCCACGCACACGCTGGCCCGGCGACACGGTCTCGCGCCGAGTACCGTGTCCGAGCACCTTGCGGTCCTGCATGCGGCCGGACTGGTCGCGCGCCGGCGGCACCGGCACGCGGTCATGTACGAGCAGACGCCGCTCGGCACGGAGCTGGCGAATGGCGGCCAGGCGGGCCTGCTGACGAGGCGGCGGCCGACGGCCGCCAGCCACGGGATCGCGTCAGTCTGACGCTTATGGCAGCCGCCAGAGGGCTGGCCCTATGCTGGCCGGGAGAGCTTGCGGCGCGCCGCCAGCCAAGCCGCGGCAGCGGCCCGGTCAGCCCTTGGAGGCGACATATGGGACTTATGGACAAGGTCAAGGCGCAGGCTAACCAGCTTGCCCAGCAGACCAGGGAAGCAGCGGAGCAGGGCAAGGCGAAGCTGGACCAGGCACAGGCCGGCCGGCGCGGTGACCAGATGCTCCGCCAGCTGGGCGCGCTGGTCTTCGCGGAGCGCACCGGCCGCGGCGCCCCGGACAGCCAGGCGAAGATCGATCAGCTCATCAACGACATCTCTGCGCACGAGCGTGAGAACAACCTCAACCTCACCGCGGACCCGGCCGCACAGTCCGGCGTGCCGCAGCAGCCCGACCCGTTCGCGGGCCCGGCGGGCGGCGCACCAGCGGGCGGCGCACCAGCGGGCGGCGCACCCCAGGGCGGCGCACCCCAGGGCGGCGCACCCCAGGGCGGCGCACCCCAGGGCGGGGGCTTCCAGGGGGGTGCGCAGGGCCCGGATGCCGGCGGGTCCGGCTTCGGCCAGTCGTTCTTCCCCGGACCCGACTCCGGCGGCCCGACCGGGTGACCTGGCTAGTCTGACTCAGCGGCAGGCGTCCTGAGTGGCGGTACGCGCCTGGCCGGGCACTGCTGCCGTACCGCCGGGTTGCTGCGACTGGCTTCGCGGCCCGCTGCTGACGGCCGATCCGCTCGCGCCGAGAATCAGCCGCAGCCGGGCCAGGTGCGCGGCGGACTGGAGGGTCGCGCCCGGCAGCACCTTCTGCAGCACGTGCGCCGCGGCCAGCTGGCCGGCCGGGTACTGAATGATCGTCCGGGCGACGTCGTGCTGCGGCCAGTTCAGCCCGTCGCGGTGCACCTTGAACCCCAGCGCCGCCAGCTGCCTGCCGGTGCTGGCCGACAGCCCGCTGGTCCACGTGCCGTTGTACACGTCGACGGCAATCTTCGACCGGGTCAGCCTCGACTTTCGCGCGGCGCTGCGGTGAGACTTCGCCGTCGCGGAGGTGTCGTTCTTGAGGCTGCTGAACAGCGCTCGCGCCGCCGCCGCGTCCCAGAGCACCGCGTCCTGGCCGGTAGGTGCGATGTAGTTCGCCGACGCCAGCGGAACCGTTCGGAACGTGACGTCCTGGGATCGGATGCCGCGCAGTTCGTCGGCCATCCGGACCAGGTTGAAGTTCTTGTCCACGGTGATCGCGGCCGTCACTGACGACAGGAACTGCTGGAGCCGGAACGGGTTCGCGAGCAGGCCCGAGTTCGTCGCCTCGGTGAACAGGCTGGACATCAGCTGCTGCTGGTTACTGATCCGCGCGAGGTCGGACGCCGCGAACGAGTGCCGGTCGCGAGCGAACTTCAGCGCGGCTATGCCGTCCACGTGGTGCATGCCGGCCGACAGGTGCAGCCCCGTGTACGAGTCGTCGACGGCATAGGGCAGGCACACGTCCACGCCGCCGAGCGCGTCGATCACCCTGACGAAGCCGAGGAAGTTCACCTCGATGTAGTCGTTGATGACGAGCCCGGTCGCGTGCTCCACCGTGCGCACCATGAGCGGGACGCCACCGAGCCCGATCGCGGCGTTGATCTTGTTCATGCCGTGGCCGGGGATGTCGACCCAGCTGTCTCTCGGCAGGCTGATGACCTGCACGCTGGAGTGATCCGCGGAGACGTGCACGAGCATGAGCGTGTCCGAGTTCATGCTGACGTCGCTGCCGACGTGCAGCTCGACCTCCTGCTGCCGCGTGAGCCCGCTGCGGCTGTCGATCCCCGCGACCAGGATGTTGACCGGCCCGGAGTCCGGTGTCCCCGCCGTGCCGGCGTCGACCCGGCCCAGGCTGCCGCTGACATAGCTCGTCACCGCCCAGGCGCCGCTAGAGACGAGCAGCGTCAGGATCGACGCGACGCCCAGCACCAGGATCTGGAGCCGCTGCCGCCGCGCCTTACGGCCGGACGCAGCCGGCGGCTGGGGCGGTGCCTGCGGCCAGCTCGCCGGCCGCCCGGCCTGCCCAGGATCGGTCATCAGCCCCCCAGTCCGTTACCCCTGGGTAGGCTAACGTGGCCGGCCGTGACCGGCTGGCAGGCGCCGCCGGCGTGGTTTGCAAAGATTGCGCCCCGGCCCTACAGCCGCCGGGAATGCCTCTTCCCGCCTGCGCCGCATGGCGGGAGTCTTGCCGTGCAGTGGCGGTCAGCGGCCCGGCCGGCGGTCGGCGGTCGGCGCAGGATGGGCCGCCGGCCGGGCTGCTAGGTGCGGAGTTGTGTGGTGCGGGCGAGGGCCGGGTCACGCGACCTTGACAGCCTCGGGAGTGGCCTGCGGGACGACGACCTTCTCGGTCCGCCGGCCGAAGGCGAAGCCGAACAGCCCTGCCAGCGCGGCGTACTGCGAGACCGACGGGATCATCGACGGGGTGATCTCGCCGCCGGCCTTGGGGTGCGCGAACGTGGCGGCGGGCGGGACGTACACCTGCTGTGCGGACAGCACGCCGCGGTCGCTCCTCGCGGCATCACCGAAGAGCCCGGAAACCGGGTGACCTAGGACAGGTCTTTCGACGGGCTAACGGCTCACGCGGGCGGCTCAGGGTCGCGGGGCAGGCCGAGGATGCGCTCGGCGATGATGTTCAGCTGGATGTCGGTCGTGCCGCCGCCGATCGTGTACGCCTCGGTCTGCAGCATCTGCCGCGCCCAGTACGCGCCGTTCGGCGCCGCGGCCGCGACCGGCTGGCCGCTGGCCGCGCCGAGCGCACCGTCGGCGCCGGCCAGCTCCCAGCACAGGTGCGCCACCTGCTGCGCGTGCCGCATGCTCAGCAGCTTGCGGACGCTCCCGGTGGCGCCCGGCTCGGTGCCGGAGAGCTGCTTCAGCGCCGCGCGCACGGTCAGCAGATCCATCGCCTGGCTCTGTACGACCAGCTCGCCCACCCGCGCGAGCGGCGGGTCGTCCGTGGCGCGCGCGACCTGCAGCAGCTCCGCGGTCCCGGCGCCGGCGGTCCAGGTGCCGGCCAGCGAGACACGCTCGTTGGCCAGCGTGGTCCTGGCGATCCGCCAGCCCTCGTTGATCCCGCCCACCACGCAGTCGTCGGGCACGAACACCTCGTCCAGGAACACCTGGTTGAAGATCGAGTCGCCGGTGATCTCGCGCAACGGCCGGACGTCGATGCCCGGTGACTTCATGTCCACGAGGAAGTAGCTGATGCCGTCGTGCCGCGGCTGAGAAGGGTCGGTGCGGGCGACGCAGATCGCCCACGCCGCGTACTTCGCCAGCGAGGTCCAGATCTTCTGGCCGCTGATCCGCCAGCCGCCCTCCGCTCGCACCGCGCGGGTGGTCAGGCCCGCGAGGTCGGATCCGGCGCCCGGCTCGCTGAAGAGCTGGCACCACAGGTAGTCCAGCCTGAGGGTGGCAGGCAGGAACCGGTCCTGCTGTTCCTTCGTCCCGTACTGGATCAGGGCGGGCGCGACCCACGCGCCGATCGCGAGCGGCGGCACGCGGATCTCCGCAGCCCGGAGCTCCTCGTCGATGACGAGCTGCTCAAGCGCCCCCGCGCCGCGGCCCCAGGGCCTCGGCAGGTGCGGCAGTACCCAGCCGCCGACGCCCAGCGCGGCGTTCCGCTCCGCGCCCGACAGCTTGGTGATCGGCGCCAGCTCCGCGCGGATCACCGTCCGCAGCTCGTCGTCCGCGCCGGGCAGATCCAGCCGGACCGGCCGCACGAAACCGCCGATGGCGAGCTCGCCGGCCCGCTCGCCCCAGGTCGATGAGCCCGCGGCCGAGGCGAGCAGGGCCCGCAGCGTCAGTGCCCGCCGGTAGTACAGGTGCGCGTCGTGCTCCCACGTATAGCCGATGCCGCCCAGCACCTGGATGCACTCGTGCATGCAGGAAACGGCGGCGTCTGCGGCGAGCGCGGCGGCGGTCGCCGCGGCGAGCTCGGTCCCGGTACTGGCCGCGGCTGCGGACTCGTCCAGGGCCCTGGCCGCGTCCCAGACGGCGGCCGCGGCCTGCTCGAGCGCGACGAGCATCCGGGCGCACCGGTGCTTCACGGCCTGGAACTGGCCGATCGGCCGGCCGAACTGATGCCGGATCTTCGCGTACTCGGCCGCGGTCTGCACGGCCCAGCCGGCGATGCCGACGGCCTCCGCACCCAGGATCGTGGCGGCAAGCTGCCTGCCGATCTGGAAGTCGTTCCACAGCCGGCCGCGGAGCTGGCGGCCGGCCGGGACGAGCACGCCGTCGGCCTCGACGCGGCCGACCTGCCGGGTGAGGTCCAGGCCGTCGATCGCGGTGATCCGCAGGTCCGCCGCGTCCATGGCGACCCACACCGTGTCCGGCTGCGGCCGGACCGGCGCGAGGATGACATCCGCGCCGGGCGCGCCGAGTACCACCGGCGCGGTGCCGGAGACGGAGAAGCTACCGTCAGCTTCCTCGATCGCGGACATCTCGGCGTCCAGTGCCACCGCCGCCGCGGCCGAGCCATCCGCCAGGGAGCCGACCAGCTTGCCGGTCATGCCGCCGGCCATCAGCATGGCGCTGGCCAGCACCGTCGGCACGAAGCCGCCTGGCACCAGCGCGCGGCCAAGTTCCTCGACCGCGACGGCCAGCTCTGGCAGCCCGAAGCCCTGCCCGCCGTCCGCCTCCGGGATGTGCAGGCCGAGCAGCCCCTGGCCGGCGAGCGCCGGCGCGATCACGTCCCGGTACCTGGCGGCGCCCGCATCGGCCGCGCTGGTGGCAGCGCGGACCGCCGCGGGCGGGCAGAGGCGAGCTGCCAGCGCCCGGGCGGAATCGGCAAGCTGCAGGTGGTCGTCGGTGACGGCAATAGCCATGGTCAGTACCTCATCCGCGGTCGGTCCGGGCCTGCGTCCGCATTTTAGAATGCGATTCGGTTCCGGGCCATAGCCCGCGGCCCGCCCCGTGACACCGCGCTCGCAGTTAGGTACTATTGAGTAAGTTACTGATGAGTAGCCGCGGTTACTTATGGGGCGGGAGGCCTGATATGGGGCACTTCAAGAGCAACCTCAGGGACATCGAGTTCAACCTGTTCGAGGTGCTGAGGCGCCAGGATCTCCTGGGCTCCGAGCCGTTCGCCGACGTGGACGAGGACACCGCCCGCGGCATCCTGGACGAGGTCAACCGGCTGGCGCTGGGCCCGGTAGCCGAGTCCTTCGCGGACGCCGACCGCAACCCGCCCGTCTTCGATCCCGCCACGCACTCGGTCGCGATGCCGGAGTCCTTCAAGCGGTCGTACCAGGCATTCATCGATGCCGAGTGGTTCCGCCTCGAGCTGCCGCCCGAGCTGGGCGGGACGAGCGTGCCGAGGACGCTCGGCTGGGCCGTCGCCGAGCTCGTTCTCGGCGCCAACCCCGCCGTGTGGATGTATGCCAGTCTCGGCTCGTTCTCGCACGCCCTGTGGAAGATGGGCACGCCGCGGCAGCAGGAGATCGCGGCCCTCGCGGCCGAGCGGAAGTGGGGCTACACGATGGTCCTCACCGAGCCGGACGCGGGCTCCGATGTGGGCGCGGGCCGCACGAAGGCGATCCGGCAGCCAGATGGCACCTGGCACATCGAGGGTGTGAAGCGGTTCATCACCAGCGCCGAGCACGACATGGCGGAGAACATCCTGCACATCGTGCTCGCCCGGCCCGAGGGCGCCGGCCCCGGCACCAAGGGCCTGTCGATGTTCCTGGTGCCGAAGTTCCTCGTCAACTCCGACGGCTCGCTAGGCGAGCGCAACGGCGTGTTCGTCACCAACGTCGAGCACAAGATGGGCATCAAGGCGTCGACCACGTGCGAGCTGACGTTTGGTGCCGACAAGCCCGCCGTGGGCACCCTCGTGGGCGATGTGCATGACGGCATCCGGCAGATGTTCATGATCATCGAGTTCGCCCGGATGATGGTCGGGACGAAGGCCATCGCCGCTCTGTCGACCGGGTACCTCAACGCGCTCGAGTACGCCAGGACGCGAGAGCAGGGCTCCGACCTGACGCGGATGCTGGACAAGGCGGCACCGCGCGTCACGATCATGAAGCACCCCGACGTGCGCCGCAGCCTGATGCTGCAGAAGGCCTACGCCGAGGGCATGCGCGCGCTGGTCATGTTCACCGCGAGCCAGCAGGACGCGGTCCAGATCGGCACGGCGGCCGGCCACGAGGACAAGCTCGCGGTCGCCCTGAACGACCTGCTCCTCCCGGTCGTCAAGGGCGTCGGCTCCGAGCGCGGGTACGAGCAGCTCGCCCAGTCGCTGCAGATCTTCGGCGGCTCCGGCTACCTGCAGGATTACCCGATCGAGCAGTACATCAGGGACGCGAAGATCGACAGCCTGTATGAGGGCACCACCGCGATCCAGGGCATGGACCTGTACTTCCGCAAGATCGTGCGGAACCAGGGTGTCGCGCTGCAGCACCTGCTCGGCCAGATCCGCGAGTTCGCCGCCTCCGATGCCGGGAACGGCCGGCTGAAGAAGGAGCGCACAGCGCTCAAGCGGGCCGCGGATGACGTAGCGGCCATCGTGACCGCGATGAACGGATTCCTCACCGAGAGCATGTCCCAGCCAGCCGAGGTCTACCGGGTCGGTCTAAACACCACCAGGCTGCTGATCGCGCTCGGCGACCTCATCATCGCCTGGCTGCTAGCCCGGCAGGCCGAGATCGCGATCGCGCGGCTCGATGAGGGCGGTCTGGCCGCCGGCGACGAGGCGTTCTACCAGGGCAAGGTGACCGCCGCCGGCTTCTTCGCCGGGACGGTGCTGCCGCGCCTGGCCGCCGAGCGGGAGATCGCGGAGGCCGTCTCGCTCGACCTCATGGACCTCAGCGACGACGCGTTCTGACCCGGTCCGCCGGCCCGGCCCTCGCGCGAGCTCAGATCTCGTACTGGATCGCGGCCCTGGTCTGCGTGTTCGGCGCGGTCAGCCGGCTGATGATGTCCTGGTGCTGCGTGTTGGCCCGGTAGCCCAGGTAGCTGTCGACGTCGTCGAAGTCCGCGACCACGGCATAGTCGAAGTTCCCCTCGGCGATGCCCGCATCGGGGCCCGCGTGATACGAGCGAAGCCCCGGCAGCGCGGGCGCGAGGGCGGTGAGCTCGGCCGTCAGCTGTTTCTCTTGCTCCGGTGTCATGCCGTCGTTCCAGCTGAACAACACCACGTGCCTGATCATGACGCTCCTCCGGGTTCGGTCAGGACCACGCCAGCATCCGCAGCGGGTCGGTCAGCATCGCGCCCACGTCCCGCAGCACAGCCGAGCCCAGGTCGCCGTCCACGAGCCGGTGATCGAACGACAGCGCCAGCGTGCACACCTTGCGCACGGCCAGCTCGCCGTCGATCACCCACGGTGCGTCCTTCACCTGGCCGAACGCGAGGATCGCTGCCTCGCCAGGGGTCAGGATCGGGGTGCCGGTGTCGACGCCGAAGATGCCGACGTTGGTGATCGTGATCGAGCCGCCGGACAGGTCGGCCGGTGTCGATCTCCCGGCCCGGGCGGTCTCGGCCAGCTGCGCCAGCGCCGTCGCCAGCTGCGGCAGCGTCATCGCGTGCGCGTCCTTGATGTTCGGCACGATCAGCCCGCGCTCGGTCGCCGCCGCGATGCCCAGGTTCACGTAGCGCTTCACCACGATCTCCTGCGCGGCCTCGTCCCAGCTGGAGTTGACCATCGGGTGCCGTGCAATGGCCGTGAGCAGCGCCCTGGCGACCAGCAGCAGCGGCGACACCCGGACGTCGGCGAACTCGGGCAGCTGCCGCAGCCGCGCGGCGGCGGTCATCGTCTCGGTGATGTCGATCTGCAGGAACTCGGTCACGTGCGGCGCCGTGAAGGCGCTTGCCGACATCGCCGCGGCCGTGTGCTTGCGGACGCCGCGGATGGGGATCCGCTCCTCGCGTGCGCCGGCCGCGGGCGTCACGATCGCGACACCGCTGATGCCGGGAACGGCAGGTGCTCCACCCGAGCCCGCAGCCTGCTCGACGTCATCCCTGGTGATGGACCCGCCAGGCCCGGAGCCGGCCAGCGCGCTCAGGTCGACGCCCAGGTCCCTGGCCATCTTCCGGACCGGGGGCTTGGCCAGCGCCCGGGCGCCGCTGGCGCCGTTCACCGGCGCGGCAGGGGCGGCACTGGCGGCAGGGGCGGCCGGCACGGCGGGCGCGCTCGGGGGTGCGGCGGCAGCGGACGGCTTGCGCGCCCGCCTGCTGGTGGTGCCCAGCCTGACCCCGTAACCGACCAGCACCGCCTGCCGCTCGGCCTTGGGTGCCGGGCTGCCGACCATGCCGGGCTCGGTCGCTCCAAGCACGGTCGCTCCAAGCACGGGCGCTCCAAGCACGGGCGCTCCAAGCACGGGCGCTCCAAGCACGGGCGCTCCAAGCACGGGCGCTCCAAGCACGGGCGCGCCCTCGGCCGGCGGCGCGGGCACCAGGTCCTCGGCGTCGCTGATCTCGCGCTGCGCCCTTGCTTCCTGCGGCACCGCTGCCTCCGCGGCCGCGGGTGCCGCCGCTCGCGGCGTATCCTCGCCACCGGCCCCGACGTTGACCGAGATGATCGGCGTGCCGACGTCCGCGGTGGCACCCTCGGGCACGAGCAGGTCGGCGACCGTGCCCGCGTACGGGCTCGGCAGCTCGACGACTGCCTTCGCGGTCTCGATCTCGACGATGATCTGGTTGATGGCGATCTGGTCGCCGGGGTGGACGAGCCAGCGCACGATGTCGGCCTCGGTCAGGCCTTCACCGACATCAGGGAGCCTGAACTCCTTGAGATCTGACATCAGGGCCTCTCAGTAGCCGAAGGTGCGGTCGACGGCGTCCAGTATCCGGTCCAGGTCGGGGAGGTAGTGCTCCTCCAGCCGGGACGGCGGATAGGGCGTGGTGTAGGCGCCGACGCGCAGCACCGGGGACTCGAGGCTGTAGAAGCACTCCTGGGTGATCTGGGCGGCGATCTCGGCGCCGATGCCGCCGGTCACCACGGCCTCGTGCACCACTATGCACCGGCCGGTCTTGCGGACCGACGCGAAGATCGTCGCGGTGTCGAGCGGCGCGAGTGAGCGCAGGTCGATGACCTCGAGCGAGCGGCCATCGTCCTGCGCGGCCACGGCTGCCTCCGCGCAGGTCCGTACCATCGGGCCGTAGCACAGCACGGTCACGTCGGTGCCGGGCACGAGCACGCGCGACTGGTCCATCGGCAGCGCCGCGGCCAGTCCTCCGTCGACGTCGACCTCGGCCTTGTCCCAGTACCGGCGCTTGGGCTCGAAGAAGATGACGGGGTCGTCACTGCGCACTGCCTGCTGGATCATCGTGTACGCGTCGGCCGGGTCGCCGCACGCGACGACGCGCAGGCCGGGCGTGTGCGCGAACAGCGACTCGGGTGACTCGCTGTGATGCTCGACCGCGCCGATGCCGCCGCCGAACGGGATCCGCACGACCACTGGAAGCCGGACCGAGCCCAGCGACCGGTAGCGCATCTTCGCGAGCTGGGAGACGATCTGGTCGAAGGCCGGGAACACGAAGCCGTCGAACTGGATCTCGCAGATCGGCCGGTAGCCGCGGAGGGCGAGGCCGATCGCGGTGCCGATGATGCCGGACTCGGCCAGCGGCGTGTCGATGACGCGGGCCTCCCCGAAGTCCTTCTGCAGCCCGTCGGTGACTCGGAAGACGCCGCCAAGCTTGCCGACGTCCTCGCCCATGATCAGGGCCTTGGGGTTGTCCTCGAGCGCCTTCCGCAGGCCCTCGTTCAGTGCCCTGGAGAGGGTGAGCGTGGTCATCGCGCGACCTCCTCGCCGACAAAGGAATCCAGGTAAGCGGCGAATCCGGCGCGCTCGGCGGCGAGCTGCCTCGTCTCCTCGGTCAGCACGTCGTCGAACATCGACAGCGGCTCCGGGTCCGGCATCTCCAGGCAGGCGGCGCGCACCCGGGCGCCGACCCGGGTGGCCTCGGCCTCGACCTCGTCGAAGAAGCTCATCTCGGCCTGCTGGGAGCGGATCAGGTACTGCTTGACCCGCTCGATCGGGTCCTTCAGCTTCCACGCCTCCAGCTCCGCGGACAGCCGGTACCTCGTCGGGTCGTCGGTCGTGGTGTGCGCGCCCATCCGGTAAGTGAACGCCTCGATCATGGTGGGGCCCTGGCCTTCCCGCGCGGCCTGCATCGCCTTGCGGGTGACGGCGAGGCACGCGAGCACGTCGTTGCCGTCTACCCGGACCCCGGGGAAGCCGAAGCCGTGAGCGCGCTGGTAGAGCGGTACCCGGCTCTGCCGCTCGAGCGGCTCCGAGATCGCCCACTGGTTGTTCTGGCAGAAGAACACGACCGGGGAATTGTTGACCGATGCCCAGATGAAGGCCTCGTTGACATCGCCCTGGCTGGTCGCGCCGTCGCCGAAGTAGACGATCACGGCCTCGCCGTCCTCCCCGACGGCGCCGTCGCGCTGGATCCCCATCGCGTACCCGGTCGCGTGCAGCGTCTGGCTGCCGATCACGATCGTGTACAGGTGGAAGTTGTGCTCCGTCGGATCCCAGCCGCCGTGGCTGACCCCGCGGAAGAGCTCGAGCAGTTTCATCGGGTCCAGCCCCCGGCACCACGCGACGCCGTGCTCACGGTAGGTCGGGAAGGCCATGTCCCGCGGCGTCAGCGCCCGGCCTGAACCGACCTGGGCGGCCTCCTGGCCGAGCAGCGAGGCCCAGATCCCCAGCTCGCCCTGGCGCTGCAGCGCGATCGCCTCGAAGTCGATCCGCCGCACGATGACCAGGTCCCGGTACAGCGACTTCAGCTCTTCGGCGGAGATCTCCAGCGGGTAATCAGGGTGCTCGACGCGCTCCCCCTCCGGGGTGAGGAGCTGGATCAGCTCCGGCGAGTCCGCCTGCTGCCCTGGATCGCCGGCGGGACTCCGCTTGGCGGGAGCCCGTCCTGCTGGGCGGGCGGCGCGTCCGGCATCTTTGACGGTCACGTGCCACTCCTTGCATGCTCATGTCCGGTCGTGCTGCCGGGTGCGCCGACGCACCCTGGCCCACGGCCGGCAGGCCTGTCAGGTCCGAGTTGTGCTGCGACAGTACCTGCCGGGCTCGGGGCACGGTCAAGCACTGCGCAGGCGGTAAGGCTCGGATGGTGACGCATGTCACGAACCTGCCCACTGCGACCCTAACTATTAAGGTACTCGCCGGATCGGCGGCCAGCCGCCGTGACTTTTCATTCCGGCCGGTGGCCAAGGCGCCTGAAACATCCCTTTCGTGCCACCGGCCGGGATGAAACGTCAGCCGGCCTGCCCTGCACCGGCTGGCTCGCGTAGCCTGCCGCTGTGCACAGAGTCGTCATAGCCGTCATGCTCAAGCCCGAGATCCACGATCCGCAGGGTGACGCGATCGCCAGCGCCTGCCGGCGGCTGGGCTTCGGGCAGGTCGCCGCCGTCCGGCAGGGCAAGCGGTTCGAGCTGGAGCTGACCGAGCCTGCCTCGCGCGAGCGGATGGCCGAGCTCGCGGCCGAGTTGCTGGCCAACCCGGTCATCGAGGAATTCTCGATCGAGTCGCTCTGAGCGACCGGGCGCCGCCGCACGCTGCGTGGCATACCCGGTGCCGCCCGGCGTTCTCAGATTGTTACACCGCCCGCTGCCTGCGGCGATGCCTCGTTTCCGCAGCTCAGCGATGTGCCCGAGATCGGCTGGGCAGCAACCGGTACCGCACTGTTCGTCCAGAGATCGCCTAAGTTCATGATTACCGCAGCTCAGGCGGGGAAGCCTGGACAATGTGAACTGTCTGTAACCGCCGACGGGGCTGAGGAGCGGATGCGATCTCGGGTGTTCCACTCTGGGGAACCAGCCGCAGACGTTGAGTTCTGCCTGGTCTTCCCCGGGGAGGCAGTGAGCGTCCCGGTCATGCGCCGGGTGCTCGGTGACACCCTCAGCCGGCTCGGCATGGACGAGCGCTGCGTCGGCGACATCCTCCTCGCTGTCACCGAGGCCTGCTCCAACGTCGTGCGGCACGCGGGCCCGGAGCGCCGGTACGAGGTGGTCGCCCACGTCGGCAGCAAGCGGTGCCTGCTCGAGGTCGTCGACAGCGGCCGCGGCCTGGACTCGCCGGGCCCGGTCCGGCGCCAGCACCGCATCAGGCGCTCGGCCGGGCCGGTCGCCCGGCTGCGCAGGCACCCGGCGAGCCCCGCCTCCGCGCCGTCTTCGTCCGCCACGCTGCGCAGCCGGATCACCAGGCCGCGGCGGCTGGCCAGGGAGCGGGCCGTCGCCCAGCTGCCGGAGTCCGGTCGCGGGCTGGCGATCATGCGCGCGTGCGTAGACGACGTGACGATGCAGAGCAGGCCAGGCCAGGGCACGGTCGTCTCGCTGCAGAAGCGGATCGAGTGGCGCAGCGACGCGCCGCTGACCCGCAGGCCGGCCTCGCAGCTCAGGGACGCTGGCTGAGCCGGTAACCTGCAACGCATGGGGCGCTCGCGGATCGGCGTAGTCACCTTCCCGGGCTCGCTCGATGATCATGATGCGCGGCGCGCTGTCCGGCTGGCCGGAGCACGGGCCGTCCCGCTCTGGCACGGCGACGCCGACCTCCAGGGCGTCGATGCCGTCATCCTGCCCGGCGGGTTTTCCTACGGCGACTACCTGCGCTGCGGCGCCATCGCCCGGTTTGCGCCGGTGATGACCGAGCTGATCCCGGCCGCGCGCAAGGGCCTGCCGGTGCTGGGCATCTGCAACGGGTTCCAGATCCTGTGCGAGGCGCACCTGCTGCCTGGCGCCCTCACGCGCAACCAGCGGCGCCGGTTCATCACCAGGGACATCACGATCCGGATCGAGAACACCACCTCGGCCTGGACCCGCGCGTACCGGCCCGGGCAGGAGATCGGCGTCGTGCTCAAGAGCGGCGAGGGCGCGTACATGGCGGACGAGCAGACGCTCGCCGCGCTCGAGTCGGGCGGGCAGGTGCTCGCCCGGTATGCAGCCGGGAACCCGAACGGCTCGGCCCGCGACATCGCCGGGGTTGTGAGCGAGGCGGGTAACGTGGCCGGCCTGATGCCGCACCCCGAGCACGCGATCGACGCGCTCACCGGGCCGGGCGACGACGGACTCGGCTTCTTCACCGCGGTGCTGGGCGCGGGGATGCCCGCATGACCGCACGACCCCGTGACCTGACAGGCCGGCCGCGGGACGGCGTGGCCCAGGACACCGTCGCCCAGGCGGCGGCCAGCCAGGACCGCGCGCAGCCGTTCGCGGCGCTCGGCCTGACCGTGGCCGAGTACGAGCGGATCATCGGCCTGCTCGGCCGGCGGCCGACCGATGCGGAGCTGGCGATCTACTCCGTCATGTGGAGCGAGCACTGCTCCTACAAGTCGTCCCGCAAGCACCTGCGCCTGTTCGCGGAGAAGGCGCCCAAGACCGACGTGCTGCTGGCAGGCATGGGCCAGAACGCCGGCGTCGTGGACATCGGGCACGGCTACGCCGTGACGTTCAAGATCGAGTCACACAACCATCCGTCGTTCGTGGAGCCGTTCCAGGGCGCCGCGACCGGCGTCGGCGGCATCGTGCGGGACATCCTGGCGATGGGCGCGCGGCCGGTCGCGGTCATGGACGCGCTCCGGTTCGGCCCGGCCGACGCACCGGACACGCAGCGGGTGCTGCCCGGCGTCGTGGCCGGCATCTCGTTCTACGGGAACTGCCTGGGCCTGCCCAACATCGGCGGCGAGCTGGCGTTCGACCCGTGTTACGCGGGAAATCCGCTGGTCAACGCCCTGTGCGTGGGTGTACTGCGGCCCGCGGACCTGAAGCTCGCGGCCGCGACCGGGCCGGGCAACAAGGTGATCCTGTTCGGCTCGCGGACCGGCCCGGACGGCATCGGTGGTGCCTCGGTGCTGGCCAGCGCGTCGTTCGGCGGCGGGGGCGGCCGAGCCGGGGGCGAGGGCGCGAAGCGGCCGAGCGTCCAGGTCGGCGACCCGTTCATGGAGAAGCTCCTGGTCGAGTGCTGCCTGGAGCTCTACCGGGCGGGCGTTGTCGTCGGCATCCAGGATCTCGGCGCGGCGGGCGTGGCCTGCGCGACCACCGAGCTCGCGGCGGGCGGCGGCACCGGCATGCGGGTCAGCCTGGATGCAGTCCCGCTGCGGGACTCGTCGCTCGGGCCTGCCGAGATCCTGATGAGTGAGTCACAGGAACGGATGATGGCGATCGTCACGCCCGAGGACGTGACTCGTTTCCTCGGCATCTGCGCGCGCTGGGACGTGCAGGCGACGGTGATCGGCGAGGTCACCGGCACCGGACGGCTGGAGATGACCTGGCACGGCGAGCAGGTCGTGGACATCCCGCCGGGCAGCGCCGCCGACGAGGGCCCCGTCTACGACCGGCCGATGCAACGGCCCGCGGGCCAGGACGCGCTCGCCGCCGACGACCCAGCCAGGCTGCCCCGCCCGGCCGGTCCCGGCGAGTTCCGCGCGGCGCTGCTCGCCGTCCTCGGCAGCCCGGACGGCGCGGACAAGAGCTGGGTGACCGAGCAGTATGACCGTTACGTGCGCGGCGACACCGTGCTGGCGACGCCGCACGACGCCGGCGTGCTGCGCATCGACGAGCGGAGCGGCCTCGGGGTAGCGCTGGCCACCGACGGGAACGGCAGGTACTGCCAGCTCGACCCGTACGCAGGGACGCAGCTCGCGCTCTGCGAGGCGCACCGCAACGTGGCGGTCACCGGCGCCCGGCCGCTGGCCGTTACCAACTGCCTGAACTTCGGCTCGCCTGAGGATCCCGCGGTCATGTGGCAGTTCGCCGAGGCAGTGCGGGGGCTCGCCGACGGCTGCCTGGCCCTGGGCACCCCCGTTACCGGCGGGAACGTCAGCTTCTACAACCAGACCGGCGGCGTGGCGATACAGCCGACACCAGTCGTCGGGGTGCTCGGTGTCCACTCCGATGTCCGCCGCCGGGTGCGGTCCGGCTTCGCCGCCGCCGGCAACAGCATCGTGCTGCTGGGCGCCACCAGGCCGGAGTTCGGCGGGTCGCTGTGGGCGTGGGCGCTGCACGGGCAGCTGGGCGGCCGGCCGCCCGCGGTGAACTTCGCCGCAGAGCTGGCCCTCGCCGAGGTCATGGTGACCGCGGGCGGCCGGGGGCTGCTGGCATCGGGCCACGACCTGTCCGACGGCGGCCTGGCCGTCGGCCTCGCCGAATGCTGCCTGTCCGGCTCCGTCGGCGCCACCGTCACGCTGCCGGGTGACCCGTTCACGCTGCTGTTCAGCGAGTCGGCCGCGCGGGCACTGGTGGAGGTCAGGGCGGGAGCCGAGGAAGACCTGGCGCTGCTGTCCGCGTCCGCAGGCGTGCCCGCCTTCGTGATCGGGACGACGGGCGCCGCGGCGCTGCAGGTCACCGGGCTGTTCGAGATACCGCTCGCCGAGCTGGCCGCCGCGTGGTCCGTGCCGCTGCCGGCCCTGTTTGACTAGCCCGCAGTCCACCAGAAGGCGATCAGCTGGCTCGCGGGCCTGGACCGGTCGCAGGCCGCCAGCCCGGCGCCGTAGCCGGTCGCCGCGCTGCCGCTTCCCTCGGTGATGCAGCTGCCGGACGCCATGTTGGCGAACTGGTAGAAGTCGTGGCCGCTGGCCAGCACCCCGGTCCCGATCCGCTGCCAGCGCTGCTGCCGGCTCAGGTCGCAGCGCTGCACCGTCAGCTGCGGGCGCGCGCGCGGGCCGGCCGACGTCAGGCACTCGCTGGTGGGCAGGTAGATGAAGATGTACCCGCCGCCGGTCATCAGGTCCGCGATCCACTCGGGCTGACCCTGCTGCTGCTGGGTCAGCCCGACGGGCAGGAACGCCGGCTTGTGCGGGCTGAGCAGCTGGACGATGGCGGTGGCGGAGCCCGATCCGGATCCGGCCGCGGGCTCGGCGATCAGCCCTACGGTCAGGGTGGACGTCACCCGCGTCGGCAGCGGCGCGGGCCGCCTGGGCTGGCCGGGGTGAAAGGCAACGAGGTAGGCCGTGGCCCCGGCGGCTGCGAGGATCACTATCGCGCCGAGTCCGGCCAGCCTGGGCAGCCACGAACCGCGCGTACGCGGGCGGGCCGTGTGGCGCTGACCAGGCATACCGAACGATTACCAAACTTCCGCACGCCGTTGCGGCGAGATGTCCGGAAAAACCGGAGCTATTTTCCGTCTCATGCCCCATCAGGGGGCATCCGCTAACCTTGCGAGGCGTGCCAGCTCGTGCCTTTGACGCAGACCGGGCCCTCGCCGCGGTCAACGACCAGCTGTCGGTTCTCGGCCAGCCGCCGTGGCCCGGTGCGGTCACGGCGGCGGCCATCGGCCAGGCGAGCGTCGCAGCGGTCGCCGCGGCACTTGCGGCGCGGGCGGAGCCGCTGCGGCCGGTGCTGCGCGCTGCCGTCGCCTACACGCTAGGCGTGCTGGCCACGCAGGTGCCGGGCCGGTCGGTGGAGGTCCGGGTACCACCGTTCGCGGCCGTGCAATGCCTGCCCGGGCCCAGGCACACCCGCGGCACGCCGCCGAACGTGATCGAGACCGATCCGCTGACCTGGCTGGGGCTGGCGACGGGCGAGCTGGCCTGGGCGGAGGCCGTCGCGAGCGGGCGGGTGCGCGCGAGCGGGCAGCGGGCCGACATATCCGCCTACCTACCGGTAGTGTCGCCAGGCCCCGGCAGCCAGCGGGGTCACTAGAATTAGCTGGTGATCGACGCCGAACAGCCACCACGGGATGCCTGCGGCGTCTTCGGCGTCTGGGCGCCGGACGAGGAAGTCGCCAAGCTGACCTACTACGGTCTGTACTCGCTCCAGCACCGCGGGCAGGAGTCGGCCGGCATTGCCGTCAGCGACGGCTCGCGCATCGTCGTGTACAAGGACATGGGCCTGGTGGCGCAGGTCTTCGACGAGTCGGTGCTCAATACCCTGCGCGGCTACGTGGCCATCGGGCACTGCCGCTATTCCACCAGTGGCTCCTCGGTCTGGGAGAACGCGCAGCCGACGTTCCGTGCCACGCCCTCGGCCAGCCTCGCGCTCGGCCACAACGGGAACCTGATCAACACGCTGGAGCTTTCTGCGCTGCTCACGCGCCAAGGCAGCGGCATGGCAAGCCGGGCGACCTCCGACACCGACGTGCTCACGGCGCTGTTCGCCGCGACCAGCCTGCCGGGCAACGGCGACGGTGGTACGTCGCACCCCGGCGTAGAGGCGGCGGCGCTGGCCGCGCTGCCGCTGGTGCGGGGCGCCTTCTCGCTCGTGTTCATGGACGAGCAGACCCTGTACGCGGCGCGCGACCCGCAGGGATTCCGGCCGCTGGTGCTCGGCCGGCTCGCGAGCGGCTGGACGGTGGCCAGCGAGACGGCCGCGCTCGACATCGTCGGGGCCACGTTCGTCCGCGAGATCGAGCCCGGCGAGATGATCGCGATCGACGAGGACGGGATCAGGTCGCACACGTTCGCGCCCGCGATGCCGCGGGGCTGCCTGTTCGAGTACGTCTACCTGGCCCGGCCGGACACCACGATCTCCGGCCGCAGCCTGCAGGCCGCCAGGGAGGAAGTCGGCCGGAAGCTGGCCGGGGAGTGCCCCGCGGACGCGGACCTGGTGATTCCGGTGCCCGAGTCGTCGACGCCCGCGGCCATCGGGTACGCGCAGGCGAGCGGCATCCCGTACGGGCAGGGCCTGGTCAAGAACTCCTACGTCGGCCGGACCTTCATCCAGCCGAGCCAGACGATCCGGCAGCGCGGCGTCCGGCTCAAGTACAACCCGCTCAGGGACGCCATCGCCGGCAAGCGCCTGGTCGTCGTCGACGACTCGATCGTGCGCGGCACCACGCAGCGCGCGATCGTCGCCATGCTGCGCGAGGCGGGCGCCGCCGAGGTGCACGTCCGGATCTCCAGCCCGCCCGTCGCCTGGCCGTGCTACTTCGGCATCGACTTCCCGAGCCGGGCCGAGTTGCTGGCCGGCAACCTGACCGTCGAGGAGATCCGGCAGTCCATCGGCGCGGACTCACTGGGCTTCGTCTCACTCGACGGGCTCATCGAGGCGACCACCGTGCCGGCCGGCCGGCTGTGCCACGCGTGCTTCGACGGGAACTACCCGATCCCGGTCGCGGACAGCGAGAAGGGCAAGCACCTGCTGGAGCCCGCGGGGACCGGGCGGGCGCGATAGGTGAGCGGGGGACAGATGGGGGTCGGGGGCGAGCCTGCCAGCTACGCCGGCGCGGGCGTGGACATCGAGGCCGGCGAGCGCGCGGTCGATCTCATCCGCGCCTCGGTGGCCAGGACCGCCGGCCCCGAGGTCCTCGGCGGGCTCGGCGGTTTCGCCGGCCTGTACGACGCCGCAAAGCTCGCGGGCATGCGCAGGCCGCTGCTGGCCACCTCTACCGACGGCGTGGGCACGAAGGTGGTGATCGCGCAGCGGCTCGGCCGCTACGACACGATCGGCATCGACCTGGTCGGCATGGTCGTGGACGACCTCGTGGTCTGCGGTGCGGAGCCGCTGTTCATGACCGACTACCTGGTGTTCGGGCAGATACAGCCGGAGCGGGTCGCGGCGATCGTCGCGGGCATCGCCGAGGGCTGCGTGCAGGCCGGCTGCGCGCTGATCGGCGGCGAGACGGCCGAGCATCCGGGCCACCTCGGCGCGGGCGACTTCGACATCGCGGGCGCGGCGACGGGCGTCGTGGACGCCGACCGGCTGCTCGGCCCGGACCGGGTCCGGGCCGGCGACGTCGTGCTCGCGATGGCCTCGTCCGGGCTGCATTCCAACGGCTTCTCCCTGGTCCGTGCCATCATCGACGCGCCGGGTGCCGGGCTCGAGCTCGCCGCGCGGCCCGCCGGCCTCGAGCAGACGCTGGGCGAGGAGCTGCTGACGCCGACCAGGATCTACGCCAGGGACTGCCTGGCGCTGGCCGAGAGCTGCGAGGTGCGGACCTTCGCGCACGTCACCGGCGGCGGGCTCGCGGCCAACCTGGCCAGGGTGCTCCCGCCGGGGACCGCTGCGATCCTGGACCGGGCTACCTGGCAGCCGGGCCCCGTATTCGGGCTGCTAGCCGAGTGCGGCCGGGTATCCGCGGCGGAGATGGAGCGGGTCTTCAACATGGGTGTCGGAATGGCGGCTGTGGTACCGGCAGCCGAGGCCGGCCGCGCGCTGCGCGTCCTCGGCGAGCGCGGCATCGGGGCCTGGGTGCTTGGTGAGATCGTCGCCGGCGACGGGTCTGCCCGGCTGACCGGCCGTCACCCCGCATGATCCGGTAGCGAAAGCAGTCTCAGGCTGACAACGTCTTCGTGCTCGTGAGTCGCGCCCGAGAGCTGCCTGCTGCGGGTAGCGCATGGTACATCAAGGACATACGCGACTTTCCAGGCATACCACAAGCCCGCCGAGGCACAGCATGGCGCCGGTTGTGCTGGTAATTGCCCGCGCTCAGGCGGAGGTACTGGTCAGGTCCTCGTCGAGGTCGCCCTCGTCCCAGTCCTCGTCGCCCTCGTCTTCAGGGTCATCGTCGTCGGAATACTGGTCGCCCAGGTCCGCGTACGCGGACTCCTCGGTGCGACGGGTATCCGTGTCGACGCCCAGCTCAGCCCGCAGCCGGTCGAGATCCGTGCCGCCACCGCTGTACTTCAGCTGACGGGCCACCTTGACCTGCTTGGCCTTGGCTCGGCCGCGCCCCATTGGCTCGACCCCCTCTAACGTACGGACCCCGAAGGTCCCTGGTCACCGCACTCCAAGTGCCCGTTACCACGCCAATGCTCGCGGTTTCGTGCACACAAGACTAACCCGCCGGCGCTCCGCCACCGGGAGGTCGACGCGCTCGCCCTGACGTACAGGTACAACCGTACCTGCTTTGGGCTGTAGGCGCCTCCGCTGATCCTCTAGAAAGCGATCAGCTGCCCAGGTATATGCCCCGGAGCCGGCCCACCTCGGCTATCCGGCGCTCGGCGAGCCGGTCGGCGGACACGGCGGGCGGTACCCCGTCGGCCTCGGCTGCCGCCAGGATCCGCCGCGTCGTGACGAATATCTGCCCGGCCCGGGCCTTGGCCCGTTCGAAGTTGAATCCGTGCAGCTCATCGGCTACCTGGATCACGCCGCCGGAGTTCACCAGGTAATCGGGGGCGTAGACGATGCCGCAGTCGGCGAGCATCTTCTCGATTCCCGGATGGGCCAGCTGGTTGTTGGCGCCGCCGCAGATAATCCGGGCGCCGAGCGAGTGGACGGTGTCCTCGTCGACGGCGCCGCCCATCGCGCATGGCGAGTAGACGTCGAGCTGGCTGGCGAGCAGCTCGGGCCGGCTCGCGGCGACCTCGACCTCCGGGTGCGCGGCGCGAACCTTCTCGATGGCGCCGGCGTCGGTATCGAAGATCACCACTCGAGCGCCGTCGGAGCACAGGTGATCGGCGAGCCGGTGCCCGACCTTGCCGACGCCCTCGATGCCCACGGTCTTGCCCGCCAGGCTGGTGCCACCCCAGAGATGATCCGCCGCGGCGCGCATCCCCTGGAACACGCCGAACGCGGTGAGCACGGAGGAGTCGCCGGCCCCGCCGTTGGGCACGGTCCGCCCGGTGACGTGCGCGCACTCGCGCGCGACGATGTCCATGTCCTCGCTGAAGGTGCCGATGTCGCAGGCGGTGATGTACCGGCCGTTCAGCGACTGCACGAACCGGCCGTAAGCCCGCAGCAGCGCCTCGGACTTGAGCTGCGCCGGGTCGCCGATGATCACGGCCTTGCCGCCGCCCAGGTCGAGCCCCGCCAGCGCGTTCTTGTACGCCATCGCCTTGGAAAGGTTCAGCACGTCGGCCAGGGCCGCGTCCTCGTCCGGATACGGATAGAAGCGCGTGCCGCCGAGCGCCGGGCCCAGGGCAGTCGAGTAGATCGCAATTATCGCCCGCAGGCCAGACTGCGAGTCCTGGCAGAAGACGACCTGCTCGTGGCCGGGCCGGCCGTCTGCATCGCGGGCCTGGAAGACGTTGGTCACTGACGGAACTCCAGAGACATCCAGCCACGCGTCTCCGTTGACGCGGGATCGGCACAAGCCTATAGCTGTCGCCGCGGCCCGGTGAGACGTGATCGTATCTACCTGCGCGTAACTCTTTGCGCAGAGGCGTACGGCATGTCACGATTAGTCATGCTGCCTAATGCGCGGCGTGTGCCAGAGTTTCCGCCGGTTTCAGCTAGCGGCAATTCCGACTTGTGCCTGGCCGCCTACAGAGCGTGCCAAAGTCGTATGAGGCTGCGACCAAAAGCCCCCGAAGCAGATTATCTAGCAGCAGTCCGGGGGATTATTAGCGGACAGTGGCCGGTTGTAGCGAAACATCACACCGGCTGCGGATCCCGTCTCCGGCCGGGCGGAGGGCCCGGACGGGCGATCAGGGCGCAGAAATTTTCTGGGCCGGCGGAGGGAGGGAATCGGCACCACTGCAGGCAGCCAGGTTGCCTGGCGCATACCGCTCGCTGGGCCGACATGGAGGAGATCGGCCAGGTAGATGGGGGTGCGCAGGACGTGGCGGCAATCGAGCTAAGTAGCTGATGGGAGGCGCGGATGACTTTTCCGAATCCGCCCGTTGCGACGGTGCGTGTCGCTAGAATCACGCAGCGTGACAACGCACAGCGGGGGAAGTTGCGGCGACTCGCAGAAGAACTTTGCTCCCGGTTGTCGACTTGTCACCGCTGGTGATGGCAATATGGTCTGAGTGGACTATATGGGACATCCGAGGCAGGCTCTCTACTGAGAGCCACGAACAGCAAGAAAAGGGATCGTAGTACCGGTCCAGGAGGAGAGGCCGTCAACATGTCAGCACGCACGCCAGAGGCGGAGCCCCTGCTCACGCCCGCTGAAGTTGCCACAATGTTCAGGGTTGACCCGAAAACCGTCACCCGCTGGGCAAAGGCAGGCAAGCTCACGTCGATCCGGACTCTCGGCGGCCACCGCCGGTACCGGGAGACTGAGGTTCGGGCGCTTCTTGCGGGTATCCCGCAGCAGCGCTCGGAATAAGGCTTGGCCGTGGCCCGGCAGATAGCATCCGGGCAGGCTACCGCGCGACGCTGCGCGGTCAGTCAGCGGCCAGGCGTCTTAACAGTTGGGGGGGTCGACCCCGGCGGCCAGCTCACCGCATCGGGGGGCGCGCTTCGCGTCGATGCGATTGTTGGGCATCGGTCAGCAGACGTTGCCGGGGTCGATCCGGCCTCCTGGCGGAATCAGCCAGGGGACCGGCGTTTTCAGATCGGCAGAATCGCGAATCAGGCAGGGAACGCGGGCTCTCCGCGACCCGCCGCCGGCGGCCCGCTGGCCCGTCGTTACGGAAATATACGGGCCTCAATCACACCCTGAAGTTCGCATCTACCTCGTGAGTCACATCTCACGCTTGGTAGCTCTTCAGCAACTTCTCGTAATCGCGCCTGCTGGGAGCGATACACAGGGATACTTAACGCACATGCCGTCGCCAAAACGTGCTCGGCGGCAGTAATGGCGTCCGTCGCTCAACGCGATTGCTCAGTAGCGGGCAGTCATCGACGGGTGTCCGGGGGGACCGCCCTATGCGGCAGCATGCGGCGCTTGGGAGGGGAGGTAGGCACAGATGCGCGATCCGGATCTGGTGCACCGTGCGGAGCGGGCTGCCACTGGGCTCGAGGAAGCCTGGACGCGCTGGCGCGTCCGGCACGGCCTGGGCAGCGGCCCGCTGCCGCCAGTGTCGAGCTACGTCGGCTACTCGGTCGATGAGCCATGGGGACAGCCGAGGGTTGTATTCGGCATCGAGGCCGGGGAAGCCGAGCAGCTTGCCGCGATACTCGATGCTCAGGACTACGCGGGGCCCGTGCACGCGGAGGTGAGTGCGCAGGCCGCTCGGCGGCAGCCGGAGACGGCGCCCGCCGCCTGGACCGTGCCGGCCCGCAGCCCGGCCGTCCCACCGCAGGAGGCACGGCTGCCCGCCACCGCACGCGCGGTGGCCTCCGGCCGATCTACCCCTGCGCGGCCCTCGACGTCGGCGCGGCCATCGGTGCTCGAGCGGCCGTCTGCCCCGACCTCCGAGCGCCCGGCGGTCACCACCGAGCAGCCGCCGGCGCCGGACGCGGAAGCCGGGGCGCCGGGTGCGGGTCAGTTCGCGGCCGCTGGCCTCGCGGTCCCGGCCGGGCGCGAGCGTCCGGTGGCGGATGGTGCTGCGCGCGCGGAAGCCGGGGCGCCGGGTGCGGGTCAGTTCGCGGCCGCTCCGCCGGTGTCGTCGGAGTACGCGGACGTCGCCGCCGAGGAGCTCACGGCCGAGCAGCCGATCCTGCCCAGGGCGCTGCACCAGGCCGCCGCCGTGGCCGACGAGCCCGCCGAGCTGCCGGCCGACGAGGTGGCGTATCTGCAAGAGCTCGCAGCGCGGTCTTCGCCCCGACCTGGCATCGTCGCGCTTCGCCCGCGGTCGGCCGGGCCGCCGGAGTCCCGCCCGCAGTCCGCGCCCCTGCCGCAGTCGGGGCCGGGCCCGTGGCATGCTGCCGCGGACGCGGGCCAGGCTGCGGCTAGTGCCGGACGGCCAGCCAAGGATGCGGGCCAGCCCGGACCGGACGCCGGTCAGACAGCGTCGGACGCCGTCCAGTCCGGACCGGCGCCGGGCCAGGCTGCGACCGACCCCGGCACGGCAACTGCCGAAGCCAGCCGGCCGCCGGGCGAGGACGCGCCGGTCAGGAGCGACGTGCAGATGGCCCGGCTGCTGCCGGTCGCGCGGCTGAACCGGTCACGCGCGCCGGCCGAGGCCGGTCCGTGGCCCGCGCCGAACAGGTCCAGGCAGACGCCCACAGATACCGCGGTCTGACCGCGGCCGCGCCGCCGTCGGCCCGACTGTCGGCGGCATGGAGCACAATCTGAAGGCGTGCGGGTAGCACTCGTCCCTGGCCCGAGCGGATCCGCGCTGATGCGTCCGCTGTCGGAAGACGGCACTCCGGCTGGCCCGCAGGCCTGTGAGCCGGATCTGGCGGCCGCCGTTGCCGCGCGCGAACGGCGCGGTGATGTCCGCTGGGTCTGGCGGTCGGCCAGCGCTGTCTACCCGGCGCTGCTGCTGGGCGGCGTACGGGTTGCCCGCTGCCATGACGCCCTGCTCACCGACGGCCTGCTGGCAGGCCGCGACGGCGGGACCCGCCCTCCGGCCGCGGTCCGGCTCCAGCAGGCAGGCCAGCCTGCCGGGGCGGCCCGCGGCCACCTGACCGCCCAGCTGCAGTTCGAGGAGCCGGATGCCCGGCAGGCGCAGCCGGACGCCCAGTCGGCCCTCGCCGACCTGATCGCGGCGCACGCCGATCAGCTGGTACGGGTCGCGGCCGATCCGCTCGGGCCCAGGTTCGCCCTGCTCGCGGCCGCCGAGTCGGCTGGCGGGCTGGCCGCCAGCGAGATGACGGCCGCGGGGCTCCCGTGGCGTGCCGACGTCCACGACGAGCTGCTCAGGGAGATGCTCGGACCGCGGCCGGCCGCGGCACCCGGGCTCCCGCTCCGGCCGGCGCGGCTGACCGAGCTGGCCGTGCAGATCACGGCCGCCCTCGGCGCCGTCCGGCCGGTTAACCCGGACTCGCCCGCGCAGCTGCTGCGGGCGCTGGCGGCCAGCGGCATCCGCGTGTCCTCCACCAGGACCTCGGTGCTGCGGACCGTTGACCACCCGGTCATCCCGCTGCTCCTGCGGTACAAGGAGCTCGCCCGGCTGCACGCCGCCAACGGCTGGTCGTGGCTGGACACCTGGATCACCGACGGCCGGTTCCGGCCAGAGTACGTGGTCGGCGGCGTCGTCTCCGGGCGCTGGGCAACTCGCGGCGGCGGGGCGCTGCAGATTCCGAAGGTGCTGCGCCGCGCGGTCGTCGCCGACCCCGGCTGGGTGCTGGTAGTCGCGGACGCCGCCCAGCTCGAGCCGCGGATACTCGCGGCGCTGGCCGGCGACCGGGCGTTCGCGCGGGCCGCCGCCGGCGGCGACGTCTATGCCGAGGTCGCCAGCGCGCTGGGCGTGCAGCGCGACCGGGCCAAGGTCGCGCTGCTGTCGGCCATGTACGGCGGCACGGGCGGCGACGGCGGCCAGTCACTCGCGCTGCTGCGCCGCCAGTTCCCGCAGGCCTCCGCGTTCGTGGAAGCCGCCGCACGGGCGGGGGAGGAGGGCCGGGTCGTCCGCTCCGTGCTCGGCCGGACATGCCCGCCGCCCTCCGCGGACTGGCTCTCGCTGACGGGCGAGTCCGGCGACCCGGAGCAGGAGCGGAATCCGGGCGCCGGGCGGGCGCTGCGGGCTCGCGGCCGGTTCACCAGGAACTTCGTGGTCCAGGCGAGCGCGGCCGACTGGGCGCTGGTGCTGCTGGCCGCGCTCCGCACCAGCCTGGCCGCGCTCGGGGCGGACGGCCAGCGACCGGAGCTGGTGTTCTTCCAGCACGACGAGGTACTCGTGCACTGCCCCTGGCACCTGGCGGAGGCGGTGATGGCAGCCGTGGCGACGGCCGCGGCGGACGCCACCAGGCTGGTGTTCGGCGCCACCGGGGTCGGCTTCCCGATGACCGTCACGGCGGTGGAGCGCTACTCGGATGCGAAGTAGGGCTTTACTCCGGCGAGAACTGACCGTGCCGTCCCTGCCGGGGCTGCGGTACGTCGGCGACTGGCGGAGCGGTCTGCTCGGCGAGGACTGCCGTGCAGTACAGGCAGCGGCGGGCGCCGACCGGGATCGTGCTCAGGCACTCCGGGCAGTCCTTAGTCGTCGCGGCCTTGTTGCGGTCGAGGTATGCCTGAATCCGCTCTGTCGGGCCGACGAGGGCGAAGTACACGACTGCGGACACGATGACGAAGTAGACCAGGAAGTTCAGGAAGTCGCCGTACGCGAACTTCTGTCCGTTCAGATGGAACACAAATTTCGAGAAGTCCACCTTGCTGCCGCCTGCGGCGGCGATGAGCGGCGTGACAATGTCTCTGACGAGCGCCTGCACGAGCGCGGCGAACGCCAGGCCGATCACCACGGCGACCGCCAGGTCGATCAGGTTGCCGCGCATCAGGAACTTCCTGAATCCGCTCATGTAGCCCTCCGAGCCGCATCCGATCCGAAACTGCACTCGTGACGCTACCAATATGTACGCACAGCCGGGCCCGCATCGGCCACCGGCAGCGGGCCGCCATCAGCAGCTATTTGACGTGAACGTCAGCAGCTTCTCGTACGACGGCTGCTGCGAAGGGCTCCCGTGACCCACCTCGACGAGGATCTGGTGCACCGACGTCATCTTGTCGATGTTCTTCTGATAGCCCCTGAAATCCCTGACTACGCCCTGGACGGTGGCGCGCATGTTCGCCGGTGCCTGGCCCGCGAGCGTGGTGAAACTCGCGATACCCCGGTTCATCAGCTGGTCGACGACCGTGCGCGCATGCCTGAGCGTCATGTCCTGGGTGACACTCTGGCTGTCGAGCGACCTCATCGCGGTGGCGATGTGCTGGCAGAACCGCATCGTGGCGGGCGGGATAACACGCTGCTGCGGCTGTCCCGGCGTGTCCCCGGTCGACGCCGCCTCGCACGCGCTGAGCGCGAGGCAGGCGCCGGACACGACAGCCAGCACGGCCTTCCGCCGCCCCCCGCGCAGTCCCGAGCCGTTCATGCGTCCCTCCCGTGGTAACCCCGCATCATTTCTGGCCTGACGCATTCTTCCTGATCCGTGGCCGGAAGGTAGCTCTTTGTAGCAAGTCAGTGACAGAACGAGGTCGCTGCGCGGCGCGACCGGCCGCGCGCGCCGAGGATGATCTGCCGGGCTCAGGAAGGCGGCAGGAGCGGAGCGCCTAGAAGGCGGCGATGGAGGCCGGCGCCCGCTCGGCGCGGCTCAGCGCGCGCAGCAGAGCGGCCGCGCCGTGCCTGCGCAGCGCGAGACTCGTGAGCAGCCCGACGGCGACTTCGGCGGTCGCCTGCGGTGGCTGGACGCCATCGCGGCCGATGCTGCAGGCCAGGTCGTCGCCGTGCACGGCTATCTCCATCATCCGGGTGCGCAGCATGTCGTCGAGCGTGAGCGACCACGGCCCCCACGGCAGGAAGACGGTGCGGCCGGCCGGCTCGGCAGCCAGCCTGGCAGCCAGCTCGGTCACCGCCTCGGCGGCGCGATCCGCCAGCACGGCCGGCCCGGCCGCGGCCTCCCGCTCGCTGCTGGTGCGCATCGCCACGTTCGCCTCGCCGTACAGCCCCGCGTCGACCCAGGCCGACCGCGCATAGTGCTCGAGCAGCCCGATCGGCTCGCCGTGACCGGCCGGGTCGGCCAGCTGCTGCTGCACGGTAAAGATCTGCCTGGCGACATGGCCGGCCAGGGCACCGACGCTGAGCTCGGCGAGCGCACTGGGCTCCGCCCAGCGCCGCGCCACCGCCGGATCCCGCAGCAGGCCCACCGCATAGCCCGCAGCCTCCAGGTAGGCCGGCCGCACCGATGTCATGGCGCTCCCTTCCCGCACCGCACCACGCTAGCGCGGGCTACCCGGCCCGCTCCATGTGATAAGCAGGCAGCATGCCGCAGTTCGAAGTCGTCGTCCGCGGCATCACGATCCCGCCGGAGGAGCTGTCGTGGCGGTTCTCCCGGTCCCAGGGTCCGGGCGGGCAGTCGGTCAACACGACGGACAGTCAGGCCGAGCTGTCGTTTGACGTGCTGCGATCTGAGGCGCTGCCGGCCCAGCTGCGGGAGCGGGCGGTGCGTGCGCTGTCGGGCCGGCTGGCTGACGGCGTCGTGACCGTCGCAGCGTCGGAGTTCAGGTCTCAGCTGCGGAACCGGGAGGCCGCGGCCGGGCGGCTGAGCGCGCTGCTGACCGAGGCCACCGCGCCGCCGCCACCGGCGCGCAAGCGCACGAGGCCGACCCGCGGCTCTGTCGAGCGGCGGCTTGCCGACAAGCAGCGCCGGAGCGAGACCAAGCGGCTGCGCCGGTACAGCGGCGAGTGAGCCGCGGCGTCACCCGGCCGTGAGCTCGGCAAGCTTGCGCACCGTGTTCCAGTTGCGGGCGGTGGCGACGACGCCGAGCTGCTTCTCGAGAAACGCATAGTTCAGCCTCGTCGCAGTGAGGCCGTCCGGGCACCAGGTGTAGGCGTGCCTGCCCCGCACCCAGGCCCGGTCGGAGCCGAAGTCCTGGCCGGAGAGCCTGGCGATCGCCGCCCTGTCCGGTGCCCCGGACAGGAACGCGACGAAGTACCTGGACGGGTTGTCGGGCTCCCGCCCGAGGGGATGGCCCGCCACGATCTCCGCGAGCTCCGCGCCGGACCTGATCATCACGGCGCACCTCAGCCCGGTCCCGGCCGCAATCGCCGCGGCTGTCTCCGCCGCCAGCCGGTCGGCAGACCGGGACGAGGAAAACACGCCGTTCCCGCTCTGGAGGTGGGTCTGGACGTCGCCGTAGCCAAGATCGGCGAGAATCCGGCGCAGGTCGGTCATCGCGATCTTGTTCCGGCCGCCCACGTTGACACCGCGCAGGAGCACCGCATAGCGCATCCGGCCACTGTAGCGGGCCGCCGGTGACCGCTCAGTAGGCTGGCGTGATGGGAGTGACGCAGCGTGCGGGCGGCCGGGCCGGCGGTGCTGGCCGGACAGCCGGCCGGACGGACTCCGACCGGCGCAGGCGCGAGCTGTCGCAGAACTACCTGCGCAGCCCCGCGGCCGCGCGGCAGTTCCTGCGGGCCGTGCGGCTGGACCCGGACGGGCTGTGCGTGGAGGTAGGCGCCGGCGAGGGCATCCTGACCGCCCGGCTGGCCGCCATGTGCCGCGAGGTCATCGCGTACGAGATCGATGTCGCGCACGCGGACCGGCTGCGCGGCCGGGTGGCCGGGCGGGACAACGTGCGCGTCGTGCTGCGCGACTTCCTCAGCGCGCGGCCGCCGTCGCAGTCGTTCCAGGTGGTCGGGAACGCGCCGTTCTCGCTCACGTCGCCGATCGTCGACTGGTGCCTGCGGGCCAGCCGGATGCGCACCGCCACGCTGATCACGCAGCTCGAGTACGCCCGCAAGCGCACCGGCGGGTATGGCCGGTGGAGCCAGCTGACGTGCACGACCTGGCCGCAGGTCGGCTGGGAACTGCGGGGCACGCTGCCGCGGACGCTGTTCCGCCCGGTGCCGAGGGTCGATGCGGGCATCCTGCACCTGGAGCGGCGGGCAAAACCGCTGATCAGCCCCGCCAGGCAGCACGCGTACCGGCAGCTGGTCCAGGCGGGCTTCAGCGGCGTCGGCGGCTCGGTGCAGGCCTCGCTGCGGCGGTCCTATCCGGCGGACCTGGTGGCGCAGGCGTGCGCGTCCGCGGGTGTGGACAGGCGGGCGGTGGTGGCGTTCGTCAGCCCCGATCAGTGGGTGCAGATCTTCACCGCGCTGGACGCGCGCAGGTAATGGCGGCCTCCGGCTGCCAAGGCTGGCCCGCGCCGGGATCAGGGCGCGGTCGTGCCGGTGCGCCCGTACTTGTCCTCGAGCCGGACGACGTCCTCACGCCAGCCCGGTGCCGCGGTCGATACCTCGGCGAAGGTCAGGTCCGTGATCGCGGTGATGCGATGCACGGTGCCGGGCGGCAGGTGAATCGTGTCGCCAGGGCCGAGGTGCTGGCTCGACATACTGTCCGCGGCGGGGCCGTACTCGATCAGGGCCGCGCCGGACAGGACGCTGCTCGTCTCTTCCTTCTGCAGGTGGTACTGCAGGCTGAGCGAGTGCCCGGCGGTGACGTGAATGATCTTGCCGGCGTACTTGCCCTCGACCGCCGCGAAGATGACCTCGTGGCCCCAGGGCTTGTCCTGCCGGCCGGCGCGGTACACGTCGGCAGGCAGCTCCGGCGCGACCGGGCCGCCGTTGTCAGTGGAGGTCACTGCGCTCCTCCCAGGTGTCGTCCTGCGCAAGGATGACCATCCTAGTGACGGAGGCCGGCCGGCCGTCGCGGGCCCTGGCCGCTAGCTGCCACTTCAGGACGCTGGCCAGGTCGCGTGCCGCAGGCGATCGGCGGCCGCTGCCAGCTGCTCGTCCCGCTTGCAGAACGCGAACCGGACCTGGCTGCGCCCGGCCGCCTTGTCGTCGTAGAAGACCGCGTTGGGGACCGCCACGACGCCGCAGACGTGCGGCAGGCGGCGGCAGAAATCGAGGCCGTCAGCGCCGGTCAGGCCGGAGATGTCGGTGGTGATGAAGTACGTGCCCTGCGGGGCGAACACCCCGAATCCGGCCGCGCTCAGCCCGGCGGCGAGCAGGTCGCGCTTGCGGCGCAGGCCGGCCGACAGGTCCGCGTAGAAGGAATCGGGCAGCGCGAGACCGGCCGCGATCGCGTACTGGAACGGTCCGCCGCTGACATAGGTGAGGAACTGCTTGGCCGTGCGGACCGCGGACACCAGTTCGGGCGGCGCGGTCACCCAGCCGATCTTCCAGCCGGTGAACGAGAACGTCTTGCCCGCGGAGCTGATCGTGACGGTGCGCTCCCGCATGCCCGGCAGCGTCGCCAGCGGGATGTGCTCGCCGTCGAACACGATGTGCTCGTAGACCTCGTCGGTGACGACGAGCAGGTCGCGCTCGGTCGCCAGCCGGGCAATCTCGGCGAGCTCGGCCCGGGTGGCGACCATGCCGGTGGGGTTGTGCGGCGAGTTCAGCAGGATCAGCCGGGTGCGGTCGGTGACGGCGTCGCGCAGCGCGTCCAGGTCCGGCCGGAAGTCCGGGGCGCGCAGCGTGACCGGCACCCGGCGGGCACCGGCCATCGCGATGCAGGCGGCGTAGGAGTCGTAATAGGGCTCGAGCGCGATGACCTCGTCGCCCGGCTCTAGCAGCGCGAGCAGCGCGGCCGCGACGGCCTCGGTCGCGCCCGCGGTGACGAGGACCTCGGTGTCCGGGTCGAGGTCGATGCCGTAGAACCGCTTCTGGTGGCCCGCGATCGCCTGCCGGAGTTCCGGGATGCCGGGTCCGGGCGGGTACTGGTTGCCGCGGCCGGTCAGGACGGCCTCGGCGGCCGCCGCGGCGACCTCGGCCGGGCCGTCGGTGTCGGGGAAGCCCTGCCCGAGGTTGATCGAGCCGGTCTCGACTGCCAGGGCCGACATCTCGGCGAAGATCGTGGTGCCCATGCCCGCCAGGGCTCTGTTCAGCAACGGCCGCGTCATCTGCCCTCTGCCCGCCTCTCGCCCGCGTCATGCGACCGCGGTCTCGCCAGCGGCGGCCGGTGGCCGCCCGACGGGCGCGACGATACCCGCTGGCCGACGGTTATGCGGCTGGTGCCCGCGGGGTTGTGCCGCTGGCCGGCCGGGTGCGGTGGCGCCAGCGCACCGCGACGGCGAAGACGATCACGTTGCTGAGGTAGTGGCCCGTCGCCGCGTCGAAGGTCCCGCCGCAGGTGACCAGGTGCAGTTCCGCGACCGGGGCCGGCCCGTAGACGGCGGCCGTCGGGAAACGGCTCTTGCGGTACGTCCGCACGGTGAGGACGCGGAAGGCGGCCAGGGACTTGTCGGCCCGGCGGACCAGGATCAGGTTGCGCGGCCGGAGCAGCCGCAGCCGGAAGAACACGCCGGGTCCGTCGGCCGAGTCCACGTGACCCGCGATGACCGCCGCGCCCAGCTCGCCCGGCCGCGGGCTGCCGGTGTACCAGCCGGCGACCGAGGTGGTGGCGGGCACCTGCAGCGAACCGGCCGCCGTCCGGCCCAGCCGGATGAGGCGCGTCTGCACGCCGATGGCGGGGATGATCAAGGTGACCGGCGGCGCGGCGTGCACCGGGCGGGTATCGGTCGGCAGCCGGCTGGCGTGGCCGGCCGGAACGGGCACGAATGGCGTCTTGCCGACCGGTGTCGCTGCGCGGCCGGCGCCGTCGGCGGTCACGAAGCCGGCCGCGGCGACGGCGCTGGCCAGCAGGCCCGCGAGCGCGAGCGCCGCCGCGGCCGGCCTGCGCACGGCACGCCGCCTGGCCAGCCGCCCGACGGAACGGCACACCCGGGCCGCCGAGACGCGCTGGCCGCTGGCGAAGGCGTGCCGCCCGACAGGCACGGGCGGGCGCCGGATGATCGCGGCGCCCGCCTGCCAGTCGGAATCGCTCACTGCGTGCGCGCGTGCGCGCCAGTTCGCCGGGCGCGCAGCCGGGCCGCGCCGCCGGCTGCCAGCATCAGCCCGGCCAGCGCCGCGGCGAGCCACGGCGCGAGCGCGGGTCCGGGCTGCGCGGCGGTGCCGCCGAGCCCGGTCGGCGCCGCGCCCACCGGCACGGCCGAGCTGCCGGCCGCGTCCTCGAGCACCTGGATCGTGAGATGACCGGGGTCGTCGAGCACGACCAGGGTGTGGATACTGCCCGCGGCGAACGAGACCAGGCTCGACGCGCTGGCCGCGCCCGCCGACACCCGGGCGGTCTGCGCGCCCGGGGCGAGCGTGACGTAGGGCGTCGCGGTGCCGAACTGCAGCCCGCTGGCAACCTGCCGGGAGCCGACCGTGACGTTCACGCGCTTGTCCTGCAGCGATGCCTGGATGATCCGGACGAGGGCCTTGCCTGGCGGCGTGCTGAGCTGGTCGGAGAGCACCTGGAGCCGCAGCGCCTTGAGCGGGCCCATGCCCGCGACGGTGTAGGCGTGCCCGGCGGCGACGGCCACGAGCGTGGACAGCACCGGCTTGCTGGCGGGGGCCGCGCCGGCTGCGCGCATGGCCACGGTGTAGTCACCGGCGGTTATGCGCTCGTAGGGCGACTCGTCGCCGTAGGCAACATGCCTGAGCACTACCAGCGCGGCGGCCTGGCCGACCGGGTACAGGTACACGTCCACCGCGGGGGTATTCGGCGATAAGTGCGCGAGCCGCAGCCAGCCGTAGCCCGGGCCGGCGCTGGCCGGGGCTGCCGCCGTGGCCAGCGCCGTGCCAGCCGCCGCCACGATCAGTGCCGTGGCGGCGGCTGCCCGCGCTATTCGAAGCATTCCTGCGTGCAGGTTCATCACTCCTCTTCTCCGCCTGGCGAAGGGGCAGTCAGGCGATCGCGGAACATCGGGTCAAGCTCCAGGCGAGGCGCCTGATCCTTCAAGCAGTCCCAGCGGGCTGGGACTGGGGTACTCGATGAGCAGCGCCCACCCGGCTGCCACCGGGCGGGCTAGGGCCGTCAGGGACGGCAGGAACGGGTCTTGCTGCGCCGCGAGGAAGCGCAGCGCCGTCCGCGTCCAGGCCGGCGCGCTGGCCGCGGACGGCGGCGCTA
>Ga0335078_10001079_pt1 | contig 41525 bp, 34 predicted proteins | sample Lox_Sample_32_FD_206711 | JGI IMG/M metagenome (GOLD analysis project Ga0335078, IMG submission 206711) | Soil microbial communities from Loxahatchee National Wildlife Refuge, Florida, United States - Lox_Sample_3.2 | ecosystem: Environmental > Terrestrial > Soil > Wetlands | place: USA...
GCAGAAGGCGCAGCCGCGCGTGTTTTCGCTGGTGATCCCACCTCCCAACGTGACCGGCTCGCTGCACATCGGCCACATGCTGGAGCATGCCGAAATCGACATGACCATCCGCTGGCATCGCATGCGCGGCGACAACACGCTCTGGCTGCCGGGCACCGACCACGCCGGCATCGCCACGCAGATGGTGGTGGAGCGCAAACTGGCCGAGGAAGGCATCGACCGGCGCAGCCTGGGCCGCGAGAGATTCATCGAGCGCGTCTGGGAATGGAAGGCGCAGTACGGCGATCAGATCAAGCGGCAGATGGTCCGGCTGGGCGCAAGCTGCGACTGGAGCCGCGAGCGCTTCACGCTGGACCCGGGCCTGTCGCGGGCGGTGCGCGAGGTCTTCGTGCGGCTCTACGAAAAGGGGCTGATCTATCGCGGCGAGTACATGGTGAACTGGTGCCCGCAATGCCAGACGGCCCTTTCGGACCTGGAAGTGAAGAGCACGGACACGCTCGGGAATCTCTGGCACATCCGCTATCCGGTCACCGGCTCGGAGCGGTACGTGGTGGTGGCGACCACCCGGCCCGAGACCATGCTGGGCGATACGGCGGTGGCGGTGAACGCCAAAGATCCGCGCTATTTTGACGTGCACGGCCGCACCGTGGATCTACCGCTGATGAACCGGCAGATTCCGGTGATTCTGGACGATCTGGCCGATCCGGAATTCGGCACCGGCGCCGTAAAGGTGACGCCCGCGCACGATCCCAACGATTGGGAAGCCGGCAAGCGGCACAATCTGCCGCGCATCAAGGTGATCGACGAGACCGGCCGGATGACCGCCGAGGCCGGCCCGTACGCGGGTCTGGACCGCTTCGAGGCGCGGCGGCGCGTGGTGGAAGATCTCGAACGGCTGAGCTTGCTCGAAAAGATCGAACCCTACACACTGGCGGTGGGCAAGTGCGACCGCTCCAACACCGTGGTAGAGCCGCTCATCTCTACGCAGTGGTTCGTGCGCGTGAAGCCGCTGGCGGAGCCGGCTATCGAGGCGGTGGAAACGGGACGCATCCGCTTCATCCCGGAAAGCTGGAGCAAGACCTACTTCGAGTGGATGTACAACATCCGCGACTGGTGCATCTCGCGCCAGTTGTGGTGGGGCCACCGCATACCGGCGTGGCATTGCCAGGAGTGCGGCGAGATCCTGGTGGCGCGCGAGGCGCCTTCCGGTTGCGCGCGGTGCGGCTGCCCGCGGCTCGTGCAGGATCCGGACGTGCTGGACACCTGGTTCAGCTCGGCGCTCTGGCCCTTCTCGACGCTGGGCTGGCCGGACGAAACCGCCGATCTGGAGTTGTTCTACCCTACGTCGCTGCTGATTACCGGGTTCGACATCTTGTTCTTCTGGGTGGCGCGCATGATCATGATGGGATCCGAGTTCATGAGCGAGATCCCGTTCCGGGAGGTCTACATTCACGGCCTGGTGCGGGACGCCGAGCGGCAGAAGATGTCCAAGACCCGCGGCAACACCATCGATCCGCTGGTGGTGACGGAGAAGTACGGGACCGACGCGGTGCGCATGGCGCTGCTGCTGGGCGCGGCGCCGGGCACCGATATCGTGCTTTCCGAGAAACGCATGGAAGCCACCCGCGGCTTCGCCAACAAGATCTGGAACGCGGCGCGGCTGCTGTTCGTGAACATGGAGCGCTCGGGCGTGGAGGCGTGGCTGCCGGAAAGCCTGGAGACCTACCGCCCGGAGGGCGGACCCGGCGTGGAAGTGGCGGTGGAGGATCGCTGGATCTTCAGCCGGCTGAACGCTTGCGCGGAGCAGGTGAACCGGGCCATGGAGCAGTATCGCTACCACGAAGCGGCCCAGTTGCTGTGGCACTTCTTCTGGCACGAGTTCTGCGACTGGTACCTGGAGCTGAAGAAGATGCGCTTCACGGAGAACTCCGGGCTGACGGCGGACTGGCGCAACGCCTTCGCGGCATTCGAGACGGCGCTGCGGCTGCTGCATCCGGCCATGCCGTTTCTGACCGAAGAACTGTGGCAGCGGCTCAAGGGCGATGCGCCGCGCCCGCTCTCGATCGCGCTGGCGGAGTATCCGCAGTACCGCCGGCAGAACGCGGATCACGGAGCGGAGCGCGAGGTGGGGGTGGTGCAGGAGATCGTGACGCTGGCGCGCACCTTGCGCAACGATCTGACGCTCGACCCCAAGCTGCAATTGCGGGGCACGCTGCACGCGCGCGGCGGCGCGCTCGAAATCGGCCGGCGCCATACCGAATGGATCGCCAAGCTGGCCGGCGTGTTGCTGGAGTTCAGCTCCGATCCCGCGCCGGAGGGGGCCACGCGGCGCTCCACCTCGCAAATGGACCTGGTCCTCGCTGTTCCTCAGGCGCAGTTGGACGCGCAGCGGCGGCGGCTCGAGAAGGAAGCCGCACAGCTCGAAAAGAACATCGCCAGCTCGCGGCGCCAGCTTGCGGACGATACGTTTCTGGCGCGCGCCCCGGCGCCGGTGGTGGCGTCGCTGCGCGGCAAGCTGGCCGAGTACGAAGCGCAACTCGCCAAGATCAAAGCATGAAGCCGCTCGACATCGCACGCGTCTGCCGGCAGCTTCCCGCGCGGCGGATCGGCTACTTTGAAACCATCACCTCGACCATGCACGAGGCCGCGACGCTGGCAGCCTCGGGCTGCCCCTCGGGAACCGCGGTGGTGGCCGAAGAACAGACCGCGGGACAAGGCCGGCACGGCCATTCCTGGCATTCCGAGCCGGGCGCGGGACTGTACGTATCGGTGGTGCTGCGGCTGCCGCTGGCGGCGGATTCCCTGCCGGTAGTCACGCTGGCGCTGGGCCTGGCGACGGCCGAGGCAATTACGCGCCTGACCGATCTGCGTCCCGACCTCCGGTGGCCGAACGACATCCTGCTCGGCGCCCGGAAGGCGGCCGGCATCCTGGTGCAGCTTGCGGAGCCGGCGGTCATCACCGGAATCGGCATCAACGTCAATCACACGGCGTTTCCGCCGGAGATCGCCGGGGAGGCGACTTCGCTGCGGATTGCCGCCGGGCGGACGCAATCGCGCGAAGACCTGCTGATCGGGTTGCTACCCACCATCGACAGCTTTTGCCGCATGCTGGTGGAGGGCGGCCGGCAGACCATCCTGGATCTGTTCGCCCGCCATTCGAGCTACGCCCGCGGCAAGCGCGTCACGGTGGAACAACCCGGCGGAGTGCTCACGGGCACGACCGCGGGGCTCGATGGAAGCGGGTTCCTCCGGCTGCGCGCGGACGATGGCTCGGAATCGCTTATACTCGCTGGAGGAGTGCGGCCCGCCTGACGATGCTACTCGCCCTGGACGTAGGAAACAGCAACATCACGATCGGCGCGTTCGACCAGCGCAAGCTGGTGAGCCACTGGCGGCTGCGCACCGTGCACGGGCAGACGGCGGACGAATGGGGCGTGCTGCTGCGCAACCTGTTCGAGCTGGCGTCGCTCGAATCGCCCGGCGTGGATGGCGTGATCATCGCGAGCGTGGTGCCGCCGCTCGATGCGAGCCTGGCGGATATGGCGCAGCGCTATTTCCGGGTGAATGCCATGTTTGTTACGCCGCAGACCGATATCGGAATGCCAATCCAGTACGACGATCCCAACCAGGTGGGGAGCGACCGGCTGGCGAACGCCGTGGCCGCCTACCACGCCTACGGCGGGCCGAGCGTGGTGGTGGACCTGGGCACCACCATCAACTTCGACGTGATCTCCGGGAAGGGCGAGTATCTGGGCGGCGCCATCGCCATCGGCATCGGAATCTCGATTGAAGCGCTGTTCACCAAGACCGCGCGCCTGCCGATGGTGGATTTCCGCGAGCCGGCCAAAGTGATCGGGAGCAACACGGTGGCCAGCATGCAGTCGGGGCTGTATTACGGCGCGTTGGGGATGATCGATGGCATCCTGGACCGGTTGATCGCGGAGCTGGGGCCGGCGACCCAGACCATCGCCACGGGCGGCCAGGCGGAGCTCATCGTGCGCGGCTCGCGGCACCTGAAGCGCATCGATGAGCACCTGACGCTCTCCGGCTTGCAGCTCATCTGGGAACGGAACGCCGCCAAGTGAGCGACGACTGGGTCTACAACTACTTCAACTACTTCACGGAAATCGAAGAGCATTTTCAGCAGGCGCGGGGCACGAGCCTTTTTCTGCTGTCGCCGCTCGACTGGGCGCTGATCGAAAGCTGGAAGAACGCGGGAGTGCCGCTGGAAGCGGTGCTGCGCGGCATCGACGCGGCGTTCGAGCAGTGGCGCGCGCGACGGTCGCGGACGCAGATGGTGAATTCGCTGGCGTTTTGCGCGCAGGCGGTGCTGACGGAAGCGCAAGTGATGGCCGGCACGGCAGAGCGGCCCGCGCGGCGCGAAGCAGCCCCGCCGCCGTTTCCGCTGGACGATCTGCGCGAGTACCTGGCGCGGAACGCGGCGGCCGTGCGCCAGGCGGGGGATGGGTACGAGGAGATCGCCGCCGCGCTGGAGCGCCTGGCGGCGGAAGCCGAGACCCATTACGGCGAACTGGAAGATCTGGAGCGCCGCCTGACGGTGCTGGAGGAGAAGCTGATAGCCGCGGCCCGCAGCCGCCAGCCGGAGGGCGAGTCGCTCGAAGCGCGCCGGCAGCTCGATGCGCAACTGCGTCCCTACCGCGCCAAGATGACCGCGGAGCATCTGGCGATATTGGAGAAGCAATATCTGGAGCGAAATCTGTTGGAAAACGCACATTTGCCCCGTCTGAGCCTGTTCTACATGCGGTGAGCGGAGGGCTTGCAACTCTAGCGTGTTTTCGTGCGTCTTACAAAGTGTAAGCGACCTCTTTCAAGTTAGGTTCCGATCCAAGGATGCGGAACCGGCCGGCGGGCATGCTCCTCCGAGTGCCCGCCGGCTTTTTTATGGGCCCTTGTCGGGCTCAGGTATGCTGAGTTCTTGATTTCGTCGCCATCATTGGTGTGGTTCCGCCTGGATCTGCGCCTGGACGATAACGCGGCTTTGCTCGCGGCCGCCAGCGCAGGCGGGCCCGTGATCCCCGTGTTCATCTGGGCGCCGGAAGAGGAGGAGCCGTGGCCGCCGGGGGCGGCATCGCGCTGGTGGCTGCATCAGTCGCTCACGAGCCTTCAGGAGGGACTGGCAGCGGCGGGCGCGCGGCTGATTCTGCGTCGCGGGCCGAGCCTTCAGACTCTCGAACGGCTCATCGCGGAAACCGGCGGGCGGGCCGTTTTCTGGAACCGGCGCTACGAACCGGCTGTCACCGCCCGCGATGCTCGATTGGAGAAGGCTTTATGCGATCGCGGGATCGGCGTGGAGACGTTCAATGCCGGCCTGCTGTTTGAACCTTGGGCAATCCGCGGCCAAAGTACTGGCGCGCCATTGCAGGTCTTCACCGCGTTCTGGAAAGCTTGCCAGAGGCAGCCGGCGCCTTGCGCGCCTCAGGGCGCGGCAGCGCACCTCTCCGCGCCTTCTGCTTGGCCGGAGTCGCTGGCTCTGGCCGATCTGCAACTGGAGCCGCGGGTCGACTGGGCCAGCGGCCTTCGGAAGGTCTGGCGACCGGGAGAAGCCGGCGGCCGCGCCGCGCTCGAGACGTTCCTCGGCACGCGACTGAGCAACTACGCGGGTGAGCGCGACAGGCCGGACAGGCCTGGCACTTCGCGATTATCGCCGCATCTGCACTTCGGCGAAATCAGCCCGCGCCGAATCTGGCATGCCGTGCGGGCACACGGCGGCGAGGCAGCGGAAAGCTATCTGCGCCAACTCGGCTGGCGCGAATTCGCCTATCATCTGCTGTTCCACTTTCCGCAAACTACCAATCGGCCTCTGCGCGCCGAGTTTGCCGCGTTTCCGTGGCGCATCGATCGATCACTGCTCCAGAAATGGCAGCGTGGGCGCACCGGCTATCCACTTGTGGACGCGGGCATGCGCGAGCTATGGACTACCGGCTGGATGCACAATCGCGCCCGCATGGTGGTCGCGTCGTTCCTTACTAAACACCTGCGGATCAACTGGGAGGAGGGCGCCTACTGGTTTTGGGACACGCTGGTGGATGCCGATCTGGCCAACAACACGCTCGGCTGGCAGTGGACCGCCGGGAGCGGGGCGGATGCCGCGCCCTACTTTCGCATCTTCAACCCGGTGCGGCAAAGTGAACGGTTCGATCCGGAGGGCAGTTACATCCGCCGTTGGATTCCCGAACTGGGGCGGCTCGGCGCGCCCTGGATTCATGCGCCGTGGAAAGCTCCATCACCACCCGAAGGGTACCCCGGGCCGGTGGTCGCTCACGACGAGGCGCGCCGCGAAGCGCTGGCTGCATTCGAATCTATCCGCCGTAGGCGTGTTTAGCGCGCCAGCTCGGCGTAGCGAAAGCAATCCATCTGGTGATCGTTCACCATTCCGACGGCCTGCATGAAGGCGTAGCAAATGGTCGAGCCGACGAAACGGAAGCCGCGGTGTTGCAGGTCTTTGCTCATAGCGTCGGACACGGCGGTGCGCGCGGGCACTTCTTTCAAGCTGCGCCAGGCGTTCACACGCGACCGGCCTCCGGTAAAGCGCCAAATGTAAGCATCGAAGCTGCCGCACTCCCCGGCCACTTTCAGAAACGCCTGCGCGTTGGCGATGGTGGCGGCGATCTTCAGGCGATTGCGAACGATGCCGGGATCGCGCAGCAGGGCGTTCACCTTGCGGTTGCCGTAACGCGCCACCAGCGCGGGATCGAAGCCGTCGAACACTTCGCGATAACGCTCCCGCTTGCGCAGGATCGTGTCCCAGCTCAAGCCGGCCTGGGCGCCTTCGAGCACCAGGAATTCGAACAGCAAACGATCGTCATGCACCGGCACGCCCCATTCGTTATCGTGATAGGCGATCGACAGGTCGTTCCGCGCCCAGGCGCAACGAGTGGTCATGGCCGCCGTAGTCCTTTACCGGGCTCCACGCCGCTGACCAGTTCTCCATTCCTGACCACGAACGTTCCGTTCACCAGCACGTACGGGATGCCTTGGGAATACTGGGCCGGATTTGCAAACGTGGCGCGATCGATCACGCGCGCCGGATCGAACACCGTGATATCGGCGTCGCAGCCCACTTCGATACGGCCTTTCCTGGGGACGCCCAGACGCTCGGCGGGCATGATGGTCATCTTGCGGACGGCCTCCATGAGCGACAGGACGTGCTGCTCGCGCACGTAGCGGCCCAGCACGCGCGCATAGGTTCCCGCCGCGCGCGGATGTCCCTTGCCGTTTTGCAGAATGCCATCGCTGGCGATCATCGTCATGGGGTCGGCGATCGCGAGACGCACGATGTCTTCCGGTATGGAATGCACGGCCACCATGCCGCCGATCTTGCGGTACCGCGCGAATGACTCCGCCGTGAGGCGCTCGCCGGTCAGCGCCCATTGCAAATCGTGGTAGGTGATGCCGCCCTGTTTGGCCTGCCATCCGGGATTGAAGATCGCGGAACCGATGTCCGTCATGCCGGCGGTATACGGATACATCTCGGTGGTCACATCCAAGCCGTGGCGGCGGGCGCCGCGAATCATGTCGAGGCACAGCCCCGTTTGCCGCAAGGCCATGCTGGTGATGTGCACCACGTGCAGCGACGCGCCGGTGATGGCGGCATCGGAGATCACCTCCTGCAGCGCGTCGACCACGCCGGGTTCCACGGGGCCTCCGTCGCGAATGTGCACGTAGACCGCTGTCTTGTACTGTGCCGCCAGGCCGAACAGTTCCAGGATTTCGGCGCGGCTGGCGGCCGGAACATAGGCGATTCCCATGCCGATGCCGAGCGCGCCTTCGTCCAATCCGCGGCGCACGAGGCTGTAGATGGCGCGGCGCTGCTCGGGCGTTGCGGCGTGTTCGGCGGCATCGCGCGGGAGAAACGTGCCGCTATCGTGCATCACGGCGATGCGCGCGGGGATTTCGCCCGAAGACGCGCCGAAGTTGATGAGCGACTTTCCTTCGCGCGCTCGATACCACTCGGGAACGGGCGAGACTCCCACCTCCATTTCGAGCGCGGTGGTGACGCCGTCGCGGGCCTTGAAGCGATAGTTCTCGGGGGTCTGCCCGTGCTGGTGCAAATCGATGAAGCCCGGCGCCACCACCAGCCCGGTCGCGTCCACCACGGTCCGGCCCTGAAGCGGAGTTTCGGAAACAGCGGCGATTTGCGTGCCGCGGATGCCCACGTAGCGCACCGCATCGAGGCCGGTAGCGGGGTCCAGCACGCGGCCATGCGCGAGGACGATGTCGTAGGGCTGGGCTTGTGCCGCGGCGGCGGCCAGCAGGGAGAGAAGGAGAGGCGTCAGGCAGCGCATGATCCTTCTATGTTAGCGGCGCGGCGCACCCATGGAACGGTCCGGCGGGAAACAGTGTGATACCCTAATGCGTCGCCGGAGGAGCCGATGCCGCGTGAAGCTAGGCGAGCCGCGCCAGCCGCGCGCCTTTGCGGGCTGGCCTGGATCGCATGCAGCATGCTGTTCCTGCCGGCTGCCGCCGCACAGACGCTCGATTGCGCGCAGTGCCATGAACAGCCGCACATGATCGTGGGGAGCGCGCACGCCTCGGTCGGCTGTCTCACTTGTCACCCGGGTCACAACGTGTTTCCGCATCCCGAGGGGATTCCCAAGCCCAAGTGTGCGGACTGTCACCAGGATGTGGCGGCGCAAAACCGGCTCGGCATCCACGGCCGCGCGCGCGCTCAAGGCAACCTGAAGGCGCCTGACTGCTCCGGCTGCCACGGGGACATTCATCAGGTGCAGAGGACCGGCACGGAAGCGTTCCGCAAGTCCATCCCGGGGATTTGCGGAAGGTGTCACAACCAAATCTATGCGCAATACCACCAGAGCGTGCACGGCCAGGCGGTGGCTGCCGGGATCGTGGCGGCGCCGGTGTGCTCCACCTGCCATGGCGAGCACCAGATCCAGCCGCCGACGATGGCTACTTCTCCGGTTAATCCAATTCACATTCCGGAGACCTGCGGCCGCTGCCACGGCAACGTGGCCCTGGCGCGGGAATTCGATCTTCCCACGAACGTCGTGGTGAGCTACGAAGCGTCTTTCCATGGGCTGGCTCTGCGAGCGGGACAACAAACGGTGGCGAACTGCGCGACGTGTCACGGTGTGCACGAGATCCTTCCGCCTTCCGATCCGCGCTCTACCATCAACCCGAAGAACCTGCCGCGGACCTGCGGCAAATGCCATCCGGGCGCGGGCACCCGTTTTGCGATTGGACGCATTCACTGGTCCAGCCGGTCGGAACCGGCGGTGATGCGCTGGGTGCGGATATCGTACGTCACGCTGATCCTGCTGGTGGTGGGACTGATGGCGCTGCACAACTTCGGCGACTGGGTGCGAAAGCTGCTGCAGACGCGGCTGAGAATCCGGCGGGAGGGCGCGGGCCGCGGGCGATTCGCGCATGTGTCGGCGAGCATGCGCATGTACTGGTTCGAGCGGATCGAACATGGGCTGCTGGTGGTCTCTTTCGCGATATTGGTTTGGAGCGGATTCGCCTTGAGGTATCCGAACCAATGGTGGGCCGCACCGCTGCTGGCGTGGGAAGCCGGATGGGCCGTGCGGGGGGCCGTGCACCGGATTGCGGGCGTGATTCTCATGGTGCTGGCCGTGGCGCACGTGGTCTCGCTGATCGCCAACCGTAAGCTGCGGCTGCACTGGAAAGGCCTGGCGCCCATGGCGAGCGATGCAAGGCAGGCTGCGGCGGCGTTTGCGTACAATCTCGGCCTGCGGAAGCAGCGGCCGGCGCTGGCCAGCCATTCGTATATCGAGAAGGTCGAATATTGGGCCGTGCTGTGGGGCGTGATGGTGATGGCCCTGACCGGAGTGCTGCTCTGGGCGCACACGTATATCGTGGCCTGGGTGCCGCGCATCGTTCTAAACGTGGCCGGATCGATTCATTTCTACGAAGCAGTGCTGGCCACGCTGGCGATTGTGGTCTGGCATTTCTACCGGGTGATCTTCGACCCGGACGTGTATCCGGTGGACCCCTCCTGGCTGACCGGATACAGCGTGCGAGAATATCCTGACGAGGAGTCCGCCGAAGAGGCTGAGGACGGACCGCCCAGCACGGGGGAAGAAGCCTGAGAGTGCCGCTCACCCCCCCAGGCCGCACTCTGCATGCACCGCGCGCACGGCTTTCTCCAGCCCGTCGCGACGCACGACGATGGCGATGGTCAGCTCGCTCGATCCCTGGGCGATGGCGATGATGTTCACGCTCTCGCGGGAGATGGCGGTGAAGATACGGCCCGCGATACCGGGCTTGCCTTGCATGCCTTCGCCGACCACCGCCAGCAGCCCGACGTTCTCGTCGATCTGGATGGGGCGCACATAGGCGTGGGCGAGTTCCAGCGCGAGCGCGGATTCGAGCGCCTGCAGGCTCTTTTCCAATTCCTCGGTGCGCACCAGGAAGCAGAAGTTCTGGCGGTAGCTGGAACTGGAGAAGACCAGCACCTCCACGTTGGCGCGGTCCAACGCATCCAGCGCGCGCGCCATCACGTGAGGGCCGCTCAACTCCGGGCTGGCGGTCTCAATGGAGATGAGCGCCACGCGCGCCAGCGATGTCACGGCGCGGGCGCCGGTGGCGGCGCTGATGGTTGGCGCGATGCGGGTGCCGGGTTTTTCGGGCGCGAAACTGTTCTTGCTCCAGACCGGAATTCTTTTGTCGATCAGCGGCGCGAGCGTCCGCGGATGCAGCACTTTGGCGCCGTTGTAGGCGAGTTCGGCGGCTTCCGCGTAGGTGACCTCCGGGAGCACGGCGGCGGCCGGCACCAGGCGCGGGTCGGCGCTCATGATGCCATCCACATCGGTCCAGATCCATAGTTCGGAAGCGTCCAGAGCGGCGGAGAGGATGGATGCCGAGAAATCCGAACCGCCGCGCCCAAGCGTAGTCGGGCGGCCATCGGCAGTGGCGCCGTTGAATCCGGTGACCACAGGTAGAACTCCCTGCTCGAGCAGGGGCAGCAGGCGCGCGCGCGCTTTATCGCGGGTGGGTTCCATGATCGGCGATGCGTTTCCGAAGACCGCGTCCGTAACCACGACTTCGGCGGCGTTGACGGTCTCGGCGGGGGCGGCCTGGGCGCTCAGGTATTCGGCGATGAGCAGGGCGGAGAGCCGTTCGCCGGTGGCGACGGCTTCGTCGACGGAACGCGGCGGCATCTCGCCGAGCATCAGCATGCCGCCGGCGATGCGTTCGAACTCGCCGATGATGCTCTCGATGCCTGGCTCGGCCGCCGCACGGCGCTCCCGCGGCAGCAATTCGCGACAAGTGGCGATGTGCCGTTCGCGCAGTTTGGCGATGCCGGCCTCCATCCCGGCGTTATCTCCGGCCTCGGCGTGGCGCATGGTTTCGAGCAGCAGGTCCGTGATTTTGGACATGGCCGACACCACCATGATGACGGGCCGGCGCGGCTTTTGCTCCAGTGTGAGGGCTGCGGCAGCCCGCATGCGATCGGCCGAGCCGACGCTCGTGCCGCCGAATTTCATGACCAGCAGATTGTTCAACTGAAATCCTTTCCGTTAGAGAGGCGCGCGCGCAGCAGTTCGAGAATCTTCTCTTCCACCTGGTCGAGAGAGAGGCCGGTGGAGTCGATGTAGGCGGCGTCGGGCGCCTGGGTGAGCGGCGCTTCGGCGCGCGTGCGGTCGCGCTGGTCGCGCTCGCGGATCTGGGCGGCCACGGCATCGGCCGGCGGCGCGCCGCCCTGGTCCTGGAAGTCGCGCAGGCGGCGGTTCACGCGTTCCCGGGGGTCGGCATCCAGGAAGATCTTCACGTCGGCATCCGGGAACACCACCGTGCCGATGTCGCGGCCCTCCATGATGACGCTGGTGCGCGCACCCAGGGCGCGCTGCTTTTCGGCCAGAGCGCGGCGCACGCCCGGAATGGCGGCCACCACGGAGGCTTGCCGGCCCACCTCGGCGGTGCGGATGGCGGTAGTGACATCCTCGCCGTTCAGCAGAACCGTCTGGTTGGAAGTCAGTTCAATTTCGGCCGCGCGGGCCAATTGTTCGATGCGGTGCATATCCGCCGTATCCATGTCGCGCCGCATGGCCCACAAGGCGACGGCGCGGTACATGGCGCCGGTGTCGATGTAGGTGAAGCCCAGCCGGCTGGCCAAACGGCGGGCGATGGTGCTCTTGCCCGCGCCGGCCGGTCCGTCGATAGCTATGATCACACGCCGGGACTCAGCCACGCTCGTAGAATAGCAGGAGGCATGCTTGGGCACGAATTCGACGCGCTGGTGCAGGAGGCTTATGCGCGCATCCCGGCGCGCTTTCGCAGACGCCTGCAGAATGTAGCGCTGATCGTGGAGCCGGAACCTACGCCCGAGCAACTGGCGCGGGCCGGGGTGGGTCCGGGAGGCACTTTGCTAGGCCTCTATGAGGGCCGGCCATTGATACAGCGGAGCGTGTTCGATAGCTTCGCCATGCCGGACCGGATCACGATCTTCCAGGGACCGCACGAACGGCTGGCGCGGAGCGAGGCGCATCTCCGCCGAATGCTGGCGGATACCGTCTGGCACGAGATTGCGCATTATTTCGGCATGGATGAGCGCGAGGTGCGGTCCGCCGAGCGCCGTCGGGCGGGGCGGCGCGGCTCTGGGTGATCAGTTCGGCGGCTGCTGCTGGGGCGTCTGCGGCTGCTGAGGTTGCTGGCCGAAGAACGGAGAAGTCTGGGTGGAATTGCCGAACGGGCTGCTGGTAGCGCCGGTCTGACCGAATGCTCCGGGTTGCTGCGGGTTCATGCCGGGCATGTTGCCCATCTGCGTGGCGGGCGTGCCGGGTGTACCGCCTCCGGCTTGCAGGCCGGCTAGGCCGCGATCCTTGCTCTGGTCGTACACGAACTCCCACTCGTTATACTTCTGACGCTCGTGGTAGACCATGATGGAGGGGCCCTTGAATTCACTGGCCACGCCGGCGATACCGCCTCCGATTTGCGTGCCGCCCATTCCGGGCAAGCCTTGCATTCCTCCAGGCCGAGGTCCGTTGAGGCCAAGATCGCTCATAGTGATCCCGTTTGAGGGAGCCGCGCCTCCGGGGAACATTCCGCCGCTGATACCGGAGGCGCCGCCCGCAAAGCCGGTGCTGGCTGGCTGGCCAAACGGTGTTGGCGTGGCGCCGGGGAAGCCCGACTGCTGCTGAAAAGGCTGCTGCGTTCCGGGCATCGTCTGGAACGGAGCGCCCGGCATCGCGCCGGTAGTGGGGTTGGGAGAGGCGGGGTTGGCAGGGGTAGTGGTCGTGCCGCTGCCGCCCAGGCCGGGCGCGACATATACACTACCGCTAGAGCTGCTATCCGAGTTCTGACCGGTGTTCGGGTTTTGACCGGTATTTGTTTGCTGCGGGAATCCGCCAGTTACTCCCGGCAGGCCGGCCTGGTTCGGCAATCCGGTGTTGCCGTACGCCGCGCCCAGGCGGTTCGCCAGCGCAGGGTTGATCATACCCGGGCGGATGGGCACTCCCGGCTGCATGGGCATTCCCGGCTGCTGCGGCGTGGTGCCGGGGGGGTACATGCCAGGCTGATAGGGGAGTGTGCCCGTGGGCATGCCGGGTACGTTGGGATTGGTAGCGCCTGGCTCCTGCATCTCGCCATCGCCGCTCTGGTCGCCGGCGTCGGCGCTTTCTCCCTCCGCTGGCGGCTGCCCCGGCAGCTCCGTGGAGGCGATCGGTCGGCCGTCACTAGGCCGCCGCCGGAGCGCCGGATTGACCGCTGTTTCCTCCTCGGGATTTTCCGCGCCGGCCATCACCGGACCTACGCCGATGAAAGTATTCGTGCTGGCGTTCTGCTGTTGTTGCTTCTGTCCAGGCTGGTTTTTCTGCACTATGGAATCAGTCAGCACGCCGCCGTTGATATGAATCAGGCGCCACTTGTCTTTGCCGGTCATGGGATCGATGTAGCGCCTGCGGAGGAACCGGACATTGTTGGTATTCTCGAGTTCGTCGATGGTGGCGGGATAGCGGTGCATCTTGCGCACGAAGAGCTGGATGGCGCGCTCATATTGCTCGCCCCGCTCGATGAGGAGCTGCTCCTTGGCGCGCTGCGCCTCGAAGGCGACACGGGGCATTTCGTTGTAGAGGGCGATGGCGATGAGGGCGGCCATCAGGAAAACCAGCAGCATCGCGTAGCCTCGCTCGCCGGGCCTGGATGGAGTGCGGCGGGCCGTCACGCGGGTGTCTCCTGCTGCAAAGGGATGGTCTGCTGGTGCTTGAACTGAGTGTCCTCCACTACCGCCGAGTGTATACCGATGCTCACCACGCGATAGCGGTTCTTGAGCAATTGGCCTTCGGCGGCCACCAGGACATTGTCGCCATCCAGGAAGAAGGCGTGTTTATTCTTGCCCGCGGTCGAGTAGCCGTAATACTTGAACGTGATGAACGGCGCTTGCGGCGCGCCGGGCGCCGCCGGGCGCGCTCCCGGCAACCCGGCCCTGGGGTCTAGACTCTTGGCCACCTTTACCGGGACCTTCGGTTCCGGCGGCAGCGGAGGCGGGGGAGGCGCGGAGAACTGAAACAGGTTGCGCCCGACGCCCTGCATATCTACGCCTTGCACCTTAGCCAACAGGTCGAGGCGGAGGGTCGGGTCGATGGATCTGGGGTCCACGCGATCCTCGGGACGCCGCGGCTTCAGCGAGGGGTGGAACTCTTCGGTTGCGCGCATGGCAATGCTCTGGGTCGCAGCCGGCGCCGCGGCCAGCGGCCCGGGACCCGGCGGCGTGGCACTATTGAGGTGCGCCGCTCCGGCGGGCCGGCTGGGAGCGGAAGCGGACGGACCCGACAGCACGTTGGTGTAAAGCGAATAACCGCCCAGCACCGCCAGGATGCCGATCAGAACCGTCAGCCTCTTCCGTTCCGCGGTCATGTGGGGTCCCCCGGCTCTTGACGCACGAAGGTATCCAGCTTCACGCTGACGTTGAGCATGTCCGCCGTCTTAGCCTGCTGCGGCGCCGCCATCAGACTTTCGATAATCAGGAAACGCGGCGACTTATCGAGCAGATTGACGAACTTAGTCAGGCTGGCATAAGTGCCTTCATAGTCGGCGCTGATGCTCATCTGGTAAAGCGTATCGCTGCCCTCGACCCGCTCCAACCGATAGGTCGTAGGGCGCGGTTGAATGCCGGCCTCGGTGGCGATGCGCTGCAGTTCCGCGAAGATGGTGGAGAAGGTGGTGCGGCGGTCGGTGGTGTACTCGTCCAGGAAAGTGTCGCCCTCTTTCCGCGCGCGCTCGACCTTGGAGACCAGGGTCTTGGTTTGGGACAGCCGTGCCCGCATGGCGGTGAGCTGCTGTTCGAGGTCCACCTGCTCGCGCGCGAGGTCCTCGGCCGAGCCGCCCCACGGATGGAAGGCGATCAGCGCCACGACGATATTGGCCAGAACCAGCACGCCCAGCCCGGCCCGCACCAGCACGCGCGGGTCTTTCAGACTGGTGCGCGAGGAAACGCGTAGAGGCGAGGATACGCTAAAGGTTCTGGGCATAATTCACGCTCACGCGGCAGCGGTAAAGTTTGTCGGTCTGGCTGGGCGGCAGCAGGCTGTGGGAGTAGAGCTCGCCGAAGCGCGGCGAGCTTTCCAGATTCTTCAACAGCTCGATCACCGGCCCCGGGCAGTCGGCGCCGACGATCATATCGAGCAGCACTTGGTTCGGACCGACCACGGACGGCCGTATGGAGATGACGCGCGCGTTGTAGGGCACTACTTTTTCCAGGTCGGAAAAGATGCGCGTCCAGCTTATGCCCTTGCGGTAGAGCAGGGCATTCAGAAACAGGCTGCGCTCGAGCACCTCGGCGTTTTCGGGTTTGCGCAGGATGGCGTCTTCGCGCGACTGCTCGGCCTCGACGGCGCGCGTCTGGGCTTGCAAGCGCGCGATTTCTTCGCGGGTGCTGGCAGCTTGCCCGCTTTCCATCTGGTTGAGGAACACCAGGAGTCCGAGCGAGGCGATCAGGGCGAGGGCCACGACGGCCGAGCCGACCAGCATGGCGCGGTCGCGGCGGAAAGGCTGGCTGGCGAGATTGATGGGGATTCTCATGTGGGGTTAGTTCTCACGCCCGAGCGACCTCAGATATCCCAGCAAACCGGCGTTGTTCTCACCCGGCGGGCCGAACGGCGAGCGGACCGGCTCGACTTCGACTCCCAACTCCCTTTGAAACTGCTGGCGCGCCGGCTCCAGGCGCTCGCCGAATCCACAGAGCAGCAGGCGTTCGGCCTTGGCGCCCAAGTTGTCCTCGACGTAGACGAAGGTGGGGTAGAGATCGGCGGCAATCTCGGCGATGTCGACGCCGGCCAGTTCGAGGCAGCGCACCAGCTTCAGGCGGCCATGATAGAGCACCATCACGGTGAGCACGCGCCCGCTGAGCTTGGCGGTGACCGTGATTTCGCCGTCCCCGATCAGATTGAGCGTCGCCAGCGATGACGTGGTTACCAGGCCGGGATTCATTCCCGCGGCGCGGAAGGGTGCCTCGTAGCGGGAGATGACTTCCAGCGGTGCAATAGCCACCACAACATCCAACTTTTTGCCCTCGCCGGGTTGCGCGCAATAACTGATAGCCGCGGACTCGACATCGAATGGGACGCTCTTGCGAATGCGAAAGCGAATCAACGAGAGCTGCTCCTTGGTGTCCGACGGGAAATTATCGAAATCCAGCACGGCGACGCGGGTGCTGTAATCGGGCAGGATGAGAGCGGCGTCGCGGCGCTTGCGGTTGGGGCCTTTGGTTCCGAGTTCGCGCACGGCCAGGGATAACTCGTCGGGCATGACGACGTTGTCCTTAAGCGGCGACACGGCCAGCACCCCGGGCTTCAGGGGGCTGAAATCGATTTCTGTTCTAGCGCCCATGCGCACCGAGGCGATGCCGGCTTCGGACAGCTCGAACGCGAGGGAGGGCGGCGGCTCCTGGATGAGGGACGAAATGACGGCGGGCAGCTTCATGCGCGCGCCTCCGGCGCGCGGGTCATAGGTGATGGGTGGTGGGTGGTGGGTGAAGGGTGATGGGTGCCGGCGCGCACACGGCACCTCTCACCTATAACCCATAACCTATCACCGCGAGCAAAGCGAGCCATCATCCTTCTATAAACGTGACCTTGTTGATCTCTTTCAGCGTGGTCACTCCCTTACGCACCTTTTCGACCGCGGACTCGCGCAGGAAGGTCATGCCTTCCTCGCGGGCCAGGCGCTTGATTTCCGATGTGGGGCGCTTATCCAGAATCATTTCGCGGATCTTGTCGCTCAGATCCAGCAGCTCGTGGATGGCGGTACGGCCGCGATAGCCGGTGCCGCCGCACTCGAAGCATCCCGCGCCTTCGACCAACTCGATGTGCTCCCATTCCGCCGGATCGAGACCCGATTCGACGAGCGCCGCGCGGCGCTCCTCGGCGTTCTCAAACGGCATGGGCCGGCGGCAATACTCGCAGATCACACGCACCAGCCGCTGCGCCAGGATGCAATTGAGCGCGGACACAAAATTGTAGGCTTCCACGCCCATGTTCAGGAAGCGGCCCAGCACGTCGAGCACGTTATTGGCGTGCACGGTGGTGAACACCAGGTGGCCGGTGAGCGCCGAATTGATGGCGATTTGCGCGGTTTCCTGGTCGCGGATTTCGCCCACCATGATCTTGTCGGGGTCATGGCGCAGGATGGAGCGCAAACCGCGCGCGAAGGTCAGCCCCTTCTTTTCGTTCACCGGAATCTGGGTGATGCCGCGGATCTGATACTCGACGGGATCTTCGATGGTAATGATCTTGTCTTCGTCGTTCTTGATCTCGCTCAGCGCGGCGTAGAGCGTGGTGGTCTTGCCGGAGCCGGTGGGGCCGGTGACCAGCACCATGCCATACGGTTCGGAGATATAGCGGCGGAACTTGACCAGATCGCTTTCCGCGAAGCCCACGACTTCGAGCGAAAGTTTCGCGAACTTCTCGCTCATGGACTCTTTGTCGAGCACGCGGAGCACGGCGTCTTCGCCATAGATGGTGGGCATGATGGAGACGCGGAAATCGATCAGGCGGCCTTTGTAACGCACGCGAAAGCGGCCGTCCTGCGGTACGCGGCGCTCGGCGATATCCAGCTCGCTCATTACCTTGATGCGCGACAGGATGGTGGAATGCCAGTCCTTGGCGATGGGCGGCATGGCGTAGTGCAGCACGCCGTCGATGCGGTACTTGATGGCCACTTCCTGGTCGCGGGATTCGATGTGGATGTCACTGGCGCGCCGCTCGAGGGCGTTGAAGATCGTCGTGTCGACCAGCTTGATGACTGGGGCGATATCGCTGTCCGAGGCGGTGAGCTTGTCGATGGAGAGAGTTTCGTCGGAGTTCTCTTCATCGACCACCACGTCCAGCGTGAAGCCCTCGGTGACCTCTTCGAGCACGCGCTGGGACTGTTCCGTTTTTTTCAGCAGATCGGCGATCTGCGAAAGCGTGGCGACCTTGACGCGCAGCTTCTTGTTCAGGAGCAGCGCCAGTTCGTCGATCAGGCTGAGGTTGCGGGGGTCGGCCAGGGCGATGTCCAAGGTGCCGTTCTGCGCGCGCAAAGGCACAAAGTTGTAACGGAACATCAGGTCTACGGGAATGGACCGGAAGAGGTCGTGATCGATGGAGCTTTCGCGCAGATCCACGTAGTCGCAACGGTAGCGCGCGGCCACCGCCTGGGCCTGCGCCGCTTCGGAGGCGGGATCGTTCATGCGTGGTTTATCGGAGCCTGCCATCGCCTATCACCTAACACCCATCACCTTATTGTGTCTGCCAGCGAAAAGATGGGCAGATACAAAGAAATCAGTACAAACGCCACAAAGGATCCCATGAAAATCATGATGCCGGGCTCGATCAACGACAGAGCTGCGGTCATGCGGGTGTTTACATCCTCCTCGTAAAATTCGGCCACGCTGTTGAGCATGACCGGCAGCGCTCCAGTGGATTCCCCTACTTCAATCATATCGATAGAGAGCGCCGGAAAGATACCGGTGGTCTTGAGCGAGCCGGAAAGCGCCTGGCCCTCGCGCACCATTTTGCCGGCCTTGTTGAGCGCGCGGCTGAGCAGGGGAGTGCCCAGCGAATCGGAAGCCGTCTCCAGACCCTGTACCAGAGGAATGCCCCCGGTGAGCAGGGTGCTCAGCACGCGGGAGAATTGGGCTACCTGATACTTGACCCAAATATCGCCCAGCAGCGGGATGCGCAACTTCACGCTGTCGATGCGAGTGCGCGCGGATTCCTTGCGCGACCAGAAACGATACCCGAAGATCATCCCCACCAGGATGGCGAAGAAGATTACAATCTCTTTGCGCGCGGCGGTGCCGATGGCGATCAGAATCAGAGTGATTTGCGGGAGCTGCGCCTGCAGGCTGTTATAAAGCTCGGCGAAGTTGGGCACTACATAAGTAACCAGAAACACCATCAGGCAGATCGTAAGAAAGACCAGCACGGAGGGGTACATCAGGGAGACCATGACTTTCTTCTTCACGGCCAACGATACCTTCTGGTAAGTGATGTACCGGTCCAGAACTTCCGCCAGGCTGCCGCTTTTCTCGCCCGCCATGACGGAAGTCACGTAGATTTTTGGGAAAACGCTTTGGAGGCGGAACGCGTCAGAGAGCAGCGTGCCGTTGCGGACCTCATCGCGCACGGCTTTCACGTGCGGGCCGAGCTTGGGATCGGTGAGGCGGTCGGCAAGCAGGTCGAGCGCTTTGAGGATCGGCAGGCCGGCGCGGATCAGCGTGACGAACTGCTGATTGAAGATCAGAAATTTCGCCAGGTTGAGTTTCTTGCCCGTAAATGGCAGGGTAGCCGACGACAGGCCGCCCTTGGCCTTGATGGAATAGATCAGGAAACCCTGCTGCGTATAGCGGTCGCGCAGCTCCTTCTCCGAGCCGGCGTTGGCCACCTGCTGGTGGATCTCGCCCCTGGTGTCCGCGTATTTGAGAACGAATTCCGCCACGTTATTTAGTCTCCACGAGTTCGGCGCCCTGCGGGATTTTGAAACGAAAGAGGCTGGCTTCGAGCGGCGGGTTCAGCTTTTCGTTTTCGAAGTGGAATTCCAGTACCGATTGATCGTAGCCGTAGACCTGGACACGGCGGATCTGGTCGTCCGCACCGACGTCGAACTCGACCTTGGTGTAGGGCAGGCTGGAGGTCTTGGGCTTCGCGGTGATGCGGGTACCGCCCGGTACGGGATGCGCCTGGATGTCGCTAAACTCCTTGCTGAAGTGCAGCTTGCCCAGCAGGAAGGCGAGTGGCGCCCGCATATCGTCGCTCTCCTTGATCTTCATCTTTTCGACCTGGTTGTTGCTGGGGGTGTAAAGCCAGAGGTACTTGCCGTCGGAGACGAAGAGTTTGCCTTGCGGAGACGAATAGTCCCAGCGCATGCGACCCGGTTTGCGCAGCAGGAGCGTGCCGCTCTCGCTGCGGCGCGGCTGGCCGGGCGCCGTATACGATTCATGGAAAATGACTTGCAGCGTCTGGGCGTGATTATAGCGGGCCTCCACGGATTTCAGGATGGCGCCCAGATCGGGCACCGCGGCGTAGAGCGACAGCGCTAGCAGGCAGATCAGGAGCCGAATGGAGCTCACACAGCAGTTGACGCTTTCAGGCCAGGGAACGTTGAGGAGAAAGGACTCAGCCTATGCCGGGGTACCGGGACCGGACCAGCAAAACTGTGACGAACAAAGCCATTTTGGCCTTATTATTCAACACCGGATGGAAATCGGGCGGCCAGGGTTTTGGGCGGGGCATTGAGGAACTCGCGCAAAACGGAGCGGCCCGCGCTTCTTTGCGCGTCCGGGGCTTCGGGCTGGCTCAAGGCAAATGCGGCGGAATTGGGCCGGCGTTATGCGGGCGGCCTCCTCATTGGACGAACACCGTGATGCCGTTCTGGCTGCCGCTATTGCCGCCGAAGGAAATATACACTGGCGCTGCTCCGGGGGTGACTCCCTCGGGAATTACGGCATTGACTTGCAGGGCTCCGGCTACCAGTCCGGGGGCGGCGCCCACATATATAATCTGGGCCGGCAGCCCGCCGATGAGTGCCGAGGCTGCCAGAAGGGGCTGGGGCAACGGCAAGGACAACGGTTCGATCAACCCATCAACGCCGGCCGGCGAAGTCTGGCCCTGTCCGGTGGCGAAGATCTGAATCGCGGATCCCACGCTGACCGGATTGCTGGCGGTAACGAGCTGGTAGTTTACGTCCAGGATGGCGCCACCGCCGGTGCCGGATGCATCGGCGCTGAAGATGCCCGGCGCGCTGGAAACCACTGGCAGAGTGATCACGTTAGACCGCGCATTGCCGAAGATGACCTCGACGGAAGCGCTGGTAGCGCCCGCCATCTCGTAGGGCACGATGGCGTTTACTTGTCCCGAGCTGGCATACAGTACAGGTCCGGCGTAGCCGTTGAAGGTAACCTGCACATTGCCAAGTTTGGTCCCGATGTGTCCGGACTGATCGACCTGGGCGGAGACGCCTGTGATAGGGCCGAGCGAATTGCCGAACACCACCACGATTTCGCCGGGAGAGATGCCGCCGCCCAGGTAACTGGCGGCGTTGACGACGCGGTCGACGGCGGGCAGGGGCGCGACCACGGTGAGCGTGACATTGATGGTGAATTGCAGGGCACCGGAATTGCCGCTCAGGGCGATGGAGCCGTTGTAGGTGCCGCCTCCCATGCCGGTGGGATCCGCCGAGACGGTGAGCGTTGCGGGGGTGGTGGCGGTGGTGGGCGAGACGGAGAGCCATCCGGTGCTGGACGCCGTCGCCGTGAAGGTAACAGCCGGACCGGCGGAGGCGACCGATACGGTCTGGGAAGCCGGATTGGGGTTGCCGGAAGTATACGCGAAAGCCAGGGTATATGGCGAGGCGGACAGGCTGGGTCCGGGGCTGACGGTCAGTGTTACGGAGACGGTTTGCGCGGCGCCGGTTGCCGGAGTTACGGTAACGGTTCCCTGATAGGTGGTGGGAGCAAGGCCGGTGGGGTTGACGGAAACGCTCAGGGTGCCATTGCCGCTGCCCGACTCGGGGCTGACCGAGAGCCACGTAGCACCCGTGCTGGTGGTGGCGGTGACGGCGAAAGCCTGCGACCCGCTGACCTGCACGTTCTGCGCGGCCGGCTGTGTACCTCCCTGGATGAAGGTAAATGACAGCGAGGATGGGCTGACGGAGGTGGGCACGATCGCTTTGCTGACCGTGAAGCTGACCTGGATCTGAGTAACTACTCCATTAACGGTGGTCAGAGTCACGGCGCCGTAGTAAGTGCCCTGGGTCAGGCGAGTCGCATCGGCGGTGACAGTGAGTTGGGTGGCGGTAGTACTGGCGGTGCCGCTGCTTGGAGAGACGGAGAGCCAGTTACCGCCGCCGGTGGTGGCCGCTGAAGCCGTGTAGGCAATGGAGGTTAAGGCGCTTACCTGGACGGTCTGGTCCTGCGGTCCGGTCCCGGAGACGCCGGTGAATGCCAGCGAGGTGGGGTTGGGCACGACTGCAGTGGCGCCGGAGACCTGCAGCAGGACAGGAACGGTGACCGGAACGCCGCCGGCTACGGACGGAACCAGGACAATATCGGCCACGTAGGTGCCTGTCGGCAGAGTTTGAGGCGTCAATGTGACGGTGAGCGTCGCCGGAGTGGCATGGGACGTGGCGGCGGGACCGACCTGCAACCACGCGGGCATTCCCGATGCGACGGTGAAGGTCTGAGCGCCGCCGCTACTGAGGTCCACATTGAGGGGCAACGGCGCCGGCGGCGTGTCTCCCGAAGCATACGCAAGTGAGAACGCGCCGGGGGTGGTCGTGAGAACGGGGCCGGCGGTCACAGTCAGCGTCGCTTGAATCACCTGGGTGTGCGTTCCCACCCCAACGGTGATACTACCCGAGTAGGAACCGGCCGCCAGCCCCGCCGGGTTGGCGGCGACGGTAAAGGTGCCGGGCGCCGGACCGCTGGGGGGAGACACCGAGAGCCACGCTCCCGTCACCGTGGTGGTGAATTGTGAGATGAAGCTCCCGTTCACGAGCACGGGTTGAGTCGCGGGGGCCGGTCCGCCCGCCTGCGCCACAAACGACAGGGAAGTAGGATTCGCGACAGCCGACAAGCCGCTCACCACCAGCGACACCGCAATCGCCAGCGTGCTGCCGCCGCCGTCCGTCACCGTGATGGTGCCCTGATAGGTGTCAGCGGACAACGCACCGGCATTCACTGTAACGTTCAAAGCAACGGGCAACAAACCGGATACATTCGAAGTAACTCCGTTTACCAGCAGCCAGTTACCGGTGCTGGCCGCCTGGGCGGTGAACGTGTCGCCGGGCAGGATGCTGGAGATGTTCAATGTCTGGGGCAGCGCGGCGGTGCCGCCCAAGGTATAGCTGAACGACAACGAAGTGGGAGTGGCAGAGAGCGGATTTGCCGCGTTCTGGAAGGTAACGGGAATCGAGAGAGAACCGCCAGTGGCAGGCGTAACGGTAATGGAGCCGGAGTAGGTGCCGGCGCCTACGCCGGCTGGATAAACCGCCACGGTGAGAGTCGCCGGAGTGTACGTGGTGCTGGCGGTGACGCCCAGCCAGGATCCGCCGGTAAGGGTACTCGTCGCGACGGTGAAGGCGACGGAGGATCCCCCGCTGGCCGTGAGATTAACCGTCTGCGAGCCAAGTCCGGAAGGGGACGTGAAGGAAAGCGCGGCAGGTGACGCTGAGATCGATAGGGAGGTGTTGACGCTGAGCGCAACGGGGATGGTAAGAGGGCTGAAGTCCGGGGCGTTGACGGTGACGGTCGCCGTGTAGACGCCCGCCCCGGAGAGCAGGGTATTGAGAGTCGCGACGTCGACACTAACGGTCAGGGTGTGGCCCTGAAGGGTTTCCCCAAAAAGCGTGGACGGCGTATTTAGTCCCGGCGTGATGCTTGCAGTGAGGGCCGGCGAACTGTTGTCGCTGGCAGTTATGGTGACGTTAACCGGCTGGGGGGCCGGCTGTGAGGAACTGTACTGAAAATCGACCACGGCGGGTGAGGCCGAAAGCGCGGGCGGCGTGGCGGGCCGCGCCACAGGCACGGCCGCCAACAGGAGTATGTAGAATTTGAGGTCCAGGGAACCGTGGTGTTTCATGCGTTCGCAGTCCTTTGCACTTAGAATAACCTACCCGGCATGTTCGCAACCAGACGAGCAATCTCCCGATTTGTCCTCGATGGAGGCACTATCGTACACTGGCGAAAGACGTGATGCCTCCGGGGCTGGGTCAGAATCGGCGAGGGTTTACCCGACGCGCGTGGATGGGGCTTGTGGCCGCGCCCGCGATCCGCGCCTGGGGACAAGGTGTGGCCAGCCGAGGCGTAAAGGCCATGCCGCGCGGCAAACCGTCCGGACGGCCGTGGAACGCCAAATTCGTGGACGTCGGCCGGCAGGCCGGATTATGCGCCCCGGTGGTTTACGGCAATGCGACGCACAAAGATTACATTGTGGAGACGGTGGGCTGCGGCGTGGCCTTCATCGACTACGACAACGACGGCTGGCTGGACATTTTTCTACTGAGCGGCACGCGCATCGAGAATCCGCCGCCCGAGGCGCACAACCGGCTGTACAAGAATAATCGCGACGGCACCTTCACGGACGTCACCGAACGGGCCGGGTTGAAGCGCTCGGGCTGGGCATCGGCGGTGTGCGTGGGCGACTACGACAACGACGGATTTGACGATCTGTTCATCACCTACTGGGGCCAGAACGTCCTGTACCACAATAACGGCGACGGGACCTTCACCGAGGTGACCGAAAAAGCCGGCTTGCGGCAGGCGCACACGCTGTGGGGATCGGGCTGCACGTTTGTAGACTACGATCGCGACGGCCGGCTCGACCTGTTTGTGGCGCACTATCTGCAATTCGACTTCAAGTCCGTGCCAAAGCCGGGCGAGAACGCCAACTGCAACTGGAAAGGAATTCCCGTGAACTGCGGGCCGCGCGGGCTGCCGCCGGGATCGCTGGCGCTGTATCACAACAACGGCGACGGGACCTTCACAGACGTAAGCGAAGCCTCCGGGGTGGCGAAGCTGAACAGCGGCTATGCCATGACCGCGGTGGCGGCGGACTTCGACGACGACGGTTGGCCGGATATTTACGTCGCCTGCGACTCAACGCCCTGCTTCCTGCTGCGCAACAATCACAACGGGACCTTCACCGATATCGGCCTGCAGAGCGGCGCGGCTTTGAACGAGGATGGCATGGAGCAGGCCGGCATGGGCGTGGCGGTCGGCGATTATAACCTGGATGGCAACCTGGACATCTTCAAGACCCACTTTGCCGACGACACGAACATTCTTTATCGGGGGAGTGGGCACGGCGACTTCGAGGACGTGACGATCAGCGCTGGGCTGGGCGTGGAGACGCGGTTCATCGGGTGGGGCGCAGGCATCGTGGACCTGGACAATAACGGCTACCCGGATCTGTTCTTCGTGACCGGCAGCGTCTACCCGGAAGTGGAAGCCAAGCTGCCGAACTACCCGTACAAGACGCCGCGCGTGATCTTCCGCAACCTGGGGAACGGGCGCTTCGAGGAATTGATGGGCGAGGCGGGTCCGGCTATTGCCACGCCGCACGCCAGCCGCGGATGCGCCTTCGGGGACTTCGACAACGACGGCGATATCGACATGGTGGTGGTGAACCTGAACGAACCGCCTTCGCTGTTGCGGAACGACGTGAGCGGCGAGGCGCACTGGCTGAAGGTGAAGGTGGAAGGCGTAAAATCCAACCGCAGCGCGATCGGCACGCGAGTGACCGCACATTACGGCGGAAAAACGCAGGCGCAGGTGGTGCTGAGCCAGTCGAGCTTTTACTCGGCCAATGACCCGCGGCTGCACTTCGGGCTGGGGACGGCCACTAAGGCCGACCTGGATATCCGCTGGCCGAACGGAAATACGGAGCGCGTCGAGAACGTGGCGGCTGGCCGCCTGGTGGTGATCCGGGAAGGCGCGGGCATCGTGAAGCAGGATACGTTCGGCGCGTGAGCTTATGCCAACTGGTGCAACGCCTGTTCCAGGTCTTCGATGATGTCTTCCACCGCTTCGATGCCTACCGACAGGCGGACCAGGTTATCGCGGATTCCCATGCGCTCGCGGTGGCGCGGGGACACTTCGCGATGGGAACTCATCACGGGGTAGAGCATCATGCTGTGCACGTCACCCAGCGAAGTGGCGCGCACGATCATGCGCAGCGCGTTCATGAAGCGGAAAATCTCCGCGCGCGCCGCGCCTTTCAGCTCGAAGCTGACCATGGCGCCGTATAAGCCTTGCGGCAGCAGGCGGCGGATGGTGGCGGCGTCGGGATGCGCCGGGTCCGCCGGGAAATGCACGTGTTCGACGGCGGCGTGAGAGGCCAGCCACTGGGCCACGCGGCAGGCATTGGCGCACTGGCGTTCCATGCGCAGCGGCAGCGTCTTGATGCCGCGCATGGTGAGGTAGCTTTCAAAAGGTCCGAGCACGGGACCCATGGCGCGCGCCAGCGTGCGCAGGGCATCGTAGTGGGTGGCATCGGTAACCACCAGTCCGCCCAGCACGTCGCCGTGTCCGGCCAGGTACTTGGTGGCGCTGTGGACGGTGAAGTGCGCGCCGAGTTCCAGCGGCCGCAGCAACAGGGGCGTGGCGAAGGTGTTGTCGACGATCAGGGCGGCGCCCGCTTCGCGCGCGATTTCCGCGATGCGGTCGAGCGGCGGCACGCGCAGCAGGGGATTCGAGATCGTCTCCACGATCACACAGCCGGGTTGCGATTCCTTTACGGCCTGGCGGAACGCGTCCAAATCCCAAACATCTGTGAAACGCACGCTGATGCCGGAGGGCTCCAGCACGTTCATGAGCAGGCTGACCGTGGCGCCATACATGGCATTGGCGGCGAGCACGGACTTGCGCCGGTCGGCCAGGGCCGCCAGCAGCGCGATGTGGATGGCGGCCATGCCGGAGCCGCAGGCCAGCGCGCCGCGGCCGCCTTCGAGCGCAGCCGCGACTTCTTCCAGCGCGGCATTAGTGGGGTTGTCGTAGCGTGAGTAACAGTAACCCGGCTCCTCGCGTCCGAAAACGCGATCCAACTGCTCCATGTTGTCGTAGAAGTAACTGGTGGCGGTGTAAATCGGCGTGGTCGCGGGGACATAGGCGCCGGCCTTCTTGCGATCGCCCGCGTGGACGGCCTTGGTTTGTATCTTCACGATGACTTCCTTTTCCAGCGAGTCCCGGACTTAGTATCTTCGAGCACGATGCCCTGGTCCAGCAACTGGCGGCGGATCTCGTCGGCCAGCGCGAAGTTGCGCGTCTTCTTGGCCGTGTCGCGCGCGCGGACCTGGGCTTCCACTTCCTCGTCAGCGAGTTGACCGCTGGATGCCGTGGGACGCAGCACGTCGAACAGGCAGTCGAATTGGGCCAGGAATTCGAGCGCGGGATCGCGGTTGGCGGCGCGCATTTCACCCGCATCCATGGCGGTGTTGACGTCGCGCACGTACTCGAACATGGCGGCCAGCGCTTCGGCGGTGTTCATGTCGTCATCCATGGCGGCGGTGAATTGCTTTTGCGCGGCGGCGGTGCGCGCGGCGAGCGCCTCGTTCACGCCTTCCGGGAAAGCTTCTTTTTCCAGGCGCAGCTTGAAATTGCGCAGGCGCTCGATAGCGGTCTTGGCGGATTGCAGCCCATCGAAGGTAAAGTTGAGCGTCTTGCGGTAAGGCACGGAAGCCAGCAGATAGCGCACGGCTTCCGGCGCGTGGCCGCGGCCGAGTATGTCGCGCAGGGTGAAATAATTGCCGAGCGACTTGGACATCTTCTGCCCTTCCACCATCAGAAACTCGGCATGCAGCCAGAAACGCGCGAAGGGCTTGCCGGTGAGCGATTCCGATTGCGCGATCTCGTTCTCATGATGCGGGAAGATCAGATCTACGCCGCCCGCGTGGATGTCGAGCGTTTCACCCAGATACTGGAGGGCCATAACGGAGCACTCGATATGCCAGCCGGGGCGGCCGCGGCCGATCGTCTCGTCCCAGAAGACTTCGCCTTCTTTGGGAGCTTTCCAGAGCGCGAAGTCGCGCGCGTCGGCCTTGTCGTACTCATCTACGTCCACGCGCGCGCCGGCGCGGATGCCGCTGAAATCGTTGTGCGACAGCTTGCCGTATGCCGGAAAAGTGGCGATGCGGAAATAGATGGAGCCGTCGCTTTCGTAGGTGTGTCCACCCGCGGCCAGGCGCGCGATGGCGGCCGCCATCTCGTGGATGTGTTCGGTGGCCGGCACCACGTGCTCGGGCGTCTCCAGGCGCAGCAGCGCGCAATCGTCGCGAAAGGCCTGCTTGAAATGAGCGGTGTATTCTTCGAGCGACTGGCGGCGCGCGAGCGCATTGCGGATGATCTTGTCATCCACGTCCGTGATGTTCATGACGTGGTCGAGCCGGAAGCCACTGGCACGCAGCCACCGGCGCAGCAGATCCACGAAGGTGAAGGTGCGGAAATTACCGATATGGGCGTAGTCGTAAACGGTGGGGCCGCAGGTGTACATGCGCACGGTCTGGTCGCGCTGCGGGGCGAACTCGGCGGTTTGCTGCGTGAGCGTATTGTAGAAGCGCAAGGACATAGCACCGGGGAATTTTCATGGTAGCAGAGTCGCTTTACCCGGCTTAACGCGCGAACAGGCTGAGCGGAATCGCCGCAGCCATGGCCCGGTATCCGGCGGGCGACGGATGGAGATGGTCACCGCAATCGTAGGCCGGCAGCATGCGGTCGGGATGATGCGGATCGCGTATGACGCGATCGAAATCGACGACCGCATCGAAGTGACCGGGCGCGCGAATCCAGCGGTTGAGGGTCTGACGGTCGGCCTCGTTCATCGCGGCCGGATGGTAATAATCGGAACCCACATAGGGCGTGATGGTCGCGCCGAACACGCGAATCCCGTGCGCGTGCGCGCGCGCAACGATCTGCCGGTAGGCGGCCAGGAGCCGGGCGACCAGCGCCGCATGTTCCGCCTGCGGCACGTTCCGCATGCGCGACAGCGCGCCGAGGTCGTTCACGCCTTCGAGAACAATCACCCAGCGCACGCCGGCCGGCGCCAGCACATCGCGATCGAACCGCGCCAGCGCGTTCGGCCCGGTGCCGTCGGTCAGGAGGTGGTTCCCGCCGATGCCCTGGTTGGACACGCCGATGTTGCGCGTGGCCGGTGAGTGCTCGAGGCGGGCCGCCAACGCGTCGGGCCAGCGGTCGTTTCCATTGGTGGTGGATCCGTGACCATCCGTGATGGAGTCGCCCAGCGCCACGACGGTTGCGGCTCCCGGACCGGCCAGCACATCGATCTCCGAGATCTGATACCAGTGATCGACATGCTTTGGGTTCGAGAGTTCCGGCGCGGCGACCGCATCACCGTGCACATACCAGGACGTGGCGCGCGATCCGGGATGGCTAGTCTCTTGTTCCGGAGGGGTATCGAGATGGAAAGTAACTGCCACGTTGGAAAGGGCGGCGACCGGGTACTTGATGGGATCCGAAACAAACTCGGCGCCCGGAGGCACGATGACATCGCTGGCGCCGGCAAAGGTCAGAGCTTTGTCGGTTGCCGGATCGATGGCCGATGAGTCGGCGGCGAGCGGCCGTGCGATGTGCACCGAGGTGAAGTGCAGCGCCGCGGTTCCGAACGCATTGGACAGGTGCACGCGCACTTCCGGACCGCCGGCGGAGAGATGGAAGATCTGGCGTACGGTGGCATCGCGCAGATCGCCAGGCGGCAACGCGTTTTGCGGCTCGGGAATCTGCTGGGATGCTCCCCAGGTGGCGATCCAGGCAGGCTGGGCTTGGGTGCATGCTCCTACGGCGAGCAGCAGCAGAATGACCGGGATTATCGTGCGGTGCGTGGCTGTTTGCATGAAGGTTCCGGTAAAATCGATTCGAAAGGATTTTAACAGGAATACCCGTGCGCTTTATATTGAACGTGTCTCTCGTTTGTATCTGCTGCGCGATCGCCGGACTGGCAGCCGCACCGCCACCCGTCACTTTCACAGCCGAACAGGACCACCAAAACATGATGGACCAACTGGGCATCAAGGCCTTGCGTCCCGGCCCCAGCGGCGATGAGAGGGCTCCGAATCACGCCAACTACGACGAGTCGAAGGCCAATCCATATCCCAACCTTCCCGACCCGTTGACGCTCAACAACGGCGGGAAAGTGACCACGGCGAAGATGTGGTGGGACGAGCGGCGCCCCGAAATCGTGGAGATGTTCGACAAGTACGTCTACGGCCGGGTGCCGAAGAATGTGCCCAAGGTGACCTGGACGGTGAGGGCCGTGGATCATGAAATGATCGGCTTCAGCCCGGTGATCGCCAAGGATCTGATTGGGGAGGTGGACAACTCGTCGTATCCGGCGATCAGCGTCCGCATTCACATGACGCTCGTCACGCCTGCGAATGCGCAGGGGCCGATTCCGGTTCTGATCATGTTCGGCCGGGCCGGCTTTCCGGCGCCGAACGAGCCTTCGGAAGACGAACTGGAGCGCATCAACGCGGCATGGAAGGCTGTGCTGGTGCGCGAGGATCCATCGCTCAAAGAGGTTCTGGCGCAGCATCCGGCCTGGGAGCCGGTGAAGGCCACGCCGTTCCAGTTTCCGCGGTTAAACGAAGATGGCGGTCTGCCGAACACCTGGCAACTGATCGGGGATGGGTGGGGCTTCGCCCTGCTGGATCCGACCAGCGTGCAGGCGGATAACGGCGCGGGAATCACGCGCGGCATCATCGGCTTGGCGAACAAAGGCCAGCCGCGCACACCTGAGGATTGGGGGGCGCTGCGCGCGTGGGCCTGGGGCGCGAGCCGCGGACTCGATTACATGGAATCCGATCCCGCCGTGGATGCCAAGCACGTGGGCATCGAGGGCGTGTCGCGTTACGGAAAGGCCGCGCTGGTGACGATGGCTTTCGATCAGCGGTTTGCCATGGTGCTGGTGGGATCGTCCGGCAAAGGCGGCGCCACGCTGCTGCGCCGCAATTTCGGGGAAGCGGTGGAGAGCCTTACCGGCGGCGAATACTACTGGATGGCCGGCAATTTCATGAAGTACGGCGCGTCCGAGGCGACATTTGGCAGCATGACGCCCGGAGACATTCCCGTCGATTCCAATGAGCTGATCGCGCTCTGCGCGCCGCGTCTCACCTTCATCAGCTATGGCATTCCGGCCAAGGGTGATGCGAAGTGGCTCGACCACGAGGGAAGCTTCATGGCCACCGTTGACGCGGGCAGGGTCTTCCGGCTGCTCGGCGCGAAGGGGCTGGACGTGGCGGGCGATTATCGTACAGCGAAAATGCCGCCGGTGAATCACGGTCTGCTGGACAGCGAACTGGCGTGGCGGCAGCACGATGGCGGCCACACCGACGCGCCCAACATGAAGTACTTCATCGAGTGGGCGGACAAGTTCATCGGTCACACTGCCGAGCACCGGTAACGGCAAGCGCAGGCCCGGTTTGACAATCGTGTTTCAGCGTATTGTATGATGGTGTTTTCACACGCAGATATAAGCGGGCTGCCACGCGATATTCCGCGGGCAACCAGCTTTCTCTTGTTTGGAATCAAATTATGATCAAAGTACAGGGCTTGACCAAGCGATACGCCCGCACTGTCGCCGTCGACAACATTTCTTTCGAGGTGGAGAAGGGGCAGATCGTTGGCTTTCTGGGTCCTAATGGCGCGGGAAAGACCACCACGATGCGGGTCTTGACCTGCTTCCTTCCGCCGACCACCGGCACCGCGAGCGTGGCCGGTTTCGACGTGCTCGAAAACCCGCACGAAGTAAAGAAACGCATCGGATACCTGCCCGAAACACCGCCTCTTTACCCTGAAATGGAGGTCACCGAGTATCTGACCTTCGTCGGCAAACTGAAAGGCATCAATGGCGGCGACATTCATCGGCGCGTGGCCGAGGTGACGGAGCGCTGCGCGATCAGCGACGTGCGCACCAAGCTGATCGGCAAGCTTTCCAAAGGTTACCGGCAGCGCGTGGGCCTGGCACAGGCCATTATCCATAACCCGGACGTGCTGGTGCTCGATGAGCCCACCGCCGGTCTGGACCCCAAACAGATCATTGAGACCCGCGAACTGATCAAGCACCTGGCGGGCGATCACACCATCATTTTGAGCACGCACATCCTGCCGGAGGTCGAACACTCGTGTCAGCGCGTGGTCATTATTAACCAGGGCAAGCTGGTGGCGACGGACTCGGTGGAGAATCTGACGAACCGGTTGCGCGGCTCGGAGTCCATCGCGCTGGAAGTCGCCCCTTCCGACGGGCCGCTCGATGAGACTGTTGTCCGGCAGCGGCTGGAACAGGTGAGCGGCGTGAGCCGCGTGTTGTCGAGGGAGAGCCGGGACGGGCGGCTGGCGTTCGAGGTTGAAAGCCTCTCGGGGCATCACATCCGCGCCGACCTGGCGCGCGCCGTGGTCAACGCGGGCTGGAACCTCAACGAACTCCACGCGGTAGGACTCAGCCTGGAGGAAATCTTCCTGCAACTGACCGCGACCGAGAACAAAGGCGCTGCGGCTCAGGCATGAGAGAGTGGAATGGCTGGCGTGCTGCACACGCCGCTTCCCTAACTAGGTATTCGTTATGAAAAATATTTGGACTATCTGCCGCAAGGAACTGAAGAGTTACTTTGCCTCGCCGATCGCGTATCTGCTGATCGCGTTTTTTGCGCTGATCTTCGGATTCGGGTTTTTCACCGCCACGCGCGATTTCGTGCGTTTTGGTTTCATGTCCGAAATGCAGGGTATGAACCGGCCGATGGACGTGAACGAACAAGTCATCCGGCCGCTGCTCGGATTCGCCAGCACGGTGGCGCTGTTTCTCATCCCGTTGATCACCATGCGCCTGTTCGCCGAAGAGAAGAAAACCGGCACTATAGAGCTGCTGATGACCTCGCCGGTGCGCGACTGGGAGATCATCCTGGGCAAGTGGCTGGGCGCGCTGCTGCTCTATGGGTGCGTGCTGGCCACCTCGGCGATCAACATCGCCCTGCTGTTCGCGTTCGGCAAGCCGGACTGGAAGCCTATCCTGGTGGGTTACCTCGGCCTGATCCTGCAGGGCGGGACGCTGCTGGCTATTGGCGCCTTCATTTCCACCCTCACCAAGAACCAGATCATCGCCGGGGGCGTGACGTTCTTCGTGTGCCTGTTGCTCTGGCTGTTGAGCTGGTTCACGGCGTTCGGCAATACGGGGTCCACACAGGTGGTGAATTACCTGTCCATTGTCACTCACTTTGAGGGATTCGCCAAAGGGGTGATCGACACCAGGGACGTTATCTACTATCTCTCGATGATTTTCTTCGGACTGTTCATCACCGCCCGGTCCATGGAATCGTTGCGCTGGAGGGCATAAATGAAAACGGGGTGGATCAAAACGAGGCAAACGAAGTATTCGGCCTATATCACTGTCTATCTCCTGGTGATTCTGGCCGTGCTGGGGGTGGCTAACTTCCTGGCGAACCGCTACGACAAATCTTACGATTCGACTGCTAATAAGCAATTCAGCCTGTCCGACCAGACCGTCAAGGCGGTAAAGGAACTCAAGAAGGACGTGACTCTCACTTACTTCGGCGAGACGACTGCGTTCCCGCAGGCGCGCGACCTGTTAGGCCGTTATGCATCTCTGTCGCCGAAGGTGAAGGTCGACTACATCGACCCGGTCAAGAATCCGCGTCTGGCGCGCGCCGACGGCGTCACTCAGGAAGGCACCATCGTGGTGGATACCGGGGCGCGGAAAGAAGATGCCAAGAGCCTTACCGAGGAAGACATCACCGGCGCCCTGGTGCGCGCGATCAAGGGCGGCCAGCGCATGGCGTGTTTCCTTACCGGCAGCGGCGAGCGGAGCCTGGATGAGACCAATGGCAGCGGTTTCTCCGAGCTGAAGGATGCGCTGGAACATAACAACTACAAGACGAAAACCGTCGACCTGGTGCAGGGCACGCCGGCGGCGCCCGGCGCGGCGCCCGTGATCGGAAAGGTGGCGCCGGTTAATTTGGAAATCCCCAAGGATTGCAGCGTGCTGGTGTCCGGCGGCCCTAAGCTGGCATACTCCGAGGCCGAGGTGGATGCCATCAAGAACTACGTGGAAGGTGGCGGTAGCGCCCTGTTCCTGATGGACACGCCATTGCGCATCGGATCGAAGCAAGGCAGCGAGAACCCCGAGCTGACCAAGTTGCTGCAAGGATGGGGCGTGACGATGAACAAGGACCTGGCTCTCGACACCAGCGGCATCGGCCAGATCTTCGGCCTCGGTCCGGAAGTGGTGATGGTGACGAATTACGACTCGCAGCCTATTGTCCGCGACTTCAAACGAGGCGTACCCACCGCCATCCCGCTCTCGCGCACGCTGACGATCGAGGGAAACACCAAGGTCAGCGATGAAAAGCTGATCGGCACCGGCGACAACAGCTTCGCTACGGATAACGCCACCGGGCCGATCGATCCCAGAAAGGGCGTGAAGGGCCCGCTGGTGCTGGCGGCCGCGGGCACTTACAGTCGGCCGTCGCCGGCCACCGCGGGGCGTTTTGTGGTGTATGGCTCGTCGCTGTGGGCGTCCAACAGTTTCCTCGGTTCGCCGCAGATTGCCAACCGGGACCTGGCGCTGAACACCTTCAACTGGCTGTCGTCGGACGAGGACCTGATCTCCATCCGTCCCAAAGAACCGCAAGACAGGCGTCTGACCCCCAACGCTCCTCGAGCCGCCGGATGGATGGCGATACTCCTGCCGGCCACCGTGGTGCTCTGGGGTCTGATGGTCTGGTGGCGGCGGAGATAGCCGATGATGAAAGCACGCGGACTGCTGGCAGCGGTGATCGTGCTTGCGGCTTTGGCTGGCGCGCTCTACTGGTCGAACCGGAAGCAGAAAGCCGCGGCCGCCAAATCCACCACTACCACCGCCACGAAAATCCTCAATATCCCCCAGGACCAGATCACCGGTATCACCATCCAGAAGACCGGCGCGGAGGCCACCGTGCTGCAGAAGGGCGCGGACGGCAAGTGGGAGATCACCGAGCCTAAGCCTCTGCGCGCCGACCAGGATGCGGTGAAGTCGCTGGCCAGCACGCTCGCGGACCTGAACGCCGACGCGCTGGTAGAAAAGAAGACCACGGACTTGGCAGCCTACGGCTTGACGGCGCCCACTCTGCGGGTGACCGTGCAGGAGAAAGATGGCAAGTCCCAGAATGTGCTGGTGGGCGACAACACTCCCACGGGGGGGGATGCGTACGCCGCACTGGCCGGGAATCCGAGCGTCTATACCGTTTACAGCTACGTCAAGACCAGCCTCGACAAAACTTCCGACGATCTGCGCGACAAGCGCCTGCTGACTTTCGACCAGGACAAGCTGACGCGCGTGGATCTGCAGCCGGCCAAAGGCGAGGCAATCGAGTTCGGCAAGGACAATCAGAATGACTGGGAGATCCTGAAGCCGCGGCCGCTGCGCGCCGATGGCTCGCAGGTGGAAGATTTGATCCGCCGGCTCAGAGAAGCCAAGATGGACAGCACCATTTCCCCCGAGGATGCCAAGAAAGCGGCGGCCGCCTTCGCGTCGGGAACCCCTGTGGCTACCGCCGCGGTAACGGATGCCAACGGCACGGAGAAACTCGAAGTCCGCAAGGACAAGGACAAAAACTATTACGCCAAAAGCAGCGCCGTGCCGGGCGTCTACAAGGTTACCGCCGACCTGGGCGATGGCCTCACCAAGAACCTGGATGACTTCCGCAACAAGAAGCTCTTCGACTTCGGCTGGACGGATCCCAACAAGATCCAGTTCGGCAAAACCACCATCGAAAAGAGCGGCGAGAAGTGGATGAGCGGCGGCAAGGAGATGGACGCGGCGTCTGTGCAGAACCTGGTGGATAAACTGCGCGACCTGACCTCTATCAAGTTTCTGGACACCGGCGGCGGCTCGCCTGTGGTGGACATCACCGTGACTTCCAACAACAACAAGCGGGTGGAAAAAGTGTCCATCACCAAGCAGGGGGATCAATATTTGGCGAAGCGCGAGAACGAGCCCAGCATCTATGAGTTAGACGGCAAGGTGGTGGCGGATCTCCAGAAGGCGGCCAGCGATGTGAAGGTTGCCGCGCCGCCGAAGAAGAAGAAATAGGGCGTCAGGCGCAGTGAATGAATGGCCTTCTAACGGATCTCTACGAGCTCACCATGGCTGCCGGCTATTACGAAGCCGGCAAGGCGAAGCAGAAGGCCACTTTCGAGCTTAGTATCCGCCGGCTGCCCGCGCGGCGCAACTTCGTGATCGCGGCCGGGCTGGCGCAAGCCATCGATTATCTGCTGAACCTCAGCTTCAGCGCGGAGGAGATCGAGTATCTGCGCACGCTGCCGGCCTTCGCGCGCGCGTCGCAAGGCTTCTTCGATTATCTGCGCGATTTCCATTTTACGGGCGATGTGTTTGCCGTGCCGGAGGGCACCCCGCTCTTCGCCGGCGAGCCGATGATGACGGTGCGCGCGCCTATCATCGAAGCGCAGATTCCGGAAACTTATCTGCTAAGCGCGCTGACTTTCCAGACGCTGATCGCCACCAAGGCCGCGCGCATGGCGCATGCCGCGGCCGGCCGCGCGGTGATCGAATTCGGTACCCGCCGCGCGCACACTCCGGAGGCCGGCGTGCTCGGCGGCCGCGCCGCTTACATAGGAGGCTGCGCCGGCACCAGCAATACGCTGGCCGGCCTGCGGTATGGCGTGCCCATTTATGGGACCGCGGCGCATTCGTGGGTGCTCTCGTTCTGCGGCGAGACGGAAGCCTTCCGGAAGTTGCAGCATATGCTGGGTGCGTCCACCGTGCAGCTCGTGGACACTTACAATACGATCGAAGGCGTGAAGAAGGCCGCGGCCTTGGGCCAGCCGCTGTGGGGCATCCGGCTGGATAGCGGGGACTTTCCGCAGCTTTCCCGCGCGGCGCGCGCGATCCTGGACGAAGCCGGACTGACGGACGCCAAGATCATGCTGAGCGGCGACCTGGACGAGTACACGATTCGCGATCTGCTGGCCGCGGGCGCGCCGGTGGATGCCTTCGGCGTCGGCACGCAGTTGGCGACTTCCGCTGACGCGCCGGCCATGGGCACTATCTATAAGCTGGTGGAACTGGACGTCGGCTGCGGCATCAAGCGCTTCACGGCCAAGATGAGCGAGGACAAGACTACGCTTCCCGGCGCCAAGCAACTTTTCCGCTTCGACGACCACGACATTGTGGCGCGGTCGGGGGAATGCAGCAACGGTAAGGCGATGATGCGCCCGGTGCTGCTGAACGGAAAACTGGTGGAGCCGCTGCCGGACCTGGAGGCCGCGCGCGCGCGGGCCGCCGGGTCGCTCGCGAAGTTGCCGGAGTCGCTGCGCAGCCTGGATGCCGCCGAGCCGTGGCCGGTGCGCCACAGCAAGGCGCTGATCGAGCTCATCGAGAGCGCCCGGAGAAACCTGGTATGAAGACCGTTTTCGTGGATGTGGACACGCAGATGGATTTTCTGTTTCCGGCCGGAGCCTTGTATGTGCCGGGAGCCGAGCGGCTGCTCGCGGCCATCGCGCGCTTGAATGAGTACGCCGCCGCGCACGGCATCCCGCTAGTTTCCACCACGGACGCGCATCGCGAGGACGATGCGGAATTCCGCGAGTGGCCTCCGCACTGCGTGGCCGGCACGACGGGCCAGATGAAGCCGGCCGGGACGCTCGTTCCGAATCGCGTCACGTTGGGGGTTCAGCCCGGCGCGCCGGTCGAATTGGCCGATCAGATCGTTGTCCAGAAGCAGGCGCTGGATGTCTTCTCGAATCCCAACTTTGCCGCGTTACTGGAGCGCCTGCAGGCGGATCATTATGTGGTTTACGGGGTGGCCACCGATTATTGCGTGCGCTGTGCGACAGGCGGCCTGCTACGGACTGGCAAGCCGGTTACGCTGGTGACCAACGCCATCGCGGCGGTGAGTGCGGAAGAGGGCGCGCGCACAGTCGCGGAATTCACGGCGCACGGCGGAATGCTGGCTACGGTGGATGAAGTTGCCGTATAGGTCGGAAAACCGCTTACTTGCGTGCGCGGCTCGGTGGATTCGGAGTCGCGACCGTGAGGGAGCGGATTTACCGCGGACGGCTATACGCTCACTACCGGGCAGGGCGATTGCCGGATGATCGCATAGGCATTGGTCCGCAGCCTGCCGAAGACGCCCGCTGCTGACCCGCGTCCGATTACCAGCAGGTCGGCTTTGATCGCCTCGGCCGCCTGGCAAACGGCCTTTGGAGGATCACCTTCCCGGATGAGAACGTCCCCCTCGGCGCCCGAGGATTGTTGCAGGCGTGCGAGGTCGTTGCGCACGGTCTGCTCCATTTCGAGGCGCCAGCGGCCGTCGCCGGGATCCGCGCCCGGCGCGCATGCCAGTGCGTGAATCACGGTCAGCTTAGCGCCGAACTCCTTTTGGACACCCGCCGCCCACTTGAGCGCCTTGCCGCTTTGCGGACCGAGGTCAACGGCGCACACCACGTTCTGGAACGGCGCCGCCTCTGCCGGTGGAGCCGTCTCCAGGTGCACGCCGGTCCATACCGGACAATCCGCGTCGTGCAACACCTTGGCGGTAATGGAGCCGAGAATGAATTGGCGGAAGGGCCCGAATCCGTGCGTGGGCATGACGATCAGCCCGACGTTTTCGCGGTGCGCATAATCCACGATCTGCCGGGCCGGGTCGCCTTCCAGCACCACCCGCTTCGTTTCCAGGCCGGCGAGTTCGCCCGCCAGAAACGTTTCCATTTCCTTTTCGACCTGTTCCCCGCGATTGGCGTACAACTCGGTCAGCATCGAGCCGCCGATTTCCAGGGCGCCAAATTCGTAGTGGGGCGGAGTGAGAACGTGCAACAGGGTCAGCTCGGAGTGAAAATGCTCCGCCAGCGCGCGGGCGTAACGCGCCGCGCCCAGCGACCGCTCCGAGAAATCCACCGGCAAAAGTATCTTGGCTAACGGCTTCATAGACGCCTCCCGCGTCTCCAGTGGCTCACTTTGGCGGCTTGCTCTCCACGGCATCCAGAGCCTCGGAGGGCGCATGGCCGGGCGGGTTCGCGGCCGCTTCCTCGGTCTCCAGCGGCTTCACGCTGACTCCGGTGAGCCACGCCGTATCCATGGGATAAACGTCCGGATCGAAGATCACGGTATAGAAATGCCAGACGGCAATCGCCAGCGTGGCCAGCACCGCTTCATAGAAATGCACCGACGTGGCCACATCCAACCAGATCTTTGGGAACAGGGCCAGCATCAGATTGGTGCCCCACAGCATCAATCCGGTGACGACCATGACGATGGCTCCCCACACCACCGCCCAGTACTCCGCCTTCTCGATGTAGCTGTGTGCCGAGCGGTACGGTTTGCGGGTTCGCAGGCCCACGTTGTAGCTGAAGTTGGACAGCGCCTGCCGGCCGTCCTCGGCGTTGGGGATGAGTTCCTTCCAGTGGCGGCGTAGCCGGCGGCTGGCGATCAGCGAGACCACGTGCATCACGGCGACGCCCATGAACACGACGGCCGCGATGCGATGCACGGCGCTGCGCAGGTTGCCTTCCCGCACCAGCAGGGGGCGCGCCCACCACTGATCCGGGTACTTCAGGGCGAAGCCGGTCCAAACCAGCGTGAGGAACGAGAGGACCAGCAGCCCGTGCTCCAGGCGCTCAAAGGACAGCATGCGCACGTTCGGACGGCCCGCTACTTCCTCGCGGCCTGCCCAGCGCGGCGAGCCGCCGTTGCCCCGCAACCGGAAGAGCTTGCGCAGCCAATCGCCGCCGTTGTGCAGCAGCATCAACCCGATGGTCAGGGGGATGAGCAGTAGATAGAACTGCCGCACCCAACGCAAGGGCGCCGCTTCCTTCTTGCCTGGCACCAGGTGCACCTGGCTGATGGCGAAACGTTCCCCGGCGCCCTGGTGGCACTTTCCGCAGGTCTTGGCCAGATTCCGGGGATTGATGGTGGAGCGCGGATCGGACGAGGGAAGGATGTTGTGGTATCCGTGGCAGCTTGCGCAATTGGCGACCGTCTCGTTGCCTTCTTTGGTCGCCAGCCCGTGATAGGAGGCGTCAAAGCTCATCACGCGGTCCGCCGGAAGGCCAAACTCGCGCGACAGCCGCACGTTGCCATGGCAGTTGCCGCACGTGTCGCGGATGTTCTCGGCATGCACCGGCGAGGCTTTGTTGGTGGGCGGCAGAATGGCATGCTCGCCGTGACAATCGGTGCACACGGGCGCTTGCATGATGCCTTTGGCGATGGCCTGCCCGTGGACGCTCGCGCGGTACTGATCGGCCACATCGCTATGGCACATGCCGCAGGTTTCCGGGACTTGGGAGCGAAACGCCACCGACTTGGTGCGCAGCAGCTCGTGAGCGGCGCCGTGGCACACGCCGCAGTCCGGCGCGGCCTGGTTGCCGTTCTTGAGCGCCTGGCCGTGCACGCCGCGCGCATAATCAGCCGCCTGGCTCTGATGGCACTGGCTGCAAGCGGGTTTCGGAATGTTCGCCGGATGCGGATAGTCGTCGTGCTTGACGTGGCACGAAACGCAGGCAACGCCAGAGTGGGCGCTCTTCGCCAGCTTGGCCCCTTCCTTATCATGGCAGGCCGTGCAGGCCGAATTATCCGCGGCGCGGGCCGGAAATGCCGCCATCCACAGCAGCAGGCCCGCGGCGGCCACACTTATCGCGCATGCGTTTCGTAGTGCCTTCATTATTTCTGCTTTTCCGTGCTATTTGCGCTTTTCTAAGCCCTAGTAGGTTGGAACGTTGGTCCAGACCTGGTACAGGTAAATGCCCGCCAGCGCCAAGCCGTACACTACGGCAATGATCGTCAGGAGCTTGCCCCAGCGATCGACAGATGCCAGCTTGTGGTCCAAGGCGACCTGGTCCTTGGCAACGGTCCCCTCCAGGTGAATCGAATCATCCTCGCGGTTGGTCAGCGACTTCCGGTAGATGATCAGCACGACTACGACGATGGCCAGCACGCCCCACGAAACCGCGTACGGCAACAGGTTGAAGTTCATAGTAACCTCCTCTAGAGTTGAACTGAAACGGGCGCCGGCCGGTTCGGCAGCGGCCGGCCGAAATTCTTGCCCGTTGCTTCTTCGATGGCTTCCACCACCAGCAGCAGATAGGTTTCCAGCGCGCACTGTACATCCAGGGGAGTGACGCAACTTCCGCCGTTTTCCCGCGCGCAGGCCGCGCACACGTTGCGCCGGATGGCCTCGAGGTAATCCTCGATATGATCGCTGTTGGTGGACTGGATCGCTTCCGCTACCAGGGGAAACTTGCTGAACAAAACGCATCGGCCGGGATTCTCCGGTCCGCACGTGGGGTTCATCTCACGTTCTGAGCACACCGTGCAGACTCGCTTGCGCACGATCTCCTGCAGTTCGGCCAGAGAGCGATCCATATTTTTGATTCCTCGTGAAAACAACCTCTTGCACGCCTGAGTCCATGCCCTGGAATTCCACAACTATTGCGTTTTGAGGCGCTTGGCACCTAACAGTTGAACTTCTGGGGATATTGGCGCAGCATCGGCAGGCCTTTTGGGGGAAATACCCCCCGACGCGGCTACCGGCTGCAGTCT
>Ga0335078_10001080_pt1 | contig 41519 bp, 36 predicted proteins | sample Lox_Sample_32_FD_206711 | JGI IMG/M metagenome (GOLD analysis project Ga0335078, IMG submission 206711) | Soil microbial communities from Loxahatchee National Wildlife Refuge, Florida, United States - Lox_Sample_3.2 | ecosystem: Environmental > Terrestrial > Soil > Wetlands | place: USA...
CTTCACATATTGCTGGTGAATGTCAGCGCGGTTATTCACGTACATGGAACGGAACTTGAGAAAGGTAAAGCGCCGGCCGTATTGCCCCACTCGCTGCTGGCGGAACAAGACCGGACCCCGGGACGAGAGCTTGATGGCGGCCGCGATCAGCAGAAACAAGGGCGCGCAGACCATGACCGCAACGAGGGCGCCGCCCAGGTCCACTGCCCGCTTGACCAAGCGCGACCAGCGTTTGTTGTCCTCACTTTTCCTCAGGTCGGGATAGAGCGCCGAATTGGTGGGGTCGGGCGGGTGCTCGTCGTCCCAGTCCTCGGGAAAGAGATGGAAGGAAACATTGATCTTGCTGAACTGTTCGAGGCCGAGGCCATCGCGCAGCGCGCTGCTCACCCGCAGCAGCAGCGTGGCCAGCACCGACTGCTTCAAATCGCCGGCAATCTCGGTGAACAGGATGCCGATCACCGACGGCGCGCGGTGCCATCCGGCCACGTCGGTGTCGCGAGTGGAAAGCGCCAGCGCCGAAACCACGTGGCCCAGCACTTTTTCCCTTTTGCCGCCCGCCGCCAGTTCGCCGAGGTCTAGCAACATCAGCAGGAACGGCTTGCCCGAACGCTCGGCGCGTTTGCGCTCCAGCGAAATCATGCGCTGGAATTCGTCTTCCTCGAGCACCGCGGGAGGGGCGCGGCGCGTCAGCCGCCTGCGCTTGGATGGACGCACTTCCGGTTGGGCTTCGAAGCCAGCTGCTCTTGCGCTCACTTCACTTACTCCTATGCCTGCGTTGGGGAGGAAAGCATTCCGCTTTCACCAGTTCACAGAATCGGCACTTCTGCACACGGATGGAACAACTTGCAACTTTGGGAGGGAGGAACTTCTGCAGCGTCTGTTTCTTGGAGTTTTTCTTCTACCGATTTCTTGTTTCGGTTTCGTGCCGTCTCAGTCTCTTGCCGTTAATTGCAGCTTTTTTCTTTTTTCTTTAGTTTTTAGTTCTTTCACGGAGTGTTCCACATCTTTTCTAACACCCCTGCAGAAAACCCGCCATGCGACTTCCTGGGTACAACCTTCCAGCTACGGCTTTCCGGCTTCCGCGGGAGCTTTGCGGTAGCGCGCGTAGTAATGCTTCTCATCAGCGGTCGAGCAGCTGTTGATCACAACGCCTAACACGTTCGATGCGTCCACGCTCGCCAGGGCGCGGCGCAACTGCCGTTTTTCGGTTTTGCCTTCCCGCACCACCAGTAGCATGCCGTCGGCCAAACGCGCCCATACGCTGGCGTCGGCCACCGGAAGCAGCGGCGGAGAGTCCACGATGATCCAGTCAAAGCGCGCTGCCAGCTGGTTCATCAGGTCTTGCAGGCGCTCCGACTGCAGCAGTTCCAGCAGGTTCTCGGGAGGCTCGCCGGCAGGCAAAAACCAGAAGCCGGCGCCCTGCAGACGGTAAATTTCGCCCAGCGGACGGTCTCCCTGGCCTTGTTTGCCGGGTTGGCCGTTTTTGCCCTCTTGCCCCGGGACGCTCTCGCTTTGCTCCAGCCACTCCGCCAGACCGGGAATGCCTCCCAGGCCCAGCAACCGGGCCAGTACCGGCCGCCGCAAGTCACCCTCGATCAACAGCACCTTCTGCCGCTGCCGCCGCGCCAGGGTGGCCGCCAGATTGGCCGATACCATGCTCTTGCCTTCCTCCGGCAAAGTGCTGGTAACCAGCAGCTTCTTGAGGGTGCGCGTCTGCTGCATTTGCCGCAGCCGCACCGCCAAAAACCTGAACTTTTCCGCCGCCAGACTCTCTTTGTCGGTCAGCGCCACCAGACGGCTGCCCGCCCGCGGCGCCACTTCGAGCGCCGGCAAAGCTTCGGTCTCGCCCAGCACGTGGTTGGCATCGCGCTCCGCGGCTTCCAGCAGCTCATTGACCAGGGCCGGGTCTTCCAGCGCGCCGCTGAAGTGCCCCGACTCCGATCTCTGCAAAGCTTCAAACAGGCGGCTCATATGCGCTGGTTCCTGGGACTGATCGACATCGGCCCATCGTCGTCCGGGTCCGGGTTCTGCATACGCACCGTCTGCAGGTGGTCGTGCAGTTCGAGCAGGGTCTTCACCGCCTGCCACATTTCATTGCCTTCCGGCTCCGCATTCGAGACCTTGGGAGGATGGCTTACATTCAGCCGGAAGTCTATCGCCACCTCGTCAATCACATCCGGCGTCACCTCCGGGCTCTGCCGCGCGAAAGCGGTGATAAGCGCGTTCTCACAAACCGTATTGATCAGCCGCGGAATGCCGCTGGAGTGGCGGAACACCCGCGCCATGGTCTCGGCGGGAAAAATCGTCTCGGCGTGCGAGTTGGCCGCAGACAACTGCAGGCGGCGCTGGATGTAGCCTTCGGTCTCTTCCAGTGTCAGCGGCTGCAGCTGGGAGCGCAACGCGATCCTCTGCTTGAGTTGCCGCAGCTCGTTCGAGTCCAGTTTCTCGTCGAGCTCCGGCTGCCCTACCAGCAGGATCTGCAGCAGCTTCTCCTCTGAGGTCTCCAGATTGGTCAGCAGGCGCACTTCTTCGAGCACGTCCACCGCCAGGTGGTGGGCCTCGTCCACAACCAAAACCGTAGTCTGCTTCTGACGGTGGCGGGCAATCAGAAAGCTGCTCAACTCCAGCAGCAGCTCACTCTTGTTTTTTCCCGCTGCCTCCAGCCCGAAGTCGCCGGTGATGTACTGCAGAAATTCCACCGGATCAAGCCGGCTGTTGAACACGTAGGCATACGCGACATCTTTTCGGTTCAGCAGCTGCAGCAGGCAGCGCACCAGCAGGGTTTTGCCCGTGCCCACTTCGCCGGTCAGCACCACGAATCCCTTATGCCGCCGCACCCCGTAATAGAGCGCCGCCAGCGCCTCGTTGTGTTTCCGGGTGGGAAACAGAAACGACGGGTCCGGGGTGATCTCGAAGGGATTACGCTTCAGTTTGAAGAAAGCCTTGTACATGGTCCCTAGCCGCGAAGATAGCTGGCTGCCATCCCCGCCATGATTAAAAATCCCATTACCCCCGCCCAGGTCCAGGCCTGGCGCAGTTTGCGCCGCTGCTGCAATTCCTCCTCCGGCGCCGGCAGCGGCGGAATCTCCACTGTCAGCTCGCGCGGCAGCAGCCGGCGGAACTCCTTCTCATCATAAATCCTGTCATCCAGCATCTCAGCGCCGGCGGCGGCGCCAATCGCGGCCACCAGGCCCACCAGCAATCCCAGCCAGCTCAGCTTGAAGCGGTACGGCGAAAGCGGCTTGTTGGGCAGGCTAGGCGGATCCACCATGCGGAAGTGTTCCCCCTGCTGCTGCTTTTCCAGATTGGTGGCCAGCTCGGACTGGTTCTTCTTGGCCAGCAGCGAGTCGTAGTAGCTGCGCGACTGGTCGTAGTCGCGGGTGATGTCGGCCAACTCCTGCTCCCGCACCGGCGTCCGGTTCAGCCGCGACTGGTAGTCGGCGATCTGCGCCTGCAGGCCGCTGATCGCCTTCTGCCGGTTGGCGATTTCCAGTTGATTGGCCTTGAGCTGGCTCTCCACTTCCATCTGCGGCGGCAGCGGCTTGCCGGCGGAATAGTCGCTCTCGCTGTCGGGATCGCCGGCCTTGTTCTTGCCGGCGGCGTTGCTCTTCAGCTGCGCCGCCGCCATCTGGTCGCGCAGCTTTTGCGTCTTCACGATCTGCTCTTTCACCTTGCGCACATCCGGATGCTGGTCGGTATAGCGCGAACTCAGGTCGGCGAGATCGCTGCGCAGCTTGTCGAGCTCCTGGTCGAGGGTGGAGATCGCCGCCGCGCTGCCTCCCGGGCGACCGCTGCGGAACTGCCCCAGCAGCGACTCCAGATAAGCGTTCTGCTGTTTGGCCCGGCCCAACCCGTCCTGTTCGGCCTGCAGCTCATTCTGCAGCCCGCTCAGGATCTGTATATTGCTCTGCAGTTGTCCCGGCAGGTCGCCCAGATGTTTGTCCTTGAACTCGCGCACCCGCTCTTCCTGTCCGGCCAGGTTCTGCCGCGCCGCGTCCAGCTGGCTCTCCAGAAAATCGGTGGTGCTCTGCGACTGCTGCTCGCGCACTTCCAGGTTCTCGCTGATCAGAATGTTGGTCAGCTCGGTGGTCACCTGTTGGGCGACGTAAGGATTGTCGGCGGAATAGCTGATGTTGAACGCGGTCAGCTGATCGCGGTCAGGCGAGCGGGTGAGATCAATGTCAATGTTCTTGCGCATCCGGTCAACCAAATCGTCAGGCGAAAGGCGGGCGCGCTCGCTGGGATACAGATTCAGCTTGTTGATGATGCGCAGCAGGAGCGTGCGGCTGAGGATCTGCTGCTTGATGCTCTCCAGCCGCTCGTCGAGGTCGCTGGCCACATTCGACACCACATACTGCTGCGAGACCGTGGGCTGCTCGACCAGAATCAGGGTGCTGGAGCGGTAAAGCGAGGGCAGGGTCCAACTGATGCACCACAGCAGAAACCAGGCGCCGAAGAATGGCAGGATCAGAAACCAGGCGCGCCGCCGCAGCAGCGCCCAGTGGTGCTGCCAGTCGGGTTTCTCCGCCGGACGGTCTTCAAATTCTGCGGGCATGGTTTTCCGCCAATACGCTCATCGCCCGATGGGCCGGGTGAAGCTGTAGCTCACCGTGATCCATCCGCGATTGTGGTCCACGTCTGCTGGGGGAGATACGATGCCGGACTCCCGCTGATAATCGCGGGCGTACCCTAAGGTTACCATAAGACTGTGCCGCAGTTGGTGCTCCAGCGACACGCTGGCTGAAGCCGCCTGCAGCTGCGCCGGGCCGCCCACCAGCGCCCCCAGCGCCGTATTGTCTCCGTAGACGGCGGCCAACGACAGGGTGGTGAACTGCGAGATGCGCCGCCGCCAGGCCAGATCGGCGGTGTTCAGCTCCACCACCCCCAGAATTCCTCCCCCGTCATTTACCTGCCGCGACACGCCCGCCTGCACGCTGTTCCGCTGGTCTCTCCAGGAAAGCGTCGCCCCGCCCGCCACCAGTGTGCGCCGCTCGCTTACCGGGGACGTCACCGCAAAGATCGGCGGCACATCGGAAACCACCCCGGGAGGAAACGTCACCACGTTGCTGTCAACCTCGGAAACCTCGGGCCCGGCAAACACCGAGAAGGTCAGCTTGCGGGTGAGATACATGGTGTCAAACAGCAGGAAGCTGCTGGTGTTCGCGTCCTGCACCGCAGGATCGAAGCTCAGGTGCTGGTACGAATAGGTCACGCCCGCCCAGTTGCGCGTCGTCAGCCGATGGCTGTAGAAGGCGCTGATTTTCTGCGTCTGAGTGTCCAGCAGATCGAGCGTGGTGCCCGCGGGAATGTCGCGGAAGGTCAGGTTGTAGAAGGTGGCGCTGGCCCCGACCATGTCGCCAGGCGAGAACTGATAGGTAATCTCCGCATCGGCCAGGTTGCTGATCTGCCTGGCCAGCGGAGTGATCACCGACTGGTTGGGCTGCTGCAGCGTGCCAGTGCCACTGGTGACCGGCTCGAGCGCCAGCTGGTCGTAAAAATTCGTGGTGACGGAAAAGTGGTCCTGCATGCGCAAGTCTACGTGCGGGCTGAGGCGGTAATCGAACTCCGCGCCCAGGTTATGAGCGTAGGAGGTCTGCGGCGCCAGGTGCTGATTGGCCACAAAGCCGGCGGCGTAACTCAGGTTGGCGTGCATGCGCGCGCGGCTCTGATCAATTGCGATGAACGGCATCAGGGAAAAACTGGCGCCTCCGGTCGAGCCGGAGGGGCTGGAGAGAATATTGTCATCATAGGTTGCGCCCGCCGCGATTCCGCCGGTCCAGTAATTGGTGCGCTCCAACTCCGAACTCAGCGCCAGCGAAGTCACCGTGCCGTCAAGCAGCACCGGGACCGGCGCCGGCTGCTCCGACGAAGATTGCGGCTCCGGGTTGGCGCTTGGCGCGGACTGGCCAATCTGCGAGGGACCCTGGTCCGGAGTTTGGTTTGCCGGCTCCCTGCTCTGCGCGCAGCAGCACACTGCGGCCACGAGCAGAAACACCAGCGCGGCAGATTTGCCGATCGTCAGCTTGCAGATCGTCAGCTTGCAGATCGCAGGCTTGCGGATCGTCAGCTGGAATTGTGCGGACATTTTGGGAAGCAGTGAAGCGGCCGGACGGATGGTCACGGAACGATCACCGTATCGCGCGGCTGCAGCTTGATGTTTTGCTGGATGTTTTTGCCCTTGACCACGTCCCTGTAATTGAAGGGCAGGCGCGACTGGGTCCCGTCCGGGTTCTGGCGCAGCACGTAAATGGACTTCTGTTTGGCGAAGTCCTTGAAGCCGCCGGCCACCGCAATCGCGTCCAGCACCGTGGTGGTGTTGGCCAGCAGGAATTCCCCGGGATGGTTCACCTGCCCCAGCACATTGAAGCGGTGGCTGCGCACCTCCTGCACCATGACGGCAACGTCCGGCTCGGAAATGTAGCTTTGCAGCTTCTTGGAGATCGCTTCCTGCAGTTGGCGCGGGGTCTGTCCCGCCGCCTGCACCTCTCCCACCAGGGGCAGCGAAATGTGCCCGTCGGAGCGCACCGGGACAGAGCGCGAAATCTCCGGCTCCTTCCACACATTGATGGCCAGCAGATCGTCGGGGCCAATGATGTAGGTGCCGTCGCTCGGCTGGTGCCCGGAGGGTACGGGCGCTGCCTCGGCGGACTTCGCAGGCCCAGCTTTGGCGTCGCTGGCCGCGTCTCCATTCTGCGCCCAGCACGTCTGCGTCCAGCAGGAGAAGGCGAATCCCAGCAACAGGCAAGCCGCGGTTGCGCGGAACCTCAGCCGTGAGTTTGCCCCGGCTTCGGTTTTGATCTTCGCCGCGCCAATCTGCGCTGCGCGAATCTGCGTTCTGCAAATCTGCGGCCTCTCGTCGGTTCGGCTCATCATGGATAACTCTTTCCGCGTCCTCTGTGTCCTCTGTGGTTCGAACTTCATCAAGCCAACCACGGAGGCGGCAGGAGCTGCGACGTCCCAACAGGCACTCAAGGCATCAACCCTCATGGCCGTTTCCCTTTAAACTCGGAGACCCCCGCTTGTACACTCGACGCCGCTCCACTGGATGGCGAGGCTTCTGGAAACATTCCGGGAGGCGTCATGCGGTACTGCTGGATTTTGTACAGCAGGGTGCGATAACTCACCCTGAGCAGCCGCGCTGCCGCCTTGCGGTTCCAGCGGGTGCGTTCGAGCGCGCTGCGGATAGCGTTCACCTCAGCTTTCCCTTTCACGCTTTCCACCAGCGAACGCAGCCCGGAGGAGCCTTTCAGAATTTCCTTCTGCCAGTTGTCTTTCTGTCCGGCTGGCTTCTGCCAAGACTCCTTGCCCAATGCTTGGCCGCGGAAAGCTTGCTTCATCCGTTGGGGTTCGGCCTCCGCCGGGGATTGAATCTCGCTACCATGACCATCGCGGTTGCCATTTCCTGCGCCATGGCCGGCCGCCAGCAAGACCTCGGGCGGCGTCTCCCGGACGCGGCGTAATTCCCCTAAAACCAGTTCTTCGTCGCCCATCACCAGGTAGCGCTTGACCACGCTTTCCAGTTCGCGCAGATTTCCCGGCCAGGGGTGGGCCTGGCACGCTTCCACCCAGCGGGCCGAAAACCGACGCGCCGGCAACCCGTAATGCAGCGCCCAGCGCTTCATGAAATGCTCCAGCAGCAGGGGAATCTCCCCGCGGCGCCGGCGCAGCGGCGGCAGATGCAGGGTAAACGCACTCAACCGGTAGTACAGATCCTCGCGCAGGCGCTTCGCGGCCATGGCCTGCTCCAGATTGTCGCTGCTCGAAGCCACGATGCGCACATCAGCGGCGATGCCGTTCTCCCCGCCCAGGCGGAAGAATTCCCTGTCCTGCAGGACCTGCAGCAGCTTGGCTTGCAGCGGCAGCGGAATCGCCGTGATGTCATGCAGCAGGATGGTGCCTTTCTCCGCCAACTCCAGTTTGCCCGGCCGGCTGCGCACCGCGCCGGGAAATGCGCCCGGCTCGTACCCAAGCAACTCGCGTTCCAAAAGGTCGCCGCCCAGGGCGGCGCAGTTGAGGTGATGAAAACCGAATGCTGCCCTGCCCGACAGCTGGTGAATCAGGCGCGCCGCCATCTCTTTCCCGCTGCCGCTTTCGCCGGTAATCAGCAGCGGCACATCCACCTGCGCCAGCAGTTCGGCTTGCGCCCGCAGCTTATACATCAGCGGACTTGCCGCCAGGAAAAACATCCCGTCGCTGAGCGCCTGCACCGAGACGCAGCCCAATTCGGGGCTGGAAATCTCACTCCGGGAAGCGGCTGACGCCATCGCCTGGCGGACACCCCGCTTTCCCGCACCAGGCCTGCAATCGCTCTCGATCAGAGCTTGCAGCTGGCTGGCCTCGATCGGCTTTACCAGATACTCGCGGGCCCCCAGGCGCAATGCCTGCCGCCTCTGCTGCGGGTCCGCCGCCTGAACCAGCAGCAGGATGGCAAGCTCGGGCCGCACCCGGCGCAGCCAGCGCAGCGTGTACAGGCCGTCAGCGTCGCCCTCATCGGCGTCAAGCAGCACCAGATCGGGGATTGCGGCCTGCACCCGCTCCAGCGCCTCACAGCCGCTGCCGGCGATCACCAGTTCCCAGCCTTCGTTCTCCGCCACTGACCACAGCGGCCCGAGCGACGACGGCTGCCGGCTCACCACCAGCAGCTGAACCGCCGGCCGGTGGCCGTTCACATTTTTGGAAACTTCATACATGCGGTGGTGCTATCGAGACCCGGCAGGTGATTCTCGAATTTAGTCGTGCCCGGCGGGCGCGCACAGCTTCGCCCTCTAAGTCACATTCACAGTCTGGCGTGTAAATACGAAATCGGGGTCTGTCAACGCTGGCGGGTTATAGGGGGAAAGTGGCTTGGCCCGCGTGGAAACGCGTTGATTGCCATTAGACGCGAGCATACGTCTCAATGGTTGATTCACTTCATCACCTTTTTGCAAGTCACTTATACCGCCGATTTGAGCAAAGCGAGGCATCGGCAAATGCGCACCACTCGGCAACCGTTGGAGTTTTCTTTGCATTGTTCGCGGGCCCGGTTCGCGCGCCTTGCTTCTGGATTTCGCTTAACTGAGCCGATCACAAAAGGCACACTTTACGGAAAACGCGCATAGCTTCGCCCTCTCAGTCACATTCACAGATCGGCCCAACCAAGACTTAGCGACAGCGACGATTGGGTGTGTCGGGCGAGGGAGGACAAGTGGCGACTTGTGCCCGTTCTGACAGTTCGACACTACTCCGGGTTGCAATCCCTTGCAAGAGGTGGTCGCACTTACGAAAGGAACTCCCTAGTGGTATAGGGTACATGGACTGATGGAATAGAGTCGTATGTACTAGAGTAATAAGCACCTATCGCCATCCTTCAACAACCCCGCTGCCACCGGCAAACGCAGGCCTTTGAGTTAACTGTCTAATTACCGAAAGAATCCACCGTAAGATAATCAATTTGATAACTTTAACTGCTCCTGGCAAGAATGGTTATGGTCTGGCCCCGCACGAGCAAAGCTCAGGTAAACTACCATGGGTCGCAACGGATCCACCCAGGCAGTGTGCAGAAGGCTGCAGCGTTGCAAACTGTTGCAATGATTTCGGGCATCCAACTGTGCTATGTTACCGCGATTCGAGAAGATCAGCGTTGACCAAACCCTTCATCCTCCCTTTGTGCCGGGAGCGGTAAAACTCCCCCTTTGCACAAAAGGGTACCGAGGCAATACCGTCTGATAGAGGGGGCACATAAGGACATGCGGTATGTTCACAATCCGGAAGAAACGCCGGTCCGCGTCCTGGTGGCAGACAACACCCGGATTCACACCCAGTTGCTCTCCGACGCGCTGCGCCGCGATCGCGGGCTGGAAGTTACGGGTTCGTTGTCGCACGGACGCGACCTGCTGGGCGCGGCCACCAGCCAGAAGATTGATGTAGCCGTGATCGGCAGCAACCTGGACGAGCAACCCGGACGCGGCCTGGAGATTCTTCGCGAAGTCCTGGCCGCGCGGCCGCAGGTTCGGGGCGTGGTCCTGCTGGACTCTTCCAAGCGAGAACTGGTGGTGGAAGCGTTTCGCGCGGGAGCGTGCGGGCTTTTCAGCCGCAACGAATCACTGGAAACTTTGAGCAAGTGTGTACACCAGGTGCACGACGGCCAGATTTGGGCGAGCAGCGAGCAGATTGCCTACGCGGTGGAGGCGCTGGCTGGTTCGCCGCGGCTGCGGAGTTCCGCCAACGGGTTGCAATCGCTCTCGCGGCGGGAAATGGATGTGGTGCAGTGCATCGTACAAGGCCTGACCAACCGTGAAATCGCCGAGCGCCTCGGACTAAGCCAGCACACCATCAAGAATTATCTGTTTCGCGTGTTCGACAAGCTGGGGATCTCCAGCCGCCTGGAACTGATGTCAGTCGCGTTGGCTCATCCCGGTGGGGCAGCGGAGAGGTTGGCCAAAGCGGAAGACAAGCTTCCCTATGAGTCGTTCGAGGACTGCTCGAAGGCTGCGGAGGGAGGTGATCCGATCGCTCAATCGGCTCTGGCGAGGATGTACGCGCTAGGCGACGGGGTCGAGAAAGATTCCGTGGCGGCGTACATGTGGTACGTGCTGGCGGAAAAAAGCAGCCAGGCACTCAACGAAACGGTGCAGGCAGCGAAAAAGCAGCTCGTAGCTTCATTGAGCGCAGACCAGATCGTGGACGCGCACAAGCAGGCAAGCGAGCGCATCGCAGCCACCAAACGCCCCAGCGCCGCGAGTATTGGCCTGGGAACTACGGCCGGACGGGCGCGATGATGCCAGCGCGTCCTCGCGCATGAGGCAGCCTTCGATCGTTAGTTCACCTGAACGGCGGGGTAGTCTTCGATGTACTCTTCGCCGTTAGGCCCGTAATACGCGACTTTGCGTGCCGTGAAATCCACGTCATGACGGACAACACCTGCACGCCACGTGGCTGTCAGAAACTCCGGGAACGTGCTCTTCCCGGCTTGATCGGCCCGCAAGGCCGCGATCAGTGCTTCACGGTCGAACAGCGGCACATCCACGGTGCCGGAAATCAACGGTGATCCCAAGCTCACAACCGGCCCATGCTCGGTCAGATACAGGCTCTGGCATGCCGGCAGGAACCACAAATTACGCGTCAGGCCTGCAAAGCCGCAATGTCTCGGCGAGATACGGAAAGCCGCCTACCTTCGGGCGGCCGGCCATAGCCCTTGCTGGGCAGCCTGTAAATTATCAATTGCCTTGCTCATCGGATTCTCCTTTTTCGCTGCTTCAATCAATCGGGACAGCGCTGAACTTCGCGTTACGCGCGCTATTCCCGGCGCAGGGTAATGAGCGTTATTTCGGGCGGGCAGTTTAACCGTACTGCGACCCGCACCGTTCCCAACCCGATGTTGGTGTAGAGGGTGAGGTTCCCTAGCTTGTACAGGCCGCGGGGGAACTTGCGCCCCAGCGGTGGAAGCCAGGGAGCGCCGATTAGGGGCAGGCGGACCTGCCCACCGTGAGAATGCCCCGAAAGCTGTAAATCCACGGGATACTGCTTCGTCTGCAGCGCAAAGTCGGGCTCGTGGGCCATGAGCAGAACGGGTTCCTCGTGCGGCACTGATCGGAGAGCGAGATCGAGATCAGGCTGGCCCTGGAGCGCGTCGTCAATGCCGGCTAGCCAAAGCCGCGCCCCCGATTGGGTGAGCGGCAGGGCGCCGTTGCGCAGCACTGTGATGCCGTGAGATTTCAGGCCATCCTTGACGATGTCGCCGTCAGAACCGTCGTCGTGATTTCCCAGCACGGCAAAACTTCCCAGCCGGGAGTGAATCTGCGCCAGGAGCGCGGCGCAAGGCTCGACGGTCTTGGCGGCGCGCACGGCATCGGCTTCACTGCTTCCCCACGCGGGTGCGGTGACGAAGTCGCCGGTCAGCGCGACCATGTCCGGCTTCAAATCATTCACCATGCCGATCGCGCGCCGCAGCGGAACTATGGAGAAGTACTCGTCGTAGTGGAAATCGCTCAATTGGGCGATGCGAAACCCATCCCACGCTTCGGGGAGACGGCGCAGAGCGATTTCGATCTTCACCAGGTGAGGATGGTTGGGCTCCCAGGCAAAGGCGTCCGCGCCCACAGCAAGAGCGCCACCGGCGGCGAGTGCGCCCGCCCGCAGGAAGTTCCGTCTAGTCGAGGAGGGCAAGCGAGCTCATTCTCTCCGGCCGGCTCTCCGACGGTGGCTCGCGCGGCGACAGCGTAGAAATAGTGAGGGTGAGGAAAGCACTCAAGGGCATTTTAGCAGCTAGAAGAGTGGTCAGTAGCTAGTGGTTAGCGGTGAGTGGCTAGAAAAATATTCCATCGAAGATTGGCCGAAGCCGTTCCCTCACTGAACCGTTTACGATTTGCTCAGATGACCGCTAGCCACCGACCACTGACCACCAGCCACCGGCCTTACAGCGCTGCTATGCCGCGGTCCTGATTGCGGATGCGGATGGCTTCTTCCACCTTGTACAAGAATATCTTGCCGTCGCCGATCCTTCCCGTGGCCGCACTCTTGAGCACGGTGGCGACAGCTTCGTCCACGCGGTTGTCGTCGAGCACCATTTCGATTTTGATCTTGGGCAGCAAGTCTACGGTGTACTCGCGCCCGCGGTAATGTTCGGTATGACCCTTCTGGCGGCCGTGGCCGCGGACCTCCGAGATGGTCATGCCTTCGACTCCGATTTCCTGCAGAGCTTCCTTCACCGCGTCCAGCTTAGCCGGCTGGATGATGGCTTCGACTTTGGTCATGGAAATCCTCTTCGGTGTCTGGTGGTTAGTGGCTGGTGGCTAGTGGGCAGACCTTCCACGAAGCCATTCATGAGACCGCCCGCCGGGCAAGTGACCCCTGACCTCCAACCAGCCACTGACCACCAGCCACTGACTACTAAGTGTGTCGTGCCACGAACAGGAGGAGCCCGAAAACGATCAGAGGCACGAGCGCGAGAAGAATATAGAAGAGGATTCGTCTGAGCAAGGGGGAACGGCGCTGCCGCCAGTTATGCAGTTCGGCGCGTTCGGTCAGTCCGACCTGGTCCTGGTGGGCCAGGTCCCAGGCGAATTCGCGGGCACTGGCATAGCGGTTCTTGGGATCGCGCTCCATGGCGCGGTAAATGATCTCCTGCAGCTGGGGTGAGATGGTGGGATCAATCTCGCGCGGCGGCATGGGATTGTTCAGCAGGCGGTCGTTCATGATGGCAAAGCCGTTAGGGCCGGTGAAAGGCACTTTGCCGGTGAGCATTTCATACAGCATGACGCCTAGAGCATAGACATCGCTGCGCGCATCTCCTCGCTTCCCTTTTACCTGCTCGGGGGAAATGTAGTCGGGCGTGCCCATCACCTGCGAGAGTTTGGCGAAGGTCAGGCGGCGGGCCCCGGCCTGGGCGGCGATACCGAAATCAATGAGTTTGACGTTGTCGGCGTTGTCCACCATGATATTTTCCGGCTTCAGGTCGCGGTGCACAACGCCGTGCTTGTGGATGTACTCCAGGGCGTCGCAGATGCCGATGGTGATCTTCACCGCCCGATCCACTGGCAGTCTCTTTTCCTTGTTGAGGATCTCGCGCAGCAGCCGTCCGGGAGCCCATTCCATCACCATGTAAATCTGGCTGTGGTCGCCGTTGGGATACACCTTCATCACGCCGGGGTGGTCCATTTTCTGGCCGATGTCGGCTTCGCGGTGAAAACGGTCAAAGAGGACGGGATCGCTTTCCATCTCAGGATGGGGAATCTTGATGGCCACGGGCTGGCCGGTGCGCAGGTCGGTGCCGCGGAAAATAGAAGCCATGCCGCTGCGGGCGATCAACGCCTCGATGCGGTAATGATCCAGTTGGTCCCCTGCGTGGAGTGAACTCATCGTGAGTGCCGGCCGGCGTACAGGACGGAATAATTCATGGGCGTAAACATCGGCTTAATCATGCCAGAATACGGGCCAAGAAACATAAAGAATGCATAAAACTTGAGGCTAGGAAAGGCGCTTGTCCCGCAGGTCGCGATTTACATTTCGCTGGCTGGGGGCGCCCGTGGCCTATTTCAAATTCCCTAGTGCGGCAAGAGCGACTCGGCGTGGATTACGAACTCCGGATACGCGTCCGCGCCCAGTTCGTGCAAGTCCATGCCTTCCTGCTCTCCAATCGGCGTCACGCGCAGCGGATAGAAGCGGTTCAGAATCCAATTGGCGCCATAGCTGAGCGGAAGCACAAAACCGAGCAGAGTGGCTATGCCGATGAGTTGCGCCAGCCACTGGCGCGAGTTGGCCGATCCGGCAAACAACCCGGCGGCCATTAAGCCCCAAATTCCAGCCACACCATGGACAGAAATTCCGCCACCGGGGTCATCCACGCCGAGATTGAATTCCAGCCACTCCACCGATAGCGGAACGATCACCCCGGCCACCAGTCCCACGGCCGCCGCCGCTGCCGGGGCCATAAACGGACTAGCCGCACTGCTGGCCACCAGCCCGCCGACCCAGGCATTGGCGCTGAGGGAGGCGTCCGGCTTGCCGAAGCGCATACCGGTGACGATGACAGCCATCACCAGCGCCGCCGCGGCTGACAAAGTTGTATTGACAACGACCAGGGGGAGTCGCATGACTTCGGCCCCGGCAAACAACATGGCGCCGGCGCCGTTGAGGCCCAGCCATCCTACCCAGCAGAAGAAACAACCCAACAGCACGAAAACCGCGTTGTGTGCCGGAATTGCAGCAGGCATAGTGCTGGCGGCGTACTTGGTGTGGCGCGGGCCGACGATCCAGGCTATGGCCAGGGCAGTGATTCCACCCACGGCGTGAATGCAGCCGGAGCCGCCGGCGTCGAGGAAACCCTGACCCAGGCCGTGGTTGACGCCCAATTGCGCCAGCCAGCCTCCGCCCCATGCCCAGTGAGCGAACACAGGGTAGGTAAATCCGGCCAGCAGCGCGGTGGAGGCGCAGGCCGCTCCCAGCCGCCAGCGTTCATTTCCCGTGCCCAAAGGAATCAGCGCGGCGATGCCTACGCTGAACAGCTGCAATGCGGCTGCCAATGAAACCGGTGAGCCATCGAAGGGCACGCTTCGCAGGAAAAAGCGTTCGGCTCCGATCCAGCCCCAGGGCTTGCCGCCGACCATCAAGAAATGTGCGGAGCGGCCGGCGGCGCCCTGCCAGGCGAATCCGCAGACGAAGTAGGCCAGCGCCGCCACCGCGACCAAACACAACGAGGCCAGCATGGCGTGCGCGGCGCTGCGGGCCCGTCCCAGGCCGGCGCCCATTAACGCAATCCCGGCCGCGGCCAGCGGAACGAGCAGCACCAGGAATATGCAAATGGCTGCAGCCGCCGGAGCCAGAGCTGAAAACGAATTTGAGCTCATGGCCGCCGGCTTTCTTCCCGCGAAGGCAAATGCGACCGAACCAGCAGCGCGAGCCCAAGGAGCTCGACTCCGAAACCGGCGAGCGCGAAGGCGGCTTGCAGAGTAAAACCGCGCAACAGCGGCAGCGCCGCCAGCGCAATCGCCCATCCCGAAATAAGCAGCAAAACTCCTGCTAGTTTCATCGCACCTCTGCGTGCCTGGCGGATGTTCTTCGCGCCGGGATTTCAAGGTTTGGAGGTAAGTCGGGCAACGCTCTAAATCGTCGAGCCCGTTCAGAATATCCGCCGGGAGCGCGACGAAAACTGGGACTCCACCCCTGGCTGACCCGGCGTGCTTGAGAAAGGCCGCGCTTCCCGCTTTGGGCCGGCTTTGAGCCCTCGCGATGGGAAGCCCCGCAAGCTGCATCGAATGTGGATCTTAACCGCAAGTTTCTCAAATGTGGCTGTAAGCCTAATGCGGCCCACCAACAGCGTCAATCAATAGTTTGAATGTGGGAAATCGGCGGCGCAACTAAAAGCTATCCCTTATTGGTGCAATAAAAAATATAAATTTTACATAAAGATCAATTACGAGCAATGTAGTGCACGCGATCTTGTAACAAGCTGGCATCCTGCTGCTCGACGCTGAGCGGCACACACTTCGACGCTGAAGGAGAATGCAATGGCTGATACCGCCGAGATGAAACCCACTTTGGGTTTAACCGGTCTGACAATGAATGCAATGGCGCTGATCGCCCCCGGCGCCTTCCTCTGGCTCACGTTTTACATTCAAGCAACCACCGGCGTCACCGCGCCGGCGATGTGGATCGGTATTTTTCTCGCGTTGCTGCTTTGCCTGGCAACGGCGGTGTCTTACGCCGAGCTTTCCAAGCTCTATCCCGGGCCCGGCAGTTCGTATTTCTTTGCCGAGCAGTCCTTTCTGAACCACGAAAAAGCCTGGAAGTATGCGCGGTTGTCGAAGTTTATCGTGGGCTGGGGCTCGCATCTCTACTACTGGATTTACCCCGGCGTGATGGTCGCGGTGACCGGACTGTTTGTCGGCTATATCGTGGGCACGCTGTGGCCGAATTTCATGAGTGCGTCCGATCCTGGCTTCCCATTCACGGCAGTGATTGCGGTCCTGTTCTCCTTCGGCGTTGCCTACATCGCGCACCGCGGCGTGAATGGTTCCACCTCGGTCAACATCGCGATCAATGTGATTCAGATCAGCGCCCTGGTGGTGTTTGCGGTCATGCTCATTGGCTACCGCGTGAGCCATCCGCCGGGAAGCGTGGCCTATCAATTCGACCCCACATCCGGTGAGGCTTATACCTACGAGTTTGCCACGACCAGCCAGATGGTCGGTGGGGTGGCGACCGATGTCATCGTGCGCGACAGCAATAGTGTTCCACAACCCAAGCTGGACGCTTCCGGCAAGCCGGTGCCTTACCACATCTCTTATCCGACGACCGATGACAAGGGCAACTTCCTGACGCATCCTTCGGCGAAATCAGTCATTGGGATCCACAACTTCGGATGGATGTTTGTGCAGGCCACGGTGGCGATCTTGATTCTGGTGGGATTTGAATCCTGTACGGCGTTGGGCGGAGAGGCCAAAAACCCCAAACGCGACATTCCCATCGCGGTGATCACGTCACTGCTGGTGCAAGGAGCTTTCTGCTATCTGTTCGAGTATTTTGCCGCGAATTACTTCCTCAATAGTGGCTACTCGATGGCAAGTGCAAGCGCTTCGGCGGCGCCGATCGGCGACATGATGGTCGTGGTTGGCGACGCGCTGTTCGGCGCCGGACACGGCCGCACGTTTATGCTGATTGAGGCCTTCACCGTGTTCCTCGCCCTGATTGGAACCACGCTTTCCTGCCTGAACACCGGGGCCCGCGTGACTTACGCCATGGGCAAGGACAACGAAGTGCCCGAGCACTTCGGCATGTTGCACGACAAAAACCTTACGCCGCACCGTGCCATCTGGACGCTGGCGATTATTTCAGCGGTGATCGCGGTGATCGCGCTCTCGGTGTGGTCGGGCGATGCCGGTGCACCGGCGGACGCCGCCATCCAGGCATTGCCGCATGGTTTCTGGTCCACCGTGGGCTACACCACTCATGACAAGATGGCAGCTCTCCCCAACACCCTGCTCACCATCACGCTCGCTTCCAACTTCGGCACGTTCCTGTTGTACGGGCTGAGTTGTGTGATCTGCATGGTGGGATACCATAATCATCCCAAATTCAGCATGATGCGCCACTTCCTGGTTCCTCTCTTCGGAGTGATTGCGAACCTCGCCTGTATGGCGTTTTACCTGATTGGGCCGTTCATGGGATACGGCACCAAGATGGAACCGCTGCTGGCCCTGGGCATTGCGGCAGTATGGGCGATCTACGGTGGAATTTACTTCGTCCGCGCCAGCAAACAAGCTGGGCGGACGACTCTGGTGGATAAGCAGCCCCAGGCCGGAGCCGCATGAGCCGTCCCTGCTTCTAAAACGTAAGACTTGATGCGGGCCGGCCAATGCCGGCCCGTAGTTCCGCGTGAGGACAAATGCTGGCGAGCCATCGCGGAAGTTTCTATAGTAGTTTGAGTAGTGCGGCGGCAGCGCCAGTCCTGCCTCACAATGCCATGCTCGATGTGGAATTCGCAGAGCTCTCCGATCCGGGGCGAGTGCGCGAGCACAATGAAGATTTTCTGGGACACGTCCTGCCGGCTTCGCCGGCCGAGGCGCGCAGCCACGGCTGGCTCTTCACGTTGGCGGACGGCGTTGGAGGGCAAGAGCGAGGCGAGGTAGCGTCAAGGACCGCTGTGGAGTCGCTGCTTGGGGGATTTCGCCGGGCGGCGGCGGGAGAAGCGCTCTCCGCAACTTTGCCGCGCTTGCTGCAGGACGCCAACCTGCGAGTATATGAAACCGGCACGGCGACGGGCCTGGGCGGCGCGGCGATGGCGACAACTCTGGTTGCCTGCGCCCTACGTTATGACCGGGCAGTCATTGGTCACGTGGGAGACTCCCGCTGCTACCTGGTCCGCCACCGCACCGCAACTTTGCTCACCCGCGATCACACCGTGGTGAACGATCAGGTCCGCATGGGATTGATCTCGGCCGAAGAGGCCGCCCAGGCGGAGACCCGCCACGTGCTTACGCGTTCTTTAGGCACTAATCTTTTCGTCAATGCCGATATCAAAGAGCACCAGGTAATTCCGGGTGACGTGCTGGTCTTATGCTGCGACGGATTGTACGGGTCAGTGCTGGCTGCTGACATCGCGGCCCTTGCCGGTGACGGTGCCGAGCTAGAGAACGCCGCCCGCGGGTTGGTGGATCTGGCGAACCAGCGAGACGGCGGCGACAACATCAGTGTGCAGCTTATTCGCGTTCGCAGCGTGGAGCGCGTGGGAATGTATCGTGGGCGGCCGTACAAGCTGCGGTGAGGTTTCGCGGATAGAGGGCGTGCGCCTTCTCGCGATTAGCTGCTGGAAAATCCCTTCTGGAAAGTTGCGGGACAAAACCCTCTGGAAACTCATCTGGTGCAGGCGCGGCTTGGGCGCTGGTCGTAGGGGTTGTGGGTTGAGCCCAAGCCGTACCTGCGTGTAGAAACCTTCAAACTTGCCTTGCTGCTGCGGACGCCAATGCCAGTTGGCGTCCGCAGCGGAGCAGTGGACCTTCAGTGGACAAACTCATCAGCGGCGTGGTTGCGCCGTCAAGCCTTTGCCAGGTGCGGCCCTGCTCCTCCTAAACCGCTGGAACCGATGATCCAGTGTCTCTGCATCTTCGATCCGAAACTCCTAGCGACCTAGCCAGCTACGTCTCTACAGTCTCATCCCCTCACTTCGCGTCGGCGCTGCTGAACGCGTAGATCAGGCCAACCGTGACTGTGTTCTGCGATGAGGACGGCAAATACGGCGAGCCCGCGAGGCTGCTCGTCCGGTAAGGAAACACATTCTCGTCCGACATGTCGCGGCGGAACTCCAGCCGGCTGATGATCTTGGCCGCCAGCATGCGCTGCAGGGTGAAAGTGAATTCACCTACGCCTTGCGGTGTGCCGGTTGAGAATCCGTTGTGGTCCTTGAAGTATTCGCCGCGGGTTGCAAACGTCCACTTATCGTTGTAGGCGTACTTTATGTAGCCGGCGAAGCCACTCCACCAGACCGGCGTCGGCGTAGTGGGCGAAAGCGGGCTCAGGCCGTGGTCGTGGCCGTAATCATAGTTCGCCATCAGTGAGAGCTTGGCGTTGGGGTTGTAAGTGACAACGGTGTCAGAGAGATGGCGGAAGTCGGAGTTGTCATTGGCTTGTTCCGGGCCAACCAGGTAGTTTTCCGTCAAACCGAACTTGGCATTGGGGGTCCAGGCGGCGGTGAAACCGGTGGTTTTGCCGCTGTTGTTGTCCACGCTGTCGTTCCAGCCGTTCACCAGGTATCCGGTGAGCGCGAACTTGCTGTTGAAGGCATACTTGGCGCTCATGCCAAAGTGGAAGTAAGGAATCGCCCAGGAGAAAAGCAAACTGCGCGAATAGTTCCAGTTGTCTTTGGACTCGATGACCTCCGCACCAGCCGGAGTGACAAACTTTCCGACGTTGATCTGCAACCCCTTGCCAATCGGGGCGAGATACTCGAGATAGCCTTCCTTGAGGTATTGATCAAAGTTGGACACGACCGGCGAGCCGACCGGGGTGGTGGGCGCGTTGGGCGAACCGAACTCGCCCGCATTCACCAGATTCATCGCCTGCCCAAACCCGAGCGCGACATGATAACCAACGCGGCTGGCGGCAGCGTCCGGCGATTTGTCGGCGACCAATTCGAGCATATTGAGCCCAAACTGCCCCGAGTCGATATCGAAATTACGCAAAGCAGTGGTGCGCTCATAGGGCTGATTCGAGTTGTAATCGTAATAGACGTCCACGAAGCCGCTGATGGTCGTGGGGCCGAGCAGGCTGGCGATCGAGACCTTCTCCGGCGCTGGAGCGGCGGCTGGCGCCTGCGCCGCCAAGGGCACTGCCGGGACCGCCAGAGCGGCAGAAGTCAATGGCGGAACGCCCGTTGAGGCCACCACGGCCACCGAAGGAGGCTTATGCTCGTCCTTTTTCATGGCCGCCATTTCGGTGCGTAATTCTTCGATTTCGTCCTCCAGGTCCTTCACTTTTTGGGAGAGGTTCGCTGAACTCTTGGTGTCCGTCTGGGCAGCGGCGGGTTTCTCCGCGGGTTGCGCCGCAGTTTGCTCAGCGGTTTGCGCGACAGCGAGAGGGCCAAAGTGCGGGGCGAACAATATCACTAAGCTTAGTGCCACCAGCGCAGCCACAGGAAAGGAGTTCTTCATTCGTTGCTCACTTTCTCCTGGATCGTTTTGAAGTTCGACGACGAAGTCCTTCATTCATCTAGAGCGGGCAGGTTAGCGTTGCGAAAGCGTTCGCGTCCAACAAATACTTTTTCTGCCAGGCATAAAAAATGTTTGTCAGAACGAATTTCTATCGCCGCCATAAGGAAAATTTCTGCACAGCGTCTGATTGAAACACCTGCTCCATAAGTTTCAGCTAAAGAGTTGATAAAGATTTCATGAAGAAAGGCGAAAATGCGGTGCGGTCGCTTAGCGGCCGTTACGTCGTTCGCGGCTAAATTCCCTTACCGCAAAGGTGCGAATGGCCCCGAAGAGATATTTCTCTGCTGTTCAGTCGTGCGCTAGGCACAGCGAAGGCGACAACCACAAAGCTTCAGGAAAGGAATTCGAGCGTCACTGAACCGGGCATAAATGCGGGGTTTTATTGAAGATGAACTAGCGGATATCCGCGGGCCATTTCTGGTTTTGGCCACTGTCATCGCGGAACCAGCGGCAACAGATCGCCATCCACTAGCCAGGGCGGAGAAGAAGGTACCAAGCCCTCTGTTGATTGACCTTCCCTTGCGCGGCCCGTAGCATCGCGAATAACAACGCCTGAGAATTTTGTTCGTTGCTATCACCAACTCTGTGGTGCGCCGCTTCCTCGAATCCAACTGGAGAAATACACTACACAGTAGCTGCCCACGACCCGGTTTTCGACTTCTTGACTGTTGAGGGATTCTTGACCTGTGCGATCCCTCGGTATGAGGAGTACATGGTGCGCAGATATTGGTCGTATGTTGCTAGTTATAGCGGCACGTTTGAAAGGCCTGGGCCGGGCTGCAATCGGAAAGCAATCAACGACATGAAACCAAAAATGTAGGTTACCTAAGTGGGGTTACCATCGGAGAAGGGGCGTGTCCCTTCGCTAATTGACGGGGCCGGCATATGTTCCTAGTATCGCCCCAAGACCCAATCATAAGTTGCTGAAAAACAAGTCCCAACGGTTCTGCAAGGCGTTGTTCAGCAACATCTCCCAAAAAGTTCTGTAGCGCCGCCTTCGTCTAATTTCATCACCCTGGAGACTAATCATGAGGCGTGCACTCCCCTGTTTTGATTCCGCTCTACGTTCATCACTTGCACTGTTACTAATCGCATTACTTTCAACCTACGGCTGGGCGCAAGCCTGTCCGGTGGGTACAGCCCCCAAAATTACCAGCGCGGCCGGTGCCAGCTTCACCATCGGAGTGCAGGGTACATTTTCCATAACAACATCGGGCAGTCCATCGCCCACGCTTACTGAGACGGGAAACTTGCCGGCGGGAATCACTTTCCGGCGGGGCACATTCCGGGGCACGCCACAGACCGGCACCACGGGCAAATACACGATCTCTCTTACGGCAAGCAACGGAATTTCGCCAAACGCCGCTCAGACCTTTGTGCTGACCATTTTGGGTGGAACCACCACACCGACGCCTACACCAACCCCAACACCCACCCCGACTCCTACTCCTATTCCGACACCCGTCCCGCCAACCACCGGCGGCGCAGAATGGGTGCCGGATCAGGTCACCTCATGGCAATGGCAGCTCTCGTCGCCGCCTGCAGCCAGCAGCTTGTTGAACGTGCAGATGTATGACGTGGACGGCTTCGACTCTTCCAGTTCACTAATCACCGCGATGCACTCTCAGGGGACCAGAGCGGTTTGCTATCTCAGCCTGGGCACCTGGGAGAACTGGCGGTCTGACGCCAGCTCGTTCCCGGCTTCCGTGCTGGGCTCAGGCAACGGTTGGCCGGGGGAGAAGTGGCTGGATATTCGCCAGATCAGCGTGCTGGCGCCGATCATGACCGCCCGGTTCCAGATGTGCAAGAGCAAGGGCTTCGACGCGGTGGAGCCTGACAACATTGACGGCTACACCAACAGCACGGGCTTCCCCTTAACTGCCTCCGACCAGATCGCCTACAACGAATGGATTGCAGGCGCAGTTCATGCATTAGGCATGTCGGTGGCGCTGAAGAACGACGTGGACCAGGTAAATCAACTGCTGCCGTCCTTTGATTTCATGATTGACGAGCAGTGCTTCCAGTACAACGAATGCAACACGCTGGTGCCCTTCATCACTGCCGGAAAGGCGGTTTTCGAAGTGGAGTATTCGGGCAGCGCCAGTACGATCTGTCCTCAAGCCAACGCAATGAACTTCAACACTTTGCTAAAAGACCTTAATCTAACGGCGACCCGAACAGCCTGCCGTTAGCTTGAGCGTCTAATCACGGCCAAAGAAGAGGCGCTGTGGAGCAACTCCGCAGCGCCTTTTGTAATGTAGGCGCGGGTCCGCGCCTACATCCAGTCACCGCAATCGGGGAATCAGAAATCCGGTGTGCTTACGATGCTCTTCAAATGCCTCCCCAAATCGCTCGGAGAGCATGGATTCTTCTTTCATTGCCTTCAGGCAATAGCCGAACAGTATGAGAACGACGCCCAGCACGCCTCGCCAGCGATCAATCGCCAGCGCCGAACCGGCCGCGGCCAGCACCAGCCCGGAGTAGATAGGATGCCGCATGGTGGCATAAGGCCCAGTGCGGATGAGTTGATGATCTTCCTTGATAGTGACCCGCCCGCTCCAATACTGCCCCAGGTGATGGCGCGCCCAGATCGCCAGGGCGATGCCGATCCAGGTAAGCACGATTCCGGTCAGCGAGAGCCCCAGCGTGCGCGAGACCAGGTGGTGCTCAAGGAAACCAAGTGTGACCTGGTTGTAGAAGATCAAAACAAAACCGGTGATTTCAATGAACAGGATCCCGTAGCGCGAAGCGAAGGATTCTCTGCGGCTCACCGGCTTGGTCTTGAGCGCCCCGAGCAGCCAGTAAGCGACGAAAATGATCCAGGGCAGCTCGATGAGGAAGCGCTGAATGTCGAACGTCGTCATCAATTTCTTATACCGGCAGTTCTTATACCGGCAGTTCTTCCTGCAGATAACCGGCGATGCTGGGCTTGGGCTCGGCCGTAAGATCCAGCACCAGTTTCTCCAGCACGAAACGCTTACTCGGCGGATTGGAGCGCAGGGCGAGATCGGTTTTCGCCACCAGGCGGATCGCCCGTGTCAGCTCCCGTTTCGACTTGTAGCGGCGTGCCTGCTTGATAATGTCATCCGCGGCAAACGGCGGTACTCGGAACCCCTGCCACAATGCCGCCCACAACATCCGCTGGTCGCGTACGTTGCGTTCCAAAATCACCAGCATCTGGCGGAAGGTCTTGGCCAGCATATAAAGATGCCCAATCGCCGCCTCTTCGCCCTCGCCCGTAGAAAGAATTGCGTCGAGCATTTCCAGGGCGCGGACCCGGTCTTTCGATGAGATCGCGTCGGTTAGTTCATAGAGCGTTCGCTGTTTGGCGGCGAGGACCATAGTTTCCACGTCGCCCAGGGTAATTCGCTTCTTGTCGCCGGCGTACAAAATCAGCTTCTCCAACTCGTTCGAAACCATCATCATGTCGCTTCCCAGGGCATCCACCAACTCGCGGGCGGCGTCGGCGTCAATCTTGACTTCCCGCAGTGTGCAGTATTCGGTAAGCCAGCGGACCGCCTCGCCTTCGTTCACCCGCGCCAGTTCCACGATCCCGCAGTATTCGCCCAGAGTTTCGCGGATGCGTTCGTAGCGCTCTTTGTCCTGCATGTCCATGCGGCGGACGTCGGCGGGGATGCTGATGTGGTCGGCAACAAAAATGAGCACCGCGTCGGGATTGGGATCTTTGCAGTACTGCTCGATTGCCGCCAGCTTTTCCAGGTTGGAACCACGCCCGAAAAGATTTTTTACTCCGCGCACGAAGAACACCTGAAACGGGGCCATCAGCGACGGGGTGCGGGCGCGATCCAGGATTTCGGCCAGATCGGTTTCTCCCAGATCGAAGTCAAACAAGCTGAAATCGCGCAGTTCGGGTGGGACCAGATGTTCCAGAATGGCTTCGCGGCAGCGGCGGCGAAAGAACGCTTCATCGCCTACAAACACGTAGGCCGGACGCAGTTTGCGCGACTGCACGTCTGAGACAAACCGGTCGGCTTGGGCGAAAGCTCGCAATCAATCTCCAAACGTAGGCGCGCATCCTCGCGGGTACCAAAAGCGCCATTCAAGTCCTGGGCCGCCTTCAGTCCTGCACAAAACCGATCCAGCCGCCGCACGCGCGACGGGGCGCGCGGCTACATCAAAAACCTTCCAGGATGTTCGACACCAGCGTCTTGGCGAACTCGCGTGACAGCCGTTCCAGGGCCGGCGAGTCCTCCTCGAAAAAGCTGGTCAAGTCCTGCGAGACTTGGTACTGCTCGTGAAACACGTACGATGGATTCTGGTACAGCACCTTACCATGCCGGTCGGTGAGCGAGACTCTCATGCTTACTGTGACCATGACCGTAGCGGCGCGGCCGGTCTGCGAGTCATAGGTCAGCGGCGCCGAGTAGGTGGAAAGCACAATCCCGCGAAGGGTGGCATCGGCGGAATCGCTGCTCTGGTTGAGAATGTGGTAATTGGTGCGCATCACCATTTCGCGGACCACGGCTCCGGTCAAAGTCTGCTCGATTTTGTAACTCTGGGTCTGATTCGCGAACGCGGGGATGGCGATGGTGTGAACTTCCTCCGGCAGCGTCACCGCATGACCGGCTGTGTGATAACCGCATGCTGCCAAGACGCAGAGCAACCCCAGCGAAACTGCGCACCGGCGGCATCTCACTGAATTTTCCCCAAGGGACGGGTTGCCCTCATGGTTTCAGCACACTCCACCGCGGTAGAGGCCACCACGCGCAAATTATCCGCTGCCCCCCACAGCCAGAGGCCTGCAGGATTGTTGACATCGGGAAGGATCGCGAGCTGGATGTCGTCTTGCCCGGCGGCATTTACGTTGCTGGGCGCATCCTCCGCAAGATGGGTAATGTTCACATGTTCCCCAGTGAGGGCTTGGGTGATCGTTTCGATGTCCGACGACTCCAGTTCCAGATGCAGAGCGAAGGCGTGACCGTGGAAAATCGGGGCCTGCACCAGCAGCAGCGACGGCACCGGCGCTTCATCGCCGACGATTCGATGGTAGTGCTTCAGTATCCGCTGCTCCACCGTCGCCAGTGGCGGCGCAGATTGGTCTCCGTAGCGGGTCACCAGGTTGAAGGCCACTTGAGTGTCAAAAATATCCTTTGGCAGCTTTTGAAACGATAGAAGGTTCACGGTCTGCTCATGAAGCTCATCCATGCCCTTCTGGCCGTGCTCGGAAGCAGGCTCGAAAACTGTAGCCACTGCCCGCTTGATGGCGCTGGTCTTCTGCACCCGCAGAAGCAAAAGCGCCAACACCACGGACGCGGGATGGGCGGCCACCGACGGCCCCGGCTGCAGCTCGGGCGCGAGGCTCTGGCCGCGCAAGCGCTCAATCCAGGGCGAACGCACTACCGCGCCCGGCTCGTCTTCCAGGGCGAAGGTAAGGTCCACGATGGCGCTGCCGGCCTCGCGTGCTTTCTTCCACAACTTCCGGGTACTCCCCGGGTCGGAGGCGAAGAAGGTGAAGTCAATTTTGTCGAACTGCTCGCCGCGCACGCTTTGAATGAAGCTGATTTCACCACCCAGGGATTCCAGCTGGCCGAGTGATTCATCGTCATCCAGCAGCTTCACTTCGAGCGTCGGGAAGCTGCGGTCGCCGAGCACCTCGGCAACTTCCTTCCCCTTCAATGTGGCCGCCCCCACAATGGCCACACGGTAGAGTTGCGCGCCACGCAACGCGTCGGTATGGGCCAGCGCCGACTTTGAATGTGCGCTCATGAAGTTTGCGAAGCCTGCTTATAAGCCGGAGGCCGCGGGCCGCGGCGCCGTAGCACCCACTGCAGCCGCCAAAACACACCGGAAAACATATACGTCAAAGCAATTACGAACAGCACCGGCCGGGAGAAAACCCAAATCGCGGCGAACAACAGGCCGATGAAAATAATCAGCCGGAAGGGCTGCCGCATGCGCAGGTCAATGTCCTTAAAGCTATAAAACCGCCAGGTACTTACCATCAGATAGCCAGCCGCCACGATCAGCAGCAGCCAGGTTGCAGCAGTCCACGCCAAAAGAACCGGCTCACCACCGGAAAAATGCACGACCGCAGCGATCACTCCGGCCGCCGCCGGAATCGGCATACCGACAAAATACTTCTTTCCCGGCCGCCCTGGATTTGAGGGCTGCGGATTGCTGGTGATGTTAAATCGCGCTAATCGGCTGGCCCCGGCAATCAGAAAAAGAAAACTGGCGATGCCTCCCAATTGTGTGAGCTTCACCACGGTTTCGGGATAGCCCGTAGCCGCCAGGAAGTGAAAACCCCACAACCACGCCAGCAGGGCGGGTGCGACGCCAAAGGTGATCACGTCAGCCAGAGAATCAAGTTCTCTTCCGAAATCACTTGTGGTGCCAGTCATGCGAGCGATGCGGCCATCCAGGCCGTCGAAGAGCACGGCAAAACCAATGGCGCGGGCGGCATTGTCAAAATGTCCGGGATCGGCCGCCGACCCGTGAATGGCCTGCAGCATGGCGTAATAGCCGAAGGCGATGTTGGCCGTGGTGAACAGGGAAGGCAAAATGTACATGCCTTTGCTCAGCCGCCTCGGCCGGCGGCGGGCGTCCGGTCTCGGCACCTCAGGAACTTCGGGATCATCCATCAGAGTGCTCCCTGCCAGTCCTGTGCCGCACCGGCCGCCGCGAGGGGTTTCGCCTCCGCAGTGATATATGCCAGCACGCTGGCTCCGCCTTTCACTTGGTCGCCGATTTTGATCTGCACGCGGGCGGAAGAATCAAGCACCACATCCACCCGCGAGCCGAACTTGATGAGGCCCACGCGCTCTCCACGTTCCACCCGGTCGCCCACCTTTTTGTTAAACACAATACGCCGCGCCAGCAGACCGGCAATCTGCTTGAACACGACTGTCTGTCCCTCACCTTCAAGGGTAACCGCGTTCTGCTCATTCTGCTCTGCCGATTCGGGGTTCATGGCGTTGAGAAACTTTCCCCGGCGATACTGCACATCGCGCACTATTCCGGCGATCGGCGAGCGGTTCACATGGACGTTGAACACGTTCAGGAAAATGCTGATCCGGGTGGCCTCGCGTCCATTCAAATTGATCGCGGAAAGCGCCGTTACTTTTCCATCCGCCGGTGAAACCACCGCGCCCGCAGCATCGGGGATCACGCGCTCCGGATCGCGGAAGAACCACAGAAAAAAGAAGGCAAGAAGAAACGCGGGCAACCCCCACAAGGGAGCGGCCAGCCATCCAACGAGAATGCCCGCCGCAACCAGGGGAAGCGCGTAATAGTAGCCGTCACGAACCATGTGGAGACATGGAAATTATAGTGCAGCTTTGGTGCCAAGACTCTGCTTTTCGTGTTAAGTGATGATAAAAAGCGGCTTACGCGAATGCTTGCGGTAAATAGATGAACGCGACCGCGGCAATTGCCGCTCAAGCTGGCCGGGGAAATTTAGGCGACGTGATGCACGTCGTGGCGGAAAGTGCGCTCTATGGATTCCATTTGATCCTTAAGGCGCAGCTTCAGCTTTTTCAACCGGACTTCCTCAAGTTTTTCGTCTTCGGTGAGGTACCGCTTTTGTGTGAGAGTTTCGAGGCGTTGTTGGTACTGTGTGTGCTCCATGGCCAGCTTGCGGAATCCATCATGATTGGCCAGGAGTTGGTCCCTAGGAGTTAGCATCCATTAGACCTCCCCTACGGAAATTTACCGTTTTTTAACCTACCACACGTGCAAGGCCGGTTCAATCCCCTAATTCTGGTTGATAGGAAACGGGTTAGCTACTATCGTGCACAGTTTGGATGCGGCCTTTTCCCACTGATTTCAAGGCCAAACGGTAGAGAATGGCATCTTCCTGCGGCTGCTGGTAATAGCGAGGGCGGCGGCCATCTTCCACAAAATGGAATTTTTCGTAGAGGGCCCGAGCGGCGCGATTGGATTCCCGCACTTCCAGGAAAAACACCGCATTCTTTCCCTTCGGTGCGGCGTTCAGAAGTCCACCCAGCAAGCGCGCGCCCAATCCGCGCCGCCACGCAGCGGATGCAACCACAATATTTTCGATCTCCCACTCGTGCGTGTCTGTGGTCTCAGCAGCGCAGGCGACAATGAAACCGAGGATATTTGATTCATCCTCGATCACCATCACCAGACGGCGCGGACTGAAATTGCGGATTGCATCTTCATATCGAGCACTGGGCCAATGGGCGGCCGTGGGAGAGTCTTTCTCCAGGGCCATTAGGACAGGAACATCATCGAGATTGGCGGGCCGAACGATCAAACGGGATCCTTGAGATTGGTGCTGAGAACCGGGAACTGACATCTGAGAACCGGTCTCACTCAAAAAGCCTTCGCTACTAAGTTATCGCTCGCTGGTGTAGATTGCTCGCGTAACACGCGGGCCTCGCAACTAGATGCCATACCGGGAATCTGCGGCAAGTTTTGCGTGAAAACCGGTTCTCAGATGTCAGTTCCCGGTTCTCAGTTGCACATCGCTGCTCAGTGACGCCGTGCTGAATCAGCGGAGACATTAGAAAAAATCTCGGCGTCGGAGCGGCGGATGTAGTTCGCTTCCAAGGCTTCGGGCACGACCGTGTCCCCAGCCTGAATCTTTCGCCATCCAAGGCGAGCGATGGCATCACTGCGCGGGCGCTCGACTTCCCTGGCTTGGAGCCCGGCTGCGACGGCAGCGTCCAGCACCACGCGATCTGGACTCACCACCACCCGCCCCTCGGCAGCCGCCGCGAATTCCTCGCGAGTGAGCAGCCGTTCGCTGCGCATAAGAACCGCATCGCCGACTTCGTATTCACCGGCATAAATCTCGCCGCGGCCGGCATCCAGTGCGGCAATCACTTTTCCGCGAAAGGGATAAGCCACCGCCACCGCTTCCAGCAAGGAAACCGCTGCAATGGGTTTCTGCAAAACCTCCGCCAGCGCCTTAATCGCCGCCAATCCCACGCGCAATCCGGTGAACGACCCCGGGCCCGAAACCACCGCAAAAGCTTCAAGTTCGTTCTTGCTGAATCCGTGCTTGGCCAACAACGCAGCCACTTGCGGCACCAGTTGCGCGGAGAACGTTCCGCCTTCGAGAGGAACAGCGTCCAATACTTGGCAGGCGTCGGCCGGCCCGCACTGCGCCAAAGCGATGCTGCCGTTTTTCCCCGAAGTGTCGGCGGCGAGGAGAAGCATAGCTGTCAGGGTTGAGAGCGTTCTTCTGAGGCTTCGGCCAGCTCCAGCAACACGCCGCCGGCGCTCGAAGGGTGCACGAACACATAGCGGTGCCCGCCCGCGCCAACTTTGATTTCTTCCGAAACTAGCCTCACGCCGTCTTTCTTTAATCTTTCCACCGCCGCCGCCAGGTCGGGCACGCGCAGGCACACGTGATGCAGCCCCTCGCCCCGTTTGGCAAGAAACTTCGCAATGACGGAATTCTCCGAAGTTGGCTCCAGTAGCTCCAATCGGCTCTCGCCCACGGGCACCATCACCAGCCGCACCTGCTCGCCCTCGACCACTTCCTCAGCGGAGACGGGAAGGCCCAGCTTCTCGTAGATGGCCTTGGCGCTGGCCAGCGAGTTCACTGCGATCCCGAGATGATCAATCGTGGTCATCGTTTGGTTCGGCTATTCTTCCAAACGAGTGTTATACATTCTCGCTTCATGGGGCTTGTCATCCTGCGTGAAGCGAAGGACCTAGGCAATTCGCCCGCGTCTGCAAAATGCAGGGGTCCTTGCTGCTTCCTCATCAGTTCACAATGAATCGCTTCAGCTGCTCGACCCCTCGCCCACAATCTCTTCCACCAGAGAGTAAGGGTCCCGCCTGTGCTCCGCCACTTCCACAGCATAGCGCGACAAGTCGCCATCGCTCAGCCGGGAGCGCGCTTTCTCCAGCAGCGAATCGCGCAGCATTTCCACCAGACGCTCCTGCCAGTTCTGGACGCTGTGCTTGAGCATCAAGTCCTCCTTTTTCAAATACTCCTCATAATCGTGGATTGCCGCCGCTAATTCCGCGATTCCCTTCCCTTCGTTGGCAACCGTCTTCACAACAGGAGGCGTCCACTTGTCGGTGCGCACAGCCAGCGACTGCAGGGCGCGAATCTCGCGTTCCACGCGGTCGGCGCCCGGATGGTCGCTCTTGTTGATGACGAAAATATCGGCGATCTCCATGATGCCGGCCTTGATGCTCTGCACATCGTCGCCCATGCCCGGCATCAGAATCACAATTGTGATGTCGGCCAGGCGCACGATCTCCACTTCATCCTGGCCAACGCCTACGGTCTCAATGAGGACCACGTCGCGGCCGGACGCATCGAGCACTGCGGCCACGTCGGCGGTGGTGCGTGCCAGCCCGCCCAGCGAGCCGCGCGTGGCCATGCTGCGAATGTAAATTCCTGGGTCGGAGAAATGCTCCTGCATGCGGATGCGGTCGCCAAGAATCGCGCCGCCAGTGTAGGGGCTGGTCGGATCTACCGCGATGATGCCGACGGTATGTTTATCCTTGCGGTAGAGGCGGGCGAGTTGGTCCACCAGCGTGCTCTTGCCGGCGCCGGGCGCGCCGGTCAGGCCGATTAGGCGCGCGCGGCCGGTGTGCGGAAAGAGCACCTTCAGTAATTCAGACCATCCGGAAGCGCGGTTCTCGACCGTGCTGATGGCACGGGCCAGAGCGCGGGGGTCGCCGGAGCGCAGGTCGTCGCTCAGTCTTTCGATGGCCAGTTTCTGGATGTGGGGGTCCAAGCGATTCAGTGTAAAGCAGCGGCGGGTAGAACGGTAAGATGGTTCCTTGCGCACTTCGACAAGGCTCTTGACCGCTAAGGTCGCCAAGGACGCAAAGAAGAACGATTACAGCAAAGCGCCGCCCGGACCGATTTTCAGGAAGTGGCGGGCCAGCGGGCCGAGCACGGGATATTCGGCCCACTCTCCGTTGCCGGCCTTGACGCCGTATACAACCGCGATCACCAGCATGAGCACCCACATTCCCATAAAGCCCAGCCAGAAAAACGGAAACATCAGGAAGATGGCCGGCGGCGCGGCATTGGACGCATGCGGATGCACGAGAACCGTGGCGAACATCACGATGAACCCGACCATGATTGCGACAATCCAAAGCAAGACATAAACGCCCTGCAGCAGCAGAACCTGCAGCGCATGGAAGGCCACAAAACGCGAGTCCCCTTAATAAGAAAGATGATGAGTGGCGCGATCCATCCTCCGACCAGTTGCAGCACGTGGGCCAGCATAGCCATGGTGCGCTCGTCGGAGGAGGGCAGCGCGACGGCGATTGGCGTTCTCTCATTCATGCCAGCCCGCGAAAGGTATCACAACCTGAGGCGGCAGAAAAGCGAGTGACCTTAAAAGATAGGGTCACCCTGTCTGGCTGGGAAACGGCGCTGCAAGAAAGCTGTACGTCTTGGCGTCTTTGCGCCCTTTGCGGTTAGAATTCCTTACCTCAAAGCGTGCAAAGAACCCCATCGAAGCCGCGGGATCGCCATGACACAATACAAATTCACGGTCATACTTCTCCGTCAGGCTGGCTCCGAGGTCGCGGCGCTCAAGTCGCCGTTTGACGTGGTGGAAGTTTTCCAGTGCAAAGGCCGGGTGCCGGTGAAGGGCACCATCAACGGATTGCCTTTCCGCAGTTCGCTGATGAATATGGGCGATGGCCACATGATGGTCGTGAACGCGCAACTGCGCGCCGGCGCGAAATGTAAAGGCGGCGATACGGTCAGCGTGGCCATGGAACTCGACGAAGACGAACGCACCGTCGAAGATCCGCTGCGGATCGCCCCTCCCAGTCGCTAATCATTGGTTGTCTTCACTTCGCAGGCTCACCCGTGGATAGAAACCTCACTCCCGCCACGGGTCTTCCCGACGCCAGAACATCACGAATTTTCCCCCGGTTCGGACCCGCCGTGTTAACCGCTTCGCCCAGGATCCGCAGCGCTTCGCTCAGCGAAGTCCCTTCGGGAAGCCGGAAAATCCATGGGATGTTAGTCGAGGTGAGAGCTTTGTCTGAAGCTATAGCAATTACCGGCACAAGAGCTTTCACGCTCATCTGCTCCGCTAGGTGGCTGGTGGCGCGATCTAATGCAATGATCCCCAAGGCACGCTGGTCGTAGGTGGCCTGCACCAGGGCGGTTGACGCCTTTCCCCATTCCACGTCGGACGGAATTCCAATCAGCGAAAAGTGGTGGCCGGAAGTATTCAACTCGTTAACTACTCTCAAGATCTCTGGCAACTTTACCGCTCCGTCTGCCTTCGGTCCGAAAACGGCGATCTTGAAGTCGTCAGTCTTCACATCAGGAAGCGACGGACCGGAATACTGCACTCCATCTTCGCCGACGCGCGCATAAGGTTGCTCCTGGCCAGGCTTCTCCATCGTGATCCTGCGATAAGAAATCTTGCCGTCGTGCACGCTGGCCAAAAACATCGGGCTGATGTTCTTGCAGTTGGGATCGAAAACCATGTGGCCAGTGACGCCGTCGTATTGCTCAACGCCCGTAAGTACGTCGCGTATCCTGCCACGATTCAGACCTGCACGGCAGATCGAGTTGAGCAAAACCTGCATCGCATCGTAGGCAAGCGCGGCAAAATGATCCGGCTTCTCGTGAAAGCGGCCCTCGAAACGCTGGTTGAAGTCGAGCCATTTCTGCGTTCGCTGGCTGGGATCGAAGGGGTACACAGCTTCGAATCCCTCAGCCGCCGGCCCTGCCAGCTTGATCAACTCGTCTCCAATCGTGCGATGGCTCCCGAAGACGCGCTCCTTCATCCCCAGTTCCTGCATTTCTTTCAGGATTTCAGCGGTGGGTCCGATGTTGGTCCACAATACGATCGCATCAACTCGTGAATCCTGAATCACGCCAAGCTGGCGCCGGAAATCCGTGTCACCCGGCATGAACTTCTGCTCGATCACAAGCGGATGTCCCAGCCTGCGCGAAGCATCGCGAAACTTCAGCACGCCAAACCGTCCGTAGCGGTCGTTGACGCGGAGAATCGCAACTCGCTTCAGTCCCAGCTCAGTGTAGATATGCCGCGCCAGCGTATAGCCCTGCACGCGATCGTCCTGAATATCGGTGAAATACCAGGGCACGAGCGTCTCGGGGATCGTGGGGTCGGTCGAAGCGCTGTTGACTATCGGCGTCTCAGCTTTCAGTGTTACGCGCAGCGCAATGTGTGTCGTGTCGCTGCTGATGGAGCCGAACATTGCCCACACGTGCTCGTCATAAACCATCTTGACGACTTCGTTGCTGGAAGCGCCCCAAATCGCCGAGTCGTTGTGCAGCATCAGCTTAAAGGGCTTGCCGCAGTAGCCACCGGCGGCATTGGCTTCGTCCACCGCCAGGCTCGCACCATGCAACATGCGGTTGCCAAGGGTCTGCTCTGGGTGATCGTGCAAAGGGCCGATGAAGCCGATGCGAATCTCGTTCAGATTTCGCAGGTCCGGGTCCTTCACGTCCCGCGCCGCGCCGTTGTATTCCACCAGATCGTCGTAGTACTCGTAGTAAGGAGTCGCAAACTTCGAGTACGGACGCAGATCTTCCGGAGCGCCGGTGTAAGGCTTCAATGAGCGCGTCTGAGGACGGCCCGGGGGATTGCTTCCGCACGAACATTTTTGCCCCTGGGCTGCGCAGCCAATCAAAGCAACGACAACAGCCAGCAGAACGCGACGCATGGCACTACTCCTTCTGCGATTCCTGCCGGAACATGGCGATTGCTTCAATCTCCACCAACAAGTCAGACCGGCACAGCTTTGCCTGGATCCCCGTGGATGCCGGAAGTGGAGCTAGCCCTTGTTCCTTGTAGAAGGCAGTTCGTTCCTCGTTGAAGGCCTTATAGTCGCGGTCAATATCGCGCAGGTAGCAGGTTGTTCGCACGATGTCGTGCCAGGTTGCCCCTTCCGACCCGAGCAGTTGTGTAATGTTGTGGAAAGTCCGGCGAGTCTGGGCGCGAAGATCGCCAACGTGCACAGTCCGCCCCTGATCATCAATGCTGGCGGTGCCGGAGATCAGCAGAATCGTCAGCCCATTAAGCTCAATCCGCATGCCGCGCGAGAATGCGCTGCCATAGTCGTATGCTTCGTTCAACACGCGGTGGTTGGTGATCGCCCGTTTCACCACCGGCGCTGTGGTTACTTCTTCGAGTAGTTCCTGGACCGTCATGGTATGACTCCTTAATTATTTATTTCTTCTTGTGATTTGAAACGCTTGCTCTCATTACCTGTGCGACCAGCGTCGAATTCCTTTCGCGGATTCCATGGCTTAATCCTTCTGCTGTAGCTACCCAAAGGTCGTCGCCTTGTAGGTCCACGCCCAGAATGTAGTTATGCGCTGGCGCGGAATTGACCGCAATTTTCCTCACGTTGCCTGCGGCGTCGCGCACCAGCATCTCCGGTTTGTGCGTGTCGAGCGCGGGGCGGTACACCGCCCAGTTCTTACCATCGTAATAAGCTAGGCCTTTGTCGGTGGAGAACCAGGCGTGATTGCCGTCAATGCCTTTGATCTGGTTGAGAAAGTTGCTGGGCAGGCCGCTGTCTTTGGTCAGGAAGTTGTGCCAGTAGCGGCCATCGTAACGGCTGGCGCCGAAATAGGTCGCGATCCACACGATCTTGTCTTTATCCATGTAACTGACCGAGGTGGTGATCTCATGAATTAGCCCCTGGTCTTTCATCACCACCATCTCGGTTTCCCCGTCCGGATCGTTGTAGTCCTTCCAGTGCCCGCTCTTGACGTCGTATTCGAGCACCCCGCCGCCCCACACCGCGTAATAGACCTTGTCCTCGCCAGGGCTGACGGAATAAGTCCAAATCTCATACATAGGTGTATTGCGTTCGTTGAAAAGCGCCCATTCTCTGGTGCGGGTGTTGAGGCGGCTCGCGCCGGCAGCGGTCGCTACCCACACGAAGTCGCCGCTCACTCCGACTCCGTAGACAATGTCGTTGCTCAGGCCGGAATTCAGTTGCGTAAAGGTGTCAATACGTCCGGCTGAAATGCGGCTTAAACCGCCCATCGTCCCGGCCCACACATCGCCGGTGCGCCTGTCAAGCGCCAGGGAGAGCACCGCACGATGTGCCAGTCCATCCGCGGGACGAAAGACCTTCCATACTCCATTCTCGTAGAGTCCCAGTCCGTTTTCCGTGCCCGCCCAAACCCGCCTCCCATCTACAAGGACGCAGTACACATGGTTGTCAGGCAGGCCGTTCGCTGTGGTGAAGTTTTCCCAGCGGAAGCGCGGCATGTCCTGGGCCATCGCAGCGAGCGCGCCGATCACAACCATTCCGATAGCAGCGATCCAGATTCGTAGTTTCATAAACTTTTCAGATACTCAATCAAATCGTTGAGTTCGTCTTTGGTTAAGTCGTTGCTCACGCCATGCGTATCGTGAGGATTGAACACGGTCCAAATCTCTTCCAGTGACCGCGCTGAACCATCGTGCAAGTACGGTGCTGAATACGCGACGTTAGGTAGCTGTGGCACGTCAATCACAGGCGAGCGGTCGGTCGGCTTGCCGCTTCCCACATCCACTTGTTTCTGGTTGGTGTATTTCGGACCGCTGTGGCAAAACGCGCATTGATTGGTCTCGGGAATCGGCTGCCCGTTCCGATACTTGGTGCGTTCAAAAATCGCCTTGCCCCGCTCTTGTGCCGGAGTGAGCTCGCCACTCGACGACCGATAGCGATTGGGACGATAAGGCAGCGAATAAACGAATGTCACCAGATCGGTAAGTTGATTTTGGTTAAAGCTCTGCGAGCGGTAAAAGTACTTCTCCGTGCGCGGGCCGCATTCCGTCGGCATATCAGGATTGCCGCCGTTCCACTTGAAAGGCTGAGTGCCGGCCAGATCTTCAAGTGAACGATTGTCAACAATGTCCTTACCGAAGCCGTCAGGCTCCAGGTCCCACTGTAGGCCGTCAATGGTCGCGTCAATGTGACAGTTCGCGCATCCGAATTGCCCCTGAAAGGCAAAATCGGCAGTGTAGAAAAGGCGCTCGCCGCGGCGCAGCGCGTCGGCTGTCTTCGGTCCTCCGAGATCAATGTTGTAGAGCGCCTTGTCTGTTTTGCTGTCAATAACGGCAATGTCGTCGTCCAGACGATTGGCCACATACAGCCGCGTGCCGTCCTTCGAAAGCAGCACTCCGCGCGGGTTGTGGCCGACCGGAATTCTCGCCACGACATAATTCGCTGACGCCGAAAGATCGTTGGCGAACGGCTGTGGGTGAGTGCGCACGAACCGCAGCAGCCGCGTGACATCAATGACCGTAACGTACTCCGAGCCGGCATTCGTCACAAACATCTTCGTTTTATCCGGCGTGATCGCCACGCCCCACGGCCGGGCGTAATAACGATCCAGTTCGTCAATGGGGACCTGCACCACTCCACCAATGTCTTCTCCGAATAGCGTCAGCGAATCGCCAAACACCCAGCCATGCTCAACATGGGCCAGCGGAATCAAGTTTTTCGGCCGCAACTGCGCCGCCACCCCAAGCCTGCCATCCGCCGACATCTCCACATGAAACACGCCCGCTACGTTGCGCAACAGTTTGCGTTCCACGACTTCCTGCCTGGCCGTGTCAATGACCGTGATCTCGGAAATTGGCTGTGTGCGAAATGCGCCGGGATTGGGATAAATATGAGTGCAGTAAACCCGCCTGCCATCGGGAGAGATTGCCAGATAGCTGGCGCCGCGCCCAGCCAGCAATCGCTTCGTTTCGTGGCCGGTCTTCAGGTCAATTACGGAGATGTCGTTGCTCAACCGGTTGGCGACGTAGAGCGTCTCGCCCTTAAGATCGGAGACAACCCCCGAGGGCTCGAAGCCCGTTGCCAGGGTCTGCACCACGGAAAGCGATTTCGCCTCAATCACGGAAACCGTGTCGGCCCAGGAATTCGTCACGTAAATTCGCCCGCCGTCCGGCGAAAGCGCGATACCCCGCGGCATACGACCAACCGGCACCTGGTGAACAACTTCCCCGGAACGCGTAGCCACAACTCGAAGCTCATCGCTGGCCTGGCAGACCACATAGAGCAGGCGTCCATCGGGCGACAGCGCCATTTCAAGCGGTGACAAATAACGCTGGGCGGCGCCGTTCTCAGCCTGCCGGGCCGCAGGCTTTGCTGCCACCGCCACCAGAATCAACAGCGCAATAGGCACAATCTGCAGCGCCAGCTTCGCTTTTTCGATGATCTGGCCGCGCCACCGCATTACGGTTCCTCCACCGTGAGCACGCGATCTACCGCCAGATTCTCCAACACCTGCTCGCGGCCGCTGGGCCAGTGGATCGTGAGCTTGTCAGCCTTGGCCGTAGGCCCCAGTCCGAAATGCACGCGCCCGTCATCCTGCGAGAGATAGCCTGACCCGGCAAAGCGCTGCGCCACCAACTTTCGTCCGCCGGCCAGCAGTTCCAGTTGCGCCCCGATTCCGTCCCGATTGCTCTTCTTTCCTTTCAACTGAATCGAAAGCCAATGGTTGTTGTTCTGCGAGACGTTGTGCAGCAGTGTTGCCGGCGAACCCAGATTCACCACAAAAGCGTCGATCTTGCCATCATTGTCGTAGTCGCCGAAGCACGCTCCACGCGAGACCGTCTTGACATCGAGCACTGGTCCCGCTTCGCGTGAAACATCCATAAAATTGCCGTCGCCGGTCCCGCGAAACAGCGTCTGCTCCTGCGGAATCATGTGGATCAGCCCGCCGTGAAAAATCAGAATGTCGAGCCAGCCGTCATTATCGAAGTCGTATACGCCGCTGCCCCAGCTCACGTATTGCGCGGTCGCCTGTGAAATTCCGGAGCGCGCGCTGATGTCCTCAAACCCATTCTGCCCGGTGTTTTTCATCAACCGGTTGTACTTCGAATCGGTCACCCACAAGTCAGGACGCCCATCGCCATCAACGTCGGCGAACACCGGGCCCATGGACGACGTGCTCTCTCCATTCTGTCCATAGGCCACCCCGAGATCGGCAGCGACCTCCTCGAAAGTGCCGTCGCGTTTGTTGTGGAAGAGGAAATTTTCCGTCTTGTCGTTCGAAACGTAGATGTCGGGATAGCCGTCGCCGTCATAGTCCGCCGCGGTCACGCCCATGGTGCGGCCCTTATAGGCGCCAATGCCGGACTTGTCGGTCACGTCGGTAAATGTACCGTTGCAGTTGTTGTGATACAGCCGATTCGTATCGCCCTCGTAATCCAGCGGGCCGGGGTAATTGTCGGCAGCATAATACGCGCGATATTTAGGATCGAACTTCACGTAACGGCCGACAAAAATATCCACGCAACCGTCGCGGTCGTAGTCGAGCCACGCGGAACTGATGGACCAGCCGTCCACATGAATGCCGGCCTTTTCCGTGACGTCAGTAAAAGTTCCGTCGCCGTTATTGTGATAAAGGATGGCCTTCCCGTATCCAGTCACAAACAGGTCCACGAAACCATCGTTGTCGTAGTCGGCTGCAATCGCTGCCATTCCGAAGATGTTGGCTGCCACGCCCGCCTGGTCCGTAACATCGGTAAAGGTTCCATTGCCATTGTTACGGTAGAGATGATTGTGCGGGGGAACTGCCGGCGCCTTCTTCAACGGATAAGGATGAATGCCCTCGCCCAGCGGCTTGCCGCTGAGGACGTAGAGATCGGGGTATCCATCGTTGTTATAGTCGAACCAGACGCAGCCCCCTCCTGTACTTTCAAGCAGCGATCCCAGTTGCTCGGCGCCGAAGCTGTGTGTGAATTGAATTCCAGCCGCCGCCGTCGCGTCTTCAAAGCGGATCGTACTCGGGGCGCTGAGTTGCGGCGTCTGCGCCAGTACGGCCGAGGACATCAACAAAACTCCAAAGATTCGCGCCAGCACGTCAATGCCCTCCTGCAGCCGCTTGGGTTGAGCCGGTCATATCGGCCGGCGTGGTCGAGCGCAGCAGAACCATCGGAACTGCATTCTCCGGCGCGGTTTCCGGCCCCGCATGGCAGCCCACGCAGACGCGCTGTTCGCCGCGCCGCATCCAGAACCACCCCGCCTCGCGCTTCAAAGTTTTGCCGGAAGCATCAAGCAACTCAATCTGCAACGGTCGTTCGGTTGGAACCTGCACGAAGAAAGATCCGTCCTTTTCCACCGCCGCCGTGCCAAGGAGTTTCGTCTGCCCGTTAGCATCGCGCGTGTAGGCTCGAATTTGGTGAATCGAATCCTTCGCAAACCCGTACTTGGAGGTATAAGCATTCAAGCAAAGAAGGTTCGCATTCGCCCAATCGTGCAACCCGGAGGGAAAGCGCAGGGGTACGATTCTCGGCGCGACCACCACCGGTTGCACCACGCTCATGCCTTCCACCGCCGCAATGCGTTGTAGTGCGCCACCTGCGGGATTCCAGCGGTCCAATACAAACCCAGCCTTCGAATTGGCCCGCCACGCCAACAGCCAGTCACCTTGCGGAGTTTCCGCCACGTCTCCCGCATACTCTCCCGCCGGTGCAGCAACCGGAACCTCATGCGCCCGCGCCGAAGTAAAGCGGGCGAGTTTGTCTCCTCTAAACCCGCTGTTCGCCAACCCGCGATCGGCGAACAAAATGTCTCCCGAGGTAATCTGGCGTCCGGCATAGCGCGAGTGCCCGTGATCGCAGCGGTACGATTCAAAACCGCTGCCGTCCGGATAGACCGTGTAGACCTCTGCCTTTTCGCCGCCCATCGGATAACTCGCTTCGAACAACACCCGCCCATCGCGCAGAACATCGGTTGGAACTGCATTGCTGGGGACGTAAGTAAGTTGCAGCGGCTTGCCTCCCGCCAGCGGTGCGATTTCAATGGCAAATCGTCCGTTGATTCTGCGCGCATAAACCACCCGATCATCGGGCATATATAAAGGACGAATACAATCCTCCGCCGTGGAAATCACCCGGCGGGTTTCACTTCCATCCACACTCACTTCCCAAATCTGCCAGGGACCGTTCGCTCGCTGCTTGCCCGCAAACAACACATGCAAACCGTCGAACGACACATTGGGATCGGCGGTGGCCGCGAAGTCGCGCAACAGCGGATGGCGTTCCTTGCGGCCTTGATCCTGTATGAAAATCGAGGCTCCGGCGGGAAACCGCTCACCCCCGCGCATCCATGCCAGCGGCTCATATTGCCGGGCTACCGTGTAGAGGACCGGGGTCGCCTGCGCCGACGACGAGAGCGCGCTATGCGGGCAAACCATAGAAACCATCGGAAGGCCCAGCATCGCGCCCACTGCCAGTGACAGTCGCATCTATGCCCGTCCTCCCGCTATCATGAATTCGGGATCGGTGTACGTCTGTTGCGCCCGGATTTCGAGGTACGGCTGCAGGTCGCACATCATCTCGTCAAATTGCTGGAAGTTCAGCGACTGCTTGCCGTCACTCAAGGCGTCATCCGGAGACGGGTGCACCTCAACCAGCAAGCCATCGGCTCCCGCGGCCACCGCCACCCGCGACAGCGCGGGAACCAGGCAGCGCAGGCCTGCTGCATGGCTCGGGTCCACGATCACCGGCAAGTGCGACACCATCTTCAACACCGGCACGGCGGCGATATCGAGCGTGTTCCGCGTGGCCGTTTCGAAGGTGCGGATTCCCCGCTCGCAGAGGATGATGTCGGGATTGCCGCTCTGTGCGATCACCTGCGCCGACCGCATCAACTCCTGCAGCGTGGCCGTCATGCCGCGCTTCAGCAGCACCGGGCGCCCGCACGATCCCAGCGCTTCCAGCAGCGCGTAGTTTTCCATGCTGCGCGTGCCCACCTGCATGATGTCGGCGTAATCAGCGATCAAGGGCACGTCGAGCTCGCTCATCGCTTCGGTCACGATGTAGAGCCCAGTGGCTTCGCGAGCTTTCTTGAGGATTTTCAGGCCCTCGACGCCCAAACCCTGGAAGGCATAAGGAGAAGAGCGCGGCTTGTAAGCCCCGC
>Ga0335078_10001081_pt1 | contig 41517 bp, 37 predicted proteins | sample Lox_Sample_32_FD_206711 | JGI IMG/M metagenome (GOLD analysis project Ga0335078, IMG submission 206711) | Soil microbial communities from Loxahatchee National Wildlife Refuge, Florida, United States - Lox_Sample_3.2 | ecosystem: Environmental > Terrestrial > Soil > Wetlands | place: USA...
GCGAAGGCATCGAACGGTACATTGCAGAGGCGTGGGCGGAACACCTGGAACGCCGATTCATCGCTCGGGAAGACAATTTCTTCGACCTGGGCGGCAACAGCCTGCGTGCCATCTCGGTGGTCAATCAGCTTCGCCGCAGCTTCGAGTGCGACATCAACGATCTCTACGAACATCCGCGGTTGGCGGATTTCGCCGCCACTTGCCGGTGGCGTCCCGATCATTTGCGGGCGCTGATCCAATCGGCCGCCTGCGATTGGCGAAGGTATCAGGACGGGCTGGCGGCTTACGATGCGGAGCGTGACGCAGCGCTGGCCATCGCGCGGCGCGACTACGAAACACGAAACCGGGCCTACGAACAGGTCGGCGCAGGAAAACGGCGGCACTACCGGCGGATCCTTCTGACCGGCGCTACAGGATACCTGGGCAGCTACCTGCTGCGCGAACTGCTGGCCGAACCGGGCCGGGAGATCAGCGCCCTTGTCCGCGCCGTTGACGATGAGGCGGCACGCGCGCGCCTGACAGATGTTCTTTGCCACTACTTCGGCCCGGAAACGGGAGTGGCCTTGCTCGCAAATCCGCGCGTCACCGTGCTGGCGGGCGATCTGCGGCGGGACGATCTGGGTCTGCCGCGCCGTGTCCACGATCTGCTGGCGGACAATTTACAGGCCGTTTTCCACTGCGCCGCCAATGTGAAGCACTTTGGGCACTATCGTGACTTCCATGCGGATAACGTAGCCGCCACCGGCCGATTGCTGAAACTGGCTGCTCATCGCACGGCCAGCCCGGCGGATTTTCATTATGTTTCGACGCTCTCGGTGTGCGGAAAAGGCCCGGAGGAAGGCTTCCGCCTCTTCACGGAATACGATGCCGTGCCCGATACGTTGGACGGGAACTACTATATCCGCAGCAAGCAGGAGGCGGAACGACTGGTGGCCGCGGCGCGGGCGGAACTCGGCAATGCCTGCATCCACCGGGTGGGCAATATCGTCTACTCATCCCAAGGAGGACGGCTGCAATTCCACCTCGCGGACAATGCGTTCTTCCGCCTGATCGCCGCACTGCTGCGCCTGGGCGTGGCGCCGGACGATGCGCACCTTTGGCTGTGCCATGTGGACGCCGTGGCGCGCGGCCTGGTGCTGCTGGCCGAGGCGGGCGATCTGACAAATGAAACACACCACTTGGAAAACAGTCGGAGAGATACATTGGCCGCTTTCCTTCGGGCGGCGGAGAATGTCCGCGCCTGCAGCTTCGGCGGCTTCCTGGAGCGTCTGGAAGCAGCCATCGACGATTCGGAAATGGATGCCGCGCTGACCGGGATTATGGAAAACTTCGGCTTGTATCGCGGTGTATCGCCGCAAGGGCGGGCGCGGCGTCTGGAGATCGTATCCGGCCGCACGCAAGCCCTGCTGGCCGGCCTGGGGTTTGCCTGGCCGCCGGATCCGGTTAAGGCACGAAGAGAATTGTTGCGCGAGGCGGCCCGTTCTTTCTCCGGGCCGTCGCTGCCGGACATCGCACGCGGGGCGTCGGTCTGACGCCATGCGCAAATACTTCACCAACTTCGGCGTTTTCTCCTTTCTGCAACGGGAAACCCACGCCCTGGACGCGAAGCTGATCGTGTTGACGTTTACCTCCGGCATCGCCAACGCGATGAACCTGGCGGTGATCAATGCGGCCGTCGACGCGTTGCGAACCGGCAGGCCGCCGTGGCAGCAGCTCGTCTGGCTCGGCCTGTCGATTGCGCTGTTCGTCTATTCGCTGCACTATATCCTTTACGAATCCACGAGAATCACCGAGGCCGCGGTTCACAGTGTCCGTTTGCGGCTGGCCGACAAGATTCGCCGCTCCGACCTGCTGGCGCTGGAATCCATCGGAGAGGGGGATATCCACGCGCGCATCAGCCGCGACACGGCAGCCATTGCCCAGGCGACGCGGCCGCTGTTCGCCGCCGCTCAGGGCGCGGTGATGGTTCTCTGCACCATCGTGTATATCGCGTTCGTGTCGCCCATCGCCATGCTGCTGTGCGTCATCCTCATCGCGGGCGGCGGCGCCAAGTATCTCCGGGACAAGGCTGCATACGAGAAAGGCTTGCAGGAAGCGTCGAAACGGGAAGACGAGCTGTCGGAATCTCTGAACGGCCTGCTGCGGGGCTTCAAGGAACTCCGCATCAACAAGGCCAAGAGCGACGACGTCTATGGCGAATTCCAGACAACGGCGACCCAAGTCCGCGAAGTGCGCAACCTGGTGATGGTGCTGTTTTCGAACAACATCATCTTCATCGAGATGTTCTTCCTGCTTCTGTTGGCAGCCGTCGTCTTCGTTCTTCCCACTCTCGCCACATCCTTTACCGGATCGGCCACCAAGATCGTCGCGGCCATCCTGTTCTTTTTCGGGCCGCTCGCCAACGTGGTGAGCATGGTCCCCGTGCTGGCGCAGGTGAATGTGACGGTAGACAACCTCCAGCGGCTGGAGGGGACACTGGACGAGGCTCTGGCGCGTACCGCCGGACAGGAAACGTCGCCGAACATCGATATGGGCGGATTCAGGTCCATCCGGTTTGAGGGCGTCCGCTTCAGCTATCAAGATCCCGATGGCAATGCCACGTTTCAAGTGGGTCCGATCGACGGCGAAGTGAGGCGGAATGAAGTTCTGTTTCTGGTGGGCGGCAACGGGAGCGGCAAGACGACCCTTCTCAAGCTGCTCACTGCCTTGTACTGGCCGGCGGAAGGTAAGATCATGGTCGACGATGCGGAGATCGGGCCGGCGAACATCCAGTCCTACCGCAACCTGTTTTCGGCAATCTTCTCGGACTTCTACCTGTTCGAGAGGCTTCATGGGTTGAGTGATGTGGCGCCGGAACGCGTCAATGCCTTGTTGGCCTCGATGGATTTGTCGCGGAAGACGGTATTCAGTAACGGGCGGTTCTCCGAGACGCGTTTGTCGACCGGGCAACGAAAACGGCTTGCGCTGGTCGTGTCCTGTGTGGAAGACAAGGCAATCTACGTCTTCGACGAAGTGGCGGCCGACCAGGATGCGCACTTCCGCGGCTACTTCTATGAGACGCTGCTCCCGGAATTGAAGAAGGCCGGCAAGACACTCGTGGTGGTCACGCACGACGATCGGTACTACCACGTCGCGGATCGAGTGTTGGAAATGGATTACGGGAAACTCCAGGCGCTGTCACCCGCAGCCCCGCCTGGCAAGCCGCGCAAACGCCTCCCGCGCAAGCCGAAGCAACCATAGGCAGAGCAAACCTCAGGTTCGTTGTGCGCGGAAGAGCAACATGGCGGCGGAGGCGGCTGGCAGGAGGGCCAACGCGCCGAGGGACCACGCCGACAGCGCCGGCACGGTCGGACCAGGTCCAGACCCAGCCGGGGTCAGGCTGCCGAACGTGAGATTATCAAAGGTGTAGGGTGGACCCGTGCCGACCCGTATAGCCGATATGGATGGCCCGGCATCGCATGATGTAGTAGTGCTGCATAGCTGCCCTCCGCTATAGCCAACCAGCGTACTGCCTGGCACGGTCACCTGTAATACAGGGGAAGGCGGGTAGCCGGCGGGCGATATGAAGATTAACTGGTACGTGGATGCGATCACCACTCCGTTTGGAGCCGTGTACGTGTTTGAATCTGGTGAGCTGACGACTAAATTCTCCACCGTGGGCTCGCCGGTGGTCGTATCGATCGTCAACGTTCCGCTGAGGGTGGCACCGTCGGCAAACGTCCCGGAGAATTTCCTCAGCGCCTGCTGGGCGCATCGGCCCGTTACGGGATCCATCCTCGAGTGACGTTTTTACCGATGTGAGCAAAAGGAAAGCCGGAATTGCCTGGTGGCTGGATTCCGGCATTTCGTTTCCACAGCGAGGTTAAGGACCTATTTGTCGGATGGTGTGCCGCTTCAGATACCAGCACGGTTTGTAGCCGAGATGCGGCATAAGGGCATCGACGCACGTCTCCATGACCGGCGTGCCGATCGAGTACTCTACGTGATTCCAGTGGTCCACATCGGCGTATACTCGGCCGACTTTGATCTGTTCAACCGGACGCTTTCGGAAATGCGACCAGAGGAGGTCGTCGGCGACATAGGTCAAGTCCGCCGCGCTCACTAGAGCGAGGAATCCCCAAATCGCAATTCTCCTGATAATCCGCATGCCGGCTCTTTTCGACTATAGCGAACGGAAGAAGGGGTCGCTCGAGGTGCTCACAGGCGCTACAATCCGGCCGATGAATGCACCCAGGCTCGCTCTTCTGCTTGCCCCGGTTCTTTTTGCGCTGTATTGGATCATGCGACGGCTGGCCGTGGGCGAAAGGATTGGGGGGGTACTGGGTTTGGCGGCTGGAATCGCGCCCGCCGTGTGATTGGTGGCTATCTACGGCGCGCCCGTGAAGATCGTTGTTGGCTATGCGGCGCTCTTCTTCGGCGGATCTGTGCTGCTAAAGTGGGCGATCTATCGGAGAGTCATGGCGGGATACGTGCTGCCACGCAGTACCCCGGTGTTAGGTGGCACGCTGCAGGGTGTTCTTTCGGCAAGTTGCGAAATTAGGCGCGGCGGCGCTCGCATTCGGAATGGTATTCCCGGGCATGGAACTTCCGGCGGTTCTCGGATTCGGCGCCGGGGCCGCGGCTATTGAAGCGGTGATGCTTTCCTTCATCTCCGACGTTCACGCCGGCGGGCCGAATGCCGAGCTCGAGGCAACTCAGGTAGCGGTCATGCGGAAAGGTCCGGCGTGGGTGCCAGCCATCGTTGGGTTCGCCGACCGTGGTGTCGCTACTACGCTACATATGACCTGCCGGGGACTGGTTGCGGCGGGCATCGGCACGGCAAGGGCATGGCCGATAGCTATCGGCTTTGCGTTCTTCGCGGTGGTTGACGGGTTTGTGACGTGGTGCCTGCGATCGGGATGGGAGTTTGGACGCGCAACAGTTGCGTTGCGATTATATGGAGCCCTGGCATTGCTGGCGGCGGCCAGCGTTGGCGCCCTCGTGATTGCTGCCTGAGTGGGCTGGGTCGGCGCTGTCGGAATCATCGCCGGCCAGGTTTCCCCGAGACCCGGCCCCGGTGTATATTGGGGACCTGCGAACTTCGCTCAAACCTCGCTGCCGGCCCGCGCCAGGATTCCTTGTACAGGACAGGACAAACCATTGCAGAGCCGCGCTCTTGAAGCTCGTGGCAGTCACATACGCACTCGTGCTCGGGGCAGCCATAGCCTGGTCTCATCCCTGGAAGGACGTTACTCCTGCGGGTTTTGATCGACTGAAAATCGATCAACACCGGCAGCTCTTTGATTCGTCATGTATTCCCAGCGGCGTCGAGATGGTCCTAAAACTGATCGGCCGCGTGACGGAAGATTATTTCGTCCTCCAACAAGCGTGGAAGGATAAAAAGGACGGTACTTTCGCCGATTTCGATCGGCGCACAGTAGAGGGAGTGACATTCAGGCAGCGGTTCTCAATGCGGCGAGGCAGCAAGTTCCCGCTCAAGAAACTGTTCGCCGCGATCGATGCCGAACTGATTCATGGCCGCTACGTACTTGTAAGCCTGAGCAGCGATTCGGGCAGTTATCATATCTGGGTTGTGGTGCAGCGGCTGAGCGGTGGCGGGTACCGCGCACTCAGCAAGAATGGGCGCGAGACGGCGGAGATCATGGACACACGGGAGCGAATCGAAGCCATGCAAGGCACCGACATCGTTACCTACACGATTTCGCAGGACGCCGCCGCTACCGATAAGGCGCAATAACGCTACTGAGAGAGAAACATTCACAAGCCGCCGGAGCTGGAGGATTTTCTTGAACAGGTCGGCCGGGCCATACAGGACTCGCTGTCAGCCGCTTCCTGAGATTTGTGAGGTTTCGGCAATGAACCGGCTAAGGCCGAGTAACCCTATTTCCTCGGGAACAGGATCAGCCCAGAATCCGGCGAATCGAAGTTCGCCCGATCGCCTGGATGGATTTTCAGTTGATGGGCGCCGGGCAAACCAGCCGCCGAGGCGCTCTATCACCGATCACGAGTTGCGGGGAGTGCAGGTAACCGGCAAAGACGTTGTTCATGGGCGGCAGGCCGAGCCGAGAGCGAAAAGCGTCGAGTCCCGGCAACAGATGACGGTTCACAACCAGAGAGTCCATGAGCCAGAATGCGGCCTTCTTACCGCCCCGGCTGGAATTCGGCTAATAAGCGAAGCGATGAATTCCGCATCTGGAAGGCCAAACCGGTGCCGGCGAAGACAATTGCGGACCTCGCGACTCGATCTTGCCGGTCAGAACAAGGCCACCACGCGATGCAGGCGGCTGATTGCATCCCCCGGTCTAAACGCTTCGCCGCAGTATTCATCCGATGGCTCGCGAATCGCTTTCCACTCGGACCCCTCGACCGCTGGCGTGCCGCGGCCGGAGCCATTTCGATAGCTAGTCCCGGCCGGGCCCTGTCTCATGCAACACTTCGGTCACGCGATCGGGGCATTCCATGGGGATGTAGTGGGACACTCCTTCCAGCACGATTTCGCGGGCATGCGGGATGGCGGACGCCAGCGCCGGGTCGGTGGGAGACGCGCCGAGATCGAGGACGCCCGGTTTGCGGATGGTGGCGGCGCGCATCACGATCACCGGCTGATTCAGCCGCGCCAGTTCGGCGTGAATGTCGGCTTCCGGAGCGGTGGAATTGTGGTAAATAGAAGCTTCCACGGCGGGCGGGCAGGCGAGCGTCCAATGTCCTTCCGCGGGCAGCAGGCCGTAATTACAGTAATCGCGAAGGATGGCCGGCTTCCAGCGGACGAACGGGTCGCGCTTGTGAAAACGATGGATCATCTCTTCCGCCGAGGCGAACATGTTCTTCCTGCGGAGAGTGAACGATCCGTCGAGCGGCGGCTGGCCGTAGATGGCGCGCGGGAAAATCGTCGGGTCGATCAGAAGCAGCGACTGGAAAGTCTCCGGCCGAAGCACGGCCGCGCGCGCCACGGCATGTCCTCCCATGGAATGACCCACTCCGAAGGCCGCGGTTATGCCGAGCGCGTCCGCCAGGGCCGACAGATCGGCGCCGAAGGCCGGCCAATGGTATGGCGGAGCAGGTTTGGCGCTGCGGCCATGTCCGCGGGCTTCGATTGCGACCGCGCGGCGGCGCGGGAATTGACGGATGATCTGGTCCCAGATGCGTCCGTGAAAACCGGTGGCGTGGGCGAAAAGAATCGGCGGGTTGTTGCCGGGCCAGTCCCAGACGGCCAAAGCGAGATCGTGTACCGGAACCAGGCGGAGTACCGGGCTGCGCGAGGAGTCCACTTCGGAATTTTCGCACGCGGCGGCGGGGTTCAGACCACCAGGCCGCGGCGGACGGCGCTGAGCACCAGCTCGGCGGTGCTGTGGAGATCGAGCTTCTCCATGACGCGCCAGCGATGAGTTTCCACGGTGTGCAGGCTCAAATTGAGGCGGGCCGCGATTTCCTTGTTGCTGTTGCCTTCCGCGAGCAACTGGTAAATCTGGCGCTCGCGGTCTGTGAGGAGCTCGAAACGGTCGTTGATGTCGCGCGCATCGTTGAGGCGGGCGTAGCCGTCCTGAAATAAGCGGGCGACCGCCGGGCTGAAATAGGCCACGCCCTTCTGCACGGCGAAAATGGCGCGAATCAGGTCCTCGCCGGCCGAGTTCTTGAGCACGTATCCGCGCGCGCCGGCCTTTACGGAGCGCAAAACATACCGTTCGTCGCTGTACATGCTGAGCATCAGGATGGCGGTATGAGGCGAATGCTTGAGGATCTGCGCGGCGGCCTCGATGCCGTTGAGTTCCTTCATGGCGACATCGATCACGGCGACGTCGGGCGTGTGCAGCCGGGCCGCTTCCACGGCCTCGATGCCGGAGCTGGCCTCGGCCACGATGTCGAAATCGGGCTGCTCCTCGAGAATATGGCGCAGGCCCTGCCGCATCAGCGTATGGTCGTCCGCCAGCAGGATATGTATGGGCATCAGGCGGTCACCTCGCGGGCGGGCGGCACGGCGCGGGCGCCGGGCGGCGGCGGCGACATGGAGGGGAGCGGCACGCGCAGCGCGATCCGGGTCCCGTGTCCGGGGGCCGAATCGATGGTCAGGGTTCCACCGGAATTGGCGGCCCGCTCGCGGATCCCCAGCAGTCCGAGGCCCGAGGTCTTCAGCGGCATACCTTGCGCATTCAACGAGAACCCGCGGCCGTTGTCTTCCACCTCGAGCAGCAGATACTCGGGGAACTGGCGCACGGCGACGCGTACGCGGGTGGCGCCGGAGTGCTTCTCGCAGTTGTGCAGAGCCTCCTGCAAAACGCGATAGACGCAGGTTTTGACGCCGTCGGGGAAGTGATCGGCCACGCCGTCTTCCAGGAACTCGGTGGCAATGTGGCTGCGCCGCAGGAAATCCTCGAGGAGGAATTGCAGCGCGGGCACGAGGCCCAGATCGTCGAGCAGCGCCGGACGCAGCAGCAGGGCCATATTGCGGATGGTCTGCACCGTGCGCTCGGCCATTTCGTGCGCCCGGGCCAGACTTTCGCGCAGGGCCTCCGATTGCGTGCCCGGCAGAGTCTGGGCGCGGGAAACTTCGATCTGCAGCAGCGCCAGGGTCTGCCCGATTTCATCGTGGAGCTCGCGCGAGAGTTTGCGCTTTCCTTCTTCTTCGATCTCCAGCAGGCGGGCGGAAAGCTGCTGCAGTTCGCCCTTGGCCTGCTCGACGGCAGCATAGTGGCACTCGGCCTGCTTCTCGAGATTCTCGGCGTGCCGCAGGCTGTGACGCGCCACCAGCAGGCTGAGCAGGACCCCCGCCACCAGCATCACCAGCAGGCGGCCGGAGGCTTGGCGGCGGGCATTACCGAACTCGCCTTCAATGGTTTCCAGGCGCTGCTGGTCGGTGGCCGTGAGGGCGCGCAAAGCGGTGTATAACTCGCCGCGGCGCGGCACGATCTCGCGCTGCACGAAGTCGTAATGCTCCTGATGAGTGGCGTGGAGCATTCCGGGCACGGGCTCCACGATCGTCCAGAACTCGTCCACGCTGCGGCGTAATTTCGGAATGTCCTCCCGTTCGTCGGAGGCACGGGCGAGGCGATCGAGCACCGATTTATTCTCCTGCCGGAGAGCCGAGATCTGCGAACGCACCGCGTCGGCCCGCTCCGGCGTGGGATCGATGAAAAAATCGCGGATGTAGTTGCCGGCCAGCCAGATGTTGAGGCGGACGGTGCTGAGAAGCTGGTCCTGATCGACGTAATGGCGGTAGATTTCCAGGTGCTGGCGCGAGGCGATGGTCTGAATGCGATAGGCTTCCACCGCGGAAAGGACCAGAACGCTGACGACGATCGCATACCCCGCCCGCAAAACAGCGCGCTTACCCAGAGCGCCACGCATGTCCGTATATTAATATCCGCCGGTAGCGTTGTGCATCATGGTGGGGTCAGAATACGGCATCTGCCGTATACCTTCCAGGGCCGAAGAACCGTAAAGTAAAGAAACCGCAGCCTGACCATCTGTCTAATGGCGCACCGAAGGTCACGGACTGCCAAGACACGGGTTTCCGTCCATCCCGACAACCCACAGGCGGGCCTCCCCGCCCGCCTGGATCTTGATCCAACCAAAGGAATTTCACGATGCCGGTGCAGTATGCCTGGAAACTCGATCGGCTGCCGGGAGATTAGGTCTATAGAAATTTTCGATTGGACCGCTACCGGCAACGGAGATAGGGTGAAATATGGCCACTATGAGCATCGGAGACGCGTCGGATTCGCAAGTCTCCATACTTCATCGCATCAGCAATATCGTCAGTTCCGATCTGTCGCTGGATGAAATGCTCGGTGAGGTGATCGGACTAACGGTTCAAGCCACGGCATGCGACGCCTGCCTGGTATTTCTCATCGACTCCAACACGCATGAAATCGTGCTGAAAGCGTCCCAGGTTCCCCACGCAGCGGAACTGGACAACCTGCGAATGAAACCGGGCGAGGGGATCACCGGTTGGGTCGCGGAGCACAGAAGCGTGGTCGCCTTGTCGTCCAAGGCGCCGACCGATTCGCGGTTTATCCAGCTTCCAGGGCTCGTGGAAGACACATACGAGGCATTTCTTTCGGTTCCGCTGGTTTCCGGCGGCGAAACGATCGGTGTCATCAACGTGCACCATCGCCAGCCGCACGAACATGCCCGGGAAGAAATCGGCATCGTCGTGTTTATCGGCGAGCAGCTGGGGGTCGCCATCTCGCGTTCCATGCTGCAGGAGGAGAACGCCCGCCTGCTGGAAGAGACGCAGGAGATGAAACGCGAGCTCGAGACGCGCAAGCTGGTGGAGCGCGCCAAGGGCATCCTGCAGCAACGCTACGGGATCAGCGAGGAAGACGCCTACCTCCGGCTCCGCAACCAGAGCCGGCGGCTGCGGAAGCCGATGCGGGAGCTGGCCGAGGCCATCATTCTGGCCGAAGACCTGAGCAAATAGAAGGCCTGACCCAATCACGGGCGCGGCGGACGGCAACGATACCCGTCCGCCGCGTTCCGGGCGCCCGCGCCGCGTGGCATAATGCACGCTATGAGCGGCACGACTTTCAGCAGACGCGCGGCCCTGTTAGGCGCGGCTTCACTGCCCGCGATGCAGATTCTCCGCGGCCAATCCAAACCCAGGGCGACGGTGATTTCGAGCGCCAACCGTTTCAATGGCGGCGTCAATTGCTGCGCCAAGGCCATGGAACTGATGCGCGGCGGAGCCGACACGCTCGACGCGGTGATCGCGGGCGTCAACATTCTGGAGCTGGACCCGCGCGAAAACAGCGTCGGTTACGGCGGGCTTCCCAATGAGGACGGCGTGGTCGAGCTGGATGCCAGTTGCATTCACGGACCGTCGCGCCGCATGGGCGCGGTGGGCGCGCTGCAAGGGATCAAAACTCCGTCGAAAGTGGCGCGCATGGTGATGGAACAGACCGACCACATGATGCTGGCCGGCGCGGGCGCGCTCAAATTCGCCCGGGCCATGGGGTTCGAAGAAGAAAATCTTCTCACCGAGGACTCGCGTAAGCGCTGGGTGGCGTGGAAGATTTCTCTCGGCCACGGCGGACATACCAGCTGGGGTCCGGGGCTCGACGCGCCTCCAGGCCCGGAGACGCAACAGCACGTTCTCGGCGAGCTCCGGCGGGTTTTTCCGCACGATTCGGAGGCCGAGTTGGCGGCTGTGGTGCACGACGCCCTGTTTCCGCCGCACGGCACCATCAATTGCATCGCGGTGAACGAAAAGGGCGAGATGTCGGCGGTGACCACCACCAGCGGCCTGGCCTGGAAACTGCCGGGGCGGCTGGGCGATTCGCCCATCATCGGCGGCGGCCTGTGGCTCGATCAGGATATCGGGGGCGCGGGATCGACCGGCCGCGGCGAGGAGAATCTGCGCGTCTGCGGAGCGCACACGGTGGTGGAGAACATGCGCCGCGGCTTGTCGCCGAAGGAAGCCGCGCTCGACGCGTTGAAACGGGTCCAGCGGAATTTCAACAATGATGAGAAGCGCCTGTCGCAGGTCGACCTGAATTTCTACGCCCTCCGCAAGGACGGCGAATATGCGGCGGCATCGCTGTGGAGCCCGCCTGCGGGCGCCGGTCCCGAGGGCCACTTCGCGGTTTGCACCGGAGGGCAGGCGAGCCGCGTGGAGTCGACCGCATTTCTGCTGGAGCGGAAGCCTTTGTAGATTTCTCCTTCAGGAAGATCCCGTACGTGAGGAGACCAAGCGGGGTTTGAGGCGCCTCAAAAGCGTGCGCTACGCGCCCGCATCGTTTACAATGAAGCGAACCGCCAATTTCTGCATCCCATGGTGGAGGGAATCCCATGGCACAGGGAACTTTGGGTCAGCGGAAGCGGGGGATGCATCACAATGGGCGGCTGGGAACAATAGCTGTCAACTATCCGAGGCGAGACAATTGAGTAATTCTACATTGGTGGGACGTAGGTGATTCGTGTCCCAGATCTTTCACCGCAGCACCAACACATTCTCGCGCATCACAATTTTCGGCGCGGTATTTATTCTGGGCTTCCTGACTTGGGTTTTCGCGGAACTGAATAGCTCGAATTATGCCACGCGAGCGACTCAGCCGCGGGAGCAGCCGGTCCCGTTCAGCCACGCCCATCATGTCGGCGGGATCGGGATCGATTGCCGGTACTGTCATACCACGGTGGAGACGTCGGGCTTCGCCAACATCCCTCCCACCAAGACTTGCATGAATTGCCATTCGCAAATCTGGAATACCAGCCCCACGCTGGAGCCGGTGAGGGCGAGTTTCCGCGATGACCGGTCCATTGAGTGGACGCGCGTCAACGATCTGCCGGATTATGTGTATTTCAATCACAGCATCCATGTAAATAAGGGTATCGGCTGTGAAAGCTGCCATGGACGCGTGGATAAGATGCCACTTACCTGGCAGGAGAATTCGTTACAGATGGAGTGGTGCCTGGGCTGTCATCGTGAGCCGGAAAAGTACCTGCGGCCGCGCGCGTATATTACGACCATGGGTTACCAGCCCGCGGGCGACCAGATGGAGATCGGGCGGAGGTTACGCCGCGAGTACAACATTCAAAGTACGAGAGTACTAACTAGCTGTTCCACTTGCCATCGATGAGCGACACAAGTAAAAAATCAGACCTGGCCGCAATCCGCGCGCGGCTGGAGAAGTCCGGATCGGGCCGGCAGTATTGGCGCAGCCTCGACGACCTGGCGCAGACGCCGGAATTCCGCGACGTGGTGGAGCGCGAATTCCCGCGTTTGGCCATCGGGTGGAGCGAAGACGAAAGTCCCGTCGAAGGCCGCCGCAATTTCCTCAAGCTGATGGGCGCGTCACTGGCGCTCGGCGGACTGACGGCCTGCACGCGGCAGCCCACTGAACACATCATGCCGTATATCCGGCAGCCGGAAGAACTGATCCCCGGCAAACCGCTGTTTTACGCCACCGCGACAACTCTTAGCGGAGTGGCCAACGGGATCCTGGCGGAAAGCCACGAAGGCCGTCCGACCAAGATCGAAGGCAACCCCGAGCATCCCGCCACGCTGGGCGCGTGCGACGTGTATTCGCAGGCTTCCGTCCTGGGATTGTACGACCCGGACCGCGCTCAGGTCCCCAAATTGGAGGACGATATTCGGGACTGGGGCGATTTTCTGGGCAGCCTGCGCGAGTCGCTGGCGGCGCAAAAGACCAAGGACGGCGCGGGATTGCGCATTCTGACGGAAACCGTCACCTCACCCACGATGGCCGACCAGTTGGCCGCCATCCAGAAACTCTATCCGAAATCCAAGTGGCATCAGTGGGAGCCGGCGGGTCCGCACAACGCCCGCGCGGCGGCGATTTTGACCTTCGGCACGCCGGTCAATACCTACTACGACCTGTCGAAGGCCAACGTAGTGGTCTCGCTCGACTCCGATTTCCTGGCGCAGGGAGCCGGCAGCCCGCGGTATGCGCGCCAGTTTTCCGCGCGGCGGCGCGTGCAGGGCGGCAACCGGACCATGAACCGGCTGTATGTCGCCGAGCCCATGCCTTCTCCGACGGGTACCAAGGCCGACCACCGGTTCGCGCTGCGAGCCGCGGATATCGAGCAATTTGCCTGGGCCGTCGCGACGGCTCTCGGCGTGGCCAACGGCCCGAAGACCGGCGATAATCCCGACATCTTCCAGCACGCCGGAGCGATCGCCCGCGACCTGCAGCGGAACAAAGGCGCCAGCCTGGTGATCGCCGGCGACTATCAGCCGCCGATCGTACATGCGCTGGCGCACGTGATGAATGCGAACCTCGGCAATGTGGGCCAGACCGTTTTTTACACCGATCCCATCGAAGCCAATCCGGTCGACCAGCTGGCGTCGCTCGAGGACCTGGTAAAGGATCTGGACGCGGGCGCGGTGGACCTGCTGCTGATCGTAGGCGGCAATCCGGCGTTCAACGCCCCGGTCGAATTCGGCCTTCGCGACCGATTGAAAAAGGCCCCGCTGCGGGCACATCTCAGCCTTTACGACAACGAAACCTCGGAGTTGTGCCAGTGGCGCCTGCCCGAAGCGCACTACCTGGAAAGCTGGGGCGACGCGCGGGCCTTCGACGGGACGATCAGCATTCAGCAGCCCCTGATTCTCCCTCTCTATAAGGGCCGTTCCGCGTATTCGTTTCTGCAGATGCTGACGGAAACGCCGGAACAGAGCGATCGCGACATCGTGAGAGGGTACTGGGCGGGGCAGCGGAAGGGCGCCGATTTCGACACCTGGTGGCGCCGAACGGTACACGATGGAGTGTTTGCCGGAAGCGCGCTGCCCGCCAAGACTCCGGCGGTTCACGCTGACGCCATCCGCGAGCCATCCACGAAACATCGCATGGCCGGGCGGCTGGAGGTGATCTTCCGGCCCGATCCGGCGATCTACGACGGCCGGTTCGCCAACAACGGATGGCTGCAGGAATGGCCCCGGCCAATCACCAAATTGACCTGGGACAATGCCGCACTCATGAGCCCGCAGACCGCCAGCCGCCTGGGTTGTTATTACCAGCGGCTGGAGCAGGCGTCGCAGGAAGTTCCGACGGTCGATCTGACTTACGAGGGCCGCACCGTGCGCGCTCCCGTATTCATTCAGCCCGGGCATGCCGAAGGATCGGTGACGCTGCACCTGGGATACGGCCGCACGCGCGGAGGACGAGCCGGCACCGGAGTGGGGTTCGACGCTTACGGCCTTCGCACCAGCAAGGCCATGTGGCAGGACACCGGCATGGAAGCCAGGAAAGCAGCGGATATGTATCCGATCGCGACCACCCAGGACTTCCACGTGCTTGATCCGGCGCGTCACGCCATCCACGCCGGCAATCTCGACGAGTATTTGAAGAATCCCGAGAGCGTCCACGAAGGCGCCGAAACGCCCCCGCCGGAACTGACGCTTTATCCCGGTTGGAAATACGACGGCTATGCCTGGGGCATGGCAATCGATCTCAACGCCTGCACGGGATGCGGCGCCTGCGTCGTCGCCTGCCAGGCGGAAAACAACATCGCCGTTATCGGCAAGGACCAGGTGCGGCGCGGCCGGCACATGAACTGGCTGCGCGTCGATTCCTACTACCAGGGTTTGCCCGATCTCCCCGACAACATCTACAACCAACCCGTGCCCTGCCAGCAGTGCGAGAACGCGCCCTGCGAGCTGGTCTGTCCGGTGCAGGCCACGAACCATAGCGCCGAAGGCCTGAACGACATGGTGTATAACCGCTGCGTCGGCACGCGCTATTGTTCCAACAACTGTCCTTACAAAGTGAGGCGGTTCAATTTTTACCTGTACAGCGACTACGAAACCCCGACCCTCAAGATGCTGCACAATCCGGACGTCACGGTGCGCAGCCGCGGGGTCATGGAGAAATGCACGTACTGCGTGCAGCGCATCAACTACGCCAAGATTGAGAGCGAAAAACAGAATCGGAAAGTGGCGGATGGCGAGATTCAGACCGCCTGCCAGGCCACCTGCCCGACGGAGGCGATCGTTTTCGGAAATATCAACGATCCGAACAGCCGGGTGGCGAAGATGAAAGCGGAGAAATCGAACTACGGGCTGCTGGCCGACCTTAACACCCGCCCGCGAACCACCTACCTGGCGTGGTTGCGCAATCCCAATCCGGAGGTGGAGTCGTAATGCCTGACGAGATCCAGGTTGCGGACCGGAAGCCGGAAAAAATCATTGCGCCGGGATATACCTTCGGAACGGTCACCGACCAGATCGCCACCGTAGTCCTGACCAAGCGGACGCCGGTTTTCTGGATCGCCAGCTTCGGCGTCGGCCTGGTGCTGTTGTTGTTGTTCCTGCTCGCGGTCGGCGTCCTGCTGGCGAAGGGCGTGGGCATATGGGGCATCCGCGTGCCGGTGATGTGGGGTTTCGCCATCACCAATTTCGTGTGGTGGATCGGAATCGGGCACGCGGGCACGCTCATCTCCGCCATTCTGCTGCTGCTGAATCAGAAGTGGCGGAACTCCATCAATCGTTTCGCGGAAGCCATGACGCTGTTCGCGGTGGCTTGCGCGGGGATGTTCCCGCTGCTCCATCTCGGACGTCCGTGGCTGTTCTATTGGCTGTTCCCGTATCCCAACACCATGAACGTGCAGCCGCAATTCCGCAGTCCGCTGGTGTGGGACGTCTTCGCGGTCTCTACCTACGCCACGGTCTCTTTTCTTTTCTGGTACGTCGGCCTGATGCCCGATCTGGCCACGCTGCGCGATCGCACGCACAATCGTCTGGCGCGATTCACCTACGGAATCATGGCGATGGGATGGCGCGGATCGGCGCGCCACTGGAGCATCTACGAGACCGCATCGCTGCTCCTGGCCGGCCTGGCGACGCCGCTGGTGCTGTCGGTTCATACCGTGGTCAGTTTCGATTTCACCATCGGCATCGTGCCGGGCTGGCACAGCACGTTTTTCCCCCCGTATTTCGTTGCCGGCGCGATTTACTCGGGGTTTGCGATGGTGCTGGCGCTGGCCATTCCGCTGCGCTCGGTATACGGGCTGAAAGGCCTGATCACCGATACGCACCTGGATAATTCCGCCAAAGTGATGCTGGGCACCGGGCTGATTGTAGCCTACGCGTACATCATGGAAGCCTTCACCGGATGGTATAGCGGCAACGTCTACGAGCACGCCATCACCATCAACCGCATGACGGGGCCGTACGCCACGCAGTACTGGACGCTGGTGGCGTGCAACATCGTGGCGCCGAATTTCCTGTGGTTCAAAAAGATCCGCGGCACGCCCTGGCTCCTGTTTACCTGGAGCATGATCGTGCTGGTGGGAATGTGGCTCGAGCGTTATGTGATCATCGTGAGCAGCCTCGCCCAGGACAACCTGGTCTCGTCGTGGCGCGTGTTCCAGGCTACCCGCTGGGATTGGGCCACCTATGTCGGAACCATCGGGCTGTTCCTGTTCCTGTTCTTCCTGTTCATCCGGCTGCTGCCTATGATCTCGATTTTCGAAGTCCGCACCCTGCTGCCCCAGGCGAAAGTGGAGGAGGAGCGCGGATGAAAGTGCCGTTCTATGGCGTGATCGCCGAGTTCGATAATCCTTCGGCGCTGGTTGCGGCGGCGCGCACGGCGCGCGAGCAGGGGTATCGAAAAATGGACGCCTACTCGCCATTTCCCATCGAGGAATTGACGGATGCGCTGCACCTGCATCACAACCGGCTGCCGCTGATCGTGCTGATCGGCGGGCTCACCGGCGGAGCGCTCGGATATCTGATGCAGTACTACGTCACGGTCTGGGATTTCCCCATTAACGTCGGCGGCCGGCCGCTGCATAGCTGGCCGGCCTATATCATCATCACTTTCGAAATGACCATCCTGTTCGGCGCCATTTCCTGCGTGCTGGGACTGCTGGGCCTGTGCCGCCTGCCGCAGCCGTATCATCCGGTTTTCAACGTGCCGCGCTTTGCGTTCGCCAGCCGCAATCGATTTTTCCTGTGCATCGAGGCCACCGATCCTCTCTTCGATAAGCAGAAGACGGTCGCGTTCCTGGAGAGCCTGGAGCCTAAAGAGGTGTCCGAAGTTGCGCATTAGAGATTGGTTACGGGACTTGTGGCGCATCTACTCATTTGCGCGGCGCCGGTACTCCCGCCGGCGTGCCCCCAGCGCCGGGATCGCTCTCGGCGCGGCAGGCAGGAGTGCCCGCGCCGCCTGCAAGATCCTGCTGCTGGCGGCGGCCGCGGTGGCGCTCGCCGGTTGCCGCCAGGACATGCAGGACCAGCCGAAGTTCATCCCGCTGCGACCCAGCGATTTCTATTCCGACGGACGCAGCGAGCGTCCGCTCGTCGAAGGCACAGTGGCGCGCGGCCATTTGAATGACGACATTCTGTACTACACCGGCAAAGGTCCGGACGGCCAGTTCTCCAACGAATTTCCTTTCGCCGTTACCAGGGATGTGATCGAGCGCGGCCACGACCGCTACAACATCTACTGCACTCCCTGCCACGGGCGCGTGGGCGACGGGAATGGAATGGTTGTGCAGCGAGGATACCGCCGTCCGCCGTCCTATCATATCGATCGGTTGCGGCAGGCGCCGAACGGGTACATCTTTGACGTGATTACCAACGGGTTCGGCGCCATGCCGGACTATGCCGCGCAGATTCCGGTAGCCGACCGCTGGGCCATTGTCGCTTACGAGCGGGCGTTGCAGTTGAGCCAGCACGCCACGCTCGATGACGTTCCCGCCGACCAGCGAGCCAAACTCACTGGAGGCGCGCAATGACCGCCGAGCGCGTGGATTTTCAGATTCCCACCGACCTTCGCGGGGAACTGCGCCAATGGCGGAATCGCGCCGCGATCGTAGGCGCCGTTGGCCTGGCGCTCACCGTCGCCGGCGCGGTGGTAGTGTCACCCAGTCAGTTTTATCGCTCGTACCTGTGGTCGTATGTTTTTCTGATCGGCCTGAGCCTCGGACCCATGGCATGGCTGATGCTGCAATTCCTGACCGGCGGCGTGTGGGGCGTCACCATCCGCCGTCCCGCTGAAGCCGCGGCCCGCACCCTGCCAGTGGTGCTGCTGTTGTTCCTGCCGATCGTCATCGGCATGAACAACCTGTACCCGTGGATGCCCGTCCACCACCCGTCGCTGTCGGCCGGCAAAGCCGTCTGGCTCACGCCGGGATTTTACCTGGTCCGCGCCGCCATTTATTTCGGCGGCTGGCTGCTGCTCTCGTGGCATTTCAATCGCTGGTCGGGGCGGGAAGATCGCGAGGGCGGCCTCGAGCCGCATCGCAGAATGTCGTTCGTGGCCGGTCCGGGCCTGGTTTTCTGGGCGCTGGCGGTCACCTTCATGTCGATCGACTGGATCCTTTCGCTGTACCCATCCTGGTTCTCGACGATGTTTCCGCTGCTGGTAATCGCCAGCCAGGCCCTCACCGGGATGGCGTTCCTGATCACGCTGCTGGTGCTGCTGTCGTATCGCCGGCCGATGTCCGACGTTCTAACGGCGCGGCACCTTCACGATCTCGGCAAGCTGCTGCTGACTTTCGTGATGGTATGGGCTTACTTCGCCTTTTCGCAGTTTCTCATCATCTGGGCCGGCAACCTGCCCGATGAAATCACCTATTATTTCGTGCGCATCAATCACGGCTGGGGCGCGGTGGCTCTGCTTCTGGTCTTCGGCCATTTCGCGCTTCCGTTCGCGCTCCTGCTGTCGCGCGATTTGAAGCGCAATTTCAAGCTGCTGGCTTCGATTGCGGTCTTCATCTTGTGTATGCGGCTGGTCGACCTGTACTGGCAGATCGCGCCATACTTCCGCCGCGAGGGTTTCGGCATAAGCTGGATGGATTTCACGGCTCCGGCGGGTCTTGTCGGCGTCTGGCTGGCGGTGTTCCTGACGCAACTGGAGAAGCGCACGCTGCTGCCGCCCAACGATCCCAGCATAGAGGAGGTCCTGGCACATGGCCGAGAATGAGCACGGTCCGGAAAACCAGCCCGGCCCGCGCCATGAAGAGAGCGACGTCAACGTATTTGCGATCGGGCGATTTGCCTTCGCCCTGGTGGCCGTGGTCGCGGTCTGTCTTTTCCTGGTGTTCGGCTTTTTCCACTTCCTGGTGAACCTGACAGGCGGGCCTCGGCCGGCTGTCTCCGATTATTCCCGAAACGGGCAGTTGCCGCCGCTGCCTCACCTGGAGGAGAGGCCGACGGTCGAACTGCGAGCCTTCCGCCAGGCCGAAGACAACGAGCTTGCCTCGTACGGCTGGATCGATCAAAAAAACGGCGTGGTGCACATTCCCATCGACCGCGCCATCGATCTGCTGGCGCAGCGCGGACTCCCCTCGCGTCAACAGAACGGGCCGCAGACGGCCGCATCGGACGTGAGCGTGCCCACCGAGAGCGGACTCGGTCCCAAGATGCAGCAGCCTGGCGGGCCGCTGGCTGGAGAATCAAAATGAGAGCATCCGGATTCATGTTTCGTGGCGCGGTCATTCCCGCGTGCGCGCGCCTTCTGCCGATACTCGCCCTGTCGGTGTTCGGCGCCGCCGCTCAGCCCGGACAACCCGCGCCGGCACAGCCGTCGTACAGCATGCAGGACAGCAATCTTCGTCCCGCGCTGCCGGGCGCGCTGCAGGGCGTGGGCATCGACCAGCGGCTTGATTATCAGCTTCCCCTCGACGCCGTCTTCCGCGACGAGGCCGGACAGAGCGTTCCGCTCTCCACGTTCTTCGCTTCGCAAAAACCGGTCATTCTGGCGCCGGTCTACTACCGCTGCCCGATGCTTTGCACGCAGATCCTGACCGGGCTCGAAAGCAGCCTGAAAGCGGTTTCCCTGAATCCCGGGCGCGATTTCGAGGTGGTGGCGTTCAGTTTCGATCCCAAGGACACGCCCGAGACCGCGCAGTCCAAGAGGGAGCTTTATCTGCGGCGCTACTCGCGGCCGGGCACCGCGAACGGCTGGCATTTTCTCACCGGCGACGCGCGGAATATCAAGCTGCTGACCGACGCCCTGGGGTTCCATTTCAAGTACGATCCGGCCAGCGATCAGTTCGCGCACGCCAGCGCGGTGATGATCGCCACGCCGGAAGGCCGCCTTTCCCGGTATTTCTACGGCGTCGAATACGCGCCGCGCGATATTCGTCTGGGATTGGTGGAAGCTTCACGGGGCAAGGTCGGGACGCCGGTCGATCAGATCCTGCTGTTCTGCTTCCACTACGATCCGGCAACCGGCAAATACGGCGCTGTCGCCATACGAAGCCTGCGAATCTTCAGCGCGCTGTTCGTGCTGGTCAGCGGCGCATTCCTTGTATTTGTGATCCGGCGCGAAAAGCGCCAAAAGCCCGGCCGCGATCGGGCTGGACAAATTCGATAATGGGCAGACTCTCTTTCGTTCCCGAACAAGCGTCGACCTTCGCACCGGGTGTCGACCATCTGTTGTATTTTCTGCTGGCCGTGTCGGTGTTTTTCACGGTCCTGATTTTCGGAGCCATCTTCTATTTCGCCGTCCGCTTCCGCCGCCGCTCGGAACGCGAATTGCCGCATCCTCCGCATTCCGGCCTCACGCTCGAGATCCTCTGGACCGTCATCCCGTTCGGCCTCACCATGGTGATGTTCACCTGGGGAGCCAAAATCTTCTTCAGCGAGAGCCGTCCGCCGGACGACGCCATGCAGATTTACGTAGTCGGCAAACAGTGGATGTGGAAGCTCGAGCACATGGAGGGCAAGCGCGAGATCAACGAGCTTCACATCCCCGTCGGCCGTCCGGTGAAGCTTACCATGACCTCGGAAGACGTGATTCACAGCTTTTTCGTGCCCGCCTTCCGCACCAAGGAAGACGTGGTGCCGGGCAAGTACTCCGTCACGTGGTTCCAGCCGACCAAAACCGGCAAGTATCACTTATTCTGCGCCGAGTATTGCGGCACCAATCACTCGCGCATGATCGGCTGGGTCTACGTGATGGAGGCGGCAGACTATGCCAACTGGCTGCGCGGCGGCCAGTCCGGAGGGTCGCTGGCGGAAAGCGGCGCCAAGCTGTTCCAGGATCTCGCCTGCTCCAATTGCCACCACAGCGACAACAGCGGCCGGTGCCCATCGCTGGTGGGCGTATTCGGATCGACGGTAAAACTCTCCGGAGGCGGCATGGTCACCGCGGACGAAGGCTATCTTCGCGAGTCCATTTTGCAGCCGAACGCCAAAATCGTCGCCGGATATCAGCCGGTAATGCCGACTTTTCAGGGATTGGTGACAGAAGAAGGAGTGTTGCAGTTGGTGGAGTATATCAAGTCGCTCGGCACAAAGCCGGCTGCGCCCGCATCAGGGGGGCCCCGCTAAACATATGATTACCGCCGCCGAACAGGAACGGGAACATTATTTGAACGAAAGCTACGGCATCAAGTCGTGGCTGCTGACCAAGGACCACAAACGGATCGCGCTGTTGTACCTGGCGACGGTGACGCTGTTCTTTTTCATCGGCGGCGCCTTCGCCACCATGATCCGCATCGAATTGCTGACGCCGCAGGGCGGCCTGGTCTCTTCGGAGACTTACAACAAGCTGTTCACCATGCACGGGATCACGATGATCTTTTTCTTCCTGATCCCATCGATTCCGGCCACGCTCGGCAACTTCTTTTTGCCGATGATGATCGGCGCGCGCGACCTGGCCTTCCCGCGCGTCAACCTGCTGAGCTGGTACCTGCTGGTGATCGGCGGCCTTTTCGCGCTGTTCGCCATGCTGGCCGGCGGAGTCGATACCGGCTGGACTTTCTATACTCCGTACAGCACGACTTACTCCAACACCTGGGTGATCGCCACCGCGATCGGTATTTTCATCGCCGGTTTCTCCTCCATTCTTACCGGCTTGAACTTCATCGTTACGGTGCACCGCATGCGGGCTCCCGGCATGACCTGGTTCCGTCTGCCGTTGTTCGTGTGGTCCAATTACGCCACTGCGCTGATTCAGGTGCTGGGTACGCCGGTCCTGGCCGTCACCATCGTCCTGGTTTTCTGCGAAAGGTTCTTCCACATCGGAATTTTCGACCCGGCGCTGGGCGGCGATCCCGTCCTGTTCCAGCATCTCTTCTGGTTCTACTCGCATCCGGCCGTATACATCATGGTGCTGCCCGCCATGGGCGTCATCAGCGAGCTGGTTTCGGTTTTTTCCCGCAAAACGGTATTCGGCTATAAGTTCGTGGCTTTCTCCAGCATGGCGATCGCGGTGCTTGGATTCCTGGTCTGGGGCCACCACCTGTTTGTCAGCACACAGTCGGTGTACGCCGGCCTGGTGTTTTCATTTCTCAGCTACTTTGTCGCGATTCCTTCGGCGATCAAGGTGTTTAACTGGACCGCGACCCTGTATAAAGGCTCGATCTCCTATGCCACGCCGATGCTCTATACGTTCGGGTTCATCGGCTTGTTCACCATCGGCGGCCTCACCGGCCTGTTTGTCGCCTCCCTCGGCATCGACGTGCATGTGACCGACACTTATTTCGTGATCGCTCACTTCCACTACATAATGGTCGGCGGAACGATCATGGCCTATCTTGGGGGCCTGCACTACTGGTGGCCGAAGATGACCGGCCGCATGTATCCGGAGCTGTGGGCGAGGCTTTCGGCCCTGGTGATCTTCCTTGGATTCAACCTCACGTTCTTCCCGCAATTCATCCTGGGCTATCTGGGAATGCCGCGGCGGTATCACACCTACTCGTCCGAGTTTCAGGTGTTGCACGTGCTTTCGACGGCCGGCGCGTCGGTGCTGGCAGTGGGCTATCTGATGCCCATGATCTACTTCATCTGGTCGCTGCGCTACGGCAAGCTGGCGCCGGCGAATCCATGGGGCGCCAGCGGTTTGGAATGGAAGACGCCCTCGCCGCCGCCGCTCCACAATTTCGACGAGACGCCCATCGTTACGCAGGAAGCCTACGACTACCGGGGCGTAATCGGGGAGGAGGTCGAAGTTGGCTAGCGATTCCGCCGCCGAGACACTCGCTTTGCGCGAGCAGTTCGATACCGAAGCCCAGCAAAAGGACGCGTCGACGCTCGGGATGTGGATCTTCCTCATCACCGAGGTCATGTTCTTCGGCGGCTTGTTCCTGGCTTACACCGTCTACCGGCGCTGGTATCCGGCCGAATTCGCGATTGCCAGCAGCAGCCTGAACGCCGTGATCGGCGCGGCGAACACCGTGATCCTGCTGTGCAGCAGCTTTACCATGGTGATGGCGGTGCGCGCCGCGCAGCTCGGCAAGCGCGACGCCCTGATCTGGTTTCTGATTCTCACGCTGATTCTGGGCGCCGCCTTCCTGGGTGTGAAGGCGTATGAGTGGAACGAGAAATTTCAGGAACATCACGTTCCGGGACCGACTTTTCATCTCGAGAACGCGGTACGACAAGGTCCCGCCCAAATCTATTTCTCGCTGTATTTCGCCATGACCGGGCTGCACGCGCTGCACATGGTGGTGGGCGTCTGCCTCCTCACTTTCCTGATTATCGAAGCTCGCAGGAACAGGTTCTCGGCGGCTTACATGACGCCGGTCGATATCATCGGCCTCTATTGGCACTTCGTCGATATCATCTGGATTTTCCTGTTCCCGCTGTTGTACCTGATCGATCGCCACCTGGGGAAATAAGTATGAGCGGACAAAACCAGCACGTGGACAGCGCGACCACCTACTTCCTGGTGTTCCTGGCGCTAATCAGTCTGACGGTCATCACCACCGCGGTCGCTTATGTCGACCTGGGAGACTTCAGCGTGGTGGTGGCGCTTGCCATCGCCACGTGCAAAATGCTGCTCGTGGCATTGTTCTTCATGCACGTGCGTCACAGCACGCGGCTGATGCGCCTGGTGATGGTGGGCGGGTTGCTGTGGCTGGGAATTCTGATCTTCCTGACGCTGGGCGACTTTGCCACCCGCGGCCTGGTCGGCGTGCCCGGACGATAGCGATTTGGTCCTCGGCGTTATCTCGGACACTCACGGATTATTGCGCGCCGAAGCCCTTGCCGCTCTCGCCGGCTGCAAATTCATTTTGCACGCCGGCGATATCGGTGCGCCGGAAATTCTGGATCAGTTGCGGACCATCGCCCCGGTATTCGCGGTCCGCGGCAACATCGACACGGCCCCGTGGGCTATGAGCCTGCCGGAGACGGTTGCCGTCACGGCCGGGCCGGCGAGCATCTATATGCTCCACGATCTCCACGCGCTCGACCTCGACCCGGCGGCGCGTTTCGATATGGTGGTGAGCGGCCATTCTCACAAGCCGTCGCAGGTCGAGCGCGGAGGAGTTCTCTATCTCAATCCCGGCAGCGCCGGCCCGCGGCGGTTTCTCCTGCCGGTCAGCCTGGCGCTCGTAGACCTGGCGGAGCGGCCGTGGAAGATCGAATTCGTGAGGCTCTTCGAGACGCGATGAGGGCGGCGGGAGCTTACTTATCCTGCTTATCGGGCGGCGGACCCGCCGGTTTCGAGTTGTCGGCGGCGATGGCTTTGTCCAGTTTCGCCAGTTGCGTCTGCACTTCCGCCGCGTCTTCGGCGTCGGGCGCCAGCTTGAGATAGTTGCGCAGCCGTTCGGCGGCAGCCGGGTAATTATGCCGCTGGATCAGGATGAGTCCCTGGAGATGCGAAACTTCCGGCATCTGCTGCAGCGTGTCCAGCTTGGCGGCCGCCTGAATCGACCGCTCGGCGGCATCGATGTTTTTGAGGTTGTAATAGCCTACCGCGTTGAACAGGTAGATCTGCGGAAACTCGAAGGGGTCCAGCCGGATGGCGCGATCGGTGATTTCGGCCAGCGACTGCCACTTGCGCGCCTGCATGTCCAGCATGGCGATCTGCACGAACGGGCTCAGGAACCGCGGATCGCATTTGATGGCCTCGTCCAGCGATTTCCGCGCGTCCAGAATCTCATTGTGCGTCGCCTGGATGCGGCCGATCTCCGCCCAGGCAGCCGCGAATTTCGGATAGATCTCCACTGCGCGCTGGAACTCCTTGTCGGCTGCGTCCAGGTTGTTCTTCTTCTCGTAGGCCATCCCTTTTTCGAAGGCCTTGCGGGCGTCCTTGGGAGCCAGCAGCGAAACCATGCTAATGGTGGTGCCCTCGTCACCGCCTTCACGGTGCAGCAAAATGGTTCCGATATCCGGCGAATCGAGCGCCCGGTGGCCGGCCAAGCTGACGGACTGTGATCGATACCCCGCCAGTTTGGCGCGGATGTCGCAATTCTGGAAGCGCTGGTCCCCCAGTCCCGCTCCCGAGCCCGAGCTCGACTTGGACACTGTCGACAGGCCCCCTCCGGTAATCGACCGGATGGAGCGGCCGGTATCTTCGCTGGCGTCCTGAAACACCCCCTTCTCGTCGCCGAGTTGCACGCCGAAGTAGCCCTGGTTATCCGTGTAGCCTTCGATGCGGCTGGTGTTAAAGCAGATGCGCTCGACGGCGACCGGCTCCGGCGGAGCCGTTCCATCTTCCAGCATCACGCGTCCGCTGATAAATATGGGAGGCACCAAAGTACCGTTGTTGGTCGAATTGCCGGTCCCGGTGGTCGTGCCGGTGGTGCCGATAGTGCCATTGTTGCTTCCGGTGCTGGTCCCGCTGCCTGGGATGGTCCCTCCGGAGGACCCTGAGCTACCAGTGGTGGGTTTTACCTGGCAAATCCCCGGTATCGACGCCAGCACGGCGGCCGACAAAACGACGATTCGCACGCCGCTTCGAAAAGGCATAATCGCTGCCCTCCCTATTGCCGACATTATGGCATACGCGGAGGCCGTTGGTTGTAAACGGCCCGTCCGCCGCGGCACAACCGCCCGGTCTTCCCGCCTCGATCGGCAAACCCGCCCGGTTTCGTTTTTCCCGGCCCAAACGGCTGTTAGAATGATCGCAGATGAAAATCAGAAGGTGGTATCTCGCATTCGCCGGTTGTCTGGTACTCCTGTTGAGCGCGTGTTCGGAGCCGGCTCCTCCCGTCAAGAAGACCGAAGAAAAGCCCGAGCCGGTCACCGGCGAGAGCGCCTTGTTCAAGATGTTCCAGGTCGCCCGCACCTGGGATCCGCGGGTCCAGGTTTTGAAGTTGACCAGCAGCCATGTGGCCGACGTGCCGGAGGAGCGCGGCAAAGCCGCCGCGTGGGAGGGGGTATTCGTGTCGCCGACCCAGAGCCGTTCGCGCACGTACACCTTTTCCGTCGTCGAACAGCTCCCCAATTTGCACAAAGGCGTGTTTTCGACCGGTGATGAACCGTTCTCAGGCATCAAGGGCGAGTCCCAGCCGTTCCTGATCGACCTGCTCAAAATCGATAGCGACAAGGCCTATGAGACCGCGCTCACCAAGGCCGGCGACTACGAAAAGAAGAACCCGGGAAAGCCGATCACCCTGATCCTGGAGTTCACCAAACGCCATCCCGATCCGACATGGCGCGTGATTTGGGGTGAATCCGCGGGCACATCGAGTTTCTCGGTGTATGTCGACGCTTCCACCGGCAATTTCCTGGAAGTGATGCACTAACGGGACGCTCAAAGGGAGGCGTAACTCCAGTCGAACCGGCTCTGATTTCCCCGACGTTCTTTTGATTTACGTTTGCGAGGTCTTCGTGCAGGGCGCCCGCCAGCTTGTCTCGCGGCCGACCGGTACGGCGGGTTCCTACTCCGCGCTCAGCCGGATCAATTGCTCCGCCTGTTTGAGCGCCTCCGGCGTCAGCTTCTGACCTGAAAGCATGCGTCCGATCTCCTGACGTCGGCCTTCTGCGTCGAGCTCCTCCATCACGGCGATGGTCCGCCCCTCCGACTGCCGCTTTTCCACCCGGTAGTGATGGTCCGCGAACGAGGCGATCTGCGGCAGGTGGGTCACGCACAGCACCTGGTTGGTTATCGACAGCTTCTTCAAACGGCGGCCCACTCCTTCCGCCGCGCTGCCGCCCACGCCTGCGTCCACTTCGTCGAAGACTAATGTCCGGATGGCATCGCCGGACCCCCGCCGGGGCGCCGCCAGACAGGTTTTCAGGGCAAGAGCGATTCGCGAAATCTCGCCGCCCGACGCTACTTTGTCCAGCGGGCGCGGCTCTTCGCCGACGTTTGGCGAGACCAGAAAATCCACCCGGTCGGAGCCGTTCCCGGACCAGGCCGAATCCTGCATTTCCACCCGGAAGACCGTCCGTTCCATGGCGAGCTGCGCCAGTTCCGCTTCCACCCGCTTCTCCAGGCGACGCGCGGCCGCCGCGCGCCGGCCTCGCAGCTCGCCCGATAGCGTCTCATAATCGCCGGCCAGGCGCGATTTGGCGCGCCGCAGATCCTCCATGCGCTCGCCGGAATGCTCCACCGCAGCGATCTGGCGCACGGTCGTTTCGAGGAACTCCAGAATCTCCGCCGTCGATTGCCCATACTTGCGTTTCAGCCGGTCGAGCGCCGCCAGCCGGTTCTCCAGTTCGTCCAGACGCCCCGGATTCGCCTCCAGTCCGCTGAGGTAATCGCGCAGGCCGTAAGCGGCTTCCTGCAGGCTCAAATCCGCCGCCTTCAGGTGTTCGCGGAGGGGTTCCATCGATCGATCGATGCGGCACAGTTCTTCCAGCCGCTTGAGCGCGGCCCGAACCCGCGACACCGCCGAATCCTCGTTGTCGTAGACCGCCTCGTAAGCCGATCCCGCCGCTTCCTGCAGGCGCTGCACATTCTGCAGCACGCGGCGCTCGTTTTCGAGGGCCGTCTCTTCATCGGGCAATGGCGCCACGGTTTCGATCTCTTTCCGCTGAAACTGCCACAAATCCAGCAGGCGTAGCTTCTCCTGCTCGCTGCGCTCGAGATTCTCCAGTTCTGCGGCGGCCGCCCGCCATTCCCCGTAAACCGCCGCGACGCGCTGCAGCAATTCGCGGTGACCGGCGAACGTATCCAGCATGTCGCGCTGCGCCTCGGCCGAAAAGAGAAGCTGCTGGTCATGTTGGCCGTGGATTTCCGCCAGGCAGGACGCCAGGTCTCGCAGCAGCGCGGCCGAAACCGGCCGGCTCCCGACGAACGCTCGTGATTTGCCGTTGCCGAGGATTTCCCGCTCGATCAGCAGCTCTCCATCCTCCGGTTCCAGCCCGGCCGGTTCCAGGATCCGGCGGGCGGCCGACGGTTCGCGCACGTCGAAAATCCCCGCCACGCGGGCCCGCGATTCCCCGGTGCGGATCATTTCGGCCGAGGCCCGGGCGCCCAGCAACAATCCCAAGGCATCCACCACGATCGATTTTCCGCTTCCCGTCTCCCCGGTCAGCAGGTTGAGGCCCGCATGGAAGGGAACGCGTAGCCGCTCCACCACCGCATAATTTTCGACCACCAGTTCCAGCAGCACTGACGCGATTATAACCATCGCCGCGGACCCGCGGTCCGCCGCCGTCGGAGTGGAGAGCGGCGCGCGCCGGCCTGAAGTGATGTCATCATGGGGTATCGCCGATTCCGCCCATGCCTCATGTCTCGTTTGAAGTCGTTGCCGAGTGCCCACACACGCGGGCTCGCGCCGGGCTGCTGCACACCGCGCACGGAACCATCGAGACGCCGGTCTTCATGCCGGTAGGCACGCAGGCGTCGGTTAAAGGCCTCAGTGAGCGCGACCTGGATGAAGATCTGGGAGCGCGCATCATCCTGGCCAATACCTATCATCTTTATGTGCGGCCCGGTCCGGACCTGATTCGCGAGCTCGGCGGGCTGCATCGTTTTATGGCCTGGCCGAACGCCATCCTCACCGATTCCGGGGGCTACCAGGTTTTCAGCCTGAAAGGGCTGCGAAAGATCACAGACGATGGCGTGGTTTTCCAATCGCATCTCAATGGCGATTTGCTGACGTTCACGCCGGAATCCACCGTAGACGCCCAACTCGACTTCGGCAGCGACATTCTGATGGCGCTCGACGAGTGTCCGGAATACCCCGTCAGCCACGAATACGCGCGCCAGAGCATGTGTCGGACGCTGCGCTGGGCGCGGCGCGCTCATCTTCATCATTCGCGGAGGATGGCCGTCGAAGAACGCTCCGGCAACGCGCTCTTTCCCATCGTGCAGGGCTCGATGTTTGCCGACCTGCGGCGGGAGTGCGCCGCGGCGCTACTTGAGCTGCAGGCCGATGGATATGCGGTGGGCGGACTTTCATTGGGCGAAGCGCGATCGATAAGCCTGGAGATGGTGGAGGCTACGGAGCCGATTCTGCCGCGCGACCGCCCGCGGTATGCCATGGGAGTGGGCATGCCTGCCGAACTGCCGGAATACGTCGCGCGCGGCATCGATATGATGGATTGCGTGCTGCCGTCGCGCAATGCCCGAAACGGTTGGCTATTCACGTCGCAAGGCAATCTCGTGATCAAACATGCGAAGTACAAGAACGATAGCCGCCCCATCGACGAAACCTGCAGATGCTATACTTGTCGTAGATATTCCCGAGCCTACCTTCGCCATTTGTTCCAGTGCGGGGAAATCCTATACGCGGTGTTAGCCACGCGACACAATATTTGCCGCTACCTTGATATCATGAGGACCATCAGGCAAGCTATAATATCGGATTCGCTTCCTGAATACTTGAGGTGTGTCCGCGCGTCCTCGCTTGAGGGCGGAGACACTCCATCGGTGTAAACGTGCTCATCTCGCTGTTCTTGTTCGATGCCCCCGCGGCGCCTGCCGCCAGTCCATTGGGTGGGTTGGCCGGATTCCTGCCCATTATCCTGATCTTCGCGATCTTCTATTTCCTGTTATTCCTCCCTATGCAGCGCCAGCGCAAGAATACGCAGAAGATGCTGTCGACGCTGCAGGCTGGCAACGTGGTCGTGACCAGCGGCGGCATTGTAGGAACCATCGTCGCGATCGAGCAGGATGTATTAACGCTGCGCGTGAAGCCGGACAACGTAAAACTCCAGGTGACGCGAAGCGCCGTGTCCAGCCTGTTCTCCGACGAGAACAAGGACAAAAAGTAGGCAGTACCAGTAGTGATGGCAGCAGTCTAGTAAATCCCATGAAAAAGAATCTGAACACGCGGACGATTATCATTCTCGTGACCCTGCTGATTTGCGTGATCGGCATCATCGGCGTACCGAGTTCAATGGCGCAGATGAAGCAGCATCTGCACGACAACATCCGGCTGGGTCTCGACCTTAGAGGCGGCAGCTACCTGGTGCTGCAGGTGAAGGTGCATGAAGCCGTGGAAGGCGATGCCGACCAGACCATCGAACGCCTCAAGACCGCCATGAACAAGGCGGGCATCACCTGGACGGACATGTCCTTTAATGAGGTGCAGACGGTCGAACAGGCCGACCAGGTCGCCATCACGGTGAAGGGTGTTCCGGCTACCAAGTCGAGCGATTTTAAAGCCATGGTGGCCGAGCAGGCTTCCACTTACAACCTGACGGTTCTCACATCGAGCGACTATTCGCTGAAGCTGAAGCCTTCCGACCTCATCGCGCTCGAACAGGAGACCGTGCAGCGGACCATCGACACGATCAGCAACCGCATCGACCAGTTGGGCCTGGCGGAGAAGACCGTCACCAAGTTCGGACGGGCGGACTATCAGATCCTGGTGCAATTGCCGGGCGTCGACGATCCCGCGCGCGTCAAGCAGTTGATCGGCACCGCCGCAAAGCTGGAAATCGTGGCCGTCAAAGACGGGCCTTATCCGAGCAAGGAGCAGGCCCTCGCTCAACACTCCGGGGTGCTTCCGTTGAACACCCGGCTGCTGCCGATGAAGAACACGGGCGGCCCCCCGCAATGGTACCTGGTCGACAAGCATGCCCAGGTGGCGGGCAGCGAGCTTCGCAACGCGCGCCCCAGCCAGGGAGACATTACCGGTGGACGAAGGTTTGTCACGACGTTTACCCTGTCGCCCGACGCCGGGCGACGGTTCGGCACCTACACCGAAGCGAACATCGGCAACAAGCTGGCAGTGGTCCTGGACGATACCGTTGTCAACGTCGCCACCATTAACTCGCGCATCGATGACTCCGGCGAAATCGAAGGACTGAGCTCGGAGGATGAAGCCGTCGATCTGGCGCGCTATCTGCGATCGGGGTCGCTGGCGGCCGGTGTGGAGTACCTGCAGGAAGATTCGGTGGGACCATCGCTGGGCGCGGATTCGATCGCGGAAGGCATCCGTGCCGGTATCGCCGGACTGGTGGCGGTGGTGTTCGTCATGCTGATCTACTACCGGCGGAGCGGCATCAACGCCGTTCTGGCGCTGGTCCTGAATACAATTATCCTTCTGGCCGCGGTGTCGTACTTTCACGCCGTGCTGACTCTGCCCGGAATTGCGGGCGTGATTCTGACGATCGGTATGGCGGTGGACTCGAACGTCCTCATTTTCGAGAGGATACGCGAGGAGTTACGCACGGGAAAATCCGTAATCGCGGCGGTGGATACGGGCTTCAACAAGGCGTTTCTGACCATCATCGACACCCACGTGACTACGGTGGTCTCCTGCGCCTTTCTCTTTTTATTCGGCGAAGGTCCGGTGAAGGGATTTGCGGTGACTCTCGTAATCGGATTGATTGCAAACATCTTCACGGCTGTCTTCGTTTCGCGGACGATCTTTGACTACGAGCTGGCGGGCCGCCGCCAAATGGAAGCGCTGAGTATCTAGCGGCGCGGAGGCGGCCGGGCGGCAGCGTTTGCGGCCGGCGGCTGCGGGGTTCTGGGAACAAAATCTAACAGGCTGGTGTCCAAGGGGTTGTAGGGCACCCAGCAGGCAAGGTTCGATGGAATTATTCAAGAGCACGAACTACGACTTTCTGGGCAAGAAATGGCCCTTCATTATCGCGTCGCTGATTTTATCGGTGGCCGGTATCGGCAGCATCATCGTGCACCACGGGCTGAATTACAGCATCGATTTCAAGGGCGGAGCACAAATCCAGGTGCGATTCCGGAACACTCCGCAATTGGACAAGATCCGCGCCGCCATGGAGCACTCGCCCCAGATTCGCGGCGGCGTCAGTGTACAGAATTTCACCGGCGGCACAACGCCCAACACGGTCCTGATCGAAACCGAGATTCAGGAAGAGAAGCAGTTGAACATCAACCGCCAGGCGATGGTGCAGGTTTTGGAGAACACTTTCGGCGAGCCCGGCAGCGGCAAATTGGACCTGAATAACGCTTCGTCGGAGACGCTGGCGGCGCGGCTGCGCGACGCATTGGCCCAGTCCGGCGTGCCGATGAGCGAAACGCAATTGCAGTCGCTCGCGACGGCCATCGTGAACGTGCGGGACACCGGTCACTCGGGCCTCCTGACCGATTATCGCCAAGTGGCGTCCGTAGCGGGCATGAATCCTGGTATTATGAACGCTCTTCAGCAGCAGACCTACCTGGGCGCCTACCACACCGGCGAGGTGAAAATGGTGGGGCCGAAGGTGGGCGCGGAGCTGCGAGGGAAAGCGGTATTGGCTACGCTGTATGCGCTGGCGGGAATGCTGGTGTACATTGCATTCCGCTTCGAGTGGATTTATGGTTTGGGTGCGGTGATCGCGTGCTTCCACGACACCATCATCACGATAGGGCTCTTCTCGATCTTCAACGAAGAGATTTCGATGACCGTGATCGCGGCGCTGTTGACGCTGGTCGGTTATTCGATGAACGATACCATCGTGATCTTCGACCGCATCCGGGAGAATTTGAAAATCTCGCGGCGCGAACCGCTGGAAGCGGTGATGAACCGGGCCGTGAACCAGACCTTGAGCCGGACCGTGATGACCTCGGGGTTGACGTTCCTGACGGTGATTGCGCTTTTCGTGTTCGGCGGTCCGGTGTTGCACGGTTTTTCGTTCGCGCTGGTGTGCGGAATTATCGTCGGAACATATTCGTCGGTATTTGTGGCGAGTCCGATTGTCCTGTTCTGGCACAATTACGTCGACCTGAAGAAGAAGCGGCCGGCAGTGGCTCCATCCGCGCCGCGGCCGGAAGCGGTAAGGACCGGTGGCAACAAACCATCGGTGAAGGGTGAACGGAGCAAAGTGGTAAAGTAACGGGAATGCGGCTGGAACGGCTCCACGGAATGGGAATGAGAGGCCGCGCCGAAGAAGGGTAGGAAAGGAAGCTGCTATGTTTGAGCAGACATTTGTACAGACTGGAAAGACCAACAAGACCTGGACCGTTGTGGCATCGGCCCTGATCCAGGTTGGCCTGCTGATTGTCGCGGTGATCCTGCCGATGATTTACTTCGAGGTATTGCCGTCGGCGACTCTACAGAGTCTCCTGGTGGCGCCGCCGCCGCCACCACCGCCGCCACCGCCGCCCGCGGCGGCGCCGGTGATTAAGCAAGTCAAGATTATTCCGCGCCAGTTCGACGCCGGAAGGCTCACGGCGCCGAAAGCCATTCCTAAAGAAGTCGCGGTGATTAAGGAAGACGAACTGCCACCGGCCGCCAGCGGTATGGGCGGCGTGGTGGGCGGCGTTCCCGGCGGTGTGGCCGGCGGCGCCATGGGCGGTGTTCTGGGCAGCATTCTGACGCAGACCAACGCTCTGACACCTCCTCCGCCTCCTCCTCCGGCGCCCAAGAAGGAAGCTCCGCCACCGCCGAAGCGCGTGGTGATCGGCGGCAACGTTCAGGCCGCGATGCTGATCGATGGTCCGAAGCCGATTTATCCGCCGCTCGCCAAGCAGGCGCGCGTCTCCGGTGTGGTCCATCTGCACGCCTTCATTTCCAAGGAAGGCACCATCGAGAGCTTGTCGGTGATTCCGCCGGCTCACCCGCTGCTGGCCCCCGCGGCGGTCGAAGCGGTCAAGCGCTGGAGGTATAAGCCGACCCTGTTGAACGGCGAACCCGTGGAAGTGGAGACCACCATCGACGTCAGCTTTATGTTGTCGCAGTAGTAACCCGGCGCTCCCAAGGGAACGCCGGATAGAAGTACCCAAAACCCAAATTTTCAACTCGCAGGAGAGAAACAAGAATGCTTTTGCAACTACATGTATGGTCTTTGATGCTGCTTCAGAGTGATAACGTCGGATGGGACCCCATCCACCTCTGGCAGCAGATGGGCAACCTTGCCCGCGCGGTCGTGATCCTTCTGTTCATCATGTCCGCTTACTCGATTGGCGTCATGATCGATCGCATCATGGCGTACAATGCCGCCCGCAAGCAATCGCGGCAGTTCGCGCCGGCAGTGGCCGGAGCGCTGCGTGAAGGCAAACTGGACGAAGCCGTGAAGATCGCCGACCGTTACAAGAAGAGCCACCTGGCGAAGGTCGTCGTGGCCGGTCTGCAGGAATTCCAGGCACATCAGCTCAGCGCCGAGATTCCCGGCGAAGAGATCGAAGCCTCTCGCCGCGCTCTGGAGCGCGCCGAAGCCATCGTTCACGCCGAGTTGAAACGCGGCGTCAGCGGCCTGGCGACGATCGGATCGACGGCGCCGTTCGTCGGTCTGTTCGGAACGGTCGCGGGCATCATCAACGCGTTCAAAGGAATTTCGACCGAGAAGTCGACCGGTCTGGGCGCGGTCGCCGGCGGTATTTCCGAAGCTCTGGTGACCACCGCTATCGGACTGTTCGTCGCCATCCCCGCGGTCTGGATGTTCAACTACTTCACCAACAAGATCGAAGCTTTCGACGTGGAGATGGGGAACTCCAGTTCCGAGTTGATCGACTACTTCCTGAAGCGGTCGCAGCGCGGCGCGCGGAAGTAGCACCGTTTTCCGCGCGGCTGCCGGCCGGCGCGGAAGCCGAAGAACGGGATCCGGCGAGTTGAAACCGGGGAACTTCTCAGGAGGTTCCCCGCTCTTGCTTCCGGTTTTCCGGGGAGAATACCATGGCTGAAAAGAAAGCGAACGAAACCAAATTCAAAGCGCCCCCGCCCGTAGCCGACATCAATGTCACCCCGATGGTGGACGTGATGCTGGTGCTGCTGATCATTTTCATGGTCATCACGCCTATGTTGTCGAAGGGCGTCAGCGTGGACCTGGCGAAGACGCAGAATCCCATCGCCATGCAGGCGGCGGATAAGAGCGATGCCATCGTGGTCGCGGTGACGCGCGACGGCAAGACGTTTCTGAATACGACCCAGCTGAAGCCCGAGGATCTGGCGCCGAAGGTGAAGGACCTGCTGTCCAACCGGACCGACCATATGGTATTTGTGAAATCCGATCAGCGCGCCAAGTACTCGGTGGTGCTGGAGGTAGTGCAGAATCTGCAAGCCGCGGGTGTCGACCAGTTGGGGCTGCTCACGGAGCAGGCACAGGCCAAGACTCCGGCGGAGAAAAAGTAAGACAGGAATTTTTCTTAAAGGAGCAATTTTATGGGAATGGCAGTCGGCGGCGGCAAGGGTGTCAAGTCGGACATCAATATGACGCCGATGATCGACGTGTTGCTGGTGCTGATCATCATCTTTATGGTGATTACTCCCCTGACGCCGAAAGGTCTGGAAGCGTTGGTGCCGCAGCCCCCACCCCCGGGACAGCAGGCCAGCCAGTCCGATTCGCGTACCGTGGTGATCACTATCAACGCCGATACGAAGATTCAGATCAACCAGACGGATGCCGATTGGGACTCGCTGCAGGGGCGGCTGGAAGACATTTTCAAGACGCGCGCGGAACGCGTGGTGTTCGTGAAAGGCAATCCCGATCTGGAGTATTTGTGGGTCGCCAGAGCGATCGACATCGCGCATGGCGCGGGCATCGACAAGGTCGGCTTGATGCCCTTTAAGGATCTTGGAGAATAGGAGCCGATAGCCCATGCGGAAAGTCGCATTGATCCTGGCGGCCGCCGGACTGGCGGTGCTGGGCACGAGTTGCACGCAATTGAAAGCGCGCAATCAGATTAATCAGGGAGTGGCAGCCTTCAAGAGCGCTCAGTATCCGGAAGCGGTGGAGCACTTCAAGACAGCCGTCGAGCTGGATCCCGGTTTTGTCACGGCCCGTCTGTATCTGGCCACTGCGTACATGCAACAGTACGTTCCGGGGTCCGAAATGCCCGAGAACATGAAGATGGCGCAGGAAGCCCACAACCAGTTCGAAAAAGTGCTGGAGCAGAAGCCCAACGACAAGACGGCCCTGGCTTCCGTCGCTTCGCTGTACCTCAATGAGAAGAAGTGGGACGATGCCGAAGCCGCCTACAAGAAGTACATCGCAGCCTATCCGGATGATTCGGGCGGCTACTACAGTATCGGTTTCATCGTATGGTCCAAATGGTATGTGCCTTATGAGAAAGCCCGCGCCGAAGCCGGAATGAAGCCGGAAGATCCCGGCCCCATCAAGGACAAAAAGATCCGTTTGGAACTCAGAGACCAGTACCTCCCTCTGATCGATGAAGGTTTGAAGAACCTGGACAAGGCTCTGCAGATCGATCCCGAGTACGACGACGCCATGGCTTACGAGAACCTTCTGGTCCGCGAACGCGCCGATCTCGCCGACAGCAAGGCGGAGTACGAAGCCCAGGTCAGAGTCGCCGACCACTGGGTGGATAAGGCGATGGAAACCAAGAAGATCAAGGTCGAAAGGAAAGAAAAGCAGGGCGGCGGTGGTATCACCCTCGATACCGGCGCCAGCAAGTAATTCCTGGCGAAGGGCGGGAGCGGTCCCGCCCTTCGAGTTTCAAGTAACACTCCGCGGGTTACAATCGAAGTAGAGTGGCCGCAGAAACAATCCCTCCACCGCTGACCTCTGATCCTGTCGAGCCCTTATACCGCGAGCTGGAAGCCAAAGTTCGCGAGTACCGCCCGAAAGACGACCTCACCGCTCTCGAGAGCGCGTTTCAGTTTGCGCGCCGCTACCACCAGGGACAGACCCGCGACTCGGGCGAGCCCTATATGGTGCATCCCATCATGGTGGGCCACATCCTGGCGGAGATGCGCATGGATGTCGTGGCCATCCAAACCGGGCTTCTGCACGACGTGGTGGAGGATACCAGCGTCACCGTCGACCAGGTCCGCAAAGAGTTCGGCGAGGATGTGGCCCGCTGCGTGGACGGCGTAACCAAGCTGACCAAGCTGGATTTTTTCTCGGCGGAGGACCGGCAGGCCGAGAGCTTTCGTAAAATGCTGCTCGCCATGGTGGAGGACATCCGCGTCATCATGGTCAAGCTGGCCGATCGCATGCACAACATGCGCACTCTCGGCTATCTCAGCCCGGAACGCCGGGAGCGCATCGCGCGTGAAACCATCGAGATCTACGCGCCCATCGCGCACCGCCTGGGGATGGGGAAAGTGCGCGGCGAGCTGGAAGACCTGGCTTTCCAGCACCTCGAGCCGGACGCCTACCGCGACATTCTGGCGGCCATCGAATCGCGGCGGCATTCCAACGAAGAGTTTCTCGATGAGATCCGGCACACCGTGGAAGCGGAGCTGCGCCGCGAGGGCATTCCGGCGCGGCTCGAAGGCCGCGTGAAGCGCCCCTACTCCGTCTTCACCAAGCTGAAACGCCAAAAGATCACCGTCGACCAGGTCTATGACCTGATGGCGCTGCGCATCATCACCGACTCGGTGAAGAACTGCTACGCCGCGCTGGGTGTGATCCACAACGAGTGGCGGCCGATTCCCGGACGCATCAAGGATTTCATCGCCATCCCCCGGCCAAATCTGTATCAGTCCCTGCACACGTCGGTGGTCGGTCCGCACGGACAGACCTTCGAAGTGCAGATCCGGACGGAGGAAATGCACCGCATCGCCGAGGAAGGCATCGCGGCGCACTGGAAATATAAAGAAGGGCGCAAAGGCCCGGCGGCGGACGATCAGCGGATCGCCTGGCTGCGCCACCTGGTCGAGTGGCAGCGCGAAATGCAGGACCCCGGAGAATTCATGTCCACTCTGAAAGTGGATCTGTATCCGGAAGAGGTCTACGCCTTCACGCCGCGAGGCAAGGTGATCGTCCTGCCGCGCGATGCCACACCCATCGATTTCGCCTACGCCATCCACTCCGATGTCGGCCATTCCTGCACCGGGGCCAAGGTAAACGGGCGCATTGTTCCGCTCCGTTCCACTCTTCGTAACGGCGACATCGTGGAGATCATGACCCAGCCGGGACACGAGCCGAGCAAGGATTGGCTGGCTTTCGTCAAGACCTCCCGCGCGCGCAACAAGATCAAGCACGTCATCAATGCCAGCGAGCGCGCCAAAGCCATCGACATCGGCCAGAAATACCTGGAGAAGGAAGCGCGGCGCTTCGGCGTGTCGTTGAGCAAGGTCTCGCGGGCGGACGTGGACAAGGCTGTTTCGGATTACGGCTACGCCAAAACCGAGGATCTGTACGCTGCGCTGGGCTACGGGAAATTCTCGGCGCGCCAGGTCCTGAGCAAGATCGCTCCGGGGATGGTGAAGGACGAACCGCTCGATGGCCGCGGCGCGGCCACAGCGTCCGAACTCGCTCCGGGAGCGCATCCGGCGCCCGGCAAACCCCACGACGGCGATGCCGTAATTAAAGTGCGCGGCATCGACGATCTGCTGGTATATCGGGCCAAGTGCTGCAATCCGATTCGCGGCGAAGCGATCGTGGGGTACGTGACGCGCGGCAAGGGCGTCGCGGTTCACTCGCGCATGTGTCCCAACGTGCAGAGCCTGTTGTACGACGTCGAGCGCAAAATAGAAGTGGAATGGGCGCGCGCCGCCGACGATTCCTTCCCCGTCCGCATCGTTCTGCACACCGACGATCGCCCCGGCATGCTGAATTCGCTCACCAGCGTGCTCTCCGACGAGAACACCAATATTCGCAGCCTGGAAGCTAAAGCCGATACCGATCAGGACGGCGGCGTGGTGGAGATGACGGTCGATGTCCGCGACAAGAAGCAGCTGGAACGGCTCGTGGGGGCAATGCGGCGCATCTCGGGCGTGCGCGACGTCGAGCGTCTTCTGAACTGACAAATGGCCTTCTCTACCGATCCGGAACACATCGCCATCTCCAAGTCCAAGGGCATCAAGATCGACTGGAAGGATGGCCATCACAGCGAATACAGCGTGACCTACCTTCGCGATAAGTGCCCATGCGCCGGATGCACCGGGGCGCACGGAACGTCGCCGCGCCCTCTGGGCGGCGAAGCCCAGCCGGGCAACCCGTTTCCGATGTACAAGCCGGTATTGAAGATGTTGGATGTCGAGGCCGTGGGCAATTACGCCATTCGCATCAAGTGGAACGACGGGCACAATGCCGGAATCTACTCGTACGAGCATTTCCGCGAGATTTGCCCGTGTGAGAAATGTCGGCTCGCATAAATGCAAAAGGCCGGCCATCGTCTGATGGCCGGCCTTTAAAGGTCCAACAAAAGAGCTTTAGAGCAGTCTGAAATTCACCGAGATGGCGGCTTGCACGGCGACGGGCTTGCCGTCCTTGGTGCCGGGCTTGAAGCGCCACTGCGAGACCGCTTTGATCGCCTGCTCGTCCAGCCCCAGGCCGAGGCTATGCACCACCTGGATGCTGCCGGGAGCGATTTTGCCGTCTTTATCGATGATCACAGAAAGAGTGACCTCTCCCTGATACTTCGCCTTGCGGGCTTCTTCCGAGTACTCGGGCTCGGGCTTGTAAACCGGAACCGGGGGTGTTACACCGTTGCCGACACGATAAACATCGCCGCCGAATCCGCCGCCTTTTCCAGGTCCTAATCCGCCGCCTTCACCCGATCCAACGCCGCCGCCCTTACCCGAACCGATGCCGCCGCCGGAACCGGTTCCGTTCGAAGGAGGTCCAATCTTGCCCAACGGATCGCCGTAGTTCGTGCAGGTGGGGCAATCGGGAAGTTTCACGTTGGGATCCGCCAGAATCGACGGCTCCATCGAGAGGATCGGGTTGGCATTGTTCACTACCGCCGAAGGCGGAGTGAACTGCCGGATCGCCTGCTTCGGAAGTTTGCCCTTGCTGGCTGCCAGAAGCGACCGGTCGCCGCCGCCGCCGCCGCCCTGCGGTTTCACCTTGCCGGCCTTCAAAACCTCGTCCGGAGTGTTGTCAATGGGGACGACGAGATGCACCGCCGCTTTGATGGCCTGCTGCCCCTGTCTGGTCACCGACAGCAGAAATACGATCGTCACCACCAGCGCCTGGAAACCAGTCGACATCATGAAGGACTTCTTCTGACGGCCGTACAAACCCCAGATGTCCTTAACAGCGACGGGCTTCGAAGTCACTTGGAGGGGTGGCAGCTTGGGTGGGTTGAAGACTTCCTTGAGGCTCTGCCAGAACTCCCTGTACCAGGGTTCTTCAACGGTATCCGCCAACAAGCGGGAGAGGTGATCTTCCGCGGTATTGTAAAGCGGGGTGTTGGGTTCGTCTGCCATGTTCGTTCACCGCCCCCTGGGCTCGGCGCCTAGTCGTACGACTATTCGACGCTTCCCATCCACGAGTCGTTACAGCTTTTGGAAATTCTCTGGTTGCAGAGATCCGCTAGGTTTTATCTTACCACAAGGGGCCGCCGCCGGCCTTGTAAAGCCAATCATATAGACGCAGCCGTGCGCTAAGTGGTTCGATTTGGTCCTCTACAAAATTTGGAAGATTCGCATTGGCGGGCATTCGGCGGATTTGCGATGCCGGCTATATCTCCGTCAAAATCAGTAGTTATGCACATCACACTGGAATCCCTGCCGGCCCACCAGGTGGCAGCCGACGCACTCGTGATACCCGTATTCGAGGGGACTTCGGAATCGCGCTTCGACGCCTCCGACCTGGTGAAGTCCGGAGAAATAACCGGCAAATCCCTCGAACTGACGCTTCTGCACCACCCGCCAGGAGTGGCCGCCACCCGCGTGGTTTTGGTCGGTGGCGGAAAAGATGGGGATTTCAACACTGCCGAGCAGCGGCGGATGACTGCCGCAGCGGTCAGACTTCTCAAGGGAAAGTCGATCAAAAGAGTCGCATTCGCGCTCGACCCTTCGTTTTCCACAAGGGAATTCGCACAGGCGGCGGTGGAAGGCGCAATTCTGGGAGACTTCGATCCCGACAACTACAAAACCGAGGAGAAATCCGCCATCGAGTCGTTCGCGGTGGTCGGAGAGGCATCGTTGACGGAAGCCGTCGAGCGAGGGCGCGTTATCGGAGAAGCTCCGAATTTCGCCCGCGGCCTGGTAAACGAACCGGCTAACCGGCTGACGCCCTCCGGGATCGCCGACGTTGCCCGCCGGACAGCGGCGGAATTCGGACTCGAATGCGATGTGCTGGATCGCGAGCAAATGGCCGGGCTGGGAATGAACGCCCTGCTTGGCGTCGCGCAGGGCAGCGCGGAATCTCCGGTGCTGGTGCGG